>WNFS01011967.1_pt1 | contig 10727 bp, 4 predicted proteins | sample 5400141 | NCBI WGS metagenome assembly WNFS01 (sample SAMN13153358, study PRJNA577476) | soil metagenome | isolation source: 60 cm saprolite under Madrone tree | place: USA:California | collected 2016-06-14 | reverse complement strand
GGCGATGGCTAAGAGACGTCATTGATGATACGCGCTATGGATTGAGAATGTTGCTGAAGAATCCGGGTTTCACCGCCGTGGCCGTGCTGACGCTGGCGCTGGGCATCGGCGCGAACACGGCGATCTTTCAGTTGCTCGATGTTGTGCGTCTTCGAAGTTTGCCGGTCTCGGCTCCTCAGTCCCTGGCATTGGTGCAGATCAAAGATGGAAATCACGGGTTTGGGATCAGCAATCGTGAAACCAACCTCACCTACCCGCTCTTCGAGCAACTCCGCGCCCGCCAAGAGGCGTTTTCCGGCGTTTTTGCCTGGTCTGGTAGCGATGAAGTTACGGTCGGCCAGGGTTCACAGCAAAAGCGGGTTCGGGCTCTTTGGCTTACCGGTAACGCCTTCGCTGTCTTGGGCGTGTACTCCGCCAGAGGCCGCCTGTTCGCCGCCGACGACGACCGCCCCGGCTGCGGCATCTCGGGCGTCGTCATCAGTTACGGGTTTTGGCAGAGCGAGTTTGGCGGCCGAGATTCGGCCATCGGGAGCAAGCTTCTGATCCAAGGCCATCCTGCCGAAGTCCTCGGTGTGACGCCTCCCAGCTTTTTCGGTCTTGACGTCGGAAACACTTTCGATCTCGCTCTGCCGTTTTGCTCCGTTACCACATTTCGCGCCGGCCCAGTTTTAGCCCGGCGTGACCTGTTTTGGCTGACAGTGATGGGGCGTCTGAAGCCGAGTTGGACCATCGAGCAGGCCTCGGTGCAGCTCGACGCTATAAGTCCCGGCCTCTTTGAAGCGACGGAGCCCGACGGGTACAGCGCGAAGTCCCGGAGCACCTACCGCGCATTTCGGCTGTCGGCGTATCCGGCAGCGAATGGGCTGAGCCAATTGCGCAAAGCGTATGACACGTCACTGTGGCTGCTCTTAGGGATTACCGGCCTCGTGTTGCTCATCGCCTGTGCGAATCTTGCGAACTTGATGCTGGTGCGCGCAGGCACGCGGGAACGCGAGATGGCAGTGCGGCTGGCGTGCGGAGCCTCGCGATGGCGTTTGGTTCGTCAGTTGCTCACGGAGGCGTTGCTCCTGGCCGGAGGCGGCGCATTCCTAGGTCTGTACTTGGCAAGGGTATTCGGGCGGAGCATCCTGTGGCTCCTCAGCACGGAACGCAATGTGTTAGAACTCGACCTGGCGTTGGATTGGCGTGTGCTCTTTTTCACCGCTTCGATTGGCGTAGCGACTTGCCTGTTGTTCGGCCTCGTGCCGGCATTTCGATCGTCTCGCGCTCAACCTAGCGACGCGCTCAAATCAGGGAGCCGTGGTGCTACGGCGGGGCTCGAACGCTTTTCCTTCCAGCGAATCCTGGTTGTTTCGCAAATCGCAGTTTCGTTGGTGTTGCTTGTGGGGGCGCTGCTCTTCGTCCGCAGCTTCAGGAACTTAACAACGTTCGATCCAGGCTTCCGAGAGAAGGACATTCTGCTGGCTTTCATAAACCTGGAACCCATGCGCTTGCCGGATGCCGGGCAATACCCAGCCATGATTCGAGATGTGCTCACGCAGATTCGCTCTCTCCCGAAGGTGGAATCCGCAGCTACCTCAACGCACATACCGTTGGACGGAAGCAGTTGGACGCTCGGTTTACAAATGGATGGCCGCGAAGGATGGTCAAAATTCACCTGGGTAAGTCCAGGCTTCTTCGAGACGCTGCAAATCGCGCTGCTTGCAGGACGCGATTTCAACGATCGTGACACCCAGGCATCGCCTCATGTCGCCATCGTGAACGAAGCATTTGCCCGAAAGTACCTGGGCGGCGCAAATCCGATTGGGAAAACTCTTCGATCCGTGGTTGAACCGGGCTATCCCTCAACGGAATACGAGATTGTCGGTGTGGTGAGGAACACAAAGTACGCGGGATTACGGGAAGAGACGCCACCGGAGAGTTTCGGCGCGGCTTCACAGTTTCCCGCTTTCGGCCCTTGGGTTTCCATTTTTATTCGCTCTTCGTCGCCGCCTTCAGCCGTGTTCTCCGCACTCCGGGCAAGACTCGACGAGCTGAATCCGGAAATCCGGTCGGATTTCAGCGTGTTTCGGAAAGACATTGAGAACCGACTTGTGCGCGAACGGATGATGGCTTTGCTCTCGGGCTTTTTCGGTGCGTTGGCCGGGCTACTCACCACGATTGGGCTTTATGGCGTCATTTCCTACGTCGTAGTGACCCGCCGAAATGAGATCGGCGTTCGAATGGCGCTTGGTGCGAGCCCAGGGAACATTGTCGGCATGGTCTTGCGGCAAACAATCGTTTTGCTCGCACTTGGCACAGCCCTAGGAGTCGCACTCGCCCTCGCCGCGACTCGCGGCGCCGGCTCACTGCTTTTTGGCCTGCAACCGAACGATCCGATAAGTCTAATAGGAGCGAGTGTGTTGCTAATTGGCGTCGCGTTGATTGCGAGTTTTTTGCCTGCGCGAAGAGCCTCACAGGTCGATCCAATGGTGGCGCTCAGATATGAATAGGAATTAGAAAATGGAATTCAGAAACTCGAAATTGGCAAAGGTGGGGCCGCCATGAACTGGCTAAGCAGACTCTTTGGCAGGCGGAAGTGGGAGAAAGAACTGGAAGAGGAAGTGCGGAGCCATCTGGAGATGGCGGCGCTGGAACGCACGGAGCGAGGGGAGAAGAAGGAAGAGGCGAAGCACGCTGCGCGGCGGGAATTTGGAAACCTGGGCATGGTAAAGGAAGTGACGCGGGACGTATGGGGATGGAGGTGGCTTGAGGATTTTTACGAAGATATGCGGTTCGGGCTGAGGACACTCAGCAAGAATCCAGGGTTCACGACCATCGCGATGCTAACACTGGCACTGGGAATTGGGGCTAACACTGCGATTTTCAGCCTGGTCGATGCGGCGCTGTTGCGCGGGTTGCCGGTGCGCGATGCGGCCAAACTCGTGGTTCTCGCTTGGCACGCTCACAAAGAACCGAAGCACTGGAGTTCCAGTTCGTACGGGGATTGTGAGGGCATGCGCGACAAGGCATCTGCCGGCGGGTGCTCGCTTTCCGAGCCATTTTTCCATGAGGTTCGCTCCTTGGGCGGGTTCTTTTCGAACGTGGCCGCTTTCGCCTGGGCGGATCGCCTGGACCTGAGCGGCAACGGGGCGGCGAAGATGGTCAGCCAAGCCGGATACGTTTCAGGCCAGTATTTTGAAACGCTCGGCGTCCAACCGGCCGTCGGCCGGCTGATCGCCGCAGCTGACGACGCGCCTTCCGCATCGCCCGCCGTGGTCCTCAGCTACAGTTATTGGCGCAGCGAGTTCGGCGGTTCGCCTTCCGTAGTCGGGATGAAAATTCTTCTGAACAAAGTCCCTTGCACCATCGTGGGTGTGGCTGAACAGCGATTCGACGCGCTATCCCCCGGCAATGCTTTTAATTTGTGGATCCCGCTCTCCGTGCAACCACGACTCGAGCAGCCCTGGGATAACCGGGATGCCGACGCCCGGAATTGGTGGCTTGTCGTTGTTGCACGGCTGAAGGCCGAAACGGCGCGCGCGCAGGCCCAAGCTGCCGTAAACACCATTTTTGTAAACGAAACAACTGCCATGTTTAAACCTGAGGATGGCGCGGCCATCTCCTTGACGCCGGCAGAGCAAGGTCTCACCGGCACGCGAACTGAGATTTCGACGCCGCTCTATGTGCTGCTTCTGTCGGTGGGAATCATACTGCTGATCGCCTGCGCCAACGTCGCAGGATTGCTGCTCTCGCGGGCTGCGGCCCGGCAGAAGGAAATGGCGGTGCGGTTCGCGCTCGGAGCATCGCGGGGGCGAATCCTCCGGCAGCTCCTTACTGAGAGCCTGATGCTTTCCATCGGCGGAGGAGCGCTTGGCCTTTTGTTCGCGTCCTGGTGCATCGCGTCCATCACGGCGTTTGTCGCAACGATTGAGGCCCGCATTTCGCGGCATGCGAACCGATTTGACGCCATCGCTAAAGGAAGGCTCGGGAAGCAGTTCCATAACGGCCCATCCCTCCAGGAACCGCTTGAGCACGGGGAGCGGGTTGGTCGTGGCGCAGGTGGCGCTGAGCATTGTCGTTTTGGTCGGCGCCGGGCTGCTGGTGCGCACGCTACAAAAGCTCAAGAATGTCGATCCGGGTTTCGACACGCGAAACATTTTGACGTTCAGCCTGGATCCCAAGCTGATTGGTTACAAGTCCGCCGAAGCGAGCCAGTTTTACCGCAACCTTCAGGCCCGCATCGCTGCGATTCCCGGAGTCTTGTCGGTCAGCTATTCCTGGAGGCCGCTGCTGGGAGGCGGGCTCTGGACGACGGATTTCCACCTCCCCGGCAAGCCAAAGGATGAGCGCGCCGAAACGGACATGCTTCCGGTTGGCGCGGAATTTTTCAAGACCATGCGGATTCCATTGGTGGACGGGCGCGAATTCAACGCGACGGACTTTGACCGCGCGCAAGTGACGGCAGCCGCACTCGATGCACAGCGCGAGCAAGCTGCAGCGAAATTGAAGCCGGGCTCGAAACCAGAGGTGAATCCCCTTCCACACACAAACGTCGTGCCGGTTCCAGCCATGGTGAATCAAGCCTTCGTGCACAGCTATTTTCCCAAGGTAAACCCTGTCGGCCAACGGTTTGGGGAATCGCAAGCGAATGCCGAAACGGGCGAGCTGAATAGTCCAGGCTGGGAGATCGTCGGCGTCGTCGCCGACGCCAAGTACAACCACCTGCGCCGCGGCGTTCAGCCGACAACCTATGTGCCCAGCACAGGCGGGACGGTGTCGTTTGCCTTGCGCACGGCGGCGGAGCCCGAAAGGTTGGTCCCGCAAGTTCGAGAAACAGTGAATCAGATGGACAGCAATCTGCCGGTGTTCCACGTTAGGACGGAACGGCAGCAGATCGACCGGCAAATCTTCAAGGAGCGATTGGTTGCGCGGCTGTCTGGTTTTTTCGGCGCGCTGGCCTTATTGCTCGCATGTATCGGGCTGTACGGTCTGGTGTCCTACGAAGTCGCGCGGCGGACGCGCGAAATCGGGATTCGAGCAGCGCTCGGCGCGGAGAAGGGCGATGTGTTGAGGATGGTCTTGACCCAGGGAATGCGTCTTGCCGCAGCAGGCGTTGCTTTGGGAATCGCGCTGGCGCTCGGTCTGACGCACTACGCTGCAAGCCTGCTCTTTGGCGTGGGAGCAGCGGACCCGGCGACTTACGTGGGGGTCATTCTGCTTTTGACCGGTGTCACAGCCACCGCATGTTATGTACCGGCGCGACGAGCCATGAAGGTGGATCCAGTCGTGGCGCTACGGTACGAATAGGAATTAGAAAATGGAAAACCGAAATTTGAAATTGGGAAAAGAAGGGGAGCCGCTATGAGCTGGTTGAGTGGACTCTTTGGCAAACGGAAGCGGGAAAAGGAACTTGCGGAAGAGGTGCAAAGCCATTTGGAAATGGCGGCCCGAGAGCGCGCGGAGCGAGGGGAGAAGAAGGAAGAGGCGAAGCACGCCGCGCGGCGGGAATTTGGGAATGTGGAATTGGTGAAGGAAGTGACGCGAGACGCTTGGGGATGGACGTGGTTGAGAAACGTTGCCGAGGATGCGCGCTACGGATTGAGGATGCTGCTGAAGAATCCGGCGTTCGCGATCGTGGCCATTCTTTCGCTGGCGCTGGGCATCGGTGCAACAACAGCGATGTTCAGCGTGGTTTACGGCGTCCTGGTGAACCCTTACCCGTATGCCAATTCAGACCGCATGGTGCACGTGGTGGTCCGCGACGCTAACGGCAACCGCCGTTACATAAACCTGAATGGGCCGCAATTGCAGCAGCTTCGGCAGGCGAGCTGTATCGAGAGCTCTGCCGCCATGGAAGGCTGGGACCTCACCACGACGGAAGGCGATCTTCCAGAAAACGTCCAGGCCGTGTATCTAACTCCCAATTCTTTTATCCATTTTGGCGTGCCGCCGCTCCTGGGGCGAGGGCTGCTGCCGTCGGATGCGCCCGATGGCCGGGATCCTGAGAATGTGGCTGTGCTGGGTTATCAATTCTGGCAGAGGCACTACGGCGGCGATCCCGACATTGTTGGCAAGAATATTCAGCTAGTCCACAAAAGCTACTCAATTGTCGGAGTGGTCCGGCCGCGGTTTACCTGGGGCGACGGCGAAGTCTATTTGCCGCTGAAGCTCACCGCCGATCCGGCGCGCACCTATTTCCCCATGATTCTCCTCAGGCCGGGGATTACACGCGCGGCAGCAAACGCGGAGTTTCAGTCACTCGTGGAGCAATTCGCGAAGCAAACTCCAACGCATTTCCCTGAGCATTTCCATGTGGCAATCGAAGGATTGAACGACCATTTCGTCACGGATATCGGCGGGACATTGTACCTGCTGCTCGCTGCCGTGGCTTTGCTGCTGTTGATCGGCTGCGGAAACGTTTCGATTCTGCTGTTGGCCAGGGGCACGGCGCGCCAGCACGAGTTGGCGGTTCGGTCGGCGATCGGCGCGGAAAAGTCTCGTATCGTGCGGCAGTTGCTGACCGAGGCGCTGATGCTCTCGTTTACGGGAGCGATCTTTGGAGTGGCGCTGGCGAACAGCCTCGTGAAGCTGATCGTGAACTGGCTGCCGGAGTTTTCATTCCCGCATGAAGCGGCCATCAGCATCAACCTGCCAGTGCTGTTCTTCAGCGTCAGCCTTGCCCTTGTGACGGGCATTGTCTTTGGCATCTCACCGGCTCTTCAATCCGCGCGTCCGGATGTAGCCCGAGTGATGCAAGCGAACACACGCAAGATTACGGGAGGTGTCCGTGGCCGAAGGACGCACAGCGTCCTGATCGCGGGCCAGATTGCCCTGACGCTTCTGCTGCTGGCCGGAGCGGGCGTGGCCATGCGCGGGTTCGTGCGCATGATGCGCGTGAACCTTGGCTATGATCCGCACAACACGATGTCGGTTGGCATCCCGATGCATGACAACGCCTACACCACCTGGGAGGCCAGGAGGACGTACTTCGGCCAGCTCCTGAAGAAAATCGGCGAGGCGCCGGAAGTTGTTTCCGCGGGAATTTCGACAAACGCGACTCCTCCCGATAACGGATGGGAACAGCGCTTCGAAATTTCCGGGAAGCCGGCGGCGGAACAGCAGCGGGCGCGGATCAACTTTATCAGTGCCGAATACTTCACCGTGCTACACATTCCGTTGCTGCAAGGACAAATCTGGGATGAAAGCGAGACAATGCGTGGCTCCAAGCTGGCGCTGATCAATCAGACGCTTGCGCGCCAATATTTTCCGAATGGCGATGCTATTGGCAGCGAGATTCGCGTGCCGGCACTTAAGGGCGAACCTCCGTTTAGCCTGGCGGTCCCTGGAAGCGACAGTTGGTTTCAGGTTATCGGTATCGTAGGCGATGCTCGCGATGACGGGCTGCGCAATCCCGTCAAGCCCTCCGTGTTTGTGCCGTACACAATTATGATGCCGCAATACACGCAGATCCTCGTCCGAACCAGGGTTCCTCCGCTCACGATGTTCCGCGCTGTTCGTGAACAAATTCGCACTGTCGATCCCGACCAGCAAGCATCCAGGAATGTTCGCGATCTCGATGGATGGATTACCGGGCTGCCGGAATGGCAACAGGGGCACCTCGTGGCAACTTTGTTTGCGGGATTTGCGATCCTGGCGCTGGCGCTGGCGGCCACCGGATTGTACAGCGTGATTTCCTACGCCGTTAGCCAGCGAACGGGCGAATTCGGCATACGCATGGCGCTGGGAGCAAGCGGCAAAGATGTCCTGCTGATGGTCTTCCGTTCAGCGGCGACGAGCGTGGCCGGCGGTGTTCTAACGGGAGTACTGCTTACGATTGCGCTCAATCGCCTGCTGGCGCGCTTGATTCAGGACAGTTCAATCGATGTGCTGGTCCTCGCGGGCGTGGTCCTGCTGCTGGTCGCAACTTCTGGGCTGTCGTGCTTCATACCCGCGCGAAGAGCCTCGTCAGTCGATCCGATGGTGGCGCTGCGGTACGAATAGAAGCTAGAAACTAGAAATTGGAAAAGAGGAATCGCGATGAGCTGGATGGACGGACTCTTTGGCAAGAGGAAGCGGGAAAAGGAACTCGAGGAAGAGATGCGGAGCCATCTGGAGATGGCAGCGCGGGAACGCGTGGAGCGAGGAGTGGCTGAAGGCGAAGCAGCGAGTGCGGTGCGAAGAGAGTTTGGGAATCTGGAGCTGGTGAAGGAAACAACGCGTGATGCATGGGGAAGAGGATTTCTCGACCGGCTAATGCAAGACTTGCAGTTTGGTGTGCGAATGCTCGCGAAGTCGCCGGGATTCACGGCGGTGGCCATCCTGACGCTGGCGCTGGGGATTGGCGCGAACACGGCGCTCTTTTCCGTGGTCAACGGAGTGCTGCTGAATCCACTTCCTTATCCACACCCCGAACAACTAGTCTGGCTGGCCGAGAGCAAGCCGAATTTTGACACTGGATCAATTTCGTTTCCAAATTTCAAGGACTGGCGGAAGCAAAACCAGACATTTTCCATGATGGGGATTTCCCGGAGCTACTCTTTCAGTCTCACAGGCGCGGGCGAAGCGGAGCAATTGAAGGCTCAATTCGTTTCTTCGGACTTGCTTACGTTGCTGAATGTGCAGCCTGTGATCGGACGTTTGTTCACAGAAGGCGAGGACGAGATTGGCGCGAGTCCCATTGTGATTATCAGCGACGGATTCTGGAATCGGAAATTTGGCGCTGCACAGGACATCTTGGGAAAAGGACTCGCACTGGACGGGCGCAACTATACGATCGTCGGTGTGATCCCCACGAAGCCCAAGTTGCAGATTGGAAGTCTTGGGACCAGCGATGTGTTCGCTCCCTTGGGCCAATGGACAAATCCACTGGTGGCAAACCGGGGAGCGGGACTGGGGTTTCACGGAATTGGCCGGCTAAAGCCCGGTGTCACCGTCGAACAAGCACGGGGTGACATGAAACGCGTGTCGGAGAACCTGACGGCGATGTTCCCGGATGTGGATAAGGGGATCGGGGCAGCTGTCTTCCCGCTCAAGGATCGCATGGTGGGTGAGGTCAAGCACCTGCTGCTGGTGCTCCTTGCGGCGGTCGCATTCGTGCTTCTGATCGCATGCGTGAATGTGGCCAATTTACTCTTGGCACGTTCGACGGGAAGAACGCGTGAATTTGCCGTTCGCGCGGCGATGGGCGCAGGCCGAGGCAGAATCGTGCTTCAACTCCTAACGGAGAGCATGTTGTTGGCTCTGGCGGGAGGCGGACTTGGCCTGCTGCTCGCGGCGTGGGGCACGAAAGGGGCCCTGCGGTATCTTTCCTCGGGTTTGCCGCGTATGGACGAGGTCGCAATAGATGTGCGCGTTTTGTTTTTCACAATGGGCATTGCGCTGCTTTGTGGAGTCATGTTTGGCCTGGTGCCGGCATTGAAGATCTCAAAGCCAAACTTGCAGGACACCCTGAAAGAAGGCAGTCAAAGATCGGGCGGGGGCAAGCAACGCGCGCAGGGAATATTTATTGTGGCGGAAATGGCTATGGCATTGGTTCTGCTAATTGCAGCGGGCTTGATGATTCGGAGCCTGAATGCGCTTTGGAACGTCAACCCGGGCTTCGATTCGCACAACGTGCTGACGTTTGGAGTCTCGCTTCCTCCGTCCATGAGAGACGCTAATCCGGAAGCGATTCGCGCCGCACTTCGCGAAATTCACGACAAACTGAACTCAACAGGGGGAGTGAAGTCAGTTTCGCTTTCGTGGGCCGCAGTGCCGCTCAGCGGCGACGATGAGGTTTTGTTTTGGATCGAAGGAAAACCAAAGCCCGAGAGCGACAACGACATGAACTGGGCGTTGAGCTATGTTGTGCAAGAAGATTATTTGAAGGTGATGGGAATTCCTCTGCAGCGCGGGCGGTTTTTTACGGCGCAAGACAATGAGCATTCGCAACGTGTGATCGTCATCGACGATGTTCTCGCGCGGAAGTTTTTCCCGGACCAGGATCCGATCGGCAAGCGCGTGATTCTGAATAACAAGGGAGGAGTCGCCGAGATTGTCGGTATGGTGGGCCACGTCAAGCAATGGGGCCTCGATTCAGACGACACACAATCGCTCCGCACGCAGCTCTATTCTCCGTACATGCAGCTTCCGGATGAGGCTATGCGGCAGTCCGCGAGCGGCACGGGAGTGCTGGTGCGCTTTGAAGGAGATGCGCAGGCGGCAAGTATGGCAATCCGATCCGGACTGAAAGCGATGAACAGCGATCAGGTGATGTTCGGAGCGCAAACGATGGAAGAGATTATCGCCGACTCGCTGGCCACGCGCCGCGTCTCGATGATTGTGCTGGAAGTCTTTGCCTTCCTCGCGCTCGGGTTGGCAAGCCTGGGAATTTACGGTGTCATTTCTTACTTTGTCGCCTATCGCACACATGAGATCGGCGTCCGCATAGCACTCGGCGCAAAACAAACCGACGTGTTACGCCAGATTTTGGGTGAAAGCATGAAGCTGACAGCCATCGGAATTTTCATTGGACTATTGGCTGCACTGGGTCTCACCCGCTTAATGGCCAATCTGCTTTTTGGCGTGAGCGCGACGGACCCCATGACATTTGCGCTAGTTGGGACGATTTTGGCCATCGTGGCCCTCGCGGCGTGCTACCTACCTGCCAGGCGCGCGATGAAAGTGGACCCGATTGTCGCTCTGCGATACGAGTGAACCGGCGGGCGATCTGAAGGCGGCCACTTAAGATATGCGATTCCCAAGCG
>WNFS01006051.1_pt1 | contig 10727 bp, 5 predicted proteins | sample 5400141 | NCBI WGS metagenome assembly WNFS01 (sample SAMN13153358, study PRJNA577476) | soil metagenome | isolation source: 60 cm saprolite under Madrone tree | place: USA:California | collected 2016-06-14 | reverse complement strand
AGCCTGGCGCGGTGCTGCTGCTCGTCCACGAAGCACTGCCCGATGGTCTGCTTGACGGCCGGATCGGTGACCACGATGTAGTGCCAGGGCTGGGCGTTGGCGCCCGACGGTGCGTGGCGGGCCGCCTCCAGGATCATCTCGAAGTGCTCACGCGGAATGTCCCAGGCCGCGAAGGCGCGATTGGTCATCCGGTTGCGCGCGACGTCCATCAGCGCCTCGTAGCGCGCCACGTTGTTGAAGGCTGCTGTCGCGGCGTCGGCCCGCATGAAGATGCCTCCTATGAGGCCCCGAGCCCAGGCTTTGGCGCGTTCACCAGCACGCCCATGTTGCCGTAGGGGTGCTTGTTCTCCAGCATCAGCTGGTGGCACAGGGGAATGTCGTCGAAGACGTAGGTCTGCGAGAGGCAGGGGTCGACCTTGCCGTCGGCGACGAGCTTAGTGACGGCCGCGGCCTGCTGGTCGTTCGAGAGGTGGCTGCCTTGGAAGCGCTTCTGGCGCATCCAGTGGTAGCGCAGGTCGAGGGTGACGTTGTAGCCCGTGGTGCCCGCGCAGATGACGATCATGCCGCCCGTGGCGCAGACGAACTCGGACGTGGGCAGCGTTGACTCGCCAGGATGCTCGAAGACGATGCGCGGGCTCGTCCTCTCCCCGAGCGCGTCCCAGATGGCCTTGCCGAAGGCACGGGCGCCCTTGGCCCAGTTGCCGTAGGCCTTGGCGTCCTTCGTGTCCGGCATCACGCCCCAGTGATCGAACTGGGTGCGATTGATGACGCCGGCGGCGCCGTGCTCCACGCAGAACTTGCGCTTGGCCTCGTCCGAGACGACGGCGACCGAGCGCCCGCCCTGGGCCCGGGTGATCTCGAGCGCCATGCTCCCGAGCCCGCCCGTCGCGCCCCAGACGAGGACCACATCGCCAGGCTCGAGCGTATGCGGCTCCCAGCCCATCAGCATCCGGTAGGCGGTCGAGGCGCAGAGCAGGAAGCAGCCGGCGGCCTCCCAGGTCAGACGCTTCGGCTTCGGGATGCACTGGTGCCCCTGGGCTCGCGCGAACTGGCAATAGCTGCCGTAGTTGGTCTGGTAGCCCCAGATGCGCGTGCTCTCGGCCAGCATCGGGTCCTTGCCGGAGAGCACCCACGGATCATCAGGGCGCCACCAGCCGCTGTGGACGATAACCTCGTCGCCCACCTTGACGTTCTTCACGTCCTTACCCGTGGCCCACACGATGCCGGAGCAGTCGCTGCCACCCGCGTGGAAGTCCTCGGGCTCGCCCAGCTTCTGCCGCTCGGCGATCACGTCGAGCGGCTGGCCGAGGGCGGCCCAGACGTTGTTGAAGTTGATGCCGGAAGCCATCACGTAGATTAACACCTCGTCGGGACCGATCGTCGGCGTGGGAATGACCTCGCGCTGCCACGCGTCCCGCGGCTGGCCGAAGCGGTTCTGCCGAACGAGGTACGCGTGCATCCGCGCCGGGACTTCACCGAGCGGCGGCTTGTCACCCAGGTCGAAGAGATCAGCCATGGTGCCTCCGGGTTCTCAGGTTCCCTGAAAATCGACGCGCTTGCGCTCTGCAGCAGCCCGCATGCCGGCTTTGCGGTCTTCGGACAGCAGCGGGCCGATGGCCCGCTCGGCTTCCCAAAGGAGCCACGCCGGCAGCTCACGCAGGTAGGTGCCATCGATAGATTGCTTGGCCGACTGCACCGCGATGGGCCCGTTGGCCGCGATCTGCGCCGCCAGCTCGGCCGCGCGCGCCTGGAGCTCGCCCGCGGGGTAGACGTGGTTCACGAAGCCGATCCTCAGCGCTTCGGCAGCGTCGAAGCGCCGGGCTGAGTAGATCAGCTCCTTCGCCATGCCGACGCCGATCGTGCGCGGCAGCCGCTGGGTGCCGCCCATGTCGGGAATGATGCCGAGCTGGACCTCGGGAATGGAAAAGGTCGTGCCTTCGGCGGCGATCCTGATGTCGCAGCAGAGAGCCAGCTCCATGCCGGCGCCTATGCAGACGCGCTCGATCGCCGCGATGACCGGCACGCGGACGCGCTCGAGGCGGGTGAAGCACTCCTGCAGGTGCTCGAGATGCTGCCGGATCCGCGGCATCGCGACCGCGGGGGGCAAATCGTAGACAGAGCCGAGCGTCGGGCCCGCCTTGACGTCGAGCCCCGCGCAGAAGGCTCCTCCGGCTCCCTGCAGAATCGCCACGCGCACGTCCGGTGCGGCGTCGACGGCTTCCGCCGCGTCGCGGATCCCATCCCATACCTCGGTATCGAGCGCGTTCAGCCGCTCGGGCTTGTTGAGCGTGATCGTGGCCACGGGCGCCTTGATCTCCACCTGCACCTTGCTCGTCATCGAGGGCTCCCTGTTACCCGTTGAACGCCTTGACCAGCGCGGGCAGGCGCGGATCGCCGACATTGGGCTGGTAGGGCTGGTAGAGGGACGTCCGGTCGAGCAGTCCCTTGTAGCGCTCCATGATCTTGTCGTGGAGCTTGTCGTAGGGCGCTGTCACCGCGTACGTGTCCAGCATCTCGTCGGTGATGAGCCCGGCCATGCCCTGCCAGTCACCTTCCACGCTCTTCTTGTGAAGCTGCGCCGTCAGCCCGCCCCAGCCATGGACGTCGAGCACCGGCTGATAGGTCCGGGTCGACGCGTAAAAGGCGATCTGCTGCTTGACCGTCAACTCCTGCTCACGCCGCTCCTTCTCCGTGTCACCCACGACGACGAAGCTGGCGGTCGCGTAGGTGAAGTCCTTCCGCGAGCGCCCCGACTTCTTGAGCCCGGCGTCCACCGTGGGGTGTACGACCTCCCGGAGATACTTCGGGCTGTTGAAGGGGTGCACGTGCATGCCGTCGCAGAACTCGCCGGCCACGCCGCACATGTAGGGGTTGACGGCGGCGATCATGATCGGAATCTTCGGCTGCTCGATCGGGCCCGGGTTGAAGAACGGCGTCATGACGTCGAAGGTGTAGAACTGGCCCTTGAAGTTGAGCTTGGTTCCGTTCTGCCAGCAGTCCCAGATGGCGCGGATGGCGCGCACCGCCTCGGCCATCTTGGGCCCGGGGGATTCGTACTTGACCGAGAAGCGCCGCTCGTTGTGCGCCTTGACCTGGCTGCCCAGCCCCAGCATGAAGCGACCGCCCGAGGCCTTCTGGAGATCCCACGAGATCATGGCGGCGATCATCGGGCTTCGCGAGAACACGGTGGCGATATTGGTCCCGAGCTTGATCGTCGAGGTTACGGTAGCCGCGACGGCCAGCGGCAGGAAAGGATCGTGCTGTGTCTCGGCCGACCAGAGGCAGTCGTAGCCGAGCGCCTCGACCTTGCGGGCGTAGTCGGGAATGGTCGCGAGGTCGTGGGTTAGCATGCCGATGTCGAGCTTCACGGTGGGTCTCCTTGTCCAGGCGCTGATCGCGGTGCTCCAGAAGCATACGCGACCCCCGGTGGGGCTTCAACTACGACGCCGCCTCCCGGTCGCTACGCCTTCTCGGCGAGGAAGCGCTCGCGGAGTTTTGCCTTCTGGACTTTGTCGCCGTGGGGTCCGGGCGTGCGCGGGACATCGGCGACGATGCGGACGTGGCGGGGGATCTTGAAGGAGGCGATCTTGCCCTTGCAGTGGGCGATGACGTCGGCCTCCGTGAGGTTTTCGCCGGGCTTGGCGATGACGTAGGCGACGGCGGCCTCGTTGGTCTTGGGATCGGGGATGCCGATCACGAAAGCCTGGAGCACGGCCGGGTGAGTCTGGATGAAGCCCTCGATCTCCCCCGGCGCGACCATGAAGTGGCTGATCCGGAGCGCTTCCCGCAGGCGCCCGCGAAAGACCGAGCGCCCGTCGGCATCGCGACGCGCGAGGTCGCCCGACTTGAACCAGCCGTCCGGCGTGAAGGCATTCGCCGTCTCGTCGGGCTTCTTGTAGTAGCCGCGCGTTACGAGCGGCCCGCGGAACCACAGCTCGCCTTCGCCGCCGGGCTCAACGTCCTTGCCGGTCTCGAGGTCTACGATGCGCACCTCGATGCCTTCCGCAGCCCAGACGCCGGGCTCCGCCCGCTCGGCGGCGGTCTCGTCGAGGCCGTGGAGCATGCAGAGCGCGTTCAACTCCGTCATGCCGTAGGGCTGATAGGCCTGCGGCACTCCGAGCGTGTGGACGATGTCGTCGAAGAGGCCATCGCGCCCGCCGCCCGTCATGCCGAAGCCGCCGGTGCGGAGCGTCGAGGGCTTGCGGCGGGCCAGATCGGGATGATCGAGCACGGCGATGGCCATAGCGTCGACCGCGTTCCAGATCGTGATGCCCTGGCTCTCCATCAGGTGGAGGGCGACACCGGGGTCGAACGTCTCCATGAGGACCAGGCGGGCGCCGTGGGATAAGGTCGAGAGCGGAACGCAGAGGCCGCCCCAGGTGCCGCTGAACGGCAGGGCGTGGAGCACCCGGTCCGCCTCGGTGACCTGGAGCGCCGCACCCGCGAACCATCCGTGCGGGACGGCGTTCCGATGGCTGATGAGCGCGCCCTTGGGGAATGACGTCGTGCCGGAGGTGTACAGGATGGCCCACGGGTCGTCGGGCCCGACCGACGCGCGGGCCCGCTCGAGCGCCTCCGCCCACTCGGGCTCGTCGCCGGCGTCGAAGACGTCGCTGAGCCGCAGGCAGCCGGCGTAGGGGTCCTCGGCATCCACGACGACGCGCTTGAGGCAGGGGAAGGCGTCGATCTCGAGCGCGCCAGGCTCCGCCTCGCGAAGCGCGGGAACGACCTCGCCGAGCGTCTCCAGGAAGTCCACGGGCCCCAGGTGATCGGTGAGGACGAGCGTTCTCGTGTCAGACTGCCGAAGAATGTAAGAGAGCTCGTGTGCCTTGTACCTGGTGTTGAGCGCGACGACGACGGCGCCGATCATCGCGCAGGCGTACTGGGCGATGAGCCAGGCGGGGCGATTGGGCAGCCACAGCGCGACCTTGTCGTCCTTGCGGATGCCGAGCGCCAGGAACCCACGCGCGAGCCGCTCGCACTCGCTCACGAGCTTGGCATACGAGAGGCTTAGATCAGCAGCGACTATGGCATCACGATCAGGAAACCGGGCGGCAGCGGCTGCGAGCATCTGGCCCGCGGTCGCCTCGAGGAATGGATTGGGGCCGGCCTTCGGCCGCATGGGGCTCATGCTACCATCGCTCCTCGTCATGCAGCCCGCATGACCTGCGTCCCACCCTCGGCCGGCTGACCGGCGGGAGTCACGAATGCGTGTAACCGTTGGCGCGATCCTCGCCGCCCTTCTCCTCCTGATGGCCGAACAGGCTAGAGCGCAGCCGGCCGATCCGCAGGTCAGCGCGTTTTCGCCCCAGGGCACCGTCAAGAGCGTCCGCCAGGCGACCGCGACGTTCTCGGCGCCCATGGTGCCCCTGGGCGACCCGCGCCTGGCGGATCCCTTCGAGCTCTCGTGCCCGGAGGCGGGCGCGGGCCGCTGGGTGGACACGCGCATCTGGGTCTACGATTTCGCGCGCGACCTGCCCGCGGGCATCCGCTGCGCCTTCAGGCTGCGGGCGGGACTTAAGAGCCTCGACGGCAAGCCAATCGCGGGCGCGCGCGAGTTCGTCTTCTCGACCGGCGGCCCCGCGATCAAGTCTTCCACGCCGCGCGAGGGCAACACGGGCATCGCCGAGGACCAGGCGTTCGTCCTTGAACTAGATGCGCAGGTTGCTCTGGCTTCGGTCGAGTCTCAGGTCGGGTTCAGCGTGACCGGCCTTCCGGACCGCATCGGCATACGCGTGCTCGACGGGGGCGACCGGGAGGCGATCCTCAAGTCGCGCTACGGCGCGCGCCCGCGCCCGGACAACCTCCTCGTCATCCAGGCGCGCCAGCGCTTTCCCAACAAGGCGCGCGTGACGCTCGTCTGGGGCAAGGGCGTCGCCTCGCAGGCGGGCGTCGAAACCGAGCAGGATCAGGCGCTGCCGTTCGACGTGCGGGGGGCGTTCACGCTCAAATTCTCGTGCCTCCGCGAGAACCCCAAGGCCCAGTGCGTGCCGGTGGCGCCCATGAGCCTTGCCTTCGCGAGCCAGGTCGCGTGGAGCGACGCACGGCGCATCGTGCTCGTCGGTCCCGGCGGCAAGCGGTGGAGCCCCGAGCGGGAGAGCGACGAAGGGCCGCTGGTTTTCGCCGTCACGTTCAAGGGCCCATTCCCCGAGAAGGCAAGCTTCTCGCTCGAGATTCCCGCCGGGCTCAAGGACGATTCGGGGCGGACGCCGGTGAACGCCGATACGTTCCCGCTCGCGGTCAAGACGGACGCGTTCCCGCCTCTGGCCAAGTTCGCCGCGCGCTTCGGCATCCTCGAGCGGAATGCCGATCCCGCCCTGCCGGTCACCCTCCGCAACGTCGAGCCGAGCGTCCAGACCGCGACGCTGGAGCTTCCCTCCGGAGCGGTGGCGGCACGGGAGGGGATGCAGGGGCGGGCGCTTCGCGTGCCGCCGGAGCGCGGCGCCGAGATTCTCCAGTGGCTGATCAGGCTGGCCGGGGCGGACCGCGAGACCTCCATCTTCGCCGCGCTCCAGCCTGGCGCTGCCGCGATCAGGAAGTTCGGACTGCCGAAGCCGAACGGATCCGAGCCCATGGAGGTCGTTGGCATTCCGCTCAGGGATCCGGGCTTCTACGTCGTCGAGATCGAGAGCGCGCGGCTCGGCGCCTCGCTCCTCGCCAAGGGCACGCCCATGTACGTCCCGGCAGGGGCCTTGGTGACGAACCTGTCCGTGCATTTCAAGTGGGGCAAGGCGAACTCGCTCGTGTGGGTGACGACCCTCGACAAGGCCGAGCCCGTCCGCGCGGCCCAGATCCAGGTCTTCGACTGCCGCGGTAACCTGCTCTGGAAGGGGCAGACCGATCCCCAGGGAATCGCGCGGATCGCCGCGCTTCCAAAGAAGGACGCGGCGCCCACGTGCGAGGTCAAGTACGCCGAGTGGAGCTCGACGGTCGGCTACCTGGGCGGCGGGCTCTTTATCACGGCGCAGACGGCCGACGACCTGTCCTTCGTGCATACGAGCTGGGAACAGGGGATCGAGCCGTGGCGCTTCGACCTGCCGACCTCCGACTGGGAGGGCTCGACGATCATTCACACGGTGCTCGACCGCCCGCTCTTCCGGGCCGGTGAGACCGTGTCCATGAAACACCTGATCCGCCGGCAGAACCTGCGGAGCCTCTCCGTGCCGGGCGAGCCGGTGCGCCCGGACAAGGTCACGATCAGCCACCAGGGCAGCGACGAGAAGTACGAGCTGCCGGTGGCGTGGGACGCTTCCGGCATCGCCGAGGGCACGTGGCAGATCCCGAAGAGCGCCAAGCTCGGCGTCTACACGCTCGAGATGGAAGTGCCGGAGCAGGGAGCCAGGCGCGGCGGCCAGGCGCAAACGGTGTCCTCGGGGCGCTTCCGCGTCGAGGAGTTCCGCGTGCCGCTGATGCGCGGCACGCTCAAGCCGCCGGCCGACCCACTGGTCGCCGTGTCCGAGTTCCCCCTGGACGTGAGCGTCCAGTACCTGGCGGGCGGCGGCGCCCCGAAGCAGCCCGTCACGGTCCGCGCTCAGCTCTCCCCGCGGCGCCAGCCGACGTTCGATCTCTTCGACGGCTACACGTTCGCCAACGGCGCGCTCGCGCTCGGGGTGCTCCGGCGCGCGGCCTCCGGCGAGTCGGAGTACGACGACGGAGAGACGGATGAGGACGCCGACACGCGGGCGCCTCGCCGGGCCCCCCAGGCTGTGCACCAGCGCGAGACGGTGACGCTCGACGCGGCGGGGACCGCGCGGGTGACGATCAACAAGCTGCCGCGCTCGGGTGTGCCGCAGGACGTGCTGGCGGAGGTCGAATTCCGTGACCCGAACGGCGAGACCGTGACGGCCGCGACGCGCGTGCCGCTCTGGCCCGCCCGCTGGCTGGTCGGCCTCCGAGCCGACGCCTGGGCCGCCACGAAGGAGAGCGTGCGCGTGAACGCCGCGGTGGTCGATCTCGCGGGCAAGCCTGTCCCTCAGGCAGCCGTGCGCGTCGAGATCCTTTCGCGCAAGTACTACTCGAACCGCAAGCGCCTCGTCGGCGGCTTCTACGCGTACGAGCACGTGGAAGAGGTCAAGCGCTTGGGCGATCTGTGCAGCGGCGTCACCGATGCCAAGGGGCTCTTCCGCTGCGAAGGGAAGACGGCCGCGTCGGGGCAGGTGATCGTCCAGGCGCGCATCCAGGATGACCAGGGGCACGCCGTCGCGGCCCACCAGGAGATCTGGGTGGCAGGGAGCGAGGAGTGGTGGTTCGACGCGCGCGACAGCGACCGCATCGACCTCCTTCCCGAGCAGAAGCGCTACGAACCTGGGCAGACTGCGACCCTCCAGGCGCGCATGCCGTTCCGGGAGGCGACGGCGCTCGTCACGGTCGAGCGCGAGGGCATCCTCGACGCGACGGTGGTGTCGCTCTCGGGCCGCGAGCCCGTCATCACGCTGCCGATCAAGGGCGTCTACGCGCCGAACGTCTTTGTCTCGGCGTTGGTCGTTCGCGGGCGTGTGGGCGGCGTCCAGCCGACGGCGATGGTGGACCTCGGCCGTCCGGCCCACAAGCTCGGCATCACCGAGCTCCGCGTGGGCTGGAAAGCTAACGAGCTCAAGGTCTCCATCGCTCCCGATCGGATGGTCTATCAGGCGCGGGACACGGCGCGCGTGAAGATCCAGGCACGCACGGCCGACGGTAAGGCCCCGCCGGCGGGGAGCGAGATCGCGCTCGCCGCCGTGGACGAAGGGCTGCTCGAGCTGGCGCGGAATTCGTCGTGGGACCTCCTCGAAGCGATGATGAGGCGGCGTCCCTATCTTGTCGAGACATCGACGGCGCAGGGGCAGGTGATCGGCCGCCGTCATTTCGGCCTCAAGGCTCTGCCCCAGGGCGGAGGCGGCGGCAAGCAGGGCACGCGCGAGCTCTTCGACACGCTCCTCGTCTGGAAGGGGCGCGTGCCGCTCGACGGCAACGGCGACGCCACGGTGGAGGTCCCGCTGAACGACTCGCTCACGGCGTTCCGGATCGTCGCCGTGGCCTCCGGCGGCGCGGCCATGTTCGGCACGGGCGGCGCCACCATCCGCTCGACGCGGGATCTCATGCTGCTCCCGGGCATCGCGCCCCTCGCGCGCCAGGGCGACCGCATGCGGCCCGAGGTCACCGTGCGCAACACGACCGACAAGGCCTTCGACGTGGCGGTGACCGCGCGCGCCGACGGGCTCAAGGACAGGTTGGCGCCTCAGACCGTATCTCGGCCATCAAGTGGGAGATCGCGGCCACCGTCGCCGGCGGGCTGTCGGACCGGGTGCGAGTGAGCCAGCAGGTCATCAGCGCGGTGCCGGTGCGCACCTATCAGGCCACGCTCACGCAGTGGGAGCGCAAGATCGACGAGCCCGTCGAGCGCCCGGCGGATGCGATTCCGGGATTGGGCGGCATCCGCGTCCAGCTCCGCCCTGCGCTCGTGGACGGGCTCACCGGGGTCCGGGACTGGATGCGCGAGTACCGCTACACCTGCCTCGAGCAGCAGGTCTCGGTCGCGATCGCGCTCCGCGATATCCAGCGCTGGCGCGGCATCATGGCGGCGCTGCCCTCGTACCAGGACGCCGACGGCCTCTTCAAGTACTTCCCGACCATGGACTACGGCAGCGAGACGCTGACGGCCTACGTGCTCGCGATCGCCCAGGAGGCCGGCTGGCAGATTCCCGACGGCCCCCGCGGCCGTGCGGAACAGGGCCTGAGGAAATTCATCACGGGCCAGATCGTACGGCGCCAGGAATTGCCCACGGCCGATCTCTCGATCCGGAAGCTCTCGGCCATCGAGGCGCTCTCCCGCTACGGCAAGGCCGAGGTCGGTCTCCTCTCGAGCGTCACCATCGAGCCAAATCTCTGGCCCACCTCGGCCGTCCTCGACTGGTGGAGCGTGCTCTCGCGGATGCCCGGCGTGACCGGCCGCGACGCGCGCTTGGCCGAAGCGGAGCAGATCGTGCGGGCGCGCCTGAATCTCCAGGGCACGGTGATGAAGTTCTCGACGGAAAGCCAGGACCGTCTCTGGTGGCTGATGGTCTCTCCCGACGTCAACGCGGTCCGGCTGGCTCTCCACCTCGTGCGCACCGGGCAGTGGAAGCAGGACATCCCGCGGGTCGTGAACGGCGCGCTTGCCCGGCAGCGGCATGGCGCCTGGGACCTGACGGTCGCCAACGCGTGGGGCATTCTCGCCGTCGAGAAGTTCTCCGCCGCGTACGAGAAGACGCCGGTGACGGGCACGTCGACCGCCGCGCTCGGGGGCGTCTCGCGGGCCGTCGACTGGAGCAAGACTCCCAAGGGCGCGCCCGTCTTCCTGCCGTGGCCTCCCGCCCGCGAAGTGATCGTGGTGGATCACGCGGGCACGGGCCATCCATGGGTGACGCTCCAGGCCCTCGCGGCGATCCCGCTCAAGGCGCCGCTGTCGAGCGGCTACACGATCACGAAGACGCTCACGCCGGTGGAAGCCCGGAAGGCTGGAGCGTGGAGCCGCGGCGACATCGTTCGCGTGCGTCTCGAGATCGAGGCGCAGAGCGACATGACCTGGGTCGTCGTCAGCGATCCGATTCCTGCCGGCGCCTCGCACCTTGGCGGAGGCCTCGGCGGCCAGTCACGGATCGCACTGACGGGGCAGTCGCGCTCGGCGTGCCCGTGCATCACCTTCGAGGAGCGCGCCTTCGACGGCGTGCGCGCGTACTACCCGTACGTCCGCAAGGGCAAGTGGATCT
>WNFS01009133.1_pt1 | contig 10729 bp, 8 predicted proteins | sample 5400141 | NCBI WGS metagenome assembly WNFS01 (sample SAMN13153358, study PRJNA577476) | soil metagenome | isolation source: 60 cm saprolite under Madrone tree | place: USA:California | collected 2016-06-14 | reverse complement strand
CACAGCTCACCGCGCACTGTCGTGTTGTTGCGCCAGTTTCTCCAGCGTCCGCGCACGCCACGGCCGCGCCCTTCGGTTTTGAGCGTGGTCAAATTTTCTCCACAAATGAGGCGACAGTCGTGGAGCAAGGCCAGCAAGATCAGCAAATTGGAGGCCAGATGCGCCAGTTCGCGATTGCGCCGTTCATACTTTTTCCAACATTGCTTGATGCGTGCTTCGTAGTCGCTCACCCGTGCTTGCCAGCGAGGGAAATCAGCGGGCAGAGGGAGGTGCTGCTGCGTGTGAGCGGAGAGAGCCTGCTTGAAGAGCGTGTCATAGCGCTCGCGGCAGGCTTTGAGGCGATCAATTTCCCGGCGCAGCCGAGCCTGTCGCCCATCAATGCCTCCGGTATCCAGAAACACCGGGCGACTCACCTGGCGGTACGGCTCCTCTCCTTCCGGCTTTTCGAGGATCGAGACCGTGATGAGCGAGCGGACGCCCCAATCCCATCCCAGCACGCGGGTCTCCTGTTCGAGAGGAGAGACGTACTTCGCCGGTACTTCGAGCATAACGTCTAAGACAGCGACGCGACTTCCATCATCGCCCCTGATTTCTCGCAAGGTCGGAGCTTGAGTGGTGGCACCCCGCCAGAGAGAGGAGAACACCGTGGCTGGCAAGGGAATCTCTTCGCTCCACGCTCCCCAAGCCCATTTCCCCTGCCCATCTGGCGAGCGGAGCTTGAGCCAGAGGCTGGCACGGCACTGTTCCTGCCTGCTTGAGATATCACAAAAGTGCGAGACCTCGATGCGTGCCCGGTAGGTCTGTCCCGCTTGCATCCCGTCATCCCCGGCAAACGTGAGCTGCCCCACGGAAAGGACCGGTACAGGCTGAAGCTCTTCATAGGTCGTGGGGAACTCTTCGGTTTGCAGGTACCGGTTGCAGGCCTGCTCAATGACATTGGTCATCGCCATGAAGGCATCGGCGTCTTCCCCTGCCTCTTGCATATGGGCGCGCAGCGCACGGACCTGCTCGTTGATCTGCCGATGGTCTTTGAGAGCCGGACGTTTCCCTTCCGCTGGTCGGATCAATCCCTCAGAAAGCAGAGGCAGAATGCTTTGGAAGACTTGCTTGCGGCTGGCCTGTGCCCGCAGGATTCTGCCCGCCTGCTCCATCTCGCAGCGTTCCTGTCGATTGCCGTGCCCAGACCGACGGAGCAGATGTTTCTCTACCTGCTTCCAGGCCGGACCGGTGCGATCTGCCACAAAGAGATCGAGCTGCGGCCACAGATCGGTAATGATTTGATTGATGGCAATGGTGCTTGCATCCAGCAGTCGCAGGGCTTCAGCTTGCATGGCGTCGGGCAAGCGGATGGGAAACGAGAGCGTTTGGGTCTTGGCCATTTCACGGCTCCTGAGTGTTGTAGGATTCGCACATCGGCAGTTGCTGGCGGTAGACAGACTCCTGGACTAATCTGGCGTCCTGTCTCATCGTCCTATTACTACTCATGGGCGCTTCCGTTTCCGATGCCAAAGAGTGCGGTATATTGCGCGTGATGCACTAAGCGGCTTTTAATTAACTGTTCCGCTTCTTCCGGCGTGGTATGGAGGGCCTGATTGCCCATCATGACCACTACCCCGCCCTGCGGATGCAAATAGAGCGTGACTTTTTCAAGATACGACGGCGGTGTTTTCTTTCTGTCAACGAACTGTAGCATGGCATACCCCTCTCTGCTGACGAGTGATGACAAACGATGTTGTATATACAACAGTATACCCTATGATGTCCTATTATGTCTACCCTTTTATATATATTTTCTACCTTTTTCCTGAAAATTGACGCACCATGTTAGAATGAGGTAAACCAGTTCGGAGTGCTTACCATGCTAGACGAAGAGTTATTATCCATTAAACAGGTTGCCCGACGGGTCAATGTAGATGAAAAAACAGTACGACGCTGGATTAAAGCGGGGGAATTGCCAGCGATAGAGCTAGGGGGCCGCTATCGCATTAAGCCATCCGAACTGCAAGCGTTTTTAGAGAAACACCGTAAGCAACCAAGAGGATAGACGCTGGACAGCTGCCAACTATAAAGCTGCGAGGCTAACACTACTTTCATCCCGACGACTTTGCAGCATTCCTAAGCGGCCCAGTTTCACGTAAACTGCGATAAAAGGGCAAAGTAGCGGGATGGACATGTCCAAGACGACTTGAGAAGAGAAAAGATACATTTCATCTTCGTTATTTTTGGAGTTTTACGGGGAAAAAGAGTGAGTATTCCAGAGTGGGAGGAAGGATTCCCTGCCTTATATACCTGTAAAGTATGTTCGAATTACTTGCTATCCGCTACTTTGCCCTTTATCGCAGTTTACGTGAAACTGGGCTAACAAGCAGTGCGAGGATGGCACGCCGGTCCCGGCGGAGCTGGAGCGCGAGATTGACCAGGAACTGGCCGCCGTCATCCGGGCACGCAAGGAAATCCCCGAACGAATGGCTCCGCTGGTCTACGAGGCCGTCTCGTATGGCCCCTACCCGTTCTTTCGATGGCGCGGGGGCAAGGGGCCTATCTACGCCGTCAGCCTGGCAGACACCTACGTCGAGATGCCCGAACGCTTCAAAATGGGCGGCTTCTTCGCGATCCGCAGGCGCAAGAAACACACCTGAGCGTCCACCTGGTCATTACGATGTGGGATACGTGATGCCAGAAGGGCCGTTCTGAGCACCTTATATACTTTTGCTCAGAATATAATCCGAATGCCATAGGGTAGCGAGCGTCATGCAGCGTGCGTCTGATCAGCGAGAAAGGCCGACGACTTTGTCCATACCGAGCCCTGAGTTTGCATTGTCTTCTGGTCAGAGATCAAGCGGATCTTGCGTATCATCCACCTCTCCTCCAGGCTCCCAGGGAAAGGGTTGTTTGAATGAAGGACAACTCCACTGCACTCCACAGTTTCGACAGGTCTGCTGGGGAACTTCTCCTGGCGGTGGTGGATCCCATCGGTTCTGTTCCTCGCACGCCACCTCTTTGGTCAGCACATCGCCCAGCCATTCTAAGATATCCTCATCGTCATCGTCGGTCACAGGGACCTGATAGAGCGCCCTGGGGGGACGTGCTGTGAGAGGGGTTCTCTTCACCAACTCTCGCATAAAATACAGCGCCGTTTCTTGAGGGGAAACGTTGAAGCAACGTCGGTAGAGAAACGTATACAACTTCATCTGCTGCTCATATGACCGGAGTTCGGGGCTTCCTCTTTGGGGGGCCTTCCCTGTTTTATAATCCCACAACGCAATGCCTGGTTGTCCATTTTCCCCCTGTTGAAGAAAGACCACATCGACCGTTCCTTCCAACAGGATCGGCCCTCCTGGAGCCTGTTCCCAGACCCAGCTGAGAGGCACTTCGGCAGCCTGGATGCGTGGGTACAGCCAGGCTGCTTCAAGCGTATGGAATGTCGAGAGCATGTGCTGGAGTTGCTCGCGTTGATCGGGAAAGAGCTGCGGCAGTCCCTGCAGCCGGGTCGCCTCTTCGACAATCCGGCACTCTTCCAGCACCGTCTGTTCGTCAGGCATCCAGTGAGCATCTCCCTGGAGTTGAGCAGCCAGATAGCGTCCATGCAAGTGCTTGATGGTTCGATGTAAGATCAGTCCGATCACCGCTGGTGGGGTGTGCGAGGGATAGCGTCCCTCCGAGAAAAAATGTGCATTGCGTGGACACAGATGGAACAGGATCAGATCGGTCACTGCTCGCCCGCGAGGTTGATCCTGTTTCTCTGGGGTACGAATGCGCACCCCTTGCGCCGCCAGCCTCAGAGCTGGATGATCACCATTCAAAGCCATGCTGTACTGCTCCTTCCTGGGAAACGCTGGCACCACTCTTCGATTTTCTCGTCTTTTGCTGTCGGGGAGGCCACACCTCGATAAGCTTCCCAAACCATTCTGCATCTGTTCCCAACCCAAGAGCAGGCGGCGAGTCTTTCAGGTGCTCATCGACGATGAGCAGTAGCAGCAGCACTTGAGCGCGCGAGTACGCTACATAATGGAGACGCACGAGATCTTGAACGGCCCGCTCCTCGTCAGTGCCTCCGAGAAAAAGGTCAGGCCGAGCAACGTGCTCCCCGGTCAGGTCTTGCCGGAAGGAGAATACGTCTCGTTCTAGCTGATGTTCTGCCTTGGGGGAGGCCTGGTTCTGCTTATCTACAACTACCGCGACGACTGGAAACTCGAGTCCTTTGGCTCTGTGAATCGTGAGAAGCGAGAGAGCATTGGTCGGCAGCCGAGGAAGACGCTCTTCCCCTCGCTCCAGGTGTTCCTGTTGGATGCCCTCCACCAGAACGTGATACAGCCGTTGCATCCACCATGCCGCCACGCGCTTCTTTCCCGCTCCTCCTGGCACGTCTTCTAGCGGGATATGATACCCGTGTTCAACGATCCGGTCGTATGCGTCGAGGGTTTGAATCAGCATCTGTACCGCTGCCTCAGCCTCTTGATCTTGCTCAATGGCGGCAATACATGGCCCGGCGTTGAGTATTCGCTGCGCCAGTTTCACCAGTGACATGGTGGAGGCCGCCTTCTCGTCTGTCAGCAGCCAGGCATTGATCTGACGTGCCATCTGGACGAGAACCGGCTCGGCCTGGGCGACTTGCCGACACTCGTCGACATAGGTCGCATTGGCCGCCGCAAAACTGCCTGGGAGGAGATTTTTCGAGCGATCCAGGGCAAGAAACAGCGTCCCAAGTATTTGCTCATACACTGGCTGCTCTTTAAAGGAAGAAAATCCCGCCAGGGGAATTCCCTGCTGTTGGAGTTCACTGATATAAGGCTGAACTGCTCTTCCTTTGATGCTGTGGGCGAGCAGTGCACACTGGGCATACGATTCAATCACGCCCTGCTCCTTGAGCAAGCGCACGGTCGCCACAAAGGTGCTTGCACTCTCCTTCAGATCTTTCCCTCTGAGGGCCACGACAGCTGGCGCACTGGGATAGGAAGAAGGCTGGGCGCGCAGGGGAGCTTTCGCTTTCCCAGCGATCTGTACCCGTGCGTAAGGCAGCGACATGTGCGGATGGATCGAGATATACCTGTTGCACCACTCGACAATAGCTGGCTGCGAGCGATAGTTTTCCGCAAGGGAGAGCTGGCGCACCTCGCACGTCGGCCAGGCGCGCTGACATTCCTCGGCGAAGTGAACCAGGCAGCCAACGGTTCCCCCCCGAAAACGATACAGGGCCTGGTCGTCATCTCCGACCACGCACAAATTATGCGGAGGGGCCGCCGCCAGAGCACGGTAGAGAGCCGCCTGCAATGGGTTGGTATCCTGATATTCATCAACCACGACGTACTGGACGCTTTGGATCCAGGAGTTTCCCTCTGGAGAGCGCAAAAGCTCCAGGGCCTGTTGCTGGATAAGGGTTTGGTCAGTAAAATGCCGCTGACGAAGCGCTGTCTCATACTCTTCAACCAATTGCATTAACCTCTGGTAAAGAGGCCGAGCGCTGGCGAAGCTGGCGCAGTCGAGCTGGTCATTGAGAAGACGTTCATATGCTGAGGTAAAGAGCTTCACCCATTGCCAGCGAGAGGGAAGCGAGCGGTAAGTCTTCTTGTCGATCCAGGACGCGAGTTGACGGTCCAGCTCGTCGATGTCACTTTGGTTCGTCTTGCCAAAACTGCTGGTGGTATAGATAAAAAAGGCTCGCTCCAATGCTCCCAGCGGTTGGAGATGACGGAAGCGGCTCCCTGGTGTCTCGGTGAGCATGTCCCAGCAAAGACTGTGTAAGGTCCCCAAGCGCATGTGGGACAGGTCAATAGCTCTGAGTTCAGGGGATTTCATACTCAGCCGGGAGAGCGCCTCCTGGAGCCGCAGTCTCAGTTCTTCCGCTGCCTTGCGTGTGAAGGTGGTCAAGACGATGGCCGACGGCGCCACCTGACACACACACAGCAGAAAGAGGACACGCAGAATAAGCGCGTAGGTTTTCCCGACGCCAGGGCCCGCAGTGATCTGGAGAGGACCCTGTGCGTGGTCTATGATAGCGAGCTGTTCAGGATTGGGAGGGTTTCCCGCAATGGATGCCCAGGCATCGAGAAATTCCTCACGAGTCATACATTCCCCTTTTCCACGTTGCGCCAGGTCCCAGACGCTGAGCAGTCAACGCTCGATGGGCTCTCTTCAATCTCCCTGTGTCGGAACTGGATACTCTGCGGAGAGTATATCGGCTTTCCTGGATGAGTGCAAGTGGATCGTCAAAAAGCACGACGATGGCACCGAAGCATCGCCAGCTCGACCGCAATTCCCTGCCCGGTCCCGTCTGGGCCACTTCTCCTGAGCGCAGTAATCTGGTTTTCTCTGTTCTCATAACAAGGATAGATAATCAAATATCCGTCAATTTGTCAACAGTGGGTCACCCCCTCATACACTCGCTCATACCATACACTCCTATCTCTGGTGAAGCGGCTTCCTCAGCCAGATCATCAAAAAACAGATCTATGACGTCCATGCGCTGCTGCAGCCGATTGGCGTTAAAAATGGCACTGCAGGGCTAAAAAAAGAGTGAGTTACAATAATCCCCCTCCGTACGCTATAATAAACAGAAGTATGAGGTCTGCCCACAGCTTTTTTTACGACAGCAGATAATCATTATGCAAAAGAGGAAGCGTCTCTTTAGAGGACTGTGAAGAGGATATCGTGTAGGTGATTTCTTCTCTCCAGAAAAGCAAGGCGCATAGCTTCTCGTTATTGCTTTCACGAGGTGCACTGCTACTAATAGGAATGCAGATCTCATACAAGAATATGCATGTATTTACCCAGGAGAAAAACCGATGCAAGACAAAAGTTATCTGCAAGCTGTACAAGATCTGCAAGACAGGCTTTCCGGCGACTTTCAAAAGACTCTAGGTCATATGCTTGTGCACCGCACGACTGTAGCTAAAGCCTCTTTAAATATCGAGGATGAAAAAGTGCGGGCACTTATCAAAAACACGCTTATTACTGGTCAGATGATCGCCTTGCTTACACTTATGAAAGATATGGGAATCCTCGACGAAACGCAATACGACGAGTTCAGAGCGTATCTTATGCATGCGCTCACTTATCAGCCACATATTAGCTGATTTTCTGCTGGTAGAGAGAAGCGGGGCTGTTAGAGGCCACAAGCCTCTCCACGGCGGCTATCAGGTGCACATCCACAGTATGGGACAGTGGGTGTTTGGATTGAAGCCGACTCTTTTGTCAATCTGAGCGTGCCGCGAGCCAGGAGTCAATGTGTGGCCATGTATATTTCAGCGCACCGCTTCCCGCCATCATGCCGATATGGCCTCCCTTCACCTTCAGCAAGAGCTGATCCTTGCTGCTCACTTTCGTCATGATGCTCTCCGATTGGCAAGGCGGCGAGATGTGATCGGCCAGGGCGATCACATTGAGCAGGTTCGCGCGAATACGACTCAGGTCTACGCGCTCGCCACGAATGAGCATCCGCCCCTCAATCAGCCGGTTACGCGGGTTATCCAGGTTGTCCCACAGCGTCAGGTAGGAGCCGATATAGTTCTCGACCGGCTTGAGCGCCTTGGCCCCGTAGTCGATCATCTCGCCCGGCATGTTGCCAAAAGCCTCGATAATCTTATCGGGATCGAAGTACTGGTCGTTCACCCAGCGCACAAAGCCCCCCGCCGTCTTGTCGGTGAAATCCAGCGGTGCCGTCAGTAGCAGCAGGTTTTTGAGACCGTCGTCGGGTCGCAAGGCGGCATAGATGGTCGTGAGAATCGCGCCGATGCACCAGCCCAGCATACTGAACTCATCACTACCTGAGACCGCTTTCAGCTTGCGAATGGCGCGTGTCAGGTAATCCAGCACGTAATCATCGAACTTCAGCCCTTTGTCCTCGGGACCCGGCGCGCCCCAGTCAAGCAGGTAGACATCGTAGCCTTGCTTGACCATGTACTCGACGAAGCTATTGCCTGGCCGCAGGTCGAGGATATACGGCCGGTTCATCAGCGCGAACACCAGCAATAAGGGCACTTTGTGCCGCTGTTCGGCGGGGACGACGGGAATGTAGCGGTACAGCCTGGCTTTGTTGAGCGTCCAGATCACCTGCTTGGGCGTCTGGGCAACACGGGCGTGGCTGGTGCTTACCCGCACCAGGGTACGCGCGTTCTCCTCAATCCGCTTCAGCTCGTTCTCGAGTTCGGGTGGGATCGTGGGTAGGGATGAGGATAACATTAGTGGATCTCCTTTGCTTCTGCCGGTGTGTCCGCCGCACGGTTTGACGCAGCGAGCGCTTTGATGGCGCGTTGGATGTCATCGAGCTTGGCATCCAGGTCGTCCAGGCGCATCTCAACGTTGGTCAGGCGCTCCGCCAGGCTTATCACATCAGTACGCAGCGGCATGTTCAATCTCGTCAGGACCTGCGTCATGGTCGTTTCGATTACGCGCTGGAATGGTTGCGATATCGTCAAATAGGCATCCAACCACTGGCTTGTGGCCTGGCTGTAGGCCTCCGAATTGACCAGGTCGATCATCATCTTGGACAAGGTTTCCAGATTGGCATCACGCATCGCAGTCCAGCTTTTCAGGCTGGCATCACGCATGGCCGTCCAGGTGTCAAAAGGATCGAGTGGATTGGGCGTTTCTTGTTGTTCGCTCATGGTAGATGATGGTTCCTTTCCTTCCAATTGCCTTTTCTCACATATCTATCACGAAAGTGGTGAATCAGTATCACAAAACAATCCCTATTTGTTGGGCTGCTACACTTTATCACGGTTGGTGACGCGCTGCAACTCTCGCCCAATCCCCCGTTGAGATAGGCACCCGCCAGTAAAGACGTCACCAGGTAGGGGCATAGGGTGTGCTATAGCCGAGGAACTGGGGCATGAAAGGGCCAGAGTGGTGGTGAACTACTCTAAAAGCCACGCTAAGGAGATATGAGAACCACATGGTGAAATCGCCTGGATTACCTCCCGACCAGGCGTGCCCCATACCATTGATGAGCCAGTACTCCTGAACCTCGTTGCCACCGTTGTCATTCCACCGGTACACGGTGTACGAATGACCCTCCGGGACCTGACCATGCATGGTGCTGCTGGGATGGTTAAAGCCGGCATCGTAGGTGCCATGCGACGCAAGAAAATCTGTCTCCATCCATTGCTGTACGACCTGATTCCCATCAATCGGGTTAGCCACAACATCATCTGTCCCGTGAAAAACGATGGTGGGAACGACACGGGCGAAACTGCCCATGGCCGCAAAGGCTTCCTGCCCTTGTTGGATTGGATCTGGCCCACCATCGAGAAAAACTTCTCCTCCACTGAGGAGAGAAGTTATGGCGCGATATTCCACACCTGAATGGACGCCAATCGCTGCAAAGATATCCGGGTAGGTAGCGCCCAGAATCACAGCCATTGCGCCTCCGGCAGATATGCCCGTTACGTAAATACGATGTCCATCAATCGTCCACCGGGCAGTATTCCGCTCAATTTCCTGTACAATCCCGGCAATAATGGCGGGTTCACCACTTCCACGAAACTGATTTGCGGGATTAAACCAGTTCCAACATAACGACGGATTGTAAATGCTTGTTTGCTGTGGATAAGCGACAATGAAGTTATACTGCTCTGCCAACTGGTTCATCTGTGTGCCTGTCGCAAAGTCAACCGCCGTTTGAATACATCCATGCAACATGACGATGAGTGGCACTGCTGTTCCAACCTGGTAGTGTTCGGGAGTGTAGACAAAATATGGACGACTGCCGGCTGGGCCATTGTAGAAGAATTGCTGCCACTGCGGGTTACTGGCACGCGCACCGTGTTGAAATTGTGCCGGTAGAATGGCAACTGTCATGATGATGAACAGTAAGAGGATGAAAGGGCGAATCCCGAAATATGCTATTCGACGTACCGGGAATGTTCGTTTCAAAATACGCACGCACTCTTCTCCTTTATGCGAAATCCCCCGTTCCGGTTACAAAGAACCTGGCGGGCAGATTTTCTTCCTCTTATCTAGAAACGGGAAAACCCGGCAGTTTTCACGGGAGGGATACAAGCGAGCAAGAAAATAACCCTGTGAGGTACATTCCCTGCTCGCAACCCGCGCGGATTGGCAGATGAGTAGAAAGTGAGGCGCGCTGATTAGTGAGCGCACGCGCCGTTATTTTGAGCGCAGCTCCAGCCAGCTGTCCAATTTAGGCCACAGCCCCCTCTTCGCATCCGAACCCGTCAGCAGGCCAACGTGCCCGGCGTCGAGCGTGTAGAACTCCTTGTCCTGACTGCTCACCAGGTGCATAATGGCTTCGGCCTGGGGCAGGGTGCAGATGTGATCCTTTTTGCCCGCGATACTCAGGAGCGGACACGTAATGTGCGCGAGGTCTACCTGGCGCCCACGAAGCTTGATTGCTCCTTTCACGAGCTTGTTCTGCTGGTAAAATTCACGGATCCACTGGCGAAACGCCTCACCGGGGAACGGGACGCCGTCATTCACCCACTTGTTCATGGCCAGCCACGTGTCCATGGACTTTCCCTGCAGAATGCGGTCCCACATCGTGACATAGGAACCAACATAGTTGGTGACAGGCTTCACCATGCGGTTGCCAGTATCGATGAAATCGCCCGGTACATTCCCGAAGGCCTCCACGATGCGGTCGGGGTTGAAGTACTTCTCACTGGTCCAGAGGCCAAAAAGCCCCATCTCATCGGGGGTGAAATCGATTGGTGCGGTGAGTAGTAACAGGTTCCTGAGCGGCTTGCCGGGGAAAAGCGCTGCGTACATGGCCGTCATC
>WNFS01005631.1_pt1 | contig 10731 bp, 6 predicted proteins | sample 5400141 | NCBI WGS metagenome assembly WNFS01 (sample SAMN13153358, study PRJNA577476) | soil metagenome | isolation source: 60 cm saprolite under Madrone tree | place: USA:California | collected 2016-06-14 | reverse complement strand
AAGGCGCGGGGATTCTGATCCTGGAATCGCAGGAGCACGCGCGGAAGCGCAATGCGCCGATCCTCGCCGAGATTGTGGGATACGGGATGTCCGGCGATGCCTACCACATCACGCAGCCGGCGGAAAACGGCGACGGCGCGTACCGCGTGATGCGCGCGGCGATAAAGGACGCGAAGCTGACGTCCGAAGACATCGGCTACGTGAACGCGCATGGCACTTCGACGCCGCTCGGCGATGTCATCGAGACGCAAGCGCTGAAAAGGTTGTTCGGCGAACGCGCCAAGCAGGTGCCCATCAGCTCGACCAAATCCATGACCGGGCATTTGCTGGGCGGCGCGGGGGGATTGGAAGCAGGCATCAGCGTTCTGGCGCTCCGCGACCAGATTCTGCCGCCGACGATCAACCTGGAGACGCCCGATCCCGAGTGCGATCTGGACTACATTCCGAATCACGCGCGCAAGGCTTCGGTCGAATATGCCCTTTCGAATTCGTTTGGCTTTGGCGGCACCAATGCCGCGCTAATTTTCAAAAGGTGGTCTGGCAAATAGCATCCCCTCCGCGTGTGTCGTAATTGAGTTTTAGAATCGAAGAAGGAAGAACTTCGTGAATATCATCGTGTGCATCAAGCAGGTTCCCGCGAAGGACGCGCCGCTGGCGATTGCCGGGAATTGGATCAAGGAATCGGACATCGGTTTCGAAATGAACGAACCGGACAGCTATGCGCTGGAAGAGGCGCTGCGGCTGAAAGAAAAGCATGGCGGGGAAGTGATCGCGCTGTCGATGGGGCCGGAGCGCGTGAAGCAGACGATTAAAGAAGCGCTCGCGAAGGGCGCCGATCGCGGCATCCACATCGTAGACGACAACTTCGCGCAGCTCGATCCCCTCGGTTCGGCAAAGGCGCTCGCCGCTGCCGTTAAAAAGGAAAAAATGGACCTTGTGCTCACCGGTCTACAGAGCGACGACCACGGATTCGGGCAAACGGGCGTGCTGCTGGCCGGGCTGCTGGATTTGCCGCACGCGACGCTCATCATGGCCATCGAAGTCGCCGATGGAAAAATGAAACTCAAGCGCGAATTGGAAGCGGGATGGTTCCAGCATATCGAGTGCCCGCTTCCGGCGGTGCTCTCCATTCAATCGGGCATAAACAAAGTGCGGTACGCGACGCTGAAGGGAATCATGGCGGCCAAGAAGAAGGAGATCGCCGCGATGACGCGGGAGTCGCTGGGTGTTTCCGCGGAAGCAACGCAGAAGATCGAGAAAATTTATGTGCCGACGAAAACCAAGAAGACCGAATTTCTGACCGGCACGCCGAAAGAAGTCGCGACAAAGCTGGTCGAGAAATTGAAGTTTGAAGCGCGGGTGATCTAGCCATGAAAATTCTTGTCATCACCGAGCTGCGTCAGGGGAAGTGGAACAACGCCAGTTTTGAAACACTGGCGGCGGCGCAGCAGATTGCCAAGGACACGTCGAGCGCGGTGACTGCGCTCGTGATTGGAAAAGGCGTGGCGGCGTTCGCGGACGAACTCGCGGCGAAAAACGTCGCGGAAGTTCTGAAAGTCGAGCATGAGCTGCTCGAAGCGTACACGGCAGATGGCTTTTGCGTCGCGCTGAAACAAGTAATCGAAATCGCCAAGTCGGATTTGGTTTTGTTTCCGCACACGTACCAGGTGCGCGACTTCGCGCCGAAACTCGCGGCCATGCTCGGCAAGGGCATGATCGGCGATTGCATCGGCTACCGCAACGACGGTGGCAAGCTCGTTTTCATACGCCAAATGTTCCAAGGAAAAACCGTGGCGGACGTTACGTTTACAGGAGCGGCTCCGTGGTTTGCATCCTTTCAATCGGGAGCTTTTCGCGCGGATTTGCTCGCGGCGCATCCCTCGGGAAAGGCGCCGGTAAATGCGGTGGCCGTGTCATTGCGCGCGGAGGAGATTCGCACCAAGCCGCTCGATCTCTTCAAAGAAGCGAAGTCCGCGGTGGATTTGACCCAAGCGCCGCTCATCGTGGCCATCGGGCGCGGAATCAAAGCCCCCGAAAATATTCCGCAGGCGGAAGCGCTGGCGAAAGCGCTGGGCGGCGAGATCGCCGCGTCGCGGCCGATTTGCGATGAGGGCTGGCTCCCGATGGAGCGGCAGATCGGCAGCTCCGGCCAGACGGTGGCTCCGAAACTTTATCTGGCGCTGGGCATCAGCGGCGCGATTCAGCACGTCGTTGGCATGAAAGGCGCGCGCACCATCGTGGCGATAAACAAGGATGCGAACGCGCCGATTTTTGAAATCGCGGACTACGGCGTCGTCGGCGACATCTTCGAAATCATGCCCGCCCTCACCGAAGCTTTGGAAAAAGCGAAATCCTCATAACCTCCTTCAAATCCAATCCCCATCACTTTGTTACAATAAAAGCAAATCCATGACCGTTCAACGTGAACAGCTGGAAGCAGACGTCCTAATCGTTGGCGCGGGACCGGCGGGGCTGGCGTGCGCGCTGCATCTCGCGAACCTGATCAAGAAACACAATGCCGTCGGCGCGAAGCCCGAGCTTTCCGCGGAAAATATTTACGTCCTGGAGAAAGGGCGCGAGATTGGGGCGCATCAGCTTTCCGGCGCGATCATGAATCCTAAGGCGCTGGCAGAGCTGGTGCCGGATTTTGAGAAATTCGCTCCGCTCGACACGCCGGTGACGGATGACGCGGCACTACTGTTCACGAAAGGCTCGTCCATCCGGTTTCCCATCACGCCGCCGCCGTTCAAGAACAAGGGCAACTACGTCGTGTCGCTCAGCAAAGTGACAAAGTGGCTCGGCGGACTCGTGGAAGCTGCCGGTGTAAACGTGTTCAAGGAATTCGGCGGCGCGGAACTTGTTTACAGTGGCGACGGAATCGCCGGCGTCATCACCGAAGACAAAGGTCTCGACAAGAACGGCAAGCCGAAAGACAACTACACGCCGGGGTACGAACTGCGCGCGAAGGTCACCGTGCTGGCCGAAGGCACGCGTGGCTCGCTGACGAAAAAGCTTGTGGAGAAGAAGGAGCTCGACAACATCAATCCACAAAGTTACGGGATCGGCATCAAGGAATTGTGGGATGTGCAGCCGGGACGGATCGCGCCGGGTTACGTGGCGCACACGCTGGGCTGGCCAGTTTCGGCGGACATGTACGGCGGCGGCTGGATCTACGGGCTTGCGAACAACCGCGTCTCGATCGGTCTAGTGCTCGCACTGGAATACGCGGATCCACAATTCGATCCGCACGCCGCGTTTCAGACCTGGAAAACTCATCCGTTCCTCAAGAAACTTCTCGATGGCGGAAAGCTGGTGCGTTACGGCGCGAAATCGCTGCCCTACGGCGGTTGGTATGCGATGCCGCGTAACTACCTTGACGGCGGGCTGATTATCGGCGATTCGGGAAGTTTTCTCGATTCACAGCGACTGAAGGGAATCCACCTGGCGATGAAAAGTGGGATACTCGCCGCGGAAACGATTTTCGAGGCGCTGAAGTCAGGCGACACTTCGGCGAAAACACTGAGTGTGTTCCCGAAAAAAATCGAGCATAGCTACATCAAGAAAGAATTGTGGCAGGTGCGGAATTTTCATCAGTCGTTCCAGCATGGAATGCTTCGCGGATTCTTTCACACCGCGTTCCAGCAAATCACCGGCGGCCGCGGGCTGATCGATCCCATGCGCGCGCACGCGGGGCATGAGGCGTACAAAAAAATCAACGGGAAGCCGGCTCCCGATAGATTCAAGGGCGATGGCAAACTGACGTTTGATCGGCTGACGGATGTGTATCACTCTGGGACGCGGCACGAAGAAGATCAGCCGTGCCATCTGAAGGTCCTCGACACGAATATTTGCGCGACAAAGTGTGTCGTGGAATATGGAAATCCTTGCCAATATTTTTGTCCGGCCGCGGTCTACGAAATGGCCAAGGAATCAAACGGCACCGTAAAGCTGAAAATCAACGCCGCGAATTGCGTTCACTGCAAGACGTGCGATATTGCCGACCCGTATCAGATTATTGATTGGGTAGTTCCGGAGGGCGGCGGCGGCCCGAATTACGAGGGGATGTAACAGGTGTACTCTGCCCACAACTCTTTCCTGCGACATAAGAACCTCCAAAGTTGCAGAGTTTCAGATTCTTAATTTCAAACCCGGTAGCGAGAGTCTTGGTGGGACCGTCCTCCCCGACAGGGACGGGGCAGGCAGGACAGGAATGCTTTCCGACGGGGTCGGAATCTTCGATCTTGCGGATTCTAGTTAACCATAACACCACCCCCCATGTTTTTCATAAGTGTCATTCTAAAGATAGTTAAAGTCCTTTGTTTTGATACACTTTTGGAAGTGTTCATTCTAAAGGTAGTTGAAGGAAAAGCCGGAGTCAGTCAGTTGGGCTTCAGGCCGTAAACATCCAGTTCGCCGAGGATGGAGGAGGTGCCGGTCCCGGTATCGTTGCCGCGGGTGCCGATGTAGACCTTGCCGTTGGCGACGGTGGGAACGGTGAACTTCACGGCGAATCCAGCTTTATCACTCGCGGCCTGAGAACTGTTCCAGAGTTCTGTGGAGAGTTTGGTTGCATCAAAGGCGTGAAGCACGGCAGGCCCGCAGCCTGGGGACTGCGGAGTGCAGAACATGCTGCTATCCGTGGCCCACACAATACCGTTGGCGGACGCGCCACTTGAAGAAATGGAGGGCGTGGCACCGGGAAAGCCGAAGGAGACACCCGCGGATGTCGCCGACCCTGCGTTGAATTGCCCTGCGGACGTGCTGAACGGATAGGCTTGCAGCCGCCCCCCGGCTGGTGCGATATACAGGGAGTTATTCCAGAAGGCGGACGTAGAAAAGATTCCGTTGCCAACACTGAAGATCTGCACTGCGTTTGAATTAAGCGGATTTGCGTTTGCGCCGTAGCGGCCCATTGCGTCGCGGTTCAGAAGAAAGAGATTGCCTTCCTTGCCTCCGCCAATCACCAAATGTTGGACTGGGCTCGTTGGCTGATCGACAAGAATTGCGGCTCCCCCGGAGCCATGATCGGTATCTGCTCCGTCCAGGCTGGCCTGATTCGCCGGTGTGAACCAGTCCGCCACGCTCAACCCAGCAGCGGTGCTAAGTTTCATGGTGCTGTCACCATAGTTGGAACCGCCAGTGGCGGCGTCAAACGTCCCGTTGCCCGTCAAGAAATAAAGATTGCCGCTACTATCCGCCGCTGGGGCGCCTCCGCCCATCCAGATGCCGCCTCGCGAGTAGGAGACGGTCCCCACATGGTTGGGAGTCGTGTTAAAAACAGCACCCGGTACCTGTGCCAGCGTCGCTGCGTTATACCCGATAATCCAGCCGTGATAAGGATCGCGGTCCTCGTGCGAAGCCCAGGCGATATAAACAACTCCATTGACCAGAGCGAGGCCGGGCCGCTGATGTTCGTTTCGAGGATCGAACGCTACCCTGCCGCTTACCATTCCGTCACCAGTTCCGGGGACGGATATGGAGTTGTCGATCGCAACGGGGCTGCCCGTCTTTTCATTGCCGTTCGTCAGATTCAGCGCGTGGAGGCGCTGGAAAAAAGAGAGTGGACTTGCAATGGCCGACTTGCTGACGACGTAGAGCGTGTTTGTGCCGGGATCGATGACCGGCGTGCCGGTGACACCGGTTTCGGGAGTGATATCGCCAAAACCGGCGCCTACGAGGCCCCCTGAACTGGACGCCACCGATCCTTCACCCGCCGTGCCGCCATGAGCAGAGTCGATCAGATTGGCACGCCAGAGCGGTGCGCAAGGATTCGCATTGCTGTCCGCATCGAATGCGTAAACGCTATCGTGCTGTGTGGCGACGACAATGACGTTGTGCATAGCGGCGCCAATGGCGAGGTTGGCGACCCACAGTGGTTGGGCGTAGATGGCGCCATCCACGCTGCACGAGAAGAGCTTGCCGAAGGTGGCAGTCTTGACGCTGGAAGTTGTCAGCGCGAATTCGTGCGTGTTAGCGCCGTCGCGCGCGAGATCGTTGTGATAGGTGGTGACGCCCGTGAGGTCGGTTACGGCGAGCGTGGCGGTTGCGCTCTTGGTCGTGTCGGCAACGCTCGTCGCCGTTATGGTGACATTGCCCACAGCGTTTGGAGCGACGAACGTCGCGGCGGTGTTCCCCTGACTGCTGAAAGTCCCGGCGGAAGCCGTCCATGTCACGCCGGCCGCGCTGACGTCGTTCTGAAGGTTCGCCGTAAAATTCAGGGATTGCGAAAAAGTCGCTCCACCGCGCACCGGTGTGACCGCCACGCTGATCGGTCCCGCTGCCGTCAAGGCTGTTCCCGTGCCGGAGTAACTGCTGAGATTCCCTGTGGCGTCGGTGGCGCGCACGCGATAAGAATAGGAGGTGGAAGCGGTCAGGCCAGTGTCGTTGAAGGTGGTGGCTGTAGGTGCGGATATTTGAGCGAAATTCGAGCATGCTGCTCCCGTGCAGCGCTCGGCCATGTAGCCGGTGACACCGACGTTGTCGGTCGAGGCCGTCCAGGAAAGATTGATCCGCGTGTCCGTGGCCGCGCTGACTATCAGGTTTGTTGGTGCAGTCGGTGGTGTGGTGTCCGGCGGAGCTGGAGTGCTGGCGCTGGCTGTGCTGGAGTAGGCGCTCAGGTTGTTCGCGGCGTCGGTGGCGCGCACGCGATAAGAATAGGAGGTGGAAGCGGTCAAGCCAGTGTCGCTGAAGGTCGTTGCGGTAGGCGCGGCGATTTGCGCGAAGTTCGAGCAGGCTGCTCCCTGGCAGCGCTCGACGCGGTAGCCAGTGACGCCAACGTTGTCGGTCGAAGCGGTCCACGCCAGGTCTATCTGCGATGGTGAAGCCGCCGTTGCCGTCAAGTTTGTAGGCGCTGTGGGCGGGGTGGTGTCCGGCGGAGCAGGAGTGCTCGCGCTAGCTGTGCCGGAGTAGGCGCTCAAGTTGTTGGCGGCGTCGGTGGCGCGCACGCGATAAGAATAAGATGTGGAGGCGGTCAGGCCAGTGTCGCTGAAGGTCGTGGCCGTGGGCGTGGCGATTTGCGCGAAGTTCGAGCAGGTTGCGCCCTGGCAGCGCTCGACCCGGTAGCCAGTGACGCCAACGTTGTCGGTCGAAGCGGTCCACGTCAGGTCTATCTGCGCCGCTGAAGCGGCAGTTGCGGTCAAGTTTGCTGGCGCTGTTGGTGGCGTTGTGTCCGGCGGAGCAAGAGTACTGGTGCTGGCTGAGCTGGAGTAAGCGCTCAGGTTGTTGGCGGCGTCGGTGGCGCGCACGCGATAAGAATAAGAGGCGGAAGCGGTCAGGCCTGTGTCGTTGAAAGTAGTGCCAGTCGGCGTGGCGATTTGAGCGAAATTCGAGCAGGCTGCTCCCTGGCAGCGCTCGACCCGGTAGCCAGTGACGCCAACGTTGTCGGTCGAAGCGGTCCACGCCAGGTTTATCTGCGACGCTGAAGCAGCGGTTGCGGTCAAGTTTGCGGGCGCTGTGGGCGGGGTGATGTCCGGCGGAGCAGGAGTGCTGGCGCTGGCTGTGCCGGAGTAGGTGCTCAGGTTGTTGGCGGCGTCGGTGGCGCGCACGCGGTAGGAATAAGACGTGGAAGCGGCCAGGCCCATGTCGCTGAAGGTGGTGCCAGTCGGCGTGGCGATTTGAGCGAAATTCGAGCAGGCTGCGCCCTGGCAGCGCTCGACCATGTAGCCGGTGACGCCGACGTTGTCGGTCGAGGCCGTCCAGGAAAGATTGACCTGCGTGGCCGAGGCTGCGCTGGCTGTCAGGTTCGTTGGTGCAGTCGGTGACGTGGTATCTGGCGAGGCCGAGGTCTTGGTGGTCGAGATCACGGAGAGGGTGCTGAGATTGCTGGCGGCGTCAGTGGCGCGCACGCGGTAGGAATAGGAGGTGGAAGCGGTCAGGCCACTGTCGCTGAAAATGGTGGCTGTTGGTGCGGATATTTGCACGAAAACCGAGCAGGCCGCGCCCGTGCACCGTTCGACCAGGTAGCCGGTGACGCCAACGTTGTCCGTCGAAGCGGTCCACGCCAGGTTTATTTGCGATGGTGAAGCAGCGGTAGCTGTCAAGTTTGTGGGTGCTGTTGGGGGCGTGGTGTCCGGCGGAGCAGGAGTCTTAGTGCTGGCCGTGTTGGAGTAGGCGCTCAAGTTGTTCGCAGCGTCGGTGGCGCGCACGCGATAAGAAAAGGAGCTGGAAGCGATCATGCCAGTGTCGCTGAAGGTGATGCCAGCGGGCGTGGATATTTGCGCGAAATTCGAGCAGGCCACGCCCGTGCAGCGTTCGACTAGGTAGCCGGTGACGCCGACATTATCGGTCGAAGCCATCCAGGAAAGATTGATCTGGGTGTCGGAGACGACGGTGACAGTCAGGCTCGCCGGCGCGTTGGGCGCGACGGTATCTGGCGGCGGAGCGTAGGAGCCAGATTTGCAGCCGGTTACCACAAGAGAGAGGCACAGAGCGCCCATCACAGCGCAAGAAGATGCGGAGACGGCGCGATTCCCAAGAACTCGCTTCACGTGGGTCCACTCCTCTTGATTTTGATTTGCTGCAAAGATGCCAGGAAGTGCCCCGTACAAGAGAGACGCTTCCCCTTAAGAAAAAACTAGCACGGATTATGCGGCGCCGGCAGATTACGCAGGGGTGAGTGTCCGACTGCTCTCCTGTTCTATAGGACAGGGGCCTGAAATTATGCCGTGCGAGGAAGGCAATCCCGGTATGGCCAACACAGCTGGTTAGGAGCCGCTCGGCCACAGTTTGCGGACGAAATTACGAACACGATCGACAAAGGAAACGCTGACAGGAGCTGCAGGCTTCTGAGCATTGGCCCCGGCGGCCCATGCGGACGCGGGCGGCGGCACTGGCGTGATGGCAGCGACGGCCACGCCTTCCACGCGGCCCCGGAAGACGAGCGTGGGCCGCACGCGCACGCGGCGCACCAGAACGATCTTCTTCGGATCGATCTCCGGTTGGACCTTAGCGTTGGCGTCGTAGATCAGCGGGGGCATAAAGACCTGATAGACGGGCTCTTCCCGGTCGGGGGGCGTTTCGACAGTTGCGGGCTGGGTGTTCGGCTTTGCGTCTGGGGCTTTCTTGTGCGCTTCCTCGGCAGTTGCGAGCTGGCTGACTTCAGGCTGCGGTGGAGGTGTTGCTTTTGCAGCTTGTAGATCACAGGCGCAGTGGCCGGCGCTGGTGCGAAGGCCGTCAAGCTGTCCGTTAAGGAGGAGGACGTCGCCAGCCTGCGGGATGAGCACGCTCTGCCCGGTCAACTGCTGCTCGACACGGATGGCGCCGCGATTCGCACGGATGCACATGGCACCCGCGGTGTCGAAACCAAGCAGGAGGTCTTGCGGGCCATCACTAATGGCGACGGCTTGCGCCTGGATTTGCGGAGTGTAGATGGTCAGGGAGAGCTCGCGCTCGATGTGCGCGTGAATCGTGCCCGTATCGAGGGCGGCGATGGTCAGCGAACCACCGGACTTGAGGACCGACAGATGCGCCGGACCGCAAATGCTGATCTGGCCGCCTTCCACAAGATCGATGCGTGCGGCGCCGGATTTGACGCGCACGTCGCTGCCGCTGCGCAGGACGGTTTTCGCCTGGCCGTGGACGACCTCGACGCTCATGGGTCCGTTGACGGCGATGGCTTCGCCGTCGATGACGCCCACGGAGTCGGAAGGCGGTTCATCGGGGCGCGTGGCGGTTGCGGCGAGCAGCGCAGCGCAGAGGATGGCCATGCAGGCCGCAGGAACTGCGGCCCGGCGTCGGCATTCGAACGAGTTGGAGAAGGCCGTCACTCGGTGATACTCCCCGTCACGGAGCCAGAAAGTCTCGCCTATACTATACTTCGGCGGCCTTGCACCCGCACGTAGAGGATGATGACGACACCCGACGCAGCCGTCGAGGCCACAAAGAAATCAGGCGAGGAACCCGTGAATGTGCACTACGACATACGGCTGCCTGATCTGCCGTGGTCGCGGCGCGTGCAGATTCCGATTATCGCGGCCGCGGTTCACAGCGTGATTCGAATGCTGGGTCCGACACTGCGCTACGAAGTGCTGGGCTGGCAGCATGCCGAGCGCGTGTACGCGGCAAGGAAGCAATGCATCTGGGCGTTCTGGCACCGCGTGATTATCCCAGTGGTGTGGTGGTATCGAAACCACGGCGTGGTGGTGATGAATACGACGGCGTTCGACGGGCAATGGACGCGCAAAGTGATCGAGTGGCTGGGATACGGGACGGCGCAAGGAAGCTCTTCGCGCGGGGGACTGCGCGGACTGGCGGTGATGGCGCGGCGTTTGGAAGAAGGCGTCGATTGCGCGTTTACGATTGACGGACCACGCGGGCCGCGGTATGTGGCCAAGCCGGGACCGGTGATGCTGGCGCGGAAAACGGGATGTCCGATCCTCGTGTTTCACGTGGGGGTCGAACGGGGGAAGACGTTTGAGAAAACGTGGGACCATTTTCTGATGCCGAAACCGTTCTCTCGCACGCTCATGCTATTCGCTCCGCCAATCTATGTACCGAAAGATGCCAGCGCAGAACTGATGGAGACCAAGCACGCCCAAATGCAGAGGGAGTTGGAGCGCGTCCGCGATATCGCCGAGTCCTGGTTTTCGCTGAGCGATGAAGCGCGCGCCGAACATCGCGCCGAATTCAACCGTTCAAACCCTCAAACATGAGCGGTTCGTTCCGGCGCAAGACCGTGAATTGAAGACCGAAAACTAACAGCCAAAAACTGAAATCAGAATTCGAAGTCAAAAA
>WNFS01004413.1_pt1 | contig 10731 bp, 8 predicted proteins | sample 5400141 | NCBI WGS metagenome assembly WNFS01 (sample SAMN13153358, study PRJNA577476) | soil metagenome | isolation source: 60 cm saprolite under Madrone tree | place: USA:California | collected 2016-06-14 | reverse complement strand
TTTTTTAGATTTCAACTAACGGCGGGACAATTTCGATGCTTCTACCTGCGCTTGGACTTGTTTCCTGAATTCAAAAGGCTCCCTTATTGAAGGGAATTTTTCCTTGGTTCCGCCACTCCCGTTAACAACAATCGTGCCGTAACCCAAGACACGACCTAATAAACCTTGATTCACACTGATCCCCTCGATTTTGTTCAAGAGCAATTCGAGGGAAAGCTGTTTGATAACCCCAACTTTCACAAGGACGCGATTGTCTGTTACTGCAAACTCAGAAGTGTTGCATTCCAAAAACGCCCAACCAAGTAACGACACAGCAATGAATAAGAGAATTATCCCAAGTGTAGTTGAACCTGCAGAAAACGAAGTCAGTGTCAGCAACAGCAAAAACGCCCCAATCACACCACGCAACAGGAAAACCACCCAATGCAGCGAAGTGCGGTACATGATTGTCTCTTGGGGGAGCAAATGCTCATCGGCATATCCCATGGTGCCTCCCATGCGGCTTTAATACAACTCGATGGCTATGTGTGCGGAGTATGCTCTCCATATTTATCATAGGTCAAGTTATTTCCTGATGAAGAGAGCTTGAGAATTTGGCTGTCTGTTTATTGAGGCGGTGGGTAGTGCGCCTGGCGATTCTACTCGGTGTAGAACGACCTCTGACTTCGGTCTTCTGTCTTATTCTTCGAGGAATGCCAGCGCGAGGTGAGGGCAATACTTTCAAGAGGCATTTGGCCTGCCCCTAGCTCTGCGCACGGAATCATACGACACGTGAATTCGCTGCGCGACTATTCCATACGGTCGCTGCGACTCGACCTGATTTCTCGTCTTTCAGTTTTCGTTGCCCCCTCTAGTTGCGCCCTCGAAAGGCCAGGTGACTTCGGAACTGTCTTTGCTTTGGCTCGGCTGTCGTAATTGGCCCGTAACACGATTCTCTCTGAGTTCGATAGGCAACCTTCCATTTTTCTGCTGTCCATTTTCTTGGGCACTGCTTCGGGCCAAATTCCTGCGCCCGGCAGCTTCGCGGGTTCTGCTTTCCCGGTTCCTCCCGAACAGCACAGGTCCCTCCCATAAAGCACCCGCTCGCTTTGGGAGCAGCGGCCTCTCGCATCTGGGTGCCCCAGGAAAATGGGGCAAGAAAAAGGAGAAGTTTCCATGTCCTACTTAAACTCAGTAACGATCGTCGGATTTGTTGGTGCCGACCCAGAGCAACGTCAAGCGCGGAACAGCGGTTCAAAATTCACCGTTCTTTCCGTCGCCACGCAACGCTCCTGGAAGAACGCGCAGGATGAGTGGTCTTCGAAAACCGAGTGGCACCACATCTGCGTTTTCCGCCCGCGGCTCGCCGAATATGTCGTGACGGCGATCAAGAAGGGATCGCACGTCCTCGTCGAAGGCGAACTCGTGAGCTCAACCTACGAGCGCCCGAACGGCAAGAGCAAGAAGTCCGCGACGACCAAGATCACATCCTGGTCCATCCGCGCTGACGTCGTGCGCAAGCTCGATCGCGGCGAACCCGAGCCGGAAGCAACCGCTTCCGGTTCCGATGCTTCGGGTCAAGCGCCTGAACCATCGGACGCGTCTCGATTCTAGAGGCGATTTTTTTCTTTCGAGCTTCAGTCCGCCGCTTGCGCCGCATCGATCTGCACGAGAGATTCCCCGCGAAGCTGAACCGGCGTTTGGCCCGCGGGCGTCGGAACGTTGGCTAGACGGCTCAACAGCGATTCCAGTGCGGAGACACCATCATCGAGTGCAGCCAACTCCGCATCGTTCAATGGGATTTCTTGACGCATACGCAGCAAGTTACTCTTGCCTTCCAGCAAAGCGGTCGCTGTCGACTCCTTGGGGAGGTAGAACGAGCATTTTGCACACGCCATTCGGTGCGGGCATTGGTCGAAGAAGTCATAAGTACAGTAGCCGTGCCCGAGATCATAAAACTTCCACGCTTCCTGTGCACCGACTCCAGATCGAACCCTTTCCTGATCGATCAGCACTTCGATCGCCCGAAGATTTCGACCGAAGTAACCCGCATCGGAATACGACTTCATGAGCTTTGTGGGCATGATCTTTGCGTATCGTTGAGTGGAGGACGGCAGGCGATGCCCGAGCCACTCTTGCAACTCGAACAGACTCATTGGCTCCTTCGCGTTAAATAACTGCGTGGCGATAGTGGACCGTGCTCTATGACTCGTAATTCGCCCGCGAAGATCGCTCTGCGGCACTCCGGCCTTCTGACAGAGCCTCGGGATCAGGCCGAGATTCAGAAAATATTCTCCGAGTGGCCTCATACGGTGCAAAAACAAGAAGTCGACCATTTCGCCCGTCTTGTGATCGCAGAGCTTTGCCTGCGGGCGCCGAACTTTCTCCCACGCATTGATCGCCTGGCCCACCATACCGTCCACGGGTTTCGTGAACGCTGTTCCTGTCTTGTTCACCGGAACATCCAGGAAGCATACTGACGACGCGTTGTCTCGCTGCCAACGCACACACCCAACACGCAGTCGGCGGATTTCGTCACCTCTGAGTCCAGCGAACAACCACACCAGCGTCAGGGCGCGGATCATCTCGATGGGATAGAAGGTATATATTTTCCCATCCGGGTTGCGTCCGCTTGCGAAGTCCTCCGGTGTGACATTGAGCCCGGCCCATAAAAGTTTTGCCCACACATCATCTGCGATGATTCGCGGCGAAGAACTCACCAGCGCCTTAACGCAACGTGGTGGAGTGAAACTACGGTATGGATCGAAGCGCGGAGGGATTACGCCCCATTCCTGAAGATCGGCAAAGAACGTGCGTACGGCCGTGTAATTTTGTATTTTCCCGGCCGCTGTAAGCGGCCTTCCATAGTGCATTCGCCGACGCCCCACACATGGCGCCCTCCAGTCACCGCACCGCATATTGGTGATCATCGTCAGGCACTGCACCGCTAGATTCCGGTCCCATTCCTCTGGCGCTGTAATCGTCGGATGTTCTGCCGCGAGCCATCGACCCAACGTCAGCACAAAGTAATAGTTCGCTTTTCGGACACGCAACGAATGCCTGGCATTTTCGAACCAGTATGTCGCTGCCCGCGCCCATTTCTCCGGCACTTCCGTCAACAGGTGAGGATTCGGATGCCTAGGGCGTTCCATTCGCATGATTGGAGCTGAGATGATCTTGCGATTTGCGAGGACCTTCGAAATTGCAGATAGATAGTGACTACTTGTTTTCGATCCGCGCCTCTGCTGAACCTTCTGAAGCAGCTCCAGCGTAAGGTCTTCCAGGTGGGGGCTGCGGTTTGTAATCAAGACTTCGCACATCACGCGAGGGATATAGATTCTTGCCGTTCTATCGCGATAACCCCAGTACACCAGCATCTCTTCGAGTTCTGCAAACAGTTGTCGAATGCGTTCGCGGCCGAAGATGCGGTACGACAGGCCGTAAAATAGGAAGTTATAGCGCCCCAACTTGTGAAGTGCGTCGAACTCACACAGAAGGTAGGCGACCGCAGCAATAGAAGGCTTTTCATGCCCACCTTTCTTAATGCTATCGATCCATTCTTTCTCACTCCAACCCCAGTAGCTCCTACCTCGCGCGGCCATGTCCCCCAGCATCAGAATTTTCAGGTTTGTCCAGTACCTCTGTTGGAGCTCCACGTGAGTGCAGACATCATCGAGCGGCTTCAAGAGCCGAGGAACAGCGCATCGTTCGATCACGATTGATGGAAGAACGCCCCCGGCCAAGCAGGGCAGATTTGCACTCAGCACCTCTACTTCATGTGGCTTGAGTTCAGGAGTGCGATCATAACCGTCGAGCTTCATTGGCCAGACCCAGTGCCGCAGTGAAGACGATGTCTCCGTCATGCCAGCACCTCGCTCATCATGGCTACTCGACGCGCATGTATTTCTGCCATCCCACGAGCAAGTTTGTTCGCCAAGTCACGGCCACTGAGATGAATGTAAAGCGTCGTTGTCTGGATACTGCGGTGCCCTGCAAAGGTGGCGATTTCGTGGATGTCCCAGTTGGCCCGTGCGAGATCGGTCAGGCACAAGTGTCGTAGGCTGTGCGGCGTGAAACGCGGCAGATTGCATCGCTGGGCTACGCGTGCAATTGCTTTGGACCATGTCCAGATCGAAATCGGTTGTCCATGGTTGCGACACGACTCCGAAAGAAACAACGGACCACGTTCTCGGCTCAGTTCCCGGCGAATGCGAAGATACCTGCTGAATAGCTCACTTGTGGCTGGCGAATATGGGACAACTCTCTCCCGCCGATTCTTTGTCACTTCCAGCCGAATATGCAAGAGTCGACGCGCAGGATCAATATCAGTAGTTTCAAGAGAGCAGATCTCTTCACGGCGAAGCGCCGCGTCGTAGGACATCGCTAGCATTACTCGGTTTCGGAGCGGCTCCTGCTTGCAGACCTCCAGAATGTTCTGCCATTCCTCCTCGCTTGGAATCCACGGAAGCCGATGATGGCGTTGAATGAGGTTCCGTCCTCCTATAGCGGGACGCAGAGGGTTTCGCGTGCAGATCTTTTCTTCGACTAGAAAGTCGTGAAAGAGCCGAACGACAGTCAGATGTTGTTGCAAAGTTGCATTCGCGAGCGTCGTCCTGGTCTCTGCCCCTCTTTTTCGAACCCTTGGGATGGCAAGCTCCGCGATGCTTCGGACATAGGCTCCGATCGTTGGACGAACAACTGAATGCAGCGGAATGCTCTGGGACTCTAGGAACCCGAGATAGGAGTCCAGATCCCGCCCGTAAGCATCAAGCGTATTCGCGGCAAGCCCTCGTGTGGCCTGAAACTTCAGCCATTCTCTCCCATGCGGATTCTCTGAAACTCTCCGATACCGCTCCCACCGGACTTCGCAGATCGTAAACTCCAGGGCCATAGCTCCCCTCCATTCCTCGAATTCGGCCCCCGAGGGGCCGAATTCACCATACATACGCCGGTCGGAGAACCAGCAGCCCTATTCCACATAAAAAACAAAGTCCAGCTTATCGGGTATCTTGGCAAGAACCCGGAGCACAAGACCGCAAAGAAGACGGGCCGCACGTTTGCGATCCTGTCACTCGCAACACAAAGCGCGTGGAAGGATGCCAACGAAGAATGGCAACGAAGAGTTGAGTGGCATCGCCTAATCGCTTGGAACGGGTTGGGCGAGTACGCGGCGGGCAAACTCAAGAAAGGCGATCACCTGTATGTCGAGGGGATGCTGGTAAGCAGTACCTACGAAAAGGAAGTCGGCAAAGGCAAGAACAAGGTGAAGGTTCCCATCACGGCGTGGCAAATCAAGGCGCAGTCGATTCGCAAGCTAAATCATGTGAAGAAGACACAGCCCGCGGCGGTGCCACCGGTCGACGTGCAGCCCGACGACATCCCGTTTTAGGGCTGACTTTCAAGGGGGCCTCGGCCTTGAGCCGAGGCCCTTTCTATCGTATTCCACCTGCTCGGTCCTGGCTGAAGTGCCGAAGGATGCCAACGTGCGTTGATTGACATTTTCAAGCGATGCCGACAGCCTTGTGATTGGCTTCTATGCAGGGATTTCAGGCAAAGAGTGTCGCGGCAGTTCGATCCGAGCACGTCGTGTGCGTGGTCAGGGTCAGCGAACTTCGGGCAAAAGCATTTCAGATAGGTTTCGACAAAGACGGAACCCTCTTCATCCATTTTCCGTACTTTCAGCACCGCACCGGCATCCTGTCCTCGTCAGAGATTCCCGCGACAGGCGAGCGCAAGGCCGATGTGAATCTTGAACAGGGCGGCAAGGTCACGTCGCATCGCGTGAAGTATTCACATCACCCGGATGGAAGGGCTCACTTCTCGCAGGACGGAAAGATATTCACGGCGATTAAGCGACAGTCCATATCGCTCGACACGCAGAATGGCCATATGTTCAGCCTGTACATTCAGGGATTGCACGCACTCGACGTTGCGAAAAGAGCCAAAAATGTCGAAGGAGTTTCTGTCAATCGATCCGTAATCGATTTCCAGATTGAGCCAACAGCGGAAGCCATCAAGTTCGTTGGCCGATGGCTCGACATAAACAAACTACGGGTTAGTGAACCTAATGTGACGATAGGGCCGAGACATACGATGGTTGACCCCGATAGCGTGAGGACGGATGCAATTTTGGTCGCGAGTCCTCTCGCCGATGCCAAGCATGTGCTTGCGATAACCTGCGTCGCGATTCCTAGGCTTGGACCAGACGCGGAAATATTTCTATTTCATGGCGGCTTTGACGCGCCGGAAACAATGACCGATCCAACGAAGCAAGCTGGCTTTCTGGCATTTCTATACCCGCTGTCAGAGGCCGCCAACGTGCGTAAACGCCTCGGCAGTGTAGATTACTCTCCAACATCCTACTAGTACGAAGGTACTAAGACAGTACCGTGCCTCGCATGAAACCATCCTGACTCTTTTTGCATCCACAACCGTACATCCCGGCAACTGGGGAAGGGGGGCGGTCCATGCGGGTGCGTGTCTCGAAGCGCTGGCGCATTGTCTTGCTCTTATTGTCTGCGGTTCTTGCCCTCCTCGGCGTGCTTTCCTTCAAATATATCTGGCTCTATGTCTCACGAAAGGCTGACCCAAGGCCACTTGCTGCCGACGTATTACGTGACCCGGAAGCTGCGAAAAATCCTGAACTTCTGCTTATAGAAGCAAACCGTCTGGCCTGGCTTTTCAATTCACCTAAATCAGAACCCCTCTACATCCGGGCAGAGGAGCTTTTTAAGGAAAGGGGCGACACCCGAAACGAAATATACGCACGAGTGGGCAGGATTCGTGCGCAGGCGGAAACCATGTCTTGGGTTGACGTATCCGAAATCCTAGGGAAGCAGCTGGAAATTCCGGTTGTGAAGAGTGACCCAAGACTCAGACTTTGGTGTCTTGCGGCAAAGGGATATACCGACTTGGAGATTAATCCGATATCGGCGAAGCGAGCCTGGACCGAAGCGCAAGGGATCGCAAAGGCGCTAGGGGAAAGCCAGTGGGAAGCGCGTGCAGAAGGAGAACTCGGATTTGTAGCCTTTCTGGAAGGTGATAGCCGACGCGCCGCGATAATGGTTGGCGACGCCTATCTTTCGGCCAAGGCGAGCGGCGATGTGGGTGGCCAGGTTCGACTTCTTGAGATGCTTGGCAACGGCTTCAATGAAGCGAAGCGGTATGGGGAGGCTATGGCATTTTTCGAGCGAGCAATCAAGACCAGCAGCTCCAATCCCGATGCCGGATTCCCGTTCATGGCGTACGAGGGTGAGTCTCAAACACTCGCCGCCCAAGGCAAAATTGTGGAAGCCAGAGAAAAGTTAGAGAGGGCTTTGAAAATTGCCAGGGCAAATCAAAAGCGTGGGCACGAGGCAATGATCCTGCTCTCCTTAGGAGAGCTCTCACTCCAAACGGGAGACCGGCAACAGGCGATGAAGTATCTGGAAGAAGCTGGTGACATTTCGCAGAAGTACAATTTCTATCGGACTGTGGGTCAAGCAATGATTGACCTCACCAGGCTCTATCGGGGCGCAGGGGATTTGAAATCCGCCGACAAGAGTGCCGCCATCGGAGTCGATGCCAGCAGGCGAGTCGGAGATAGATACTATCTCCCGCGAGACCTTACAGTGCTGGCCGATCTCAAAGCCCTCCAGGGAAACCCCGCTCAAGCTGAGACACTTTATGAAAATGCAGAGGATGTCATCGATGGGATGCTCATCAACCTCCACGAGGCGTACTGGAGCAGTTCCCTCGCGGGCGCAATGAGCGAGACCTACCTTCACCACTTCGAACTAGAGGTACGTGAAGGGAATGTCGAGCGGGCACTTGGTGTTCTCGAGCGAGTGAGAGGACGCACAGCGGCAGTTCTTCTCGAAAACAAAGTTACGTTTGGCAAAAACGAATCCGACGATGCGCGGGCGCTTGAAACCGAAGTCTCCGAGTTGCAACTTCGCCTGATGCGCTCGGAGAGCGCGACGGAACGGACGGATGTGCTTGATCAGCTCGTTGAGTACGAACGGCGTCTGGAGTGGACTCGAACCGATCGGCGAGAATCACAACCCGGATGGTTTCAGAAGCCAGCGTCCCTGAAAGCAATCCAAGCCAGTCTCCACACCGACGAGGTTGTGCTGGAATATGTTCTCAGCGAGCCGCACTCCTATTGCCTCTGGATTTCGAAAAAGCGGATGGGCCTCACAGTCCTTCCTGTCGGACGGCAGCAAATTGAAGAGCTAATACGCAGATATCTCGGCGAAATACGAGCCAGGCGCGATGACACTAGTTTGGCGATCCAGCTTTACGGAGTTCTTTTGGGCCCACTTCCTGCGGAAGCGAACAGCGACCGCCTCATTGTTGTTCCAGATGGAATACTGCAATTGCTGCCGTTCGACGTTCTCCGCGATTCCGCAGGTTCTCTATTGGTGGAGACGCACACAATCAGCTATGCACCGGCCTCGACCGTTCTGACAGTTCTCAGAAAAACGAACAACACACCGGAACCACGTCACATATTCTTGGGCGTGGGCGATGTGCCATATAGGAATCAGGGCCACGTCTCTTCGAAAATCGATAAGCCGAGCGCCGCTAAACAGAGACTACTTCGCGGATTTTCCGACGCGCTTGGCACTCCTCTTTATGACCTGCCAAAGACACGCGAGGAGATTCTTGAACTCCGAAAAATCCTCGGAAATGACACAGTCTTGCTGCTCGGCTCAGAAGCGACCGAAACCGCGTTCAAGTCTGAGTCTTTGGAGGATTTCAAAATTATTCATCTTGCCGCACACGGGTTTGCAGATATCCAATTTCCAGAGCGGTCAGGGCTTGTCCTAGGTGTGGACTCAAATTCGTATGACGACGGTTTGTTACAGGTCCGCGAAATCATACGCCTCCGTTTTAATGCCGACCTGGTGACGCTGTCCGCCTGCAATACAGGTGTAGGAAAGCTCCAAGGAGAAGAAGGCGTAACAAACTTGGTTGAGGCATTCCTTGTGAGCGGTGCAAAGGCGGTCGTTGCGAGCCTCTGGAGTGCTGACGATACGTACACACTTGCTCTCATGGAGCGGTTTTATACTCATTTAGAGGAAGGCCAGGATAAGGCCGCGGCGTTGAGGCAGGCGAAACTCGATTTGCTTGCAAAATATGGCAGACAAGTCTCGCCCTATTATTGGGGAGCTTTTGTTTTAGTCGGAGACGGAGGTTCTCCGATTCCACTGGGGGGCAAATGAGTCTCGACTCGCAAGCGAAAGAGGAGATTTATTCGCGTGTCTGTGAGCTGGTTGCGCGGAAGCATTTCGATCCCGGAATGAATGGGGCAAATTGGGAGGAACTGTCAAAGAGTAGGAAAGGGCTAATCCTGAGCACCAACAGCGACGAGGATTTCGAAAACAAGGTGCAGGAACTGCTTAACGAACTGAAGACGAGTCATACCGGATTTCGACACTCGAAGAGTCCAAAAATCCCCGGACGTCACGCAATTAGTGCAACGTTCATGCGATGCAGCTTCGACGGCACGCAGCGTTGGATGTTCCAGGACGTTCACGAAGGCGGCCCAGCGCACGCCGCAGGATTACGTCCGGGGGATATTCTTCTGCAAGTCCAAAATCGTGAAATAACACCGCCCGAACCACCGATTTTCCCCGTAGGAGGCGACTCCCAATATGTCGTCCAAAAGCCAGACGGGAAACGGGTGATGGGAATGCTACAAGTTCCTAACCCAAGATCGAAAAACCATCCTGTTATCGTTCCCAAAGCTGTTGTGTGCTCACAATTGCCCGAGGGAATCGGTTGGCTAAAAGTGACCATGTTTCCTGGAGCAGTGGGAATTGATCTGGCTCACATGCTGGACACCGCCTTCGCGCATTTGAAAGATTCCAGTCGCCTTATAGTGGACCTTCGTGGAAATACCGGTGGCGGCATCGGTGGATTGCGTCTAATGAGCTATTTGACTCCCGACAAAAGGGAAGTGGGATACAGTTTGACGCGCGCTCGCAAGGAAAAGGGATATTCGAGAGAAAAGTTGCCACGCTTCGGTAGGATACCATCCCACAAAGCGACACTCCTTTGGTTGGCTCTGCGTTACGGTTTCATTGACAAGTCGATTCTCGTTGTCACGGAAGGTCTCGGCCCACAACGATTTCATGGCCGCGTGATAATTCTCGTAAATGAACACACCGCGAGCGCCGGAGAAATGGTTGCCGCGTTTGCGGAAGAGAACAAACTGGCAACAATTATTGGCGCGAAAACTCCAGGACGACTCTTAAGTGGAAGCGCATTCAAAGCGGGCTTTGGCTACATCGTCGGTGTGCCCGTCGCCGCGTACTTGACTTGGGAAGGGAGGCTGATCGAGGGCAAAGGAGTGTCGCCAAGCCTTAACGTAGAAATGAAACCGGAGCAGCTTCTAGCCGGCGAAGACCCGCAGATGCAAAGAGCAATAGAAGTCGCGCGTGACATGTGACGGTCGTCCGCGGCCGCGAGCATTACCCCTCATAGAGGGCTCCCAAGCTTTTCGCATTTGAATTACTTCCGGGTTCCCCGTAATCCGTCCAAGATGGCCGCTACATTTGCACATTAAAGATAGAGAGCAGTTCATCAGCGGAATTCCCTCGACCCAGACCCGTTCAAGCCCTACCGCGTGGCGTATATTGCAAGTAGATTGGCGCGTTTGGCTAGTGCACAGCACCGGTATGGACATCTAAAGTGTGGATGACAAGGGCATTCGGAAATGGGTGAACGCACTCAAAAGGTCGCTCTCAGCCAAGCGCAGGAGAACGC
>WNFS01011811.1_pt1 | contig 10734 bp, 12 predicted proteins | sample 5400141 | NCBI WGS metagenome assembly WNFS01 (sample SAMN13153358, study PRJNA577476) | soil metagenome | isolation source: 60 cm saprolite under Madrone tree | place: USA:California | collected 2016-06-14 | reverse complement strand
CGGGGAAAGACGGCCAACTGCGACGGCCACTGTCACAAACGATGAAACATAACGACCTTCCCCAAATGAGGTCACCTGATCTGGGGTAGCACAGGCGCCCAATACAATATGAATGTAGTGGCGCGCTCTCAAGAACAGGAACAACGGAAATGAATGAATGGCATGGCAAAAGACATACCAATTGAATCTCGAAGTTGCGCAAAGATATGCCGTCAGGGACTCGCAAAGGGACAAACTCTGCGTTTCCGTCTGCATTTAGTTGGAGAAGATCCCGGGCAGTGAAACCAGAAGCGACGAGAGGGGAAGTGTGTGGTTGAAAGTCGGGCGAGGGTGGACCAAGAGCCAAACATGAGGGCGGGGGCGAGTCGAGTGAGGTGCCAGGGGTGGACGGTGACGGCACACTAAGAGATTGGGAAGACGAGGTTGAGGTCGAACTGGACGAGGCTGAGGCACTCCGGTCGCGAGCAAGGGCTGTGTTGGTATATATGCGTGGAGCACGAGATTGTATTGGGTGCATATGTTTTGCATTATCTGGGTCTGAGGTGTCGCAGGTGGGGTCCAGAGGTCCAAGCGAAGGGGAGATAGAAGGGGGGGAATTAGGCGCTCCTGCCCTGTGGCTATGATCGAAGTCGAGGTCGGTATCTATGTCCATGTCCATGTCCAACGCAAACGAATGTCCCATATCGCCTCCGTCACTTTCAGGCTCGTCATCAGAGTCGTCGCTAGCAACGACGTCCGAGTCATCACCGTAGTCGCTGGAGGGGGTATCATCGTCTTCACACGCGACCCAAATTAAGCCACGAAAGCGAGGTGGGATTACGGGGGTGTCAGGAGCGACGGAGAAAAAGGCATTTTGCTGTGGGTTATCGCCTTCGAGGCCATGAAGAAAGGGGAATAAGACGTGGTCGGGTGCATGGGAGTTGATGGCGGTATGGTGAATGGTTGCAAACTGCGGCGCAGAGAGGGCACGGATGGGTGTATGCGGGTGTGGACGGGAGAGAAGGACGGGAAGAGAGGAGAGAAAATCTGGGGGATAATTGAGACCGTGTACGACATCGTCTTCGGTGGAGGGGAGGGGTGCAGAGCTCATGTGTGGTGGACGGTGATGATGTTTGGGAAAGAAAGTGCTAGTGGAAGTGGTTTGGTGAGGTGAGAAAGAGAGAGTCTGCTGGCCGCCGGGTTTGCATCTCAGATTGAAGCCGTCATCTCCCTTATCGTATATATACACTGGCCTTCGATCGCACGTAACTGGTGACCAGCTCTCATCATTCGCGTCTCGTCCCGTTTCGCCACAGTCTCCTCCATCCCCCGTCCCTGAGACGTAATTAATTGTTTCCAAGTCCGCAGGGATATGGATGCTGAGGAAGAGACGGGAGTACTTGGAACAGTGGCCCCGTGATCGCGTGATCTTTGGATCTCTTTACCCTTATCGCCTACCTCCCAGCCCGGCACTCTGGCTCCGTAGCCTGTGGGAACCCCAGATCTCACTTTACCCTCTTAATTTCAAATTACGGCCTTCGGTCGGCGCTTTCGGCCCCGTCGCGCTCCAACCTTGCCCCCCGTCGTGGTCGGCCATTGTGTATGGATCATCCCGCTGAGCGACAATACAGAACAGTAAATACGGCTTGGTAACGAGAAGAACTGACAAAGCAAAGGTCGTTAGAGGGAAAACATAGCCTCTCAGAGATGCCGGCATTGTTTCAATCACACGGTCGCCATCCCTCACGCACTCGCACCTTACCACCGCCCTGAGGCATCTTGCCCCATGTCCAATTCATTCCGTAACGCGTAGTTCCAGCCCCGCAAGGACTTGGTTCCACCCGACTCTGCAACCCTGTGTCCCGTTCAGCACGCCTCTGACGATCATTGCCGTATACTAGTTCTGTACCTCCTGACCTGCCCGTCCGTTTGGCCCACGAGACCCATCAATCTTTTGTCCCCCCGTGACATAGAGGATGGTCCGACCGCATAGCCTCACATCAAGCCTAGATCATCTCATATGAGCGGCTAGGCCGCATCGCATCATACCCTCAATGGACTCGGCGGTGATCCCATCACGTGCGTAACGCTGCAGTTCGTCGTCCACATCCACAGTGAGTCGTGATTGCGCGATTGACGTGGGAAGCTAGTGCGTGGAACGTGCAAGAGACGCCCGCGCCTCTATTACTTTATTTGTATCCCATGAGCGCAATTGGTAAGCCATGCTGTGCATTCCTTGCCTCGTGGCAGCTAGAAGCTCCCCTTTTCCTCCACTCGACACAATCGAGGAGGCACACCACGCTTCCATTGACAAAACGGGCTCCGGACCCGTCCCTTCCCGCGGTCGGCTTGCGCGGCGCGTCGCGTAGCAGTAGCGCCCGTTTCAACTTTCTTTTTTTTTCTCTCTGTAACGTCACTTTGATCGCACCCGTCAATAGAGTTTGCATTTCATTCCCAACTGTGTGCATCGTGGGCCTGTCAAAAAATCATCTGAAAGACCGTGTTCCTGCATTCCAACCGGAGGGCGAAGGGAGGGATGAATTTGCTGATGCTCAACTCCGAGTTGACTGGTATATGCTATCTGCTGATGTCCGAGGGAAAACGGCCTTATCACTCCGAAGGTCTTATCTCCTGGCGGCGCACCACTCGTTTGTACTCGAGTTCAGAGTACAGAACCTATCTTATCTCACTAGACATGTGAGTTCATTCCTATCCGACGGTCTCGAAGCGTCTGGATCCCGTCTCTAAACCCCGTCTCTAAACATGATCCTCAAAGATGCGATACAGTACCGTAAGAATGTGTACCTATGCAGAGTATCACAGGCAAGTGGCGCAGAGGCTCCACTCAACCGGACTCGAGTTGCTGTACACGTACCACTTTGGAGCGGACGGACATACTAGAACTCAAACGGCTTCTCTTCTCCGTCACTTGATCGTGTCTCTGCAAAGCTTGTGTAGCCGTGGACATACTCCCGATGTTCACGAGAGTATCGGAGAGCTTATCAACCGTCACGTTAAGGCGCACTACGGCGACGTTGGAGCTCTAGCATGTGATGATACATTTCACTCAAGTTTCAAGTTTAACAGCTGTAGTACACACACCCCTACCAACCCTATTCTAAATATAAGAACGCGTCCGTGATAGCGATAGCGCCGCTTTGCTTTCCTTGCCTGTACGATTGTTTGTTTGTTCCCGCCGCAGGTGAGAGAATGTGTTTCCCATGGCGGGCGCCTGTCTGTCAATGCCGCGGCGCGCGCTAGTGGTGGAACTGATTAGCCCCTCTCGTCGACATCTCATCCCCACTCTCAGTTATCAAACTTTGCCTCTACCTCTCTTGAGAATTAAATTACGACGGCGTTCCGGATATGGTTATTCGGGGGCGTTCGTGTGTGTATGTGTCAGCGGGTCGTGCCGAGGACGGCCCTGGGGGCGTGGCAACCATGGAAGGGGGGCTGCGCTATACTGTACGCCTCAGGAGCCGAACGTTCGAGATGATGAAAAACAGGAAGACCATTGCGGATGGCTAACTGCGCAAATGGGGGCCAGTGGGGAGGACCTGGCGATTTTGAGTTTGCATCACATCTAATCTGAGCTTAGTCTTACTGTACTTACTAGTGGCAGATCGAGTCCTCCAAGTCCCCGAACCATCATGATCGATATACTGTATTGTTCTCTGGCAATACAGTAGTAGGCCAAGTCTGAGCATCACGTCTGAACAGTATCTACCTATCAACATGCTTGTTCTCACTTATTACGTTGAGAAGGGGCGCGATCACGCTCAAGAACCCAATTGATCTCCCGTCATCCTCAAAGTACTATAATCAAATTTGTAAACGCTCGTGCAAATAGCCCTCGCACACTGGGTACTCCTATCTGACATCTGTCATAGTCTGACTCTGTTCATTTACGGTCCCAGCCGGGGAACACCGTGGTGTATGAAACCCTCTATTCTTCTCTACCATTGTCCGTTCCTAGACAATCATGAGCCCATTTGCACCGTATCTCTCGAACTGCCACCTAGACCCTCATGTCATTTCCTCTTGTTCTGTACCGTTCATATTATAGACCCCTGGGATTGTGGAAACTCCCGTGAGACGGCCAACGGAAACCGGCTTGATAACGATCAATTCGAGGCAAGTTCCCTGATAGTAGACCCCTTAGACCCGTATAACTGGTAACATGTATAAGCAGTGAGTACTTGCTATGTTCTTCGGGTTTACTTGTGGGGCTTTAAATTATAAATTGGGAGCATTCATTCAGTTCGGTGACCGCTCAAATGGCCAGATGACGCTACCATATGCGGACGTACTTACACACGACAGACCCATTGCGATTCAGCGTGTTTCTTTTAGTTATCACATCCTTGGAAGGTTAACGTTGCTGTTACTCGATCGGAGGAACCTTCTTGACGAACTTCACAACATCAGGAGACACCCCGCATGCTTCTACCTTCGTCTTCGCGTCTCCCATTTTCCTCCCGCGTCACCTATCAGCCATGAGGATGCCCCGTGGTCGGACCAACGAACCGAGTTTCGGCCTCAAGGCAGAGGGTAGCATAGGATCATCGCATTCCTTTCTCCCCATGTCTTGTGTTTTCTTCTCGTGTTGAGGGGAGCAGAAGGTCGGAAGTTCGGAAGGTCAGAATGCTCAGAGCTAGTGTCACTAGTAGCGTCGTAATATGAAAAAGCGATCCCTCGATCGCGAGACGCGTTGTGCCTACCGTTAGGACTTCAGTACCAGGACACCAGTCAGACTGTCTTGGACAACTGATCTAACCCTTCATAGGGGGGACAAAGCGTACCATGCACCTGTGTCAAATTTCCACGGCCTCCATTCACACCACCTACAATCTTTCTCAGAAATGGCAAGCTGCCTGTCAGTCGAGAACAAAAACCGTGGGATGAACAAAGATAGACTGGAGATTGCAGACATCGGCATCGACAGGGGGGCACACGATATCCCTTTAGAAAAGAGACAATGGAATCATCGTCCTCGTCATTACCAATTGCTGTAAATGTCGTCAAAATGAATGAATCCATTCCGAAACCTCCCACACCACTGCATGAACGATCGGACGCCACAATCGAAGCGCCCGTAAAGATACGGAAAGTGTGATGGCTACACCTGTGCGCCACCGGAATTCTGCCAGGTCATGCGAGTTCGTCATGATGGCATCACAACTGATGTTCTTTTCCATTGCTGTTGACATCACGATTCCGGCAGATAGACGATCTGGCTAATGGCTTCATTTCGGAAAGGATCTCAGCCGCCCTTCCTCCGTCGGCCGAAGACAACAAGCCATAAAAAGTTCCGAGTGATTCCATCTAGTGTGCTTCGATGAACGTGCGCCATAGAATATCCCTAACCTGGGATGACATGTTAGTAGGTTGAGCTGACAAGAGAAGGTCGAGGTAACGTTCGGAAGTGGGGAACGATACCGATGACGACGTAAGAATCATATGACTGATGAGTGTATGTGTGATATACGAAGCGGTGAGTGGTGTGGGGCAGAGAAGGGAGTGATGCATGCAGGGCTTGCTTCGCCGGCTTAGAACGCTTGGAAATCCCCTTCTCGAAATCCCCTTCTCTAGTAAGTTCGGCGGCATTAAATGCGCAGCATACCAAAAAAAGAGCCTTCCGCGCATCATCAGACGACATCATGATCTAGCATGTTGCAAAGATTCCAAGGTTCTACCCCACCCTGGTGATCGAGTGGAACCAGTACCGTGAGTACTGTAGTGTCGAGCGAGAAGAACGAAGCGGTGGAACGCGAGAGGACTGATGAGTTTGTTTTGCGATGATGGGATAGAAGGCACAGCCAGAAGGGGAAGGTGGGTTGACTTTTGTTGACCGCCACTTATGGCCCGGGCCAACAACTGAGTCCTTAAAAGCCAATATTACCTAAGAACGGCTCTACAAAAACCGTGTCACCATGGATCGCTAGCGGATCAGAGACACGACGGCCGATATCTCAAATTTACCATAACTCAAGAAGAAAGTCAAATCTGTGGCTTATCCCCTTAGCCTGAGACTAATGGGTGAATGTCGGAAAGGGCGGCGGTCATACCACGTCACGGTTTTCAAAATCTGTCTTTGGTAACTCGGACTGTATTTGGGATACGACGACATCGCCCACGAAGGTCAATTCCTGGTTCTTGGATTTACAGTGCGCCTTCATCATACACTCAGGCTAGTGGCATTTTATTGATCAGGAACTAGTAGAAACGACTGCTCCAAAATCTGCTCCTTTGAGACCAATATCGACAGAAGATCTTATCCATTCGTTTTTACAATTGACAACTCATCAGGCCTCACAGGAACGGAGAATCTTGTATGGGTAAAAGCACGTTTGCAGGAGATTATTCGTATCGTATCGCCGTGTACCTACCGGTGGAGTTGGACGAGACCCGAAGTTTTCCGCACAAGATTTGCCCTCTTCGAACACTCTGGAGAAGCGGGTTTCCCGGTCAAGTGGCGTTCATTGGTAAGATCCAAGATCTTATCACGGCAAAAGAATTGAAAATCGAGAGCAATCGTGGAGAGCAACACATGCCAGTATCCGTTGGGCGTCACCGATGAACTACCTCCCGGAGTATTATCTGGTTACGAATCGCCGTCAAAATTGCTTACACGTGAACTTGGACAGCATAAGTCCCTTGGTGTAATAATATTTGCATGCTCGTGGGACACATCTCAGTTGAGTCTCGATCGAGTTGGTCTTCATGGGGCTCGGGTTGTCACGCGCTTCGACGCCATCATTGGCACAGGTACAAAGGTCCTCTTCGTATTATCTAGGTGCGAACTTCACCCGAATCGATCTTGATGGTTGGAAAGTGCTTGAGCGGTAGATGGGGAAATGGGAGAAGAAAGGACTTTTCAAATTATCACATCACCCTTGCAACATGGTGTAGACGACTCCTGCACCCCACTGGCACAACGACGCGATTGGGTAAATCCCATCATACGTGAGTCTGATGTCCCACCTCAGCAATATGTTTTTCCTGGATCAGCTGTGGCTTTATGATGGCGCCATCGCGACGCAATCGTCACCCGGGCCCTATTTTGGTAAGAGCTTATAGACGGAACTGGGTTACCGCATCTCCATATTTCCATTCTCTCTGATGTTTATGCTAATGTAAGTGGCATGAGCGTATATGGTGATGTTTGTTCAGGGGTCCTCGTGCTGGAGGTATGGGATTTGTACCTGGCATATTTGGAAAAGTGTATGATGAACCGCGCGTCTAGATTGAGTAATTTTCCACGTTCTCTGTGCCGGTCGACCATGGACGGAACAAAGACCATGGGAACATCAACGATGAGCCATCAATCAAATTATGCGCTCAACGTTCTGGGCATCAAATTTGGCCGACCCTGAGTTCGTATTGTTCGTCTCACAAACTAAGATCCATCCTAGTCCTGCCCCCTCATCATGTTTGGCCTCAGGGGTCCCCGTTGTCGGCCCCCGTCGACTCTAACTAGGAAATATATGGCTGGGAGGTTTCGCGCAGAACCAGATTGAGCCAGATGTGTCTTGGCGAATAATATTATAATTGGTCGTGCGGGAAGCTCAGCTCATCCTCCCGTTCCTCCTCTAGTCTTGAAAGCTGGGGTCTCGGCCAAGGCGACGGTTTCCTTGATTACACTCATACCGACAAAAGCATCCACCCATGGAAGTAACTTGGAGACAGTCTCTGCGAAACCGATTTCCAGTTTGATTCATGGATCTTTCGGCACAGGGGGGTGTTCTGTTAAGGGTTGTTCATCGGATCTTTCTTTCATGATTCGATCTCCAACTTCAAGACGTTTGAGCTGAAACATCGATCAGAACAATGGAGGTTGCTACGGCATCAAGTGAGCGTCCCAGAATTGGCACCGGGTAAACCAAAATCTCATGGATTTTTGTCATTTCCTATCGACACCCTCATGTGGATTCCCCTAAGTGCCAATAGTCGACCTGTTGGGCGGAGCGGCGCTCATCAAGGGTAATAGCATGACGGAAACGGCGGACTGCGGCATTGAGACCCACCAGAGGAGGTATGTGGGATTACTCCGGCATAATAACTGTCTCTTTATGGAGTGCATCATTTTCAGACGCTTTGTTGGACAGGATACACGCCAAGAAAGTCCATATACTTTATCTATCGGTGGAGATAAGCGAGCCCAGGTATACATCCGCAGCAAGAAGAGCTGCGCACTCATGACGTGAGCATTTGGATTAGCGATAGTTGCGTCGACGTAGTATTGGACTCTTGCCCTGAGAGGCGTTACAATCTAGGGAATGTTATACACCCCAACACCAGGCTGCGGACAGGCACCCGAGATATCATTATAGATCAAGTCAGATCAAGAAACCTAATGACAGGCCGGCCATAGATTTCCATCGTCCTTCTTGAATGCGGAATAAAATATTCAATAGGTTTTTATTCTACAAAGTTTAGCAATTGTGGGACCAGATAAGAAGTCATGTGTACACAGGTCGACGTCGAACTGATCACCAATGTCACCAAATCAAAAAATGAAGTTGTTGCGGTTAGTCACTAACATCATCAAACTTCAATTCATGTTTTGCTTCGGTGTATGGCGCGACAGGATCATGATGGAGGGGCTAAGCATCGATGTCAGGGCCTAGGGCAAGAGGGGAAGTCTGTTTTCGGTAGTCTGGGTCCTAGTGAGTGGAACTGAGAGAGCTGAAGTCTAGAGGCAAAGCGGAAAGAGCCGCACAAACAGAGTCGGTCGAAGTGAGACCCCATGTTGTCGGCCAGATGAATAACCGCGGGGTCTCGTCACCCCAGCAAAGCGATCATGGTAAGCCGAGGCTACTGGTAGGCCGATATATGACAAGAGACGGTTCGGTCGAGAGACATCAGGCCACAGTAAATCCGCCCGCACTAGAAGACTGCTAGGCTGGATGGGGATCGCGTCAATTAAGAGTGCTGCAGATAGAACCAGTGCCTACGACTCAAAAGTCGGATCTGTACGTTTTGCGTCTTCTCCGAGTCCGACGTCGCGGGATAGTGGCTCCGCGGAGATCCGAGTCAATGGACCAGGCCATAGACGGGCAGCAAGGCCCTACCAGAGGGAACCTTTTTTTAAGAATAAGTGACTCGACGTTAGTGGTGTTACGCCGTTCGAATAAAGCCACAAACGTTCAACTTGTCAGGTGCTGCGGTAATACGCACAGAAGCACCAGCTACATAAATACTTTTGCGTCGATTTGAAACACAATCACCTGACCCGCCATGTGAGGTTTTCGAGAGGTAACTTACTCCAAGCGCACATCCTCCGCCAATCTCCACCGGGTTAGAATTCACTATTCACTCTGCAAGTTCCAAGTACCCCAATCCCGGCACTACAGCAATCACAGTTCATGAAGCAGAAGCACTAGCCCCAGCAGAACAAGTCAGACCCGTTAAGGATTCTGGGGTTTGGACAGGGGTGTCTTTAACCGTAACAAGGCGACTGCGTACGTATACAGTGTCCACGACATTGAGTTCTGCTCGTTTCTGTAGATGGGGCTGCGTAGCGCGCATGTTCACGAGGAACCTCCGATATTAGGCTGGGGAATACCACGGCGATAGATCTTGGGTGGAAAGGGGTGTATGCGTGGGACCGTCCATGATTGTGGATTCTATCGCGGCCTGGCCCTTTGTGCTGTCTTCCTGTCTATCTCTCCGTCACGGCGACGCCAGGCCAAGGCCACTACTTTTGTCAGTGCGACCCTCGGGCCCCTGCTCTTCCTCGGTTCTCCCGCCGCTGCAATTTTTTTTTTCTATTCCATCCGCCACCGGCGAGGATGGCACCACCTTCGCGGTACCAAGTACTACGCAACCGGACGGGCGGGCCACTACAGTACATCCCAATGCGTCGTGCGCCACAGCCCGCGTGTGTCCGTAAACTCCACCTTCCTACTGCGTCCCTCCTCCCAACATCTTTGCCGTCTTCCATTTTTTCCCCCTGTTCTTCCGCGCGTTCACCCTCCCCTAGTCGCACCTCTCGCGAGTCCGACCCCGCCAGGCTAACGCCACGACATGACAAGGTGCTCACGGCACTTCAAAGTTATACTCTATGCGCGCTGTTATCCCATGACTTCGTCTCTTTCACCGTAAGGAGCAGCTAAAGTGCGAGCGCGATTACGCACGGACCCCAGGGTAATTCCAACCTGGGCTCAGTTTCTCTCTTTCCCCATGTATATATCCCTACGGTACTCCGCTCTCCGCTCCTTCACCTTAGTCTTAGTCATTCACTCATCACCACCCCCTCACACAATTGGCATTGTCGCCACTTGAGCACCATATCTCGCTCTCTCAACAATCACCACGTTCTTCCAACTCTAGCAAACGAGTGTCTATTTCGAAAGAAGATAACGGGCTCACGAGTATATTACATCTAGCAGTAATTACGAAGAGACGACGACGGCAGTAGATGAATCTTCGAAAAAAACGAATCAACGAGAACTCCAAGCATTTTACTGTGTAAACAAAGGAAATCTCTAATGCTCGTAATTCGGTTCATATGGTTACAGGGTGCTCGGAATGCGGTCAAGGCGAAACGGGCTAATGGAAAGAAAAAAAAAAGAGGGTGTTGATTACGCTCCACAACTTTTTATCATCACGATGAGAAAACGAGGGAAGAAAGAGAAAGGAGATAATGCATGGTGATATGGTCAATTAACAGCCCTTTTTTGGAAGTATACGATAAATTATTGTAAGAATCAGATTACCCCGTGAAAAGAAAAACGGCTTAAGCGGCTTAAG
>WNFS01009996.1_pt1 | contig 10735 bp, 11 predicted proteins | sample 5400141 | NCBI WGS metagenome assembly WNFS01 (sample SAMN13153358, study PRJNA577476) | soil metagenome | isolation source: 60 cm saprolite under Madrone tree | place: USA:California | collected 2016-06-14 | reverse complement strand
TCGCGCTGTTCCTCACGCTTCGCTCGCTCGAGTCGAAGCGGTGGCGGGGCTAGGCGGGCCGATGGCCTTCCTCAAGCGCTGGGGCATGTGGGGCGCCGTGCTGTGCCTGCTGGGCGCCGGCGCGCTCGTGCTCTTCGCGTCCTGGATGACCCGGCTGCAATGGGCTCTCGTCATCGCGGCGGCCGTCCTCTTCGTGGCATCGGCGGCACTGAACTGGCGGGAAGGCGCCTCGCTGCTCGGCCGGCGCGGCATGCGCCACGGCGCGAGCGCGGTGCTGCTGGTGCTGCTGGCGCTCGGCGTGACGGTGCTCGCCAACGCCGTGTCCCTCCGCTACAACGCGCGCTGGGACCTGACCGAGGGCAAGCGCCACAGCCTCTCGTCACAGACGGTCAAGCTGCTCAAGGAGCTCCCGGCGCCCATCGAGGCCATCGCCTTCTTCCGCGCCGACATGCCGGGCAAGAAAACGGCCGAGGACCTCCTCAAGCAGTACGCCCAGGCCTCCGGCGGCAAGTTCACATACCGCATGGAGGATCCCGATCGCTCGCCCGGCCTGGCCAAGCGCTATGCCATCGAGACCTACGGCACGGTGGTGGTGCAAAGTGGGGACAAGTCCGAGAAGGTGCTCGATGATCGCGGCTTGCTGGACGGTGGTGCGGAGCGCGCCCTGCGCCGAGTCCGCGAACCAGCCGAGCAGCCAGAGCGCGAGCAGTGCGCCGAAGGTCCCAAAGCCCGCCACGATCTGGTTCTCCGTGGTGGAGGACACGAAAAGCCCGATGGAGAGGAAGGCGGCGCCCAGCAGCAGGAGCCCGAGGTAGCCGGTGAGGACGGCGCCCCACTCGATCCGCGTGAACCAAGCAACGGTGACGGGGTAGAAGAGCGTCAGCACGAGGATGGAGGCGTACAGGGCCAGAGAGGCGAAGAACTTGCCCGCGAGGACCTCCCCGTCGCGCAAGGGGTAGGTCAGCAGGAGCTCCATAGTGCCCGAGCGCTTCTCCTCGGCGAAGAGGCGCATGGTCAGCATCGGGATGAAGAAGAGCAGGACGACGGCCATGTTGTACGTGAGTGGTCGCAGGATGTTCTCGGTGGCGTTGAGGCTCTGCCCCATCTGCGGCTGCATGGCCGCGCGCATCGAGACGTCCGCGTACTGGATGAAGGACGGCGCGAAGAAGAAGGCCGCGATGAACAGAAAGAAGGTCGCGACGGCATAGGCCACCGGCGAGCCGAAGTACAGCCGCATCTCCTTCTTGAAGACGGGCAGCCACCTCATCACGCGGTCTCCTGCACGCTCTCGACGATCTGGGGCGCGTGCTCCTCGCCCGCCACCACGCGGATGAAGACCTCCTCGAGAGAGAGCCCGACCTGGTGCAGCTCGAGGAGCTCCCAACCGCGGCCCGCGACGAGCCGCACGAGCTCGCCGCGCACATCGCGTCCCCGCGGCGACTCGACGACGAACCGGGAGGCGCCGTCGCGGGCGCCGAGCGCCTCCACCGACGTGACTCCGGGCAGGCTCCTGAGCGACGAGACGATGGCCTCCGCCGGGCCGGCCACCTCCACCTCCACCCGCGCCGCGGGAAAGACCTGCTCCACCAGCTCAGCCTGGGTGCCCTTGGCCACCACGCGGCCGCGATTGATGATGATGATGCTGTCGCAGACCATGGAGACTTCCGGCAGGATGTGCGTGGAGAGGATGACCGTGTGCTGGCCGCCCAGCGACTTGATCAGCGCGCGGATCTCGGCGATCTGGCGCGGGTCGAGCCCGATGGTGGGCTCGTCGAGGATCAGCACCTCGGGGTCGCCGAGAAGCGCCTGAGCCAGGCCCACCCGCTGCCGGTAGCCCTTGGAGAGCTTGCCGATGAGCCGGTGCTGCATCTCGGTGACGAAGCACCGGTCCATCACGTCGGCGACCTTGGACCGGCGCACTCCGCGCGGCACGCCCTTGGCCTCGGCCACGAAGTCCAGATACGCGGCCACCGGAAGGTCGGCGTAGAGCGGCGAGTTCTCGGGAAGGTAGCCGATGCGCCGGCGGACCTCGAGGGACTCGGTGAAGACGTCGAAGCCCGCCACCTTCGCGGTGCCGCCGCTGGCCGCCATGAAGCAGGCGAGGATCTTCATCGTCGTGGACTTGCCGGCCCCATTGGGGCCGAGGAAGCCGACGATCTGTCCCTTGTCGACGTTGAACGACACGTCGTGGACGGCCGTCACCGGCCCGTAGCTCTTCGTCAGTCGATCGACCTGGATCACGGTTTTGGCCCGCTTCTGCCTGGGCCATCGGAAAGTATATCACACGGCTCGAAACGGCTAGAAGAGCCCGGTGATCGTCCCGTCCGGCGTGATGTCCACGCCTTCCGCATTGGGCTTGCGCGGCAGTCCCGGCATGGTGGTGATGTCGCCGGCCAGCGCCACGAGGAACCCCGCGCCGGCCGAGATCCGCACGTCGTTGATGGTGATGCGGAAACCCCGCGGCCGGTTGAGCAGGGTCGGGTCGTCGGACAGCGACCGCTGCGTCTTGGCCACGCACACGGGCATCCGGCCGTAGCCGAGCGCCTCCGCCTGGGCGATCTGGCGGTCGACCTTTTTCGAGTAATCGACGCCGTCGGCGCCGTAGACACGCGTGGCGATCGTCTCGAGCTTGTCCTTGACGGGCGCGTCGAGCGGGTAGAGCGGCTCGAAGGCCGAGCGCTCGGTCTCGAGGAGCTTCAGGAGGCCGCGTGCGAGGTCCTCGCCCCCTTCTCCGCCGCGGCCGAAGACGTCGGCGACATAGGCCGGCACCCCGAGCGTGGCGCAGCGGTCGAAGACCGCCTGGTATTCGCGCTCGGTGTCGGTCGGGTAGCGGTTGAGCCCGACCAGCACCGGCACCTTGAACTGTCGGACGGAGGCGACATGGGCCTCGAGGTTGTCGAGCCCGCTGCGGAGCGCCTCGACGTTTTCCTGGCCAACATCCGGCAGGGGCACGCCGCCGTGGTACTTGAGCGCCCTCCCCGTGGCCACGATCAGGGCCGCGTCGGGCTTGAGCCCCGCCGCGCGGCACTTGATGTCGAAGAACTTCTCGGCCCCGAGATCGGTCGCGAAGCCGGCCTCGGTCAGGCAGATGTCGCCGAGCTTGAGCGCCATGCGTGTGGCGATGACGGAGTTGCAGCCGTGGGCGATGTTGGCGAAGGGACCGCCGTGCACGAGGGCCGGCGTGCCCTCCATGGTCTGGACGAGGTTCGGGTGGACGGCATCGCGGAGCAGGGCCGCCATGGCGCCCGTGACCTTGAGCTCGTCGGCGAGGACGGCGCCGCCGTCCGGACTGAGCGCCACCACCATGCGGCCGAGCCGGGCCTTCAGATCGCCCGGGTTCTCGGCCAGGCACAGGGCCGCCATGATCTCCGAAGCGGAGGTGATGAGGAAGCCGGCCTCGCGCGGCACGCCGTCCAGGCGGCCGCCGAGTCCCACGACCACGTTGCGGAGCGCGCGGTCGTTGACGTCGAGGACGCGCCGCCACAGCACCTGCCGCACGTCCATGCCGAGCGCGTTGCCGTGGTGGAGATGGTTGTCCACCGCCGCGGCGAGGAGGTTGTGGGCCGAGGTGATCGCGTGGAAGTCGCCCGTGAAGTGGAGGTTGATGTCCTCCATCGGCACCACCTGGGAGCGCCCGCCGCCGGTGCCGCCGCCCTTCATGCCGAGCGTGGGGCCGATCGAGGGCTCGCGCAGGGCGATGACGGCCCGCGCCCCGATGCGCGCGAGGGCCTGCCCGAGACCGATGGTCATGGTGGTCTTGCCGTCTCCGGCCGGCGTCGGCGTGATCGCGGTGACGACGACGAGCTTGCCGTCAGGCCCCGCGCGTCGGGAGCGGAGCGCCGGCAGCAGGACCTTCGCCTTGTCCCAGCCGTACGGCAGCCACTCCTCTGCGGCGAGCCCCAGCTCGCGGGCGATGTCAGCGATCGGTCGGGGCGAGGTCGGCATCCGGCATGATCTCCTTGAGCCAGTCGGGCAGCGGAATCATCTTCGCCGTGGCGGGGTTCCAGCAGGCATGGCGTGTGAACCCCGTGGCCACGAGCTCCTTGGCCTCGTTGCGGATCTCGTACGAGAAGGTGAAGCTCGCCCGCTTGCGCTCGCTGACGCGCGAGGTCACTTCCAGCAGGTCGTCGAGCCTCGCGGGCTTGACGTATTTCACGAACGCCTCCACGACGGGCATGTGGATGCGCGTGTTTACCTCGGACATCGGCAGGCGCCTCTCGCGCAGGTACTCGACTCGGGCGACTTCGAAGTAGGTCAGGTAGTTGCCGTAATAGACGACCGACATGGTATCGGTGTCCTTGTAGCGGACGCGGATCTGCGTGACCGAGGGCATCGAGCGGCCATCCTATCACCCTTACGGAAAATTTGGGGTTCTGGCAGGTCGGCGAGAAGGGTCCACATCCGAGGCGGCGAGCGCCGCGGCACCCCGACCTGCGCTAGAGGTACTGGCCGTAGCGGATCTTCTCGACTATCTCCCGGGTACGGCGGTAGCGGTCGATCTGCTGGAGAAGGTCCTGCGTGGTGACGAGCCCGTTGTCGTGACCCTGCCCCGCCGCGTGCACCTTCTGCTCGAGCGCCCGCCGGATGATCTCCGACAGCTCCGCCCCGCTCATGCCGCCCATGGGCGGCAGCACCGAGCGGTAGTCGATATCGGCGAAGAGGGGGCGCCCCGCGTTGCCCTCCGCGCGCTTGCGGGCCATCTCGAGGATCTCCTGCTGGTCGGCGCCGTCGGGCAGCGTCACCTCGACGAGGCGATCGAGACGTCCGGGAGCGACCAGCGAGGCGTCGATCGAGTCTGTGCGGCTCGTGGAGGCGACGACGATCATCCGGGAAAAGTCCTCGAGGTCGTCGAGCTTCTCACAGAGCGCCGCCACCAGGCGCGCCGAGGACTCCCGCGCCTGCGCGGGCGGGAGCAAATGTTCCAGCGACAGCGCGTTGGCCTCGTCGAGAAAGACCACGCCTTTGCCCTGCTCCTTGGCGACGGCCAGGATCTCCTGGAGCAGCTCGCCCGTGTTCGGGCCAAACTTGGAGGTCAGGTTCATCAGCTTGAGGTGATAGAACACCGCGCCCGTCTCGGTGGCGAGCGCGCGGGCGAGCAGCGATTTGCCCGTTCCGGGTGGGCCGTAGAGCAGCACACCCTTGGGCGGCGTGATGCCCCACTTGCGGTAGAGCTCGGGATCCGTGAGCGCCGTCGCGAAGCTCCGCACGATGCTTTTGGCCTCGCGCAGGCCGCCGATCTGGGCGAAGGTCGTGTTCGGCTTGATCGTCACCACCACGCGCCCGGTCAGGTCGCCGAACTTTTCCCCAAGCTTCGCGAAGACGTCGTCGATGCGGCGCTGGATCGCCCATTGCTGGCTGTCGAGATCCGCCCCGCTTGACGCCGGGCCCGGGCTGGAGATCTGGTCCGGAGCCATCGGCTAGATGCGCGGCGCCGAGCCAGGGCCCGGCAGGAGGTCGGACTTGTCGAAGACGCGGTCCTCGACGAGCACCGGCGCCTTGGCGCGAATCGCGAGCGCGATGGCGTCCGATGGGCGCGAGTCGAGCTGCATTTCCTTGCCTCCTGCGTCGAGAACGACGGTGGCGTAGTAGATCCCGTCCTTGAGGTCCGTGATGACCACGCGCGTGACCGTGACCTTGAGCCGGCCGAAGAGGGTGAGGAAGAGGTCGTGGGTCAGCGGGCGCGGCGGGATCCGATTCTCGAGGGGAAAGGCGATGCCGGTCGCCTCGGCGGCGCCGATCGCCATGCCGAAGCTCCGGCGGTCGCGCTTGCCCCGCAAGACCACCGTGGGCTGGAGGCTCTGGGCATCGATGAAGAGCCCGACCACGCCGGCCTCCTGCGGCCCGGCCGGCGCGGGCGTCTGGGCGGGGAGGCGCGCGGGTGAGGCGACGAGCGCGCCGGCAATGAGCAACGGCAGTCCGAGGTGCGGCATCAGTGCGAGCTTCGCCATCTCCACCCTCCTTCGGGGCGCGGGGCCCCACGCGCGCCAGCAGTATCGGACCCTCACCGAGCCAAGTCAAACCGCGTGGGGTGCCCTGACGGGGTGGCCCACGCGGAGGCGGAAGGACAGGCCGAAGCCCGCGGCGAGCAGCACGGTCAGCGTGGTCCACATGACGAAATACCCCAGCCCGTGCGCGATGTAGCCGAAGACCATGGATCCCAGCGCATTGCCCACGAGGAAGACGGCGCTGAAGATACCGACCACACCGCCCCGGCGGGCCTCGGGAGTCACGTCCATCAAGAGCGCCGCCAACGCCGGGTAGAGAAAGCCGTGGGCGGCGCCGGCGAGCAATCCGGTGAGGAAGAGGAACGGCACCACCGGCATGGTCATCTGCGGCCGCACGAGGAGCGCCAGAACGGTCAGCAGGCCGGTGGCGGCCGTCAAGACGAACATGGAGGGAACGATGATGGCGCGCCGACCGCGGGTGTCGATCAGGTTGCCGCCCGCCACGCGAACCCCCACCGCCGCGATGGCGTAGGCGGTGTAGAAGAGGCTCACGCTGTGGACGCCCAGGGCCTCGCCGAATGTCGGCAGGAAGGTGAACATCGCTCCGGTGCCGAGGCCGAAGAAGAAGGCGAGCGCCATGTGCAACCGCAGGACTTCCACGAGAGCCGCGCGCAGGGACTCGAGCCCCGGTGCCTCACCCATCCGCGGCGGCAAGATGCCCCGCATCCGGACAACGAGCCAGGCCGCCACGAGACCGAGGAGCACGGACAGGACGAAGAGCGCGTGGAAGCCCAGGCGGCGCACGATGATCTCCCCCGCCACCGGCGCCAGCGCGGTGCCGAGAAAGCCCGAGACGCCGTAGATGCCCAGGGCCCAGCCCCGCCGCTCCACTGGCACGAGGTCGATCACATGCATGTAGTTCGCGACGAAGAAGGCGGAGAAGCCAAGCCCCTGGACGGCGCGGAGCGCGGCGAGAAGAACCAGCGATTGGGTCACGAGGAAGGCGGCCGAGGAGACGATGAGCAGGGACACGCCGAGCGTCATGAAGAAGCGGCGCCCGATACGATCGAGCCAGTGGCCGATCAAGGGCTGGCACAGGATGCCGGCGGCGCTGTAGACGCCCTGGACGAGGCCGATCTGGGCCTCCGTGCCACCCAGGCTCTGGACGTACAGCGGCAGGAGAATGAAACAGCTGAGGCTCGACATGAAGACGAAATTGGTGAAGGTCGCCCGCGCGAAGGGGCCGCCGGCGACGAGATCGAGGCCGCGGATCACGAGCGTTGCGGCCCGCTTTCCCCGAGGCGTAGAATGGCCGCGACCATGACTCGCGTCGCCATCATTGGCATCGACTGTAGCACGCGCGGAGAGTAGGGTCGCCGCTGGACACCATCGCGCACACCTCGGCCGCGCCCCGGGCCCGCGCCGCGTCGACGCGCGCCTGACCTCGTCCGTCCCGACCGAGACCGCGCTCGCCCTCCGAGTGGAACGCGCCGCCGGTGGCGTGGGCCTGAGCATTCTCCAGGGCGGCCACACGCTGACGAGCGGTAGCGTCGCCAGCCTGTCGGCGGCGCCCACGGCGGCGCGTGGATGGCTCGGCGGCGACGGCCCGTCCCTGCCCATGTCCGACTACTGCCTGGCCTGCGGCGCGCAGAACCCGCTCGGCCTCCAGGTGGCCCTAGCCTTCGACGAGGAGGGCGTGTGGGCACGGTTGACCCCGCGCGCGCCGTGGCGGACGGGCGGCGACCGTCTCCACTCGGGTCTGGCCCCGGTGCTCCTCGATGAAGTCGCGTGGTGGCTGGGGGCGCTCGTGATGAAGCAAGGCGGCCTGACCAACCGTCTCGCCCTGAGCCTCCACGAGCCCGACGCGGCCTTCGACGGCGCGCTCGTCGCGGCGGGACGCTTCGCCGAGGTTGCGCCGGTAGACCGCAAGCGGACCTTCTGGCGCACGGAGAGCACTCTCAGCACCGCGTCGGGAAAGGTTCTCGCCACCGCATCCATCGTCTTTCGGGGCGGCGTCGACTATTCCGAGCGCCAGATGGCCTACTTCAAGCCGCGCACTCCCGCAGAACTTTTCCGAAGAATGTTCCCCAACCACGTCTAAGCGGCGCGCCTCGCGTGAATCAGGAAACGGCCAAGATCAGGACATCTGGAGACAGTGAGTCTCCCACACCGGAAGGGAGAGAGCCGCTCGAAACGAAGTACGCCGTGAGGACGTCACCCATCGCCGTTCAGTGCCCGCCGTGGGTGCCGATCTTCGGGATGGACATCACCAGCACGCCGCCAGTATAGGTCCCATTGACGCTCGGACATTGGTAGAATTGCTCGCTCGGCGGTCCAGACGCGTCGGGGTTACGAGGGGGAACCGGAGTGAGACTGGCGCTCATCATGCTGTCGGCGCTGCTCGTCGCGGGGAGCCCATCTGCCCAGGGCCGCGCTGCCACGGCCGCCGAGCAGCGGGTCGCTCTCGTCGTCGGAAACTCCTCCTACCTGCTCGGGCCGCTCAAGAACCCGGTCAACGACGCCGAAGACATGGCCAAGTTGCTGCCCACGCTCGGCTTCCGCGTCATCCTGCTCAGAAACGCCACGCAGCAGCAGATGGTCGAAGCCATCAACGCTTTCGGCCAGGAGCTCAAAAACGGCGGAGTCGGGCTCTTCTACTTCGCGGGCCACGGCATGCAGAGCAGGGGCCGCAATTACCTGGTGCCCGTGAACGCGCGCATCGAGGCCGAGTCGCAGCTCGAGTTCGACACCGTGGACGCCAACCGCGTGCTCGCGGCGATGGACGACGCCGGCAACCGCGTGAATCTCGTGATCCTCGACGCGTGTCGTGACAATCCGTTCGCGCGCAGCTTCCGCTCGGCCTCGCACGGCCTGGCGCAGATGGAGGCCGCCCAGGGCACCTACATCGCCTTCGCGACCGGCCCCGGCTCTGTCGCGGCGGACGGAACCGGTCGCAATGGTCTCTACACGCAGTACCTGCTGCAGAGCCTCCGTCAGCCGAATTCCGACATCGACAAGGTCTTCCGTCGCGTCACTGCCGAGGTGGCAAAGGCCACCGGCGGCAAGCAGGTGCCGTGGGTCTCGTCCTCGCTCACGGGCGATTTCAGCTTCAGGCCCGACGTCGCGGCGCCGAAGGCCGGCTCTCCCGACCACGACCGCGCGTTCTGGGACTCGGTCAAAGACTCCCGCAGCGCAGACGAGCTCAAGGCGTATCTCGATCAGTTCCCCAACGGCATGTTTGCCACGCTCGCGCGCGCGCGGCTGAAATCGCTGGCGGCCGCCAAGCCGGCCACCCAGGTCGCGGCCATCCCGCCCTCTGTTCAGCCAGCTCCAGGGCAGCCGGCTCCTGCCCAGCCGGCTCCCGTTCAGCCGACGGGAGCCCGAAGCGACGCACAGGCCCGGCTCGCCGTTGCCACACTGCCCTTCCTCAATGACGGTGGGAAGGCGCGCATCGAGCGGGAGTTCGCAGGCTCGGCCAAATCCCAGAAGGTCCTGGCGATGACGGAAGCGGGCGGCTGGGGAATGGCGCAAGGCCGGGCAACCATCGACGACGCGCGAGCCGGCGCCCTGGCGGAATGCCAGAAGAAGAACAGCCGTCACCCCTGCTTCGTCGCCGCCGTGAATGACGACGCCGTTCTGCAGGCGAACTATACGCCGCAGTCCGTCTATGACGGCGCGATGGAGCTCCTGAGGCGCGCCCCGCTGGAGTCGGAGTTCTACTTCAACGAGGATCGCGATGGCGGGATACCTCCGACCCGTTCCCGCCATACCGGCTCGATGCACGAGGCCACGCCGCGCAATGTTCCTGGCGCGAAAACGATCACGACCAGAGAGCTGATCGAGCTCTACAAGGGCTCAAAGCCCATCCTGATCAACGTGCTCGACTGGACCGAAGGCGCCTTCGCGCTGCCGGGCACCGTGTGGATCCAGGGCATGGGCAAGGGGCGCCTGTCGGGCTCCGACTTCCTCGAGCTCAAGTCGCTGCTTGCCCAGGCCATTCCCGACAAGAAGCATCAGCGCCTGGAACCAGGCTCGCCTCCCCGTGGTGCGCACCAAGCTCCTCAAGCAGCTCTGAGCGGCGATGCCGTCGCTTCCTGAAGCATTCCGCCACGAGACCGCCGTGGCCGTGGGCGCGGTCGAGCGAGCGCTCGAGCTGGGTCGCAGCCGCGCCGGCGCGGAAGACCTCACCCTCAAAGACACGCGAGGATAGCTAACATAACACCCGTTCTCAGTCACGGCCGGCCGCCTCCCGGCCCGATGCCGGCGTTGGTACAGCCGACCCCAGCTTGGCACAGCGCGGATAAAGCCCCTAGCATGGTGCGGCGATCCTGCCAGAGTCCGTGGGAGTGGTCAAACTGCAGCGACCGGCCGGCGTGGGGCGCCGGACATTCTGGCGCGCCGCGGAATACGGGCAGACGAGCGCCCTTGTCGTGGAACGCATGACACCGCTAGAGGACGGCGAAGGGGAGCGCGGGCTGGGCGTCTCGTGGTGGAGACACAGAGGACGCGGGCTCTGGGCCCTCCCGTGCTCCCGGCAGCCCGAGGTGAGCGAGGATCCGTGCGATAACGGCGGGGTCGTCGATCGTGGCGACCAGCTCCATCCGCCCGGCGCAGCGCGGGCAGCGCAGGACGTCCAGGTCGAATGCCCGGCGCATCAGCGCCTGGAACCAGGCTCGCCTCCCCGTGGTGCGCACCAAGCTCCTCAAGCAGCTCTGAGCGGCGATGCCGTCGCTTCCTGAAGCATTCCGCCACGAGACCGCCGTGGCCGTGGGCGCGGTCGAGCGAGCGCT
>WNFS01009166.1_pt1 | contig 10735 bp, 9 predicted proteins | sample 5400141 | NCBI WGS metagenome assembly WNFS01 (sample SAMN13153358, study PRJNA577476) | soil metagenome | isolation source: 60 cm saprolite under Madrone tree | place: USA:California | collected 2016-06-14 | reverse complement strand
GTTGCGGGCACCTTGCGGTGTCTCAATGGAGCCACGAGATGGAGGTTCTCGGCTTCGGAGAGACTCCGCAGAAGATATGGGTCCGCGAGCGGTCGCACCCGCCGGTCCACCCGGCTCCGCGCGAGGAGATAGAAGATCTCCATCAGAGGGAGGGCGCCCCTGGCCCCGCCCCGTAGATTGCACGCGGGCCCTCTTCCTCTTGGCTACGTGGAGCACTAACGCAAGAGGGGGAGGACGGCGGACTGCGCGAGATCGAAGATGGGCGCCGGCATAATTCCCAGCTGGATCACGCCCCAGAGGGCGACGACGAGCGCGAGCGCGCCGGCGAACGAGGGCACGACCACCGTCGGCGTCCCTTCGGGCGGGAGCATGTACATCGTGACGATGACGCGCAGGTAGTAGTAGGCGGCCACGGCCGAGTTGAGCACGCCCAGGACGGCCAGCCAGATGTAGCCCGACCGGACGGCGGCGCCGAAGAGGTAGAACTTGCCGACAAAGCCCGCCGTGGGCGGGATGCCGACGAGGGAGAGCAGGAACACGGTCAGGACGAGCGCCGCCAGCGGGTGCCTCGCCGCGAGCCCGGCCGTGTCGCCCACCGACACCGCCTCCTCACCGCCGCGCTCGAGCAGCAGGATGAGGCCGAAGGAGCCGGCCGTCGTGAACGTGTAGACGAGGAGGTAGAAGAGCACGGCGCCGTTGCCGAGCGAGCCGCCCGCGACGATGCCGACCAGCATGTAACCGACGTGCGCGATGGACGAATACGCGAGCATGCGCTTGAGGTTCTGCTGGGCGATTGCGACGACGTTGCCCAGCGTCATGCTCAGGACCGCGAGCCCCCAGAAGAGCCACGACCATTCGCCTTGGAGCGGCCGCAGCGCTTCGAGGAGCACCCGCACAAGCGCGGCGAACGCCGCGGCCTTGGAGCCGGTGGCGATGAGCGCCGTCACCGACGTGGGGGCGCCCTCGTAGACGTCCGCCGTCCACATGTGGAACGGCACCGCGGAGATCTTGAAGCCGAACCCGACCAGCAGAAGGCCGAAGCCGATCAGGAGCAGCGGATCGCGTCCCGCCCCTGTCGCCACGGCCGCGCCGATCCGGTTGAGGTTCGTCGAGCCCGTGGCTCCATAAATCAGCGCGATGCCGTAGAGGAAGAAGCCGGAGGCGAAGGCACCCAACAGGAAGTATTTCATCGACGCCTCGCCGGCGTCGAATCGCGTGCGGAAGATGCCCGCCAGCACGTAGAGAGCCAGCGACATGGTCTCGAGCCCGAGAAAGACCACGATGAGGTCGTTCGCGCCGGCCATGATGACCATGCCCGTCGCGGCGAATAGGACCAGGATGTAGAACTCGCCGGTCTCCATCCCTCGGCGCTGCACGTAGTCGATAGACAGGAGAAGCACCAGCCCCGTGGCGTACCCGATGACGAGGGTCAGGAAGAGGGCGAAGTTGTCGAGGACGACCATGCCCTGAAAACCCTTGTCGTTCGAGCTCCAGAGAAGGACCGTGGCCACGAGCGTCACGGCAACCCCGGCCAGTCCCACGAAGGCCATGTGCTCCCGCCGGTGGCGCGGCGGCACGAGGTCGAGCAGCATCAGGATGAAGCCCGTGACCGCGAGCAGCGCGGCAGGCGCGATGGCGCGCAGGCTCACGGCGGGGAGCGCGAGCGTCTCTGTCACCTGTTAACCTGCGCGGTCGGGGTGGCGGCCTTGGCCTGGACCTGCGTGATGAGCGCCTGGACGCTCGCCTCAGTCTTGCTCGTGAACGAGGCCGGATAGACGCCAATCCAGACGATGCACGCCAGCACGGGCACGAGGATCACCCACTCCCTTATCGAGAGATCGGGCAGCCTCCGGTTCGCCTCGTTGGTCACCTCGCCGAAGATCACCCGCTGGTACATCCACAGGAGGTAGACGGCGGCGAAGATGATTCCCGAGGTCGCGAGGACGGCCGCGGGCCGGTGGACCTGGAAAGCGCCGACCAGGATCAGGAATTCGCCGACGAACCCGTTGAGCCCCGGCAGGCCGGCCGAGGAGAAGGTCACGATGAGAAACATCGCGGACAGCGCCGGCACGACCTTCCAGAGCCCGCCGAATTCCGAGATGAGCCGCGTGTGGCGCCGCTCGTAGAGCATGCCCACGATCAGGAAGAGCGCGCCCGTCGACAGGCCGTGGTTGACCATCTGGACGATCGCGCCGACCATCCCCTGCGGATTGAGCGTGAAGAGCCCGAGGACGACGAAGCCAAGGTGGCTGACGCTCGAATAGGCGACCAGCTTTTTCATGTCGGCCTGCACCGTCGACACCCACGCGCCGTAGAGAATCCCGATCACGGCCAGCGCGAACATCCACGGCGCGAAGGTGATCGTCGCCTGAGGGAAGAGCGGCAGGCAGAACCGGAGGAAGCCGTACGTGCCCATCTTCAACAGCACGCCGGCCAGGATGACGCTGCCGGGAGTCGGCGCCTCCGTGTGGGCGTCGGGTAGCCAGGTATGGAACGGCCACATCGGCACCTTGACGGCGAAGGCCAGCGCGAAGGCGAGGAACATGAGGTTTTGCGCGCGCCCCGCCGGCAGCACGTAGCGCGCGAGCACCGGCAGGTCGAACGTGTAGATGCCCGTCGCCGCCCCGTTAAGGAAATAGAGGGCCAGGATGGCGACCAGCATCAGGAGCGAGCATGAGATACATCGGAACGAGCATGGCCTCCCAGAAGATGTAGAAGAGGAACAGGTCGAGCGCCACGAAGACGCCCAGCATGCCCGTCTCGAGCAACAGCATGGTGATCGCAAATTCCTTCCAGCGGCGCTCGATCGAGTGCCACGAGGAGAGGAGGACCAGCGGCATCAGGAACGTCGTCAGCAGGACCAGCAGGAGGCTGATCCCGTCCACGCCCAGGTGGTACGAGACGCCGAGCGTGGGCATCCATGGTTTCTGCTCGACGAACTGGTAGGCGGACAGCGAGGCGTCGAAGCGCGTGAAGAGCGGGGCCGAGACCGCGAACGTCGCGAGGCTTGTCACGAGGGCCGTCACCTTGACCAGCCCTTCCGCCCGGCGCGGCAGGGCCGAGAGGATCGAGGTCACTGGCGTCCCATGAGCAGGAACGCGACGACGGCGATCGCGCCCAGGAGCATGCCGAGCGCGTAGTTCATCACGAAGCCGGTCTGGATCCGGCGCAGGCCGAGCGCCCACTCGACGATGGCGGACCCGACGCCGTTGACGAGGCCGTCGATCACCTTCGGGTCGAACACGCGCGCGCACCAGAGAGAAAGCCGGTAGATGGGCTGGACGAAGAGCGCGTCGTAGATCTCGTCAACGTAATACTTGTTCAGCACGAGCCGGTGGAGCGCGTTGCGCGGCACGCCGATGCGGGAAGCGTCCACCGGACCGCGGCCGTAGGCGAGCCAGGCGGCGAAGACGCCCGCCAGGGCCGCGATGACCGACACGGCTGCCAGGGCCAGCGCCGTCACGCCGCCGTGCTCCGCTTCGTGGAGCGGCAGCACAGGCGCCAAGAAGCGCGCGAAGGCCGTGCCGTGCGCGGACGGCACGCCGACGATGCCGGCCACGGCCGTGAGGATCGCCAGCACGGCGAGCGGCAGCGTCATGACCGCAGGCGACTCGTGGATGTGGTGCGCCTGGTCCTTCGACATGCGCGGCCCGCCGAAGAAGGACAGCAGGACGACGCGCGCCGTGTAGAACGCGGTCAGCAGCACGCCCAGCAGAAGCACGGCCCAGAGCGCGCGGTGGCCCCCGTGGAACGCGGAGGCCAGAATCTCGTCCTTGGAGAAGAAGCCGGCGAAGGGCGGGATGCCCGCAAGCCCGACGGCGCCGACCAGGAACGTGACCGTGGTGACGAGCATCCGCGGAGCGATCCCGCCCATCCGGCGCATATCCTGCTCGCCGTGGAGGCCGTGGATGACGCTGCCCGCGCCCAGGAAGAGCAGCGCCTTGAAGAACGCGTGCGTCACGAGGTGGAAGATGCCCGCCGCGTAGGCGCCGATGCCGACGGCCGCGAACATGTAGCCGAGCTGGCTGATGGTCGAATAGGCGAGCACGCGCTTGATGTCCGTCTGCGCGAGGCCGATGCTCGCCGCGAAGAGCGCTGTCAAGCCACCGACCCACGCCACGATCTCGAGCGAAAGCGGCGCCATCTCGAAGAGCTTGTGGCAGCGCGCGACCATGTAGACGCCCGCCGTCACCATGGTGGCGGCGTGGATCAGCGCGGAGACCGGCGTCGGGCCCTCCATCGCATCGGGCAGCCAGGTGAAGAGCGGCAGCTGCGCCGACTTGCCGCACGCGCCCATGAAGAGCAGCAGCGCGATTGCGAGGTACGTCCCGCCGCCGACGGCGTCCGTGGCTTTCGAGAAGACCTCGCCGTAGGCGAGCGTGCCGAAGGTCGTCCAGATCAGCATGATGGCGAGGGCGAAGCCGACGTCGCCTACGCGAGTCACGATGAAGGCCTTCTTGCCCGCGGCCGTGGCCGTCGGCTTCTGGTACCAGAAGCCGATCAGGAGATAGGAGCAGAGCCCGACCCCCTCCCACCCCACATAGAGAAGGAGAAAGTCGGCGGCCAGCACGAGCACGAGCATCGAGAACACGAAGAGGTTGAGGTAGGTGAAGTAGCGGGCGTAGCCGTCGTCCCCGTGCATGTAGCCGGCCGAGTAGAGGTGGATCAAGAAGCCGACGCCGGTGACGACGAGCAGCATGACGGCCGAGAGCTGGTCGACCTGCACCGCGATCGCCGTCGTGAAGGTGCCGGCGCTGATCCAGGGGAAGAGCTGGCCGACATAGGTCTCGCCGTGGAGCACGCGGATGAAGACGAGGCACGAGCAGACGAAGGACAGCCCCAGCGCGGGGACGGCGATCCAGTGGGCGAGGCGTCCGGTCAGCCGGCCGAAGAGCGCGTTGGCGAGCGCGCCCACGAGGGGGAAGAGCGGGATCAGCCAGACGAGTCGTGACATTGTACTTTCAGGTACAAACCCGCCACACTCTAGCGGAAGGGCATGTGGGTGTCAAGGATGCGGCGGCGGCGCGGCGGCCTGATCTGCCGCGAGCGCGGGCTCGGACCACCGAAAGTACACGAGCGGCACGAGGAAGAAGAAAATGAGGTGGCCCGAGGCCATGCGGAGCGTGATCGCCGGCTGGGCCTCGGGCGGGAGGTCGAGCATCAGGCACAGGACGAAGTTCATCCAGGCGTAGAGCGCGGCGGCGATGACGAGCAGCTGCAGCGGGGGTGGCACGGCGCGCACGGGAGCGCGCCAGTCGTACACCGCCACTCGCGCCCAGCGCCGGCCGAGCGCCGCGAAGCGCCTGAGCCGCGCGACCATCGCCGCCGCGATCGCGAAGGCGAGAAGACCCAGAACCCAGATGGCGCGCTCGCCGGCCACGAAAGCCCACGGCGTGAAGGACAGCAGGTGCAGCGCGGCGCTCGCCACGAAGCCGGCCGCGGCAATCCAGAGACACGTCGCTCGCATCGCTCCTCTCTGCTAGCACATTCCCGGCCGCGGGGCGAGCCGGCCTTGCTATGATGGGCCCGTGCCGCGCTCGACGTTCCGGTTCTGGTTCACCATCATCGTCGTTCCCTCGCTTCTTGTTGTCAGCGCCCTCGGCTACCTGGCGTGGCGGCAGGCCGTGCCCGGTGTCCGCGCCACGGTCGAGCCCGTGCCGCGCTGGATCGGCGTCAAGACGCCGCTGATCGTCGCCCTGGTCGCCTCCAGGGGCGGCGTGCGCTCCGTGGAGATCCGGCTGCGCCAGGGATCGGCGAAAGTCGCCATCCTGAACCAGGCCTACACGGGCGCGGTCGTCAATGAGCAGCGCGTGGCCCTGCAGATCGCGGGCGGAACGCTGGGGCTCCGCGAGGGAGGCGCGACGCTCGAGGTGCTCGCGCGCGATGGGTTCTGGCGTCCCATTCGCGTCGACGACCGGCCGATCCTGACCGTGCCCGTGACGCTTGACTTCACGCCGCCCTCGCTCGAGGTCGTGGCCGCGACACGCTACTGGGCGCAGGGAGGCGGCGGGCTCGTCGTGATGCGCTCCAGGGGCGCCTCGCGGGTCGCCGTCGGCGTCGGCGCGACGTCGTTCCCCGCCTACCCGGCGGGGGCGGCGGAAACCAATCTCTACGCCGCCATGGTCGCGCTGCCCTGGGACTACCAGAACGGGACACCCATCACGGCGGTCGCGCAGGACGAGGCCGGCAACGTCACGTCGCGCAACGTCGCCGTCGAAGTCAAGCCGCGCCGCTTCAAGACCGACACGATCGAGATCAAGGACGAGTTCCTCGCGCGCAAGCTGCCCGAGCTGCTGCCCGAGCGCGCCGGGCCGATCCCGCCGGAGGACCTGCTCGCGGCCTTTCTGACGGTGAACCGCGACAAGCGCAAGCAGGCCGAGGACACCAAGCGCGCGCTCGCGGCGAAGACCCAGCCCCGGCCGCTCTGGGACGGCGCCTTCGTCCAGCCCACCAACACCAAGGTCTTCTCCAACTTCGCCGAGACACGCACGTACCGCTATCACGGCCAACCCGTGGATACGCAGATCCACTACGGCTATGACTTGGCAGCCGTGCAGCACGGCCCGGTGCCGGCCGCCAACTCCGGCACCGTCGTCTTCACCGGCCCGCTCTCGATCTACGGCAATACCGTCGTCGTGGACCACGGGCTCGGCCTCCAGACGCTCTACGCCCATCTCTCGTCGATCGACGTGAAGGAAGGCGACCAGGTGACGAAGGGGCAGGAGCTGGGCCGCTCGGGCAGCAGCGGGCTCGCGCTGGGCGATCACCTGCACTTCGAAGTGCTCATCAACGGCGTGTCGGTGACGCCGCTCGAGTGGTGGGACGCGAAGTGGATCCGCGATCACATCGGCCGGCCGCTGCGCGAAGGAGGCCTGCCGCTCGTGCAGTCCATCATGCCCGACTCGGGCGACGACAAGTCCTCATCGGCCCGCCGCCGGCGCCCTCCGTCGCGCGCGCCAACGCCGGGCACTCGGACCCCGGAACGCCAGAGCCCCTAGCAGCCTGCGAGCCTGCTGGCCCTAGCGCCGGCCGGAGAGGTCGCGCGCCTCGATGAACTCGCGCTGGGCCAGCTCGCCCAGGCCGACCCGCTCGTAGACCTGGCCGAGCAGCATGTGCAAGGTCGGCTCGTCGGGATCCTTGGCCAGGGCCGCCATGAGCTCGTGCCTGGCCTCGGCGTAGAGCCCGTCGCGCAGGACGTAGCCCGCGCGCATCAGGGCCACGCTCGAGGGCGAATAGCCCGGCAGCGCGTCCGGCACCAGGATGTCGAGCGACTCGCGAACGCGCTTGGCCTCCGGCGGCGCCAGAATCTGGAATTCGACCTGCTGCATCGGCTGGCCCTCCGTCTCGAGCTGCCAGGAGTAGCGGACGCCGGGCTCGAGCGCGGGCGACGAGGCCGGATACGTGACGGGCTTGCGCGGCAGGTTGGCCTGCTCCCAGAGAGTGCCCTGGGGACCTGAGACGCGGACCTTGTAGCGGAGCGTCTCGGAGCCGGACCATTCGAACGTCACGGGGCCCGGCAGGAGCTTGGTGTCGCGCGGCTCCAGTTGCACTAGGCGCGGCGGCCGCACCGCCCGGACGGAGAGCGGCAAGTACGCGAGGTCCTTCTGCTTGCCCGTGAGGAAATCCGTCACGCTGCCCGCGAGCGCCTTTGCCTTGTCGCCCGCCCCGGCGGCCGCGGGCATCTGAACCGTGAAAGGCGAGTTGGCCGTCGAGACGGCCTGCGCGCCGCGCCCGCCGGTGAAGACGAGCGACGCGCGCGCTTCGCCGGAGACGCGGATCTGGTCGCCCGGACGCAGCGCGAGGAGCGGCTGGGCGACTTTCCAGTCCGCCTCCCCCGCCTTCTTGATCTCGACGCGGCCCTTCTCGGCGCGGATCTCCGTCAGCACGCCGACCGGATCCGCGGCGATTGCCCACGCGGCGAATGCCATCGCGAGCGCGCCGGCCAATGCCGCCCATCCCCTCTTCATGGTCATGGCTTCGAGCCTCCAGGCCCCCCGGCGGGTCTCACGCCGATCACTTCGTAGACCCGGACGGGCTCTTCTCGCCCTTTAACACTGATGGCGCCCCGGTCGTTCACCTCGAGATCCAACCCCGCCGCCCGGTAGGCGGCCTCCGTCACCAGCATCGTCGTTCCAAGCTCCTTGTTCAACCCTTCCACGCGCGAGGCGAGGTTGACGGTGTCCCCTACCACAGCGTACTTCACCTTGCCCGCGCGGCCCACATTCCCCGCGAACACCTCGCCCGTGTGAATGCCGAGACCCATGCGCAGCGGTGGCAGACCTTCGGCCTGCCAGCGCTGGTTGAGTCCCGCCAGCATCTCGCCCATGGCCAGCGCGCTCTCGATGGCGTGGCGCGCGTGTTCCGGGTCGTCGAGCGGGGCGCCGAAGACCGCGAGGATGGCGTCGCCGATGAAGTCGTTGACCATGCCGCGACGGGTGAAGATCGTCGACGTCATCGCGTCGAAGTACTCGGTCAGGCGCGCCGCCATCTGTTCGGGCGCCATGCGCTCGGACAGCGTGGTGAAGCCGCGCAGGTCCGAGAAGAGGATGGAGACCTGGCGGCGCTCGCCGGCGAGGCTCGCCGGGTTGCGCTCGACGCGGGTCGCGATCTCGGGGCTGACGTAGCGGCCCAGAGCGTCGCGCAGCCGTCGCCTCGCCAGGACGTCGGCGCCGACGCCGAGGAGCGAGGTCACGCCGACCGGCAGGAGAAAGTCCACCCAGTAACCGCCGCGGCTGAAGGCCAGGTAGCTCGCGGGAACGCCTAGCGCGAGCGCGCCCGCGAGGCAGATAGCGGTGCCCCAGAGCGGGCGCATCGCGACCATCACGAGCCCCGCCAGAAACACCGCGACCAGCTGCACGGCGAAGCCCGCGAGCCACCCTGCCGGGCGGACGAGGCTTCCCGTCGTCAGCATGTGGACGATGTTCGCCTGGATCTCCACTCCGGACATGAAGCCGTACGGAGTCCGGTGCACGTCGCGACCGTCCGTGAATGTGCCGCCGATAAGGACGATGCGGCCTCTCAACGGATTGTCACTCGCGATGTCGACGTTCACGTCGCCGATGACCGCCACCGCGTCGGAGGGAATGGTGAGGAAGCTCCCCGCGGGCCCGATGAAGTTGATCCGGTGGAGCGCGCCGGGATCGGGCACCGAGACGTTCGCGACGGCGGCGGCGAATGCGGGAGCGTCGCCGACACGGAGCGTGGCACGCCGGACGATGGCGTCGACGTCCACGGGCACGTCGGAGGCGCTCGTGATCACGACGCGCGCGACGGCGGGATGGGAGAGCGGGCCGCGCGTGGGCAACGTTGGCCCCGCGACGATGAGGCGGCCCACGCCTCCCGCCGCGGCCTCGAGGATGGACCGGGCCAGGGCGAGATCGCCATCGGGCGTCCCAGGGCTGGTGAGCGAGATGTCGAACCCGACGGTCGTGGCGCCGGCGCGGGTGACGCCGCGGAGCACGCGCGCCAGGTAGTCGCGGGGCAGCGGCTGGCGGCGGTCGAGCGCGTCGAAGGCCGCGTCGTCGATGGCGACGATGACGAGACCCGACGGCTGGCGCGGGCTCTGCAGATAAATGAGGAGGTCGAGGGCGCGGGCCTGCAGCGACTCCAGGTAGCCCATGGCCGAGGCGCCGGTGACCGCACATGCGGCCACGAGTCCCACCGCCCACAGTTGCAGCAGCCGGGCGCGCCGTTGCTTCCACCAATTGCCGACGCTCATCAGAGCTTCAGTTTATCTGAAGCTTGAGCGTGGACGATCTCAGTTCATCCAGTCTGCTCGGCCCCGAAGCCCATGACGCGCGAGAGGTCGCGCGCGCTGTCCATGACGAGGGCGGCGAGCCGCGGCTGCTCCGCGCGGACCCGCTGGCTCAGCGCGCCCAGCACGAGCCCGGCCACCACGTCGCCATGGCGGTCGAAGACGGGTGCGGCGAGGCCGGCTGCGCCCTCCGCGATCTCGTCGATGGAGACCGAGAGTCCCGCCCCCCTGATCTCGTCGAGCTCCCGGCGAAGGGCCCCGCGCGTGACGGGCGTCTGAGGCGTGAAGGCTTTCAGCCGCGTCGTCTTGAGGTACTCCTCACGCTTGGCCGGCGGCAGGTAGGCCAGCAGGAGCTTTCCGATGGCCGAGCAGTACAGAGGCCGGCGCTCGCCGATCTTGGCCGTGTAGCGGACGGTATTGCGGCTCTCCACCTTGTCGATGTAGACGGCGGCCGCCACGTCCCCCGCCAGCGTCGCAAGCAGAGCCGTCTCGCCGCTCTTGGCGGTCAAGTCCTCGAGGAAGGGCCGCGCCATCTCGGGCAGCTCGCGGTTGGACAGGGCGGCCATGGCCAGCGTGAAGGCCGCCGGGCCCAAGCGGTAGCGCCCGTCGGGGCCGCGTACGAGGTAGCCCAGGCGAGTCATCGGACGGAGAAGATAAAGGAGGCTGCTCTTCGGCGAGCCGAGGCGACGGGAGAGCGCCGACAGCGTCGCCCCGTCGCGGCGACGGGCCAGCGCTTCGAGCACTTCGAGCGCCCGGCCGAGGGCGCGGGGACCCGCGTCGCGGTCGTGGATCCGCGGCGGTGCGACGGCTGGCTGGGTCGCGGTCTTCGTTGTTCGCATATACGAATCTCGGTCAAACGTACGAACAGGAGAGTGACATGCTCGCCGTAGCATGTCAACGGGTGCGCCGGTCAGCCGGGGCGGCGGAAGGCCTGGCCCAGCAGGTCGCGTGGAGGCACGAAGTCGCCGATGACGCCCATGA
>WNFS01004406.1_pt1 | contig 10740 bp, 9 predicted proteins | sample 5400141 | NCBI WGS metagenome assembly WNFS01 (sample SAMN13153358, study PRJNA577476) | soil metagenome | isolation source: 60 cm saprolite under Madrone tree | place: USA:California | collected 2016-06-14 | reverse complement strand
GGAATCGAGCGCATCTACGTGCACGGTTCGCTGTACGACCGCTTCGTCGAGGGCGCGCTGGCCGAAGTGCGCAAGTACCGCCTGGGCGATCCGCAGCAGACCGACACCACCCTGGGGCCGATGGCGCAGCCGGATGCGCCCCGGAAGCTCGCGGCCCAGGTCGACGAAGCGCGGGCCAAGGGGGGCCGGGTGCTCTGCGGGGGAAAGCCGGTCCACGACGCCGCCGGACGGGGCCGGTTCTTCGACCCTTGCCTGGTGATCGACGCGAACCACTCCATGCACGGCCTGATGGTGGAGGAGAGCTTCGGCCCCATCGTCGGCGTGCAGAGGGTCGCGGACGACGACGAGGCGGTCCGGCTGATGAACGACAGCCCCTACGGCCTCACCGCGGCGATCTGGACGCGCGACCAGGAGCGCGCCTTCCGCATCGGGGCGCAGATCGAGACGGGCACCTTCTTCATGAACCGGTGCGACTACCTCGATCCGCTGCTGCCGTGGACCGGGGTGAAGGACACCGGCAAGGGCATGTCGCTCTCGAAGTACGGCTTCCTCCCGCTCACCCGGCGGAAGTCGTTCCACCTGCGCACGCAGACCTGAAGCAACCGGCCAGCGGCCCCGGCATCGGAAATGGCATGCCGCTGGTCCGCATCGCCCTGCGCAAGGGCACGAGTCCCGAGTTCCGCCGCGCCGTCGGAAGCTCCATCCACCGCGCGATGGTGGAGACCATCAAGATCCCCGAGCAGGACAAGTTCCAGATCATCACCGAGCACGACGAGTCGGGGCTGATCTACGACCCGTCCTATCTGGCCATCTCCCGCACCGACGGCGTGATCCTCATCCAGATCACGCTGAGCTCCGGCCGTACCGTGGAGGTGCGCAAGGCGCTCTTTGCGCGCATCGCCCAGCTCCTGCGCGAGTCGCCCGGCGTGCGGCCCGAGGACGTGTTCGTCAGCCTGGTGGAGGTCGCAAAGGAGAACTGGTCCTTCGGAAACGGCATCGCCCAGTACGCCACCTGACGGACGCTGCGCCAGCGTCTGCCGGAATCAATTCGCGACTTCCCACGATGGCAATGCCGTCACCGATCAAACCAAAAAATGAGCCTCAGCCGACTTTTCCATCTCTGCGTGCTCGGCGCGCTCGGCGGTTGATCTGAAGCCTCAGCTTCCTTGCCCTTCCAGCGCCCGCTCCACCGAGGCGAACTCCTCCACCGTCAACGTCTCACCGCGCCGCTTTGGATCGATCCCCGCCTTCTCCAGCGCCTCCCGCCCCCCCGGCAGCGACTTCACCGCGTTCCAGAGCGTCTTCCGCCTCTGAGAAAACGCCGCCTTCACCAGCTTCCGGAACCGCGCCTCGTCCCGCACGTCGGCGCGCGGCCGTTCGAGGAACTCCAGCACCAGCGCCGCGCTCTCCACTTCCGGAGGAGGCGTGAACGCGTGCGGCGGCACCCGCAAGCCGATCGAGGCATCGGCCACATGCTGGACCAATACCGAGAGCAGCCCGTAGTCCCGTCCCCCCGCCGGCGCGGCGATGCGCTCGGCCACCTCGCGCTGCAGGAGCAGGACGGCCCTCCGGACCGCGTCCCGCTGGTCGAGCAGGTGGAAGAGGATCGGCGAGCTGAGATGGTACGGAAGGTTTCCGCAGACCACCACGCGCTGCCCCGCGCGAGCGGCGACGCCCCGCAGGTCGAAGCTCTTCGCATCCGCTTCTTCGACCTGGACGCCCGGCAGCTCGGCGCGCAGGATCGGCGCCAGCTCGCGATCCCGCTCCACCGCGATCACCTGCGCGCCGGTGGCAGCCAGCGCGCGCGTGAAGTGACCGAGACCCGCGCCGAGCTCGACGGCAAGGTCGCCGGGCCGCAGGCGCGCCAGCGCCGCCAGCGAGGAGAGGAGCTGCTCATCGCCGAGAAAATTCTGACCCCAGCCTTTCTTCGGGCGCAGGCCGTACCGGCGCAACAGCTCGGCTGGCTTCACAGCCGCCATCCCGGATCCGCCGACATGGACGCGTCCGCGCGCTCGCCCCGGAGCAGCCGGTGCGCCCCCGCCATCGCGATCATTGCTGCGTTGTCCGTGCAGAGGCGTGGCTCGGGCAGGAAGAGGGAGACGCCCTCCGCCGCGCACCGCTCCTCCGCCAGGGCCCGCAGCCGGGAGTTCGCCGCCACTCCGCCGCAGATCACCAGCGCCGGCGATCGGGCGTGCCGCGCCGCCCGCAGCGCCCGCTGCGTGAGCGCGTCGCACACGGCCTCCTGGAAGGATGCGCAGAGATCCGAGAGCGCCTGGCCGGACGGCACGCCGTGCTCGCGCACGTGCGTCAGCACCGCGGTCTTCAGGCCGCTGAACGAGAAGTCGAACGCCGCGCGCGAGCGGCGGGCGAGACCGCGGGGGAAATCGATCGCCCTGGGGTTGCCCCCGCGCGCCAGCCGATCGAGGTGGGCGCCCCCGGGGTAGGGCAGTCCCAGCAGCTTGGCGACCTTGTCGAACGCTTCTCCCGCCGCATCGTCGAGCGTGTGGCCCAGGGCGCGGTATTCGCCCAGCGCGCGCACGTCGTACAGCGAGGTATGGCCTCCGGAGACGACCAGGGCGAGCCAAGGCGGAGCCGGCGCCTGTTCCGCGAGCAGCACCGCTATGATGTGTCCCTCGATGTGATTGACGCCGACGAGCGGGAGTCCGGTGGCGGCAGCGAGCGACTTTCCCACCTGCACGCCGACGAGCAGCGCGCCGACCAGCCCCGGCCCCCGGGTGACGGAAATGCCGTCCAGCTCGCGCAGCTCGCAGCCGGCCTTCCGCAGCGCCTCGTCGAGCACGGGCAGCACCCGCTGCAGGTGGTCCCTGGAGGCGAGCTCCGGCACCACTCCTCCCCATTTCTCGTGCACGTCCTTCTGCGTATGCACCACGTCCGCGAGCACGCGTCCGCGCAGGCCCTCGCCCGTCTCGACCACCGCGGCCGCGGTTTCGTCGCAGCTCGTTTCCAACCCCAGGACGCGCATGCGCGCGGAGATTTAACCCGGGGGGCCCAGGTTCGCGAGGATCACCTGCACGTCCTTGGCGAACTCGCTCGTCGGCTCCAATTCCAGGTAGCGCCGGTAGGCCTTCACCGCATCGCCGATCCTGCCCAGCGAATGGTAGGTGGTGCCGAGCAAGAGCTGGGCGCGAGCGCTCTTCGGATCGAGCCGCGCGGCCCGCTCGAGAGGCTCCAGCGCGCTCCGGGGCTGGTCCGCCTCGAGATATGCGTCGCCGAGCGAGACCAGGACCGGCACCGCGTCCCTCCGGAGCGACAGGGCCTTGCGGTATTCGCCGGCGGCCGCCCCATACTTTCCCTGCCGGAACAGATCGTTCCCACGACCTACCGCCTCCGCGTAGCCCGGTCCGGGTGCGATGCCCGCGGTAGTCACCTCGGCGCCCGAAGGTGCTTCCAGGCCCTTCGTTTCCAGCCACCGCGCGTCCCTGCGCTCCGTCCTGGGCTGGGGACGCAGGACCCAGGCGAGGGCGAGCGCGACGGTTGCGATGAAGAACCAGGCCCACCTGCGACGCGGTCGCGCACCGGTTGCGGCGCCGACCCCCGGCGGGGGCGTGGTCGCAGCCACCGGCGCGATCGGCGGTGGCTCAGTCGCCCGGGCCCGGTCGGGGATCAGCACGCGCGCGAGCTGCGCATCGGCCGTGAACGTCTTCGCCGCCTGCCCGACGGCCGGCGAGACCCGCCGCAACTCGCCCAGCATCTCTGGCTGGCCGCGTGGCGGCAGGTCGACCACGTGGTGCAGGCGGACGGGCTCTCCGGAGGCAAGCTTCGCCCGTGCCTGCTCCGCTTCGCGGCGCAGCCGCTCGCGGCGCATGCCTCGCAGGGGCGGGAACTGGACGATCCGAGGCGCCGCCGGCTCCGCAGGCGCGGATGCCGGCGGCGGCGCGGACACCCAGTGCTGCAGGGACGCCGGCCGCGACGCCGGGCGCAAGATCCCGTCGGCGATCAGCTGCTGCACGACCCCCACGGTGACCAGGTCGTCGGACGGCGAGAGATCGAGGGCCGCGCGCAAGGCCCGCCCGCCGTCGAAGATCCGGAGCACCGCATTCACCTCGTCGGGCAGGTCGGCCAACCGTGCCTCGAGCCTTGCGATGTCCACGGTGAGCTGCGTGTCCATCGGCAGCGTCTGGGCGACGCGGCCCAGCTCCTCCACCCGCCGCATGGCCTCCAGCAGCGCGCCCTGCGTCCCCCCATGGATGCGGCGCTCCCGCTTGCCTGCCTCCGCGAAGTCGACGCGAAACTCGCCGTCCTCCCAGGTCATCAGCCGCCAGAACGCGACGACACCGGAAACGGGGCCCAACTCGGCGTCGATGACCTCGCCCTCTCGCACCCAGACGCGCGCGAGCTGCCCGCCGTTTTCGCAGCGCACCACGGCGTCCTTCCTCCAGCTCTCCAGCGACCGGAAGAGATCGAGCAGCCCCAGGTCCCGCACCGAGCCGGTGAGCGCAGCGGGAGACCCGGGATCGGAGAGGCGTCGCCGCTCGAGCAGGTGCCGCACGCGTTGGACCAGCTCCTTGAGAAGGACCGGCTTGGCGAGATAGTCGTCCGCACCGGCCTCGACCGCCCGCGCCTTCGCGGCCGGATCCAGAGCGCCGACGAGCAGGAAGGGAATCCCCGCCAGCCGCTCGTGGGCGCGGGCAGCCCGGCAGAGCGCGAGACCATCCGGCTCCGCCAGCGCGACGTCGCACACCGCGGCCTGGACCGGCGTCTCGAGCAGCTTTCGCATCGCTTGCACGCCGTCCGCGGCCGACTCCACCGCGAAACCCGCCCTGCGCAGCGCGAGCTCGAGGAGGCGCAAGCTCCGGGGATCGCCGTCCGCGACCAACACCGTCTCGCTCGACATCAGCCTTTCCGCTTCCCGAAGAGCAAGCCCGAGAGGACGCCCCCGCCCCCCTTTGGCTGCTTCCCGCGCCGCTGCTCCATCAGCCGGATCTCGAGCGCAGCGTCCGGGTGCTTGGGATCGATCTCCAGCGCCTTGCGGAATGCGTCCAGGGCGGAGTCGGGATCCTTCGTCCGCCAGAGCACACCGGCGACGTAGTACGTCCGCGCGGTGACGCCCGGTGCCCGGAGCGCCCGGTTGATCAGCGATGCGGCCTCTTCCTTCGCCGGCTGGGAAGCCTTCGGATCGCTCACCAGCCCCCAGGCGAGCGCAGCGAGCCCGTCTCCCGTGGCGTCCAGGTCCACCGCGCGCCGCAGCTTGGCCAGCGCCGCCTCGAAATCGCGCTTCTTGAGGAGGACGTCGCCCATCTTGAGCGCGATCTCCGCCTCCTCCTTGCGTGTGCCGCCGTGGGCAGCCTTCAGAGACGCGTCGTAGCGGGTGCGCGCGTCGGGCGTAGAGATCGTCTCGTACGCCTCCTTGAGGAGCGCGAAGAGCGTCTGCAGCTCGGCCTGCACCGATGCGAGGCCGGGGCTGGCGGAATGGTCCGGGTGGAATCGCTTGGCCGCCTCCAGGTACGCGTTGCGGATCGTCTCGCTGGTCGCGCCCGGATCCACCCCGAGCCGGACGTACGCGCTCTGGCCAGGCGCCTGGTCCACGCGAGAGCGCACCTCGTCAGCGAAGCGTTGCTCGTCCGGCGCAAGCTGGCCCTTCGCCTTCGGCGCCGTTACTTTTGGCGTCACGGCGACGGAGCCCTCGTACTCCTCCCGCGTGGGCAGCGAGCCTAGATTGCGGATCCCGCGCGCCAGCATCCTCTTGCGCAAGTCGTTCGCGCGCTCCCGATCCATGCCGGCGCCTGCCTCCGCCGCACCCGGTTCCGGCTCGCCGGCGGACGCCGCCGGCGCCGGAGGTAGATCCAGCTCCAGTTCCTCGTCATTGCCGGACGGCGGCTGCGGCCGGATCGGCTCCGACGCCGCGGGGGCCGGAGCGCGGACGTCTCCCTCGGGCTGAGGCTCCGCGCCTCCCGCGAGGAGAAGAGCAGCGAGCACTGCTTCGGCGCGCGATTGCGCGAGCTGGGACGCGCGCACGAATTCCGGCAGGCGCCGCGGAAGGGCCAGCACCGCAGCCGCCCGACGATCGATCGGAGCGAGCGCGAGGCGCGTCTGCAGATCCGGCCAGTCGACCGAAAGCCGGACCGGGTGGTCGCCCAGCCATCGGATGACCTTGGCGCGCCGCTGCGCGTGCTGCTCCTGCTCCAAGGCGTCGACCAGGCAACCGACGGGATCCACCACCACTTCGCGGGCCCAGGCGGGAGGCGGCTCCCAGCCGCGCCAGTCGTACTTGCCCTCGGTGATTCCCATCAGGGTCAAGAGATTGGTGGTGTGCTGTGCGACCAGGGCCGCGCGGAGCTGGTCCTTGGTCAGGAGCTTCTTCGCCACCATGATCGCCCCATGGCGCTTGCCTGTCTTCACCGCTTCCTCGCGGCTCGAGTCGATGTCGAGCGCGTTCACCCAGTCGTTGGCGAGCAGGACTTGCGCGAGGTTCTGGACGCCGGGAAACGAGCTGGTGCCGCACATGTCGCCGGCGTGGAAAAAGACACGGATCTCCGCAGCCTGCGGCGTCTCGAGCCAGAGGGTCCCGCTCGCCCGCGATCGGAAGACCGCCGCTACGAGCTCCGGCGTACTGGTTTCGGACAGTTCTCCCTGTGCCAGCGAGGGGAGGAGCTCGAACGTATCCACGCAACCATCCTACCCCGAAGTTCCGGGGGGTTGCCCCTTCTCGATCTGTCGGAGCGCCTCGTACACCGCGATGCCGGTGCAGGTGGACAGATTGAGGCTGCGCGCGCTCGGTTCGGGTACCATCGGCACCCTTACCTGCCGGCTGACGAAACGATCCAGCAGGGCCTGAGGAAGGCCACCCACCTCGTCGCCCATCACCAGGTAATCGCCAGGGGAGAAGCGGGCGGCCCAGAGGCCGGTCCCGCCGCGGCCGGAGAACAGGTGCAGCCGCTCTGGGGACACCCCCTCGGCTTCCAGCAGCTCGTCGAACGAGCTCCAGGTCGCGGCGTACACCTTGTCCCAGTAATCGAGTCCCGCCCGGCGCAGGTCCTTGTCATCGATCCGGAACCCGAGCGGCGCCACCAGATGCAGCCGCGACCCGGTGACCGCGCAGAGGCGGGCTACGTTGCCCGTGTTGGGGGGAATCTTCGGCTCGACGAGCACCACGCTCAGGCGCGTCTTGCGCGGGTCCAGAAAGAGCCCTTGTGCCGCAGGCTTCTGCCCGGTATTCGGTGCCGGCATGGCGGGGATCACGATCATCGCCAATCCGAACGCCCGCCGCAACCGCGAATGGCCGCTGGCGGCGGAGCAGCTTCGGAAAGCGGCGCCTGGGGCCTCGATCCTCGAGACCCGGGGACCGGAGGAGCTGGCCGCCGTGGCCAAGGCGGTCGCGGCGGATCGGCCGCGCGTCCTCGCCATCGCGGGAGGAGACGGGACCGTCACCCACACGGTCACCGCCCTCGCCGGCGCGCTCGGCAACGATCTCCCGCCCCTCGCGCTGCTCGGCGGCGGCGCATACGACTCCCTCGCTCCTCTCGGCGGCAGGGGAGACGCGGAACAGCGCCTGCGCCGCCTGTCGGAAGCGCTCGCTTCGGGCAACGAGCTGCGGGTCGAGCAGCGCGACACCTTGCGGATCCTGCAGGAAGGCGCGAGGTCCGGTGCGCGCTGCGGATTCCGCTTCGGGGTGGGCCTTCCCGTCCGCTTCATCGAAGCCATCTACGCGACCGGAAGCGCCGGACCGCTCACCAGCGCGCGCATCTTCGCGCGCGCTTTCGGGTCCTCGCTGACCCGGGGTCCCTTCGCCCGCAAGCTCTACGCCCCGATGGACCTGCGCGTCAGGCTGGACGGCGAGGAGTGGCCGCGCATCGAGATCTACGGGCTGGTCTGCTCGTCCGTAGCGGAGGCCGGGCTCGGGCTGCGGCCGTTCCGCCGCGCCACCGAACAGCCCGGCGCGTTCCAGGTCCTCGGTCTGACCGCCGGCCCTCGCCAGTTCGCGCTCGAGTTGCCGCGACTGCTCTGCGGCATGCCGGCCCGGCGCGACCGTTTGCTCGAAGGCGTCGGGGAGAAGCTGGAGCTTTCGGCGCGCGCTCCCCTCTCCTGGCTCCTGGACGGCGAGATCTACTCGAGCAAGACCGGCCGCCTGACGGTGGGGCTGGGGCCGCGGGTCTCGCTGGTGCGCCCGTGATCGTGCGCAACCCGCGCACCGGCGCCGTCCTGGCCAGCCGCGTGGAACGCGCCGCGACGCCGCTGGCGCGGATCCGCGGCCTGCTCGGACGCGAGTCGCTGCCTGACGGCGACGCCCTCCTCATCGAGCCTTGCACGTCGATCCACACCTTCTTCATGCGCTTTCCCATCGACGCGGCGTTCCTCTCGCGCGACTTCCGCGTGATCCGCGCGATCTCCCGCCTGAAGCCGTGGCGGGCCACCCGCGTCCATCCGCGCGCCGCCATGGCGGTGGAGCTGCCCGGCGGCACGCTCGCGCGCACCGGCACCCGCGAAGGAGACCTGCTGGAGCTGGCTTCGGTCGATCCCGGGGACCGGATTGCGGGGAATGCGCCCGCCGCGCACAATCCGGCCATGGGCTCTCTGCGCATACCGACCTCCGAAGAAGCGCTCCCAGGCCGCCTCGAGCCGATGCGGGTCCCTCCGCGGCACACCGTCCTGGGGTCCCCTCTGGCGCCCCCCTTCCCCGAGGGACACGAGCGCGCGCTCTTCGGGATGGGTTGCTTCTGGGGCGCCGAGCGGAAGTTCTGGGAGCTCGACGGCGTGTACACGACCGCGGTGGGGTACGCCGGCGGCTACACCAAGAATCCGACCTACCGCGAGGTCTGCTCTGGAGCGACCGGGCACACCGAGGCGGTGCTGGTGGTGTACGACCCGAAGCGGATCTCCTATGCCGACCTGCTGCGCGCGTTCTGGGAGGGCCATGACCCGACCCAGGGCATGCGCCAGGGGAACGACGTCGGCACGCAGTACCGCAGCGCCATCTATTCCTCGACGCCGGCGCAGCGCGAGGCCGCGGAGCAGTCGCGCGAGGCGTTCCAGGCCTCGCTGCGCAAGGCCGGTTACGGCGCGATCACGACCGAGATCGCCCCCGAGCCGCCGTTCTATTACGCGGAGGACTACCACCAGCAGTACCTGGCGAAGAACCCAGGCGGATACTGCGGCCTCGGTGGAACCGGCGTGTCCTGCCCGACCGGCGTCACTGTCTAGTCGACTAACGCTTCAGATCAACCGCAGAGCGCACGGAGAGCGCAGAGGTTCTTTTGGTTTCTGTACCAACCAAACCAGATCTCTGCGCGCTCTGCGGTTGATGTGAAGCTCCGACATTCGCCCACCGACTCGGCGTCGCATACCTCTCACGGTGCGCAGTCCAGCCGGACGCCTGGGGCGGCGATCTGCTCCACCAACCTCTCGCCGGCCGCTACGTGCGTGCCCTCCCAGACCACCGCCCGCTCCAAATGTGCGCCCGCGTCGATGCGCGCCTTCGCGCCGATCGTCACGCCGGAGCCGACCACCGCTCCAGGCGCGACGGCGGCGCCAGCCTGGATCAGCACGGGCGCGGCCAGCGGCGCTTCCACCTGGGCCGTCGGATGCACGAAGACCCCGGGAGCGCGCTCCTCGCAACCGTCGAAGGGATCCGCTTCCGGCCGGAACCGCTGCAGGGGGATGCGCTTCTCCAGGACGTCCAGATGCGCCCGCAAGAGCGACCGTGGGGCACCCAGATCGCCCCAGTACCCCTGCTGCAAGAAACCGTGCACCCGGGCGCCGTCGTGGATGGCCCGCACGTAAGCGGTCCGGTTGATGTCGCTTTCGCCCTCCGCCGGCAGCCGCGCGATCAGCTCCGGTTCGAGCACGTGCACCCCGGTAAAGTGCAACTTCGACAGCGACGGATCGGGCTGCGCTCCGCGCCCCGCGACACGGCGGACGTTCATCTGCGCGTCCACCTCGACCGCCCCGTAGGTCGCCCCCCGCGGGTAGGGAGCGAGCACCATGGTGGCCGCCGCCCCGGCTTTCCGGTGCGCAGCGAGTGCTGCTGCGAGGTCCAGGTCGAAGATCATGTCGCCGTTCATGAGGAGGAACGTCCCGGCGCCGAGCATGGCCTGCGCCCGGCGCACGCCCCCGCCCGTCCCGAGGATCTGCTTCTCCTCTCGCGACACTTGAAGATCGAGGTCCAGCTCCGAGGCGATGGCCTGGGCGCCCCGCGCCATCGTCGCGCCCAGATGGTGCGTGTTGATCACGATCTCGCGAACGCCGGCGTTTTTCAGCAGCGCGAAGTTGTAGCGAAGCAGCGGCACCCCGCAGAGCGGCACCAGCGGCTTGGGGACCCTGTCGGTGAGAGGGCGCAGCCGCGTGCCAAAGCCCGCGCACAGCACCATCGCCTTCACGCTACTCCAGCGCCGGGGCGGCGTCTTCCGCGGACCCGCGAATCCAGCGCAGCAGCGCGCCGACCGGGCCCTGCAGCAGCGAGACCAACCCCACGTAGAAGAAGCCCCACTGGAAGAGGAGGAGAAAGGGCAGGGAGAAGTAGACGCCCTTGTCCAGCGCGAACCAGATGGCGCTGGTCAGGTAGGCCCCCAGGGCCAACTCCAGAAGCGGCTGGGTGGTGAGCAGCGTGCGATACTTCTTCTTCAGCCAGCTCCGGTCGCGGCCCCGCATCCCGGTCTTCGGCGTGCGGTTGAACCCGGTTTCGTAGCCGACCAGCGCCTCGATCACGGCCTTGCTCTGGTTGACGCACATCCCGATCCCGAGCGCCATGATGAAGGGCAGGTACTGCAGCCGTTTCCACCAGGC
>WNFS01043854.1_pt1 | contig 10742 bp, 8 predicted proteins | sample 5400141 | NCBI WGS metagenome assembly WNFS01 (sample SAMN13153358, study PRJNA577476) | soil metagenome | isolation source: 60 cm saprolite under Madrone tree | place: USA:California | collected 2016-06-14 | reverse complement strand
TGGGTCTCGACCGGAAAGGCGCGGCCTTCGCTGGCGATCACGGGCGCGTCGCCGAGCAGTCTTGCCACCCGGGCGCCGTCGAGCGTCGCCGACATCACGAGAATGCGCAGATCCTCGCGCAAGCCCACCTGGGCGTCGCGCGCCAGCGCCAGCCCCAGATCGGCATCGAGCGAGCGCTCGTGGAATTCGTCGAACAGCACCGCGGCAACGCCGGTCAATTCCGGATCGTCGAGGATCCGGCGTGAGAAAATTCCCTCGGTGACGACTTCGATCCGCGTCGCGCGCGACACTTTCGAGCCGAACCGCACGCGGTAGCCGACGGTTTCGCCGACGCGTTCTCCAATGGTATGGGCCATGCGCTCGGCGCTGGCGCGGGCCGCGATCCGCCGCGGCTCCAGCACGATGATCTTCTTGTTCTTCAACCAGGGCGCATCGAGCAGCGCCAGTGGCACCCGCGTGGTCTTGCCGGCGCCCGGCGGCGCCACCAGCACGGCGGCATTATGGTTCGCCAGCGTCCGCGCCAGTTCGTCCAGCACCGTGTCGATGGGGAGAGGGGTGTCGAAGGTGCGGGCCAAATCTCACCAACTCGTCATGCCCGGGGCTGGTCCCGGGCATCGACGCCTTACTACTTTTTGCAACACTAGCGCAGGTCAATCTCCATGAGTTGAGCGAGTCTTTGAATTTCTTTCTCCTGCTGAAGAGAAAGCTGAATGGATCGCTCAACAATCAAGGAGTGCAGCCATTCCAAAGCAATACCGTACTCGCGGTTCTCCACGAATTCGTCCAAAAGATCGCGATTGTGCTTATCGAGCTCTGTTGATGAAATGGAAATAACAAGAGACTTAAGAGATTTCTCCAGCTCATGCCAAAGTTCATTCCGAGCAATCATCTATGGATGCCTTCGGTGCATTCACTAGATTTTCCGTCTAACTGCACGCAAAGCAAGACGTGGATGGCCGTGACAAGCACGGCCATGACGATCATCGCTGTGGTGCACAAGCCCGAGAGGGGCATCATTTCCGCGGGTTGGGCGGGCGACCAACACTCTCATAAATGAAACCGAGCGCCGCCATGTCCTCTGGGCGATAAATGTTGCGCAGATCGACGACCACGGGCTGCGCCATCTCGCGCTTCAGACGTTCGAGGTCGAGCGTGCGGTATTGCACCCACTCGGTCACGACCACCATGGCATCGGCGCCGCGCACGCAGGCATAGGGATCGTCGCAATATTCGATGTCGGGCAATTCGCGGCGTGCCTGCTCCATGCCGACCGGATCGTGCGCGCGTATCTTCGCGCCCAGGTCGAGCAGCCCGGTCACCAGCGGTATCGACGGCGCCTCGCGCATGTCGTCGGTGTCGGGCTTGAAGGTGAGGCCGAGCACCGCGACGGTCTTGCCACGCAGACTGCCGCCGGCCGCATTGGAAACCTTGCGCGCCATCGCGCGCTTGCGGTTGTCGTTGACGCCCAGCACCGCCTCGACTATCCGCAGCTGCACATCATGATCGAGCGCGATCTTGACCAGCGCGCGGGTGTCCTTCGGAAAGCACGAGCCGCCAAAACCCGGCCCGGCATGCAGGAACTTGGAGCCGATGCGATTGTCGAGGCCGATGCCGCGCGCGACTTCCTGCACGTCGGCGCCGACCTTTTCGGCGAGATCGGCGATCTCGTTGATGAAGGTGATCTTGGTGGCGAGGAACGCGTTCGCTGCGTATTTGATCAGCTCCGCGGTGCGCCGTGCCGTGAACATCAGCGGCGCCTGATTGAGCGACAGCGGGCGGTAGACATCGCCGAGCACCTTGCGCGCACGCTCGTCCGATGTGCCGATCACGATGCGGTCCGGAAATTTGAAGTCGCGGATCGCGGCACCCTCGCGCAAGAATTCCGGATTGGACGCCACCACCACGTCGGCCGACGGATTGGCTTCATGAATCAGCCGCTCGACCTCGTCGCCGGTGCCGACCGGCACGGTCGATTTGGTGACGACAACGGTGAACTTGACCAGCGCCGCGGCGATCTCGCGCGCAGCGGTGTGGACATAGCTCAGATCGGCGTGGCCATCGCCGCGGCGCGACGGCGTTCCGACCGCGATGAATACCGCGTCGGCGCCTGCGACCGGCGCGGCAAGATCGGTGGTAAAATCCAGACGTCCGGCCTTGACATTGGCGGCGACCAGCGCATCGAGGCCGGGCTCGAAAATCGGGATTTCACCCCGGCGCAGGCTTGCGATCTTGTCGGCGTCCTTGTCGACGCAGGTGACCTGGTGGCCGAAATCCGCGAAACAGGCGCCCGAGACCAGCCCTACATAGCCCGTGCCAATCATAGCAATGCGCATCTTGCGACCCGTCGATGGTTAACGAATTCGTCGGCGGGTCTTAGCGCATGAGCCGGCAAAGGGGAAACCGGAAAGCACGGAAAACCGGCATGTCATTTGTATGAATAAAGGAGAACGAAACCGAACTGGCCGATGATGCTGCCTGGCCGCGCCGAAAAGGGACACCGATGACACCAAACGGCACATCCGCCACCCAGCATTCTCGGCATTTGGCGGCATCGGCGCACTCAGCGCCTATGCGCATCGACTGGGTGGACTACGCCAAAGGCATCTGCATCGTCATGGTGGTGATGATGCATTCGGTGCTGGGCGTCGAACTGGCGGCAGGCCAGACCGGCTTCATGCATGGGCTGGTCGCATTCGCAAAGCCGTTCCGGATGCCGGATTTCTTCCTGATTTCGGGCCTGTTCCTGGCTGTCGTGATCGACCGCGACTGGCGCACCTATCTCGACCGCAAGGTGGTGCACTTCGCCTATTTCTACGTACTGTGGGTGACGATCCAGTTCGGCTTCAAGGCGCCGTCGTTTGCCGCCGAGGCGGGCTGGGCTCGCGTCGGCTTGATGTATCTTGTGTCCTTCATCGAGCCGTTCGGCACCTTGTGGTTCATCTATCTGCTGCCGGTCTTCTTTGTCGTCACAAAACTGACACGGCGAGTGCCGCCGATTCTGATCTGGGGCACCGCGGCGTTATTGGAGGCCGCGCACATCGTCACCGGCTGGACCGTGATCGACGAATTCTGTGCGCGCTTCGTTTATTTCCATTCGGGCTATCTGTTCGCTACTTACGTGTTTGCATGGTCGGATCGCGCGCGGGCGCGTCCGGGGTTGGCACTGGCGGGACTTGGGGCGTGGGCCCTCATCAATGGCGGCCTGGTGAAATTTGGTTTCAGCGAATGGCCGCTGATCTCGCTGGTGCTCGGGCTTGCGGGCGCCGGCGCCATTATCACGCTGGGCACGCTGCTGGCGCGGGCGCATCGGCTGACATTATTGCGCTGTTGCGGCGAGCATTCCATCGTCATTTATCTCGCGTTCTTCCTGCCGATGGCAGCGACCCGGACGCTGCTGCTGCGGGCCGGCCTGATCCACGATATCGGCGCGATCTCGCTGATCGTCACCATCGCCGGCGTCATTGGCGCGCTGGCGCTGTGGCGCGTGGCGCTTAAGGTCGGCGCCGATTTCCTGTTCGAAAAAACGATATTCTGATGCCGCACGGTGTTGATCCTTTTTCGTGTCCAGATGATTCGCAACCAGATGGAAACGAGTAGAATCAATGCCGTGCGCTTCTTCAAGCATGGACCGTGCCAGACAGCCGTGGGCTTGACCCGGCAATCCATCCTGTTCGTTGGACTCGTTTGAAGATCGATGGATGCCCGGATCAAGTCCGGGCAAGACGGCTGAATGCGCCCTCAGCTCTCATTCCGGGACGGTCGGAGGAGGAACAAAAATCAGGGCAGATCCCGCCCCAAAGGGTGTCAATCACCGCAAAAATCCCTAAGTTGCGGCCATGCCGAAAACATCAGAACAAACGCTTCCAAAAGCCGTTGCCGTCAAAGCCCTTGCGAAAGGCGACCACGTCTTTCTGGTCGACGGTTCCTCCTATATTTTCCGCGCCTACCACGCGCTGCCGCCGCTGAACCGCAAATCCGATGGCCTGCAGGTCAATGCCGTGCTCGGCTTCTGCAACATGCTGTGGAAACTGTTGCGCGACATGCCACCCGACAACCGGCCGACCCATCTCGCCATCATCTTCGACAAGTCCGAGATTACCTTTCGCAACAAGCTCTATCCCGATTACAAGGCACACCGCCCGCCGGCGCCGGACGACCTGATCCCGCAATTTCCGCTGATCCGCGAGGCCGTGCGCGCGTTCGACCTGCCCTGCCTCGAGCAGGGCGGCTTCGAGGCCGACGATCTGATCGCGACTTACGCGCGCGAGGCCGGCGAACGCGGCGCCACCGCGACCATCGTCTCCTCGGACAAGGACCTGATGCAGCTCGTCACCGACAAGGTGACCATGTTCGACACCATGAAGGACCGCCGCATCGGCATTGCCGAGGTGATCGAGAAATTCGGCGTGCCACCGGAAAAAGTGGTCGAGGTGCAGGCGCTGGCCGGGGATTCGACCGACAACGTGCCGGGCGTGCCCGGCATCGGCATCAAGACCGCCGCGCAGCTGATCGTCGAATATGGCGATCTGGAGACGCTGCTGTTACGCGCGGGCGAGATCAAGCAGCCGAAGCGGCGCGAGGCGCTGATCGAGAATGCCGAGAAGGCGCGGATCTCGCGGCAACTGGTGCTGCTCGACGACAAGGTCAAGCTCGACGTGCCGCTCGACGAACTCGCGGTGCACGAGCCCGATGCACGCAAGCTGATCGCGTTTTTGAAGGCGATGGAATTTTCCACCCTGACCCGGAGGGTCGCCGAGTATTCGCAAGTCGATCCGGCGGATGTGGAAGCGGATGCCGGGTCGAAAAGCGGCGCGAGTGTTTTCTCATCGCTTCCGCTTGCCGAGAAGGTCGACGAACTTGGCAACGCGCTGGACGGCGACCTTTTCGCAGGCCAAAGTGCCCCGCCCCGTGACCAAGTCGAAGGCAAGCCCTCCCCCGCCAACGCGAGAGGAAGCGCGCCGGGCAAAACCGACGGAGGCAAGGAAGACAAAGCCGGGAGCAACAAGGGCACGCCTATCTCGCTTGCCACTGCCCGCGCCGAAGCCGCGCGCAAGACAAAGATCGATCGCAGCAAATACCAGACGATCCGCAGCCTCGAGGAGCTGCGGTGGTGGATCGCACGAGTGCATGATGTGGGCCATTTCGCCATCGAGGCCAAGGCGAATTCGGTCGATCCGATGCAGGCCGAGATCTGCGGCATTGCGCTGGCGCTGGGGGCCAGCGACGCCGCCTATGTCCCCCTCGGCCACAAGCAGTCAGGCGATGGCTCAGGCCTGTTTGCCGCAGGCTTGGCACCTGAGCAAATCAAGGCTGACGACGCGCTCGAGGCGCTGCGGCCGCTATTGGAATCCGCGGGGATTCTGAAGATCGGCTTCAACATCAAATTCAACGCCGTGATGTTCGCGCAAGCGGGCATTACCATCCGCAACCACGACGACGCACAGCTGATGTCGTATGCGCTCGACGCCGGCCGGAACGCGCACGGGCTCGATGCGCTGGCCCAGACATGGCTCGGTCACGCCGTTCTCACCGATAGCGACGTAATCGGCAGCGGCAAGAACAAGCTCAGTATCGATCAAGTCGCTATCGACAAGTTTACCGCCCACGCCGCCGAGGATGCCGATGTCATCCTCCGGCTATGGCGCGTCTTAAAACCCCGCCTCGTCGCCGAACGCATGACCGCCGTTTACGAGACGCTGGAGCGGCCGCTGATCTCGGTGCTGGCGCGCATGGAACGGCGCGGCATCTCGATCGACCGTCAGGTGCTGTCGCGGCTATCAGGCGAATTCGCCCAGACCGCCGCGCGTGTCGAGGCCGAGCTTCAGGAGATCGCCGGCGAGCCGATCAATGTTGGCAGCCCGAAACAGATCGGCGACATTTTGTTCGGCAAGATGGGCATACCCGGCGGCAGCAAAACCAAGACCGGCGCCTGGTCGACCTCCGCACAGATCCTCGACGAACTCGCCGAGCAGGGCCACGAATTTCCCAAGAAGATTCTGGAGTGGCGGCAGGTTTCAAAACTGAAATCGACCTACACCGACGCGCTGCCGACCTATGTGCATCCGCAGACCCATCGCGTCCACACCACCTACGCATTGGCGGCGACCACCACCGGCCGGCTGTCGTCGAACGAACCGAATTTACAAAACATTCCGGTGCGAACCGAGGACGGTCGCAAGATTCGCCGCGCCTTCATTGCATCGCCGGGCCACAAGCTGGTGTCGGCGGATTATTCGCAGATCGAACTGCGCCTCCTGGCGGAGATCGCCGACATTCCCGTGCTGAAGCAGGCGTTTCGCGACGGGCTCGACATTCACGCCATGACCGCGTCGGAAATGTTCGGCGTGCCGATCAAGGACATGCCGGGCGAAGTGCGCCGCCGCGCCAAGGCGATCAATTTCGGCATCATCTACGGCATTTCGGCGTTTGGGCTGGCCAACCAGCTCGGCATCGCCCGGGAGGAAGCCTCCGCCTACATCAAGAAATACTTTGAACGTTTTCCCGGCATCCGCGCCTACATGGACCAGACGCGGGATTTCTGCCGCGCGCATGGCTATGTCGAGACCTTGTTCGGCAGAAAGTGCCATTATCCCGATATCAAGGCCTCCAACGCCTCGATCCGCTCCTTCAACGAACGCGCCGCGATCAACGCACGCCTTCAAGGCACCGCCGCCGACATCATCCGCCGCGCCATGATCCGGATGGAAGGAGCACTGGCCGAGAAAAAACTCTCGGCGCAGATGCTGTTGCAGGTCCACGACGAACTGATTTTCGAGGTGCCGGACGACGAGGTCGCTGCGACCCTGCCGGTGGTGCAGCACACCATGCAGGACGCGCCGTTCCCGGCGGTGCTGCTGTCGCTGCCGCTGCAGGTCGACGCGCGAGCGGCGAACAATTGGGACGAAGCGCATTAGCCGCATACTGTCATCGCCCGGCTTCAAGCCGGGCAATGACAGCGGTGCATGAAATATTCGGCCAACAAGAATGCATTTTACGAAATGGCGTCGCGGCCTGATGCACGTTAAACAACCTGCGTCTCCTGCCTGCGAGAATTCCGAAAATGCCCCATCTCACCTCGTTGCTCGGCTTTGCCCTTGTCTCGCTCGGCATCGGGCTGACGCATGCCCCATCTCACCTCGTTGCTCGGCTTTGCCCTTGTCTCGCTCGGCATCGGGCTGACGCCGGGACCGAACATGATCTATTTGATCTCGCGCTCGATCACGCAAGGCCGCGGAGCCGGGCTGATCTCGCTCGGCGGCGTCGCGCTCGGTTTTGTGTTCTACATGCTGTGCGCGGCGTTCGGCATCACGGCGCTGTTGTTCGCGGTGCCCTATGCCTATGAGGCGCTGCGGCTCTCGGGTGCTGCATATCTGCTGTGGCTGGCGTGGCAGGCGCTCAAACCCAACGGCCGCTCGCCGTTTCAGGTGAAGGAGTTCGCCGTCGACGGGCCGCGCAAATTGTTCGCGATGGGATTTGTCACCAATCTGCTCAACCCGAAGATCGCGATGCTGTATCTGGCGCTGTTGCCGCAGTTCATCGATCCGGCGCAAGCCAGCGTGCTGACGCAGGCGCTGGCGCTGGGATTTATCCAGATCGCGATCAGCGTCAGCGTCAATGCCGCCATCGCGCTCGCCGCCGGATCGATCGCGTTGTTTCTCGGCACCCGGCCGGCCTGGCTGTTGGCGCAGCGCTGGCTGATGGGCACGGTGCTGGCGGGGCTCGCGGTGAGAATGGCGCTTGAGACAAAGCGGGCGTAGGTAAGGCTGTCGCAAAATAGCTGGCTGTCGTCGCCAGGCTTGACCGGGCGACCCAGTATTGCAGAGCGATTGCTGTGAACCGCTGCGCCTGACACGACTAGCCGTGTTCGGCCGCTGTCATCCATCAGTGAAGTCAGGGAGTACTGGGTCGCCCGGTCAAGCCGGGCGATGACGGCCGTGCGAGGAAAGCGGCTCCGAGCAAAACCTCAATCCAGCTTCGCTTCCATGCCGCGCTTGACGCCGGGTCGCGCCATCAGCGCGTCGTACCAGCGGCCGACATGGGGGAAATCCGAGAACGACACCTTGTGGCGCTCGTGCCGCCAGGCCCAGCCGAGGATCGCAAAGTCGGCGACCGATAGCGCGTCGGCGACGAATTCGCGGGTCGCGAGGCGGCGATCCAGCACGCCGTAGAGCCGGCGTGTCTCCGCCATATAGCGCTTCAGGCCATAGGCGCGGTCCGTTTCGTTCTCCAGCGCAATGAAATGATGGACCTGCCCCGGCATCGGCCCAAAACCGCCCATCTGCCACATCAGCCATTCATATACCGGGATGCGCCCCGGGAGCGGTCTGGGCAGGTATTTTCCGGTCTTCTCGCCGAGATAGAGCAGGATCGCGCCGGATTCGAACACGCTGACGCGCTTGCCATCGGGACCGTCGGGATCGACGATCGCGGGGATCTTGTTGTTCGGGCTGATCGCCAGGAATTCGGGCGCCATCTGCTCGCCCTTGGTGATGTTGATAGGGAACACCTTGTAAGGCAGCCCCATTTCCTCCAGCGCGACACTGATCTTGCGGCCGTTCGGCGTGTTCCAGGTGTGCAGTTCGATGGTCATTTTTCTCATACCCCGTCACCGGGTCCAGTCTTCGACTGGCCCGATGATAAAACTCCGGCGGGGTATCCAGTAACCCGGAACGCGTCGGCCTTACAATGTCCGTCGCGGAATATGGGGCCCGCTGTTGACGGGGCGACATCGGCGCTGGAATGTGCCTGAAACCGCCGATAGATTGCGGCTCGCTCCACCCCGAGGCCAACACCTTGTCCAAATCAGCCTCCCGCGCCCGCCTCGCCGAGATCATCCGCAAGCGTTCGTTCGGCCGCGGCGAAATCACGCTGGCTTCGGGCCGCAAGAGCGATTTCTACTTCAATCTCAAGCCGACGATGCTCGATCCCGAAGGCGCGTCCTTGCTGGCGGAACTGACCTTCGAGGCGCTGAAGGACGACCGCCTCGATTATGTCGGCGGCCTGGAAATGGGCGCGGTGCCGCTGGCCGGTGCGATCGCGCAGTTGTCCTGGATCAAGGGCCATCCGATCGCGGCATTCTTTGTGCGCAAGAAGCCGAAGGAACATGGCGCCCGGCTCGCGATCGAAGGGCTGGCAAAGGGCGAGAGCCTGCAAGGCAAGCGCGTGGTGATCGTCGAGGACGTCACCACGACCGGCGGCTCGGCGCTGCAGGCAGTTGAGGCGGTGCGCGATGCCGGCGGCGAGGTCGCACTGGTGTTCACCATGGTGGATCGCGACGAAGGCGCGGCCGAAACCTTCGCACAGGCCAGCCTTCCGTTTCGCTCGCTCTACAAGGCCGGCGAATTCCTGAAGGGTTGATTTCTGATCTTCTCCATCGCCCCGCAAAGTTGAAGGCCGAGACTCGTGTCCCGGACGCGGTGCAGCGTTTTTCACGCTGCTCCGCAGAGCCGGGACCCACAGTTTTACATTGTGCGGCATGGGCCCCGGATCAGCAGCGCACCGCATAGCGCATCGAAGACGCGCGTGAACGCGCTGATGGCGCTGCGCAGCATCCGGGGCACGCGGCCGGCACTTCGTCGTGAAGCGATGACAAACATCCGCATTTCTTTTTCGGCTTTTTCGGCGCTTGCTCACACCTCGTTTACCATCCCGCACTAATGTGAAGCGGTGCTGAAATACTTCTCGGCACAGCGGGTTCCGTTGCGTGGGGTGGAGTAAGCGTTGCGTACAGAGTTGCCTTATCTACCCATGCGGCGCCGCGCGATACTTATCGCCACTACGGCACTCGCAGCGTCTGTTGCGCTGGCGCCGCGCATGGCATCCGCCGAGGGACTGTTCGATTTTTTGTTCGGTGGCAGCCAGAAGCAACAGCAGCAAAAGGCCCCACCGCAGGCGAACCTGTTGGCTGATCCGTTCGGCCTCAACCAGCAGGCAGCACCGCCGCCGCGCCCGGTCGCATCGGGCGGTTCCGGGCCGTCATTTTGCGTGCGAAGCTGCGACGGCAAGTATTTTCCGCTGATGGCGCGCGGCAACGCGACGCCGGTGGCGATGTGCCAGGCGTTTTGTCCCGCCAGCGTCACGAAAGTATTTTACGGCGGCACCATCGAGGGCGCTGCTTCCGGCAATGGCGAGCACTACGCCGACAGCGAAAACGCCTTCGCCTTTCGCAAGGCGCTGCGCGCGGACTGCACCTGCAACGGTCGCGACCCGGCGGGCCTCGCTCCGGTCGATTTGACGCTCGACGCCTCGCTGCGTCAGGGCGACATGATTGCCACCACCAACGGGCTGGTGGCGTATTCCGGCGCCAGGGTCGGCGCCGGCCAGACCGCGGAATTTATCCCGATCGCATCCTATCCGGGCTTGACCGCCGATGTCCGCGCGCGATTAGGCGAGATGAAGGTAGCACCGGTGGCTGCGGAAATGATCGCCGGTGACGCGCCGGTGCCGGAAGCGAGCCGCGATCTCGCGCTGCCCGCGGCCTTGATGCCGAGGGCCGTTATGCCGAGGGCCGTTTCACCGCGGGCAAAGCGGGCGGAAGTGGAATAAACTCAACGCCCGGCGATGACGCCGATCACGTTCGGCGCGGTCAGATATTTTTCCTCGATGGCCGCGCGCGCCGCGGAGCGGTTTTCCGGCGTCAGCAGCCCGCGCTTTTCGGCGAGGATCATCCAGCAATAGCCCCACCAGTCCGTCAGCATGCCGTTGTCGTCGACGAGGTCGTAGCCCTGCTCGGCGGCGAAGAT
>WNFS01004403.1_pt1 | contig 10745 bp, 10 predicted proteins | sample 5400141 | NCBI WGS metagenome assembly WNFS01 (sample SAMN13153358, study PRJNA577476) | soil metagenome | isolation source: 60 cm saprolite under Madrone tree | place: USA:California | collected 2016-06-14 | reverse complement strand
AGCGAGAATCGGCGGTGACCAAGCTCTTCGTGGCCGAGTCCGTCTGGAAGATCGTGGACCACGCGATGCAGGTCCTGGGCGGCATCGGCTACACGACCGACTTCCCGGTCCAGGCGATCTTCCGCAACGCCCGCCTCATGCGGATCGGCGCGGGCTCGGACGAGATCATGAAGTTCCTGATCGCGCGGGAGCTCCTCAAAGAGGTCAAGGGGTAAACTAGTCCGGGGTGGCGGCGGCATGGTGGAGCAAGTCGTCCCGAAGCCCGAGACCGAGGACGTCGTCGACGAGGCGGTCGCCCCGCCGTGGATGACGATCCTGCACAACTGCGAGTGTCACACCTTCGAGCAGGTGGTGAAGCAGCTCCAGAAGGCGATCGCCTGCAGCGAGGCCGAGGGCTGGGAGATCGCCTGGCAGGTCCACAACACCGGCAAGGCGGTCGTCAAGATCGGCCCCGAGGCCGAGTGCGTGCGCGTCGGCAACATCCTCGCCTCGATCGGCCTCGTCGTCACCGTCGTTCAGAGCTGAGCGCGCAAGTTGGTCGTGATCAGTCGCGTCATCGCGATACCACGATATCGCGATACTTCGCCGGGTCAAGACGGATGTCTAAATCTGGATTTTGGGTGTCGTGGGAGCGCTGGTCACCCCACGAAAATTCAGGGCGACCGCTGACGTCCTTGCTCGTGGACGATCTTATGGGGTGGGGGGGGGCGGCCGATATGGTTCCCGTGCCGTTGAGCGGGACCACTTGTGTGGAACCCAAGTTTCCGGAGTCGTCGCTCACGTTCAGCGCCCCTGTTACCGAACCAGCGGCCTCCGGCGTGAACGTGACGGACACCGTGCAGTTGGATGCCGCCAACAGAGCCGCCGGACAGTCGTTCGTTTCCGAGAAACCGTCGCTCGTGGAGAAAGCCAATCCGTTCAGCGGGCTGCCCCCGAAGTTGGTGATGGTGATGGTCTGGGCGGCGCTGGTGGTTCCCACGTCCTGCGAGAATGTCAACGTCGGAGGCGAAAAGCTGATCGCCGAAGGACGCGGAGTGGGCAGCGGAACGGGAGTCGCGCCAAAGACGTAGGAGGGGCCATAGTAGGCAGTCAACGTGCTGGATGAGGTGAGAACCCCCGCCATGTTGTCCACAATTTGTGCGCCGCCTCCCCCAACAAGAACCATTCCACTCGAGTCGACGGCAATGCTGTGAGGGTTAGCGCCGGAACCGAGACTTCTGGACGTCCAATTGCTGCCCGTCATATCGTCGACGCGAATCACCTTGGGCTGATAGGCGTCGGCGACATAGATCCTGCCGGCCGCGTCCACCGCAACTCCAATGGGAGATCCGAAGGAAAAGATGTACATGCCAATGACCGGGGACTGTGTCAACGTAGTCCAGTTGGTGCCGCTCGTATCGTCCATACGCACGATCCGTCTGTTCCCGGTATCCGCGATGTAAATCCGTCCGCTCGCGTCGAACGCGACGGGCGCGACGTATTGCGCAAACTGGCCGTCACCGGATCCGATCCCGCTCAACGTGGTCCAGTTCGTGCCGTTCATGTCGTCCATTCGGACCAGCTGGTTATTGCCCGTGTCCATCACGTAAATCTTGCCGGCCGGATCGATGCTGATGCCCGAGGGATTGTTGAATTGTCCGACGTCCGAGCCATAGGTGCCGAGGCTGGTCCAGTTGGTGCCGTTCATATCATCGATACGGACGATGCGCGCGTTGTACGTATCGGCCACGTAGATTCTGCCGGCGGAATCCACCGCGATCCCGTAGGCCCCGTAAAACTGCCCAACATCGCTGCCCTGTGTTCCGTACGAGATCAGATTGGTGCCGTTCAAGTCATCGGACCTGAGAATCTGGCCGGTGTTCGAGAAATAGAACGGCGTGTACGCGGAATTGTAGCCGGTCGTGCCCGTGACAACGACCCCGTTGGTTCCGTAGACCTGGGAAGTTGAACCGTTGATCGCTTGCACCGCTCCGTTCACCGTCAGCGTGCCGCTGAAGGTCCCCGTGAAGGTCGAGCTGCAGGTCACGGGGCGGCCTCGGCCGCCGCCCGAGCACCTCTTCACAGTCGAACTCTCCGAAAAGGTGGCGGCAATCGCTGTCGTCCCGTCGGTGGATTGGAACGTCAGAGTGCCGCCGGCGATCGTCAGCGTGCCCGGCGGGTTCGCGACGCTGCTTCCTGCCGACAACGAGCCGCCCGAGTTCGTGAAACCACCCTGATCCGCATACGCGGACGCGAACGGAATGAGCACGGCCAAACATGCGAACGTGAAGCTCTCTTTCATGGAGTTCCCCGATCCCACCTGTGTCGATTCTGTGCGCGTGATCCTGGCGCCTCTCATCCGAGTGGTCTTTTCACGGGGATTTACGATATGACGCATGTTCGCTCCCCTCGCGTGCTGCTGAGCGAACCTTGTGACGCCTCACGAGGCCCGTCGGGCCATTCGTGATCGGTGACTCGGACCGTTCTCGCGGCACCCGCGCCGTTGATTGCGCATGTTCCGCGGGCTGGCCGCCGCTGCCCCCCGCCTCAGAGACACCCCCGCCAGCGCCGATCCCCGTGAAGGAGCTCCCGGCCCGCGAGCTCGGCGCCTCGTCGCTCGCCCTCGCTCACATCACGGGGCCGATGATCCAGGGCGCGAACTCCTCCTCGCCGACGCCGGAGAGCTCGCTCTTGCTCCTCTTGCCGGAGGCCACCGCGAGGACCTCCTCGAAGATCTGCCGCCCGACGACCGGGAGCGGCGTGCCTTCGAGGATCACGCCGCAGTTGATGTCCATGTCGTCTTCCATGTGGCGGTACACGAGGGAGTTCGTCGCGAGCTTGATGGACGGCACCGGCTTGCAGCCGAAGACCGACCCGCGCCCGGTGGTGAAGCAGATGATGTTGCACCCTCCCGCGACGAGACCGGTGATCGAGACCGGATCGTGGCCGGGCGTGTCCATGAACACGAAGCCGCGGGTCGTGATGGGCTCGCCGTAGAGAAAGACGTCCATCATGGGCGTCGTCCCGCCCTTGGTCACGCCGCCCAGGGATTTCTCGAAAACGGTGGTGATGCCGCCCGCCTTGTTGCCGGGGGCGGGATTGTTGTCCATGGCCTCGAGGCCGCGGCAGTACCACTCCCACCATTTGTAGCGGTCGATGAGCTTCTTGGCGACCCCCTCGTTGATCGCGCGCCGGATCAGCAGGTGCTCGGCGCCGTAGATCTCGGGTGTCTCGGCGAGGACGCCGGTCCCGCCGTAGCGGACCAGCTCGTCCACGGCCCAGCCGAGCGCCGGGTTCGCGGTGATGCCGGAGTTGCCGTCGGACCCGCCGCAGTTCGTCGCGAGCACGAGCTCGGAGACCGGCTGCCGCGTCCGTCGGGCCTCGTCGGCCCACGGCAGGAGCTTCGCGACCTCGGCGGCGGCGCGCTCGACCGTCTTCCGGACGCCGCCCGCCTCCTGGATGTTGACGATGAAGGGTTTGCGCTCGGGGTAGCCCGGCGCCGCCATCCGCTGCCGCTCGACCATCACGGCCGCCTGGTTCACCTCGCACCCGAGCCCGATGAGGATGTAGGCGGCGACGTTCGGGTGCTTGGCGTAGCCGGCGAGCACGCGCTGGAGCGCCAGGTGGTCCTCGCCGAAGAGCTTCGTCCCGCAGCCCGACTTGTGCGTGACCGCGATCACGCCGTCCACGTTCGGGTAGTCGCGCTGGACGTCGCCGAACCGTCCCTTCACAAACTCGCTCACGCTCGCCGAGCAGTTCACGCCGGAGATGATCGCGACGTAGTTCCGCGTCCCGACGCGGCCGTCCTCCCGCTTGAACCCGTCGAAGGTGCGCATCGCCTCGCGTGGGTGGTACTGGACGGGGTGCACGTCGGTGCAGAACTCGTACTCGCGCTGGAGCTCGCCGATGCCGAGGTTGTGCGTATGGACGTGGTCGCCCGCCTCGATGTTCTGCGTGGCAAAGCCGATGACCTGGCCGTAGCGGCGCAGGGGGGCGCCCGTCAGCACCCGTCGCCGCGCGACCTTGTGGCCGGGCTTGACGTCCTGGCGCACCTCGATGCGCGCGCCGCCATCTTCCAGAATCGTGCCCGCGGCGAGCTCCTTCTTCGCGATCGCGACGTCGTCTTCGGACCTCAGCACGATGGCTCGCTCGGTCAGCGGGAATGTCGCCATGGCGTCCCTCCGGCCCCCAACTATACCGGATTGGATCCCTGGATGCGCAGGACGACGGTCGGCTCCATCTCGAGCTGGATGGTGGTGTGGTCGATGCCGAACCGTGCGTGGAGGACCTCGTGCAGCTGGCGGAGCAGCCGATCGCTCTCGCCGACGTCCGTGACGATCACGTGGGCGCTCATGGCCTCGCGCCCCGACGTCAGCGTCCACACGTGCAGGTCGTGCACGCGCCGCACGCCAGACACGCGCACGATCGCGGCCTCGATCTCCGCGAGGTCGAGGTGCGTCGGCGTCCCCTCGAGCAGGACGTTGACGGCCTGCTTGAGGAGCCCCCAGGTGCGCGGCACGATGATGAGCGCGATCGCGACCGACGCGAGCGGGTCCGCGAGGGTCCAGCCGGTCGCCACGACGACGAGCGCGGCCGCGACGACGCCGACCGAGGCGAGGGCGTCGCTGAGGACGTGCAGGTACGCGCCCCGGACGTTGAGGCTCGTGGCCGCGTCCGCGTGCAGGAGCCAGGCGCACCCGAGGTTCGCGGCGAGCCCCACCACCGCGACGGCGAGCATCGGCCCGCCGAGCACGTCCGGCGGCGCCCGGAGGCGCCGGTAAGCCTCCACGAGGACCGCGCCGGCGACGACGAGCAGCACGAGCGCGTTCACGAGCGCCGCGAGGATCTCGGCGCGGTAGTAGCCGTAGGTCTTGGCGGGCGTCGGCGGGCGGGAGGCGATCCAGATGGCGAAGAGCGCCAGCGCGAGCCCGCCGACGTCGGTGAGCATGTGGCCCGCGTCCGCCAGGAGCGCGAGGCTTCCCGTGAAGAGCGCGCCCAGCACCTCGACGACGAGGAACGCCGCCGTTAGCCCGAGCGTCGTGAGGAGCCGCGGGCGTGAGCGGGCGGCGGCGGTCGGCCGGGGCGCGTGCGCCATGACGCGGATCGTAGCAGGTTTCCTGCTACAATTCGGTATCCACCACGATCGATCGCTCGTGCTGCATGGTCAGCGGTTTCATTTCCTGGACTGGGGCGCCCCCACCGCCCCCGCGGTCGTGCTCCTCCACGGGATCACGGGCCACGCCCGCGCCTGGGACGACGAGGCGCGCGCGCTCGCCGCCCGCTACCGCGTCCTGGCACTCGACGCCCGCGGCCACGGCGACTCGGACCCGGCGCCCGACGGCGACTACACCGTGACGACGATGGCCGGTGACCTGGCGGCCCTCATCGACGCGGTCGAGCTCGGGCACTTCTCCCTCGTCGGGCTCTCGATGGGCGGGCGCGTGGCCATCGCCTTCGCCGGCGCCCACCCCGGACGCGTGGACAGCCTGGTGGTCGTGGACATCGGCCCGGACATCGCGCCGGCCGGGCGCCTGCGGGTCGGCACGCTGATGGCGCACACGCCCGAGCGCTTCGACGACTTCGCGGCGGCCGTCGCGTGGGCGCGGGCGGCGAATCCCCGCTACACCGAGACGATGCTCCGCCACCGGGTCACCCACGGGACGCGCCCGGCCAACGGCGGGCTCGTGTGGAAGTACGATCGCGCGATCCGCGACGCCGTCCGCTCGGGACAGTGGCGCGATCCCGTGGACCTCTGGCCGCTCTGGAGCGCGATCGCCTGCCCGACGCTCATCGTGCGCGGCGCCGAGTCCGACGTGCTCGCACCGGAGACCGCCAAGCGGATGCTCGCGACGAATCCGCACGCGCGTCTCGTCGAAGTGCCAGGGGCGGGCCACACGGTGCCGGGCGAACAGCCCGCCGCGTTCCAGCGGCTGCTCACCGAGTTCCTCGGCGCTTGACCGCGTCGCTGCGCCTGTTGTGGTTCGGCGCCTTCGCCTTTTTCCTGTCCTTTTTCCTGCTCCTGGCGGTCCTGCCCCTCTACGCTCGCGCCGTCGGCGTCGGCGACCGCGCCATCGGCGGGGTGCTGGGCGCCTTCGCCTTCGCGGCCATGCTGGTGCGGCCCTGGGCGGGCTGGGCGGCCGATCGTCACGGGCGCCGCCCGCTGATGCTCGCGGGCGCGCTCGTGTTCGCCGTGGCCTCGCTCGCCTACAGCCTGGCGGCCGGCGCGCTCGGGCTCCTCGCCGTGCGCCTGCTCCACGGCTGCGGCATGGGGCTCTACCCTACGGCGGCGAGCGCGGTCGTCGCCGACCTCGCCCCGCCCGCCCGGCGTGGCGCCGTGATGGGGACCTTCGGCGCCGCCGCGAACATCGCGATGGCCCTGGCACCGATCGCCGGGCTCGCGGTCGCCGACCGACTGGGCTTCGTCCCACTCTTCCAGCTCGCCGCGTGCGTCGCGGTCGTCGCGCTGCTCCTGACCCAGCGCCTGCCCGAGCCGGCGCGGAGCCGCGCCACGATCCCCTTCACACCGGGGGCGCTGGTGAGCGTCGAGGCCCTGGTCCCCTCCGCGGTCCTGTTCCTGGTGATGCTGGGCTACGGTGCCCTGGTGACGTTCCTGCCGATCCACGCCAGGCAGCAGGACGTGAACCCAGGGCTCTTCTTCCTCGTGTTCGCGCTCGTCGTGACCGCCGTCCGCAACTACGCAGGGCACCTCTCGGACCGCTTCGGACGCGTCACCGTCGCGGCCGCAGGTCTCGGGCTGGCGGCGGCCGCGCTCGCCGCTCTGGCGGTCGCGAGCGACGCGTCGAGCCTCATGGCCGCCGGTGTCATCTACGGCGCCGGCTTCGGCGCGCTCACGACCGCCCTGCTGGCCTGGTGCGTGGACGTAGTGGACGACGCGAATCGCGGCCGAGCGATGGGCACCTACTATACGGCCCTCGAGCTCGGCATCGGGCTCGGGTCGCTCGGCGCCGGCTTCGGCGTGGAGGCGGTCGGCTTCGCGCCGACCTTCCTCGGCGCAGCGGCCGCCACGCTCACCGGCGCGGCGCTCGCGTTGAGCCGCCGGCCGGCGCGTTGAGCGGCCCCCTCCGTCGTCCGCGTGAGGCTTACGCTGCTCCTCCGTGTCGGCCCGCGGAGCGCGTCGCAACGTCCCTCGGCCGCCGCCCGGTGACCGGAATGCTGTAGGGAATCGCGAACAGCCACCGCGCCCATGCCTCCCTGCGCCGGCTCGCGGGCCAGGCCAGCGCGCGCTGGAGATCGTTGACGGTGAGCCTGATCCACGCCTTCCAGACGTCCAGCTCGCCGGGCGGGACGACCCGAACGAGCCGCCAAACGAGCCGACCGGTTGGCCCGAGATCCGCCGGCTCCGGCTGCTCTCCCCGCGCCATCGGCAAGAGGACGCCCTCGACGATCCACTCGTGCGTCCGGAGGATCAGTCGCCGACGCACCTGAGGCTCGACGGCCAGCCAGCACGGCGTCATGTCGCGGTACCAGTTGAGCAGCGTCGGGGAGAGATCACCGGCGGCGGCGCGCCCCGCCCTGCCGGCGCGATGCGGGGCCGCGGTCGCCGGCTCACGGTCAGCCAGGCGCGCTCCGACGATGTCGGCCAGCTGCGCCAAGCGTTCCGGGTCACCGAGGTAGCAGCAGAGCCAGCCCGTGAGGACCTCGGCGACGTCCGGGAGCGGCCGCCACTGGAGCACGGATACGTCTTCGATGACGCCCGCCGCTCGAAGGCTCGCCACCGCCGCGCGGGCGGCGCGCCGGGTCTCGTTGAACCAACGCCCACGCTCCTCGTGGAGCGGCACGAGCGTCTGGCGGAGCAGGAGCGCCAGCCCGCCGTCGGGCGCTTCGTAGACCGCCACGAGGTCGGGATGCCGGCGACACACCGACGCGAGCTCGCCGTTCCACATGGCGCCGCTCACTTGCCCGGCGCGGCGCTGACTCGGCGCGGCGTGGGCGTCGCGGTCGCGGCCCGGCCGGCGCCGGGCACGAGCGGGCCCTCGACCAGCACCCCGGTCGCCACGTGTCTCATCGGTGTCCCTCCCTGACCGCGCGCTGGCGGCCACGCGTTCTCGACTCTGCGTTCGGTCAGGACTCCACGGCGATGTAGAGGTCGCCGCCGTTCCGGTGCACGAAGAAGAGGACGGGGGCGCCGGACCTGACGCGCGCGAGCTCCCGCTCGAGGTCGTCCACGCTCTTCACTGGCTTCCGATCGAGCTCGGTGATCACGTCGCCAGGCTGGACGCCGGCGCCCGCCGCGGGACTGCCGTCCTCCACGCCGCTCACCAGGACCCCGGCCCGCACCGGCAGACCGAGCTCCTCGGCGAGTTGAGGGGTGACCGTCTGCACGGCAAGGCCGAGCGCGGACCTCCCGGCGGTCTGGGCGGTTCGCTGCTCCTGAGGCTCGGCGAGCTTCGCGATCGTGGCCCGGAGCGTGAGCGTCTTGCCGTCGCGCGCCACGGTCAGCGGGACCTCACGGCCGAGCGGCGTCTCGGCGACCAGGCGGGGCAGCTCGTCCGAGCGCTCGAGCCTCCTCCCGTCGTACTCGACGATGACGTCCCCGGGCCGGAGGCCCGCGGCTTTTGCCGGGCCGCCCTCGGCGACCGACGCGACGAGCGCGCCGTGGGCGCCCGGGAGACCGAAGCTCTTCGCCAGGTCGGCCGTCACCCGCTGGAGGGTCACCCCGAGATACCCGCGGACGACGTGGCCGGCGGCCGCGAGCTGCGTGAGGACGGGCTTGGCGAGATTGGTCGGGATCGCGAAGCCGATCCCGACCGAGCCCCCCGATCGCGAGAAGATCGCGGCGTTGATCCCCACGGCCTGACCCTGGGCGTTGATGAGCGGGCCGCCGCTGTTGCCCGGGTTGATGGACGCGTCGGTCTGGATGAAGTCGTCGTACGGCCCCTCGCCGATCACGCGCCCGGTCGCGCTGACGATGCCGGTGGTCACCGTCTGTTCGAGCCCGAACGGATTGCCGATCGCCATCACCGGCTCGCCGACCTGGAGCCGCGCGGAGTCCCCGAGCGGGATCACCGGCAGCCCGGTCGCTTCCACCTTCAGGAGCGCGATGTCGGTCTTCGGATCGCGCCCGAGGAGCCGGCCGGGCAGCTCGCGGCCGTCGGCGAGCGTCACCTTGATCTCGGTCGCGCCGTCCACGACGTGGTTGTTGGTGACGATGAAGCCGGCGGGGTTGATGACGAAGCCCGAGCCGAGGCTCCGCACCATGCGTCGCGGCCGGCCGCCGAAGAACTGGTCGAAGAACTGGTTGCCCGCGTCCACGCGCTTGGTGCTGATGTTGACCACGGCGGGCTTGAGGGCCCGCGCCAGCTCGACCCAGGGGGACGCGGCGGGCGCCGAGGTCCCGCTCGTCACCGGGCGGTCGATCCAGAGCGGCGCCTCGGGCTTCGTGAAACCGAACCGGGGAATCACGGCCACCAGCGCGACAGCAAGCGCCAGCGCGGTGGCTCCTGAGATCCAGCGTGTCATGGGACGCTCCTTTCGTTGAGTGCCTGTCGGGCAAACTCGCCCAGCGGGCCGGCCGGGGCCAGCCGCCGGACCTCGGTGTATTCGCGGGCCATGCCGTTCACGTCGCCGGCGCGGCGGAGCGCCGCCGCGAGGAGCAGACGGATCTCCGCTGAGCGCGGCTTGAGGCGCACCGCCTGCTCGAGCCGCGCCACCGCCGCGGCCGGCGCTCCCGCGTCGAGCAGGAGCCCGGCGACGTCCACGTGGTAGCGCGCCTCGCCCGGGTCGAGCCGCGCCGCCTCCTCGAACTCGCGGCGTGCCGCCCGCGGATCGCCCACCGCCCTGAGGGCCTGGCCGAGCGCGTCGTGGACCCGCGCATCGCCCGGGGCCAGCCGGACAGCGTCGCTCAGCTGGTTCAACGCGCCCCTCGGCACCCCGAGCCGCGCGTACGCCAGGCCGAGGTAGTAGTGCACGCGGGCGTCACGCGGCGTCGCCGCCACGGCACCGAGGAGCGTGCGAATCGCGGCGGTGTAGTCGCCATCGTCGATCAGCCGCGTGGCGCGCGTCACGGCCAGCCGGCCTCGCCAGGCCGGGAGCTCGCGGGCCAGCGCGATCGCGCCGCCCGCGGTCACGGCCACTGAGCCGAGCATCACGACGCCCGTGATGAGATCCACGCGCGAGCGCCCTAACCGCCGCAGCGCGCCGAGCATCGCCACGTCCGTCACCCGCACGTCGACCATCGCCTCATGGACCCGAGGGTAGCGGAAGAACGTGAGAGGCCGGTGAGAGCAGGATGAGAACTTTCTCAGCCGCGGCGACGGTCGGAGGAGACGGCGCTCAGGCGAGCGGCAGGCGGATCGTGAAGGTGCTGCCAGCGCCGGGCACGCTCTCGGCGGCGAGCGTGCCGCCGTGCGTGGCGACGATGGAGCGCGCGATCGGCAGTCCGAGCCCCGCGCCGCCCGTGTCGAGGGCGCGGGCCGCGTCGAGTCGGACGAAGGGCTCGAAGATGCGCTCGACGTCCGCCGGATCCATCCCGATGCCGGTGTCGGTCACCGCGACCTCGGCCCGCCCGTCGGTGACGCGCAGCGCCAGCTCCACGCGGCCGCCGCGCGGCGTGTACTTCACGGCGTTCTCGACGAGCTTCATCACCGCGCGCCGCAGTGCGATCGCGTCGCCCGTCACCGTCGCGGGCGCGCGCTCCTTGACGACGCAGGTCACGCCTCGCTCGTCGGCGACCCGCGCGGCGACGTCGGCGACCTCGGCGAGCAGCGGCGCGAGCTCGATGCGCTCGCGCGGCACCTGCGCCGGGA
>WNFS01009226.1_pt1 | contig 10746 bp, 9 predicted proteins | sample 5400141 | NCBI WGS metagenome assembly WNFS01 (sample SAMN13153358, study PRJNA577476) | soil metagenome | isolation source: 60 cm saprolite under Madrone tree | place: USA:California | collected 2016-06-14 | reverse complement strand
CTGTCGGCATGCCTGGGCAGGGCTCCCACATTATCGTTAAGTCCTTCGATGGCGGGCATACGTGGACGCGTCCCGAAAACATCGGCCTCGCCGTTGATACCTGCTTCCTCGCCCAGTTCGACGGCACCGGCTTCCGTTGCGTCATGGACGGCGTGGCCGGAGCTCGCGACGACCTCTCGTCGGCTCCGAGCGTTGATATCTCCAACGGGGCACCCACCGGTAGTGGGGCGACCGACGAAATTCTTCGCACTTGGGTCGACGGGCGCAACGGCGTCAACCACGAGCATGTGTTCGTGAGTTACTCGACCGACGGCGGAAGCACCTGGTCGGCTCCCACGGCGACCGAGTCAGCTGGCGATCGCGGCTATTACTCCGCCATCGCCATCTCGCCACATGGGACAGACGCCTACCTCGTGTATAACGCGTTCACTACACCATTGCGCAACGACACCACAAGTCCGCGAAGCCTGGTTGGCGTGGTGAAGCACTCGGACATCGGTGCTGGTGGAGCGCCTGGCAGCTGGACGGAGCTGCACCGCGGCACGCCCGGCGACCCGCGCGGCTCCAGCCAGAACAACCTGTTTCTGGAATTCCTTGGTGATTACGTGTACGCCGTCGCGACTGACACGTATGGTGCAGCAGTCTGGAACGACGTACGCGATGCCGCCGACTGCCCGGCCATCGACGCATGGCGGGCGGCAGCTCAGTCAGATCCCACGACTCCGAAGCCGGCGCCGCAACAAGATTGTCCAGCGACTTTCGGCAACAGCGACATCTTCGGGGGCTCGTTCAACGATCCGACGCCGTAACCGGCTCGGCGTGTGGCGTCTGGGCTTGGTGCGACGGCAGGTACGGCACGCAGTTGTGCTCGTCGCTATCGCCGCAACCGTGAGGTCCCCAATTCTAGGCCGAAGTTCCCCTAAGGATTACGCCTAATTTCTCAGACAAGCTTTGACTTATGTGTGAGTTAGGAAATTGTGCCAAGCGAAAGATGTTCCCATGTAATTAACATTGTACCTTGACAGTATTGATTTAGTATGTATGATTGCTCCCATGTACGTCGAAACCGTTCCCAATCGCAACTCCCCGCCCGCCATCCTCCTCCGGGAAGGCTGGCGGGAAGGCAGCAAGACCCGCAAGCGCACTCTGGCCAACCTCTCCGACTGGCCTCCCCATAAAATCGAAACCTTGCGCCGCCTGCTGCGCGACGAAACCCTGGTCGCCCCGCGGGATGTGTTTCGTACTCAGCAAACCCTACCCCACGGCCACGTCGAAGCCATCCTGAGTACCATCCGCAAACTGGGTCTCGATGCCATGATTGCGGCCAAACGTGGTCGCGAGCGGGACCTGGTGTTGGCCATGATCGCGGAGCGCTTGATTGATCCCTGCTCCAAATTGGCCACCACGCGCCAGTGGCATTCCACCACCTTGGCCGAGGAGTTGTCGGTCGAGGATGCCAGCGAGGATGACCTTTACCAGGCCATGGACTGGCTGCTAGAACGAAAGCCGCGCATCGAGAAGAAGCTGGCGGAGCATCATCTGGTCGAGGGGAGCCTGGTGCTGTACGACGTCAGCAGCAGCTACTACGAAGGCCGTACCTGTAGGCTGGCACAGTTTGGTCACGACCGGGATGGAAAAAAGGGACGGCCCATTATTGTGTATGGGGTGATGACCGATAGCGAAGGGCGTCCCCTTGCGGTCGAGATTTATCCGGGCAACACGGGGGATCCGACCACGGTAGGCGATCAGATCGAGAAGCTGCGGCAGCAGTTCTCGTTGTCGCGCTTGGTGCTGGTGGGAGATCGTGGGATGCTGACCCAACCGCAGATTGACAAGCTCAAGGCCCATGCGGGATTGGGGTGGATCACCGCCCTCACCAGTGTGGCGATTCGCCATTTGCTGGAGACGGGAGCCTTACAACTGTCGCTGTTGGACGAGAAGAATCTGGCCGAGATTACATCGCCGGATTATCCGGGCGAGCGGCTGATGGCCTGCTACAACCCACTGCTCGAAGAAGAGCGCGGACGCAAGCGCCAGGCCTTGTTGAAAGCGACCGAGAAGGAGCTGGCCAAGATCGTTCAGCAGGTGGCGCGACGGACCCAGAAGCCCATGCCGGAAGCGGAGATTGCGCTCAAGGTGGGGAAGGTGCTGGGGCATTACAAGATGGGCAAACACTTCGTTTATAACCTCGCCGCTGGAAGCTTCCACTGGACGCGGCGCGAACAGTCCATTGAGCAAGAGGCGAAGTTAGACGGGATTTACATGATTCGAACCAGCGAATCGGCCGAGCGCTTATCGGCCGAAGATACGGTGCGCAGCTACAAGAGTCTGGCGCAGGTGGAGCGTGCCTTTCGCAGTATGAAAGGAGTGGATCTATTGGTTCGACCGATTCGCCATCGCACGGAGGATCGAGTGCCGGCACACATTTTTTTGTGCCTGTTGGCCTACTACGTGGAATGGCACATGCGCCAAGCATGGGCGCCCATGCTGTTCGAAGATGAGGAGCTGCCCAGGGAACGCAAGCGGCGAGATCCCGTTTTGGCGGCAACCGTTTCGGAATCGGCCCAGCAAAAAAAGATCACACGTCAAACCACAGACGGTTTTCCTGTGCACAGTTTCGCAACGCTAATGGCGGAGTTGGCCAGTCGCGCCCGAGTGACGTATGGGCTGCAATCGGAGCCATCCGGCCCAACATTTAAACAGGTGCCGGAGCCGACCCCGCTACAGGCCAAGGCATATCAACTCCTAACTTCGTTGCCAGTAGCTGGAATTTGAATCTTGTGCTATCTCCCAGTGAATCAGCAAAATACTGTCTGAACAGCCAAGGAACTTCGGTCTAGCTGGTGGAGCTTTTCAAGGGCACGTCAGTAGCACTTTCGACGCACACGGCCACTGGAAGACCATTGCCGGTCTGGCACCGCCATGATCTTGGTTCCTTTGCCGCGCTTTGTTTTTCCGACCTTGCCCCTTCTTTGGCCGGGGTGAAACTCGCATCGAGTTGGATTTTCCCATCCGGACCTCCTATTCAGGACCGCGGAGGGGCTTTGCGACGATGTGCTGAGTTTTGTTCGCAACATGGAGGAGATTTGATGAGCCTCATTCTGCCACCGGTGTTCGTCGTCCCGGCGGGACACAAATGGATGCCGCCGCCACCGACCATGGCGCAGCATTGTTTGACACTCGAACCCCCAAGGGCCGAAGCCCGGCGGATTTTGAGTGTGACGCTAGATTTCTGCAAATCTCTACATCTCAGCAGTTTCTACGACTTACATTTGGAATCGCCGCGAGATTGGTGCAGTTCGGATGAGTACCGCAGGGAGTTGTTGCGCACACTTTGCGCACACCTGGCATCGTAAATCGTGACTGTCCACTCCACCACCGCACCTCCCTGCTTCGAGGCCTTCTACACCCGACATGGCTAAACCTGCCTCTCAGGCGGATTTTCAAATAGGTAAAGCGTGCACGAGAGTCCCCCAGCGGCGCAATCCCCCTTTAGTTGAACGGTAGAGCGCAGCTTTTTCAGAGCGTGTATAACGAGTTTCTAAGAACTTGCAAGGACACGTGTGACTGCCAAGTACTTCTAGGTAACTGCTGTGCGGACTGGAAATGCGGACCAGCAATCGTAAGACTCGAGCCTACAAAACCCTCCGGTTAACAGTTTCAGGAACAAAAAATCTGCCGACTACCGGGAATTGCGATTGGTTCTAGAATCACTGGACTTAGCGCAATTTTCCGAACATCGCAGAAGCTTGTGTACCGCCAAGACCGGAGGAGACCCCCTCAAGAAGTCCCCAAAGTGAAATCGAGGCCACAAGCCGCAGGAAAACGGCATGACTCACATCAACGCGTCACAACTAGGGCGGGATCGGCATCTGGCCCTGACAAATTCAACGAAGCCACGATCCTGCAACTGCAGGCACGCATGGCCGCAGGAACTTTGAGCTCGGTAGCGACGTTGCTGGCCCCCCAAGCGCCGGACAGCTTGCCTTCGACGCACTCCCGCGTCCGGCAAGTCTGTCGCATCCTGTCGCATCCGGCAAGTCTTGACAACCAAGCTGGGTTGGGAGTAACGTCCGCTCCGACTCGGCGCCAAGTGGACCCGCTCCGCGGATAGCGGAGCGGCAACAGGCCCCGTACCTTCGACCCGACGCCAGCACTTCCGAGCACGGCAAAGCCACTTTCTAACTTGGCGCCTAACCTCTCAGCGGGGGAGCCCCGCCCCCCCGTTGAGCTACTGAGGAGACAATCGCATGTCATCAGAACCCAAAGACGCTCGCCCAACACAGGAGTCCACCGAGGACGCCCCTTCAACCTCTGCGGACGTCAGCCGTAGAGATTTCGTCAAGCTGGGAACGCTGGCTGGAGCGAGTGCTTCGCTGGCCCCGTTTCTCACCGTACCCTCGGCTCACGCGGCCACCTCCGGGTCGGCATCTGGCCCCGACCAATTCAACGAAGCCACGATCCTGCAACTGCAGGCGGTAAGCGCGGTAGAACTCGTCAACTTTTATCTCACACGTATCCAGGTATTGGACAAGGGCGGTCCCAACGTCAACTCGATCATCGAAGTCAATCCTGATGCCTTTGCCATCGCGCGCCAGCTCGACGCCGAGCGGAGAGCAGGCATCGTCCGCAGCGCATTGGATGGCATTCCAGTTGTGCTTAAGGACAACATCGATACCCACGACAAGATGCAGACGGCGGCAGGCTCGCTCGGCCTGGTCGGAACTCCGGCGCTCCAGGACTCCACGGTGGCTGCGAAACTGCGGGCGGCTGGGGCTGTGATCCTGGGCAAGACCACTCTGAGCGAATGGGCGAACTTTCGGTCGTTCTTTTCTTCGAGCGGCTGGTCGGGTCGCGGCGGGCAATGCAACAACCCGTACGCCATCGATCGCAACCCCTGTGGCTCCAGTTCGGGTTCGGGCGCCGCGGCTTCGGCCAACTTCACTGCAGTTTCCATCGGCACCGAGACCGACGGCAGCATCGTGTGCCCGGCCAATAACAACGGCGTGGTTGGAATCAAGCCCACAGTGGGACTAGTCAGCCGCGCCGGTGTCGTGCCCATCTCGCACACCCAGGACACGGTGGGCCCTCACGCACGTTCTGTGGCCGACGCAGCGGCGGTCCTCAATGTAATCGTCAGCCGAGTGCCGGATCCGCGTGATCCTGCAACCGGCGTTAGCCCGCTGGGCAAGCTTGGCGAACCGCGGCCGAACCTCCTGAACATTGATTACACAAGCTTCCTCAATCCGGCCGGCCTCAGCGGTGCCGGAATTGGGGTGGCTCGCCAGTTTGAAGGCTTCAGCCCCAAGTTAGACGCCGTATTCGAAGAAGCACTTGCAGCGATGCAGAGCGCTGGAGCAACCCTGGTGGACGTAACGTTTCCGCACTTCGACGAGATCTTCGCCGGCATCCCCGAGTTCACCGTGCTCCTGTTCGACTTCAAGGTCGACCTGCAGAACTACCTGGCAACCCGGGCTGGCGTTCCCCTGGCGGGCAAGACCCTGGCCGACGCGATTGCCTTCAACAACGCAAATGCCGCTCAGGAACTGCAGTTCTTCGGCCAGGAGATCTTCGAACTGGCGGAGACCTTCGACGTCACCAGCACCACCGTGGTCCAGCCGCTGGGGATCTCCTACGCCGACGCGCTCGCTGCAGATCGCCTCTTCGGAGCCACCGAGGGTATCGACAAGATACTCAGCGACAATAACCTCGACGCGATCGTCGCCCCCACAGACAATCCACCGTGGCCAACCGACTTGATCAACGGTGACCACTTTGTCATCGGAACCTCGTCGCCCGCGGCCATCGTGGGCTACCCCATTATCAACGTGCCGATGGGGTTTGTATTCGGAGTGCCTGTAGGCATCAGCTTCATGGGTACGGCCTTCAGCGAAGGCAAGCTGATCACGCTGGCGTCGGGATTTGAGCACGTGACGCAAGCGCGGAAACCACCGCAGTTCCTGCCCACGCTGCCGTTCAATACCGCCGGCCTATCCCCTGTGCGTGGACGGCGATCAGTCAGATCAAGTATGCCCAGGAATCTCTGACTTTCGGGAAGAGCGATTGCGGGGCGGCCAAGCGCCGCCCCTTTTCTTTGGATCAATGCCGGAGGCGCACACCGGTGAATACCCTCGCCCGCCACTCGATCCACTCGATCCACGCGATCGGACGCGATTTCACGCTGTGCGGTGCGAGAACTGCTCGCGCGGAATGCGGCTCTCCTTGTTGGCATTGGCCTCGATGAAACTGCCATCCACCGACAGGTTGTCCCCTTGCACTGTCAATGCATAGGAGAGAAACGCGGGGAACACATGGCAGATCCTTTTGGATCTTCCAGGTTTGGAGATTTTCGGGAGGAAACTATAGCCTTGCCTGGAGGCGCATACTCGATGGTTTGCGGTTCGATTTCCTCCCGGGCGGGGAAATCCGAATAGGATGACGGGGCTGTCCGCGACGAGCCCCACACAGAACGCCATGATCCTGTGACATCTTTGTTGAGACCCTTCCGCGCCGCGGCTATCGTTTCATCGGACCAGTGGACAAGCGGAGAAGGCAACATTTGGGCGCGCAGATGGTGCCTATTGTTCCGAAATCAGCGCCCGACCCGATTCCAGCTAAAGAACCGAAAGATGCGTGGAAGGTTGTGGCAGGAATTGGCGCGTGCCTGCTCGCGGTCGGGCTAGGAGTGCTCGCGGCTTTGGGCGGAGCGAGTGCGTCCTTGGATTCTGGTCCTGGTAGGCCATCCGCATGATTCTGATGATTAAGTAATTTTTATAATTCGTTCTGTCCCGACCCGTAGAAGAGTGCCGCGACAAATTGGGTCGGTAGCCACGCGGGGCTTTGCCGGATGCTGCTGGAAATCGTTTGCCAGCTTCGCCACCGGCAAGCGGCCCAGCGGCGATCGCCGGCAGTCACTAATTTCTCGCTTGGCTTTGGGGTAAGCCGATCCGCCTCAGCAGGGAAACAAAACGTGGGTCGGATCGCAGCTCATCAAACATCGGGTTAACCGCCAGGTAAGTTATTCCATAGCATCTCTGGAGAGCGCAGTCTCCGCCAGTAAGGGTTCTGGTTGGACCGGCACAGGAGTCTTCGCAACAGCCACGCTGAGGGTTGGACCCATCAGCTGGCGGAATCACAGAGTTGTGGTCATGGACACGCACGACCTTTCAAAGAGCCTCGGGCAAACAATAGACGGTCTGCTGGGCATGGATTTTTTCAAAGAGTTCGAAGTTGTGGTTGTTAACCTGAAGAATCACAAATTGATCCTCGAACCCTGAAAGCGGTCGTCCTCAACACCGCACCGGCCCGCCCGTGCGCACACGCCCGCCGATTTTGTGCTCTTGTGGTGCTCGAATCGGCGAACACTATAGTAGTGGGGCATCGTCGCCCGACTTGCAGGAAATCCGCTACTTGCACCCCGGGCTGCTAGGTAGGTAGGTAGCATTGTCGCTCCAGCTTCCAAATGCAGGGTTGACCCAGCTCGTTTTCCGGAGTTGAAAAAGGGTAACCCGCCCATTACACAGCATGTTCGCTTTCGCCGTAAGTCTCGGTTGCGCCCTGTGGCTTTTTCCCAGTGCGCTCACGGACCTTGTCGCTGAAGTCCGAAACCTTGTCCGCGCAGAGCACCGATTTTCCCGAATGTTTGCGAATCTTCTTTGCCGCGAAGAACGTTAGTGGCGCGACTGACGCGGCCGGACGCGATGTCATACGTATCCCTGAGTCTGCTTTTAATGCTGTCCATGTTGTCTGGCAGACGCTCACGCAGCTTATAAAGCAGATAAATGCCGGTGCCGAGCAGGATGTTAAAAAGTGGTTCTCGCTTTTTGAATCTCATGTGTGTGTCTCCCCGACGATAGTTTCGCTGATATGGAGATGCAGAAACAGAGTGAGATGTTGGAAGTGCTGGTCACCCAGGGCTAGAATTCCGTAGGTCGGGACTCGGAGGGGTGGGTCGAATGTCCTGATATAACTTCGGGATCCCGAAGGGCCGGCCGTTCAGACGGATCGCTAGTTGCCGAAGCGATTCTTTTGCACGGATCACTAAAATAAAAGGATCAGCAAGAGCATCGTATCGCCAACCGCCAACTGAAATTTCTAGTGAACTAGATGCCGGACGGTGGCGTCTGGCAATTATACGGAGAGAACGGATGCAGGAACTGGCCCTGATCCGGCCCGGTCGCACGGCGGATACCGAGTTGGTCCTTGAACTGGATAAGACCGCTCTGAAACGGGAGTTCGAAGAGCGTTTGGCAGAGTGTGGGACATTGGCCTTTCGGGTGGCGCGTGGTGTTTTGCGCAACGGCGCCGATGCCGAAGACGTGGCGCAAGAGGCCATGCTGCAAGCCTACCGGCGCTTCGAACGTCTTCGTGATCGGTCCCGGTTCCGGGCATGGCTGGTTAGGATTACGTTTCGCCTCGCATTGGACCAAGCGCGTCGCCGGTGCGGAGCACGTACCGGGCGCGCCGCACCCTCTTGATGCGACCTTGGCCATGGCGTATCCCCACTAAGCGCATCTACCAAGATCTGCTGCCCGCCTGACGATCTTTGCTGAGCGTCCCCACCTCCTTAATCGGAGCCGGAAAATTCTGTCGCTACGGGCTGCAACAAGTTGCAATAATTTGCATATTGACACTCGTACAGGTTGGGAGCACACTTGCCGCCTCGTTTCCGGCAAAACCCGCGTCTGGTAAGGCTTGCGCTTCGCATGATTTAGTGGTGATTTTTCTCACAGGGGCTGATGCGGTCAGCCTCCAAACAGGGAGGTTTCACAATGAAGAGCCAGTTTCGTTTTTTGCCCGTGCTTGTAGTTCTGGTGGGGCTCAGTCTGTTGTTCGTGTTGGTGCCCACTCAGACACGCCGACAGGTTCGTGGGATTGCGGCGAACTCAGAGGTCGCTGCAAACTCGCAGTTCACGACGAACCTAGAGTTTGCCCCCCTGATCGTCCTCGCGCCGGACGATAATCAAACACCGACGGCGGGACCGTTCGCTTGCGTTGACCCCGATGGGCATCCACGGTCGACTGTTTTCCACTGCTATACGCCCGCCGACATTTACGCGGCTTATGGGGTGGACGCGCTGCACGCTGAAGGCACGACCGGCAAGGGGCAGACGATTGTGATTGTGGATTCGTACGGCAGCCCTACGGTTCAAGCAGACCTCGACCGTTTCAGCGATACCTTTGGCTTGCCCCGGACGACCATCCAGATTATCCATCCGAATGGCACGCCACCGTTTAACAACAGTGTGCACGGGTCGCCGGTGGGCTGGGCATTTGAGACCAGTCTCGACGTGCAGTGGGCGCATGCCATCGCACCCGATGCGCACATCGTACTTGTGGCAGCCAATCCCGCCGAGACCGAGGGTGTGCAGGGTTTCCCAGGCATCTTCTTGGGCGAGCAGATGGCGATTAATCAATTCCCCGGCGCCGTGCTGAGCCAGAGCTTTGCCGTCACCGAGCAGTCGTTCCACTCTGCCGCGAATGTGCAGGTCGCCTTGTTCGACAACATCTATAAACAGGCCAAGGCGAACCACGTTACAGTGCTGGGCTCTAGCGGCGATTCGGGCACAGCCAATGTTGACAAGCAAGGCAGGGTCTATCCGTTCCCGACCGTCACCTGGCCCTCGTCGGACCCGCTGGTCACGTCGGCGGGCGGCACCTGGTTGCAGTACGGCTGGACGTGGAATCCCTCTTCGCCAACTGATGTGAGTTATTTGACCACGCCCGGCTCGCGGACCGAGCCGGTGTGGAATGAGCCATTCATTCAAGCTGCCACCGGCGGTGGTCGCAGCGTGCTGTTCTCAACGCCGAATTTCCAGTCAGGCATATCGCAGAGCGTCTTGCAAGGCGCGCGCGGTGCGCCCGACCTTTCGTGGAATGCGGCCGTAGATGGCGGCGTGCTGGTCTATACCAGCTTCCCCGGCGTGCGCGTCGGCTGGCACATCGTCGGCGGTACGAGCGCCGCCTCGCCGCAGTTGGCTGCCCTCGTCGCACTGACGAACCAACTGGCTGATGGGAGCAGCAAGGCGCATGTGGGCTACCTCAATCCACTTTTGTACACGCTGCCCGCAAGCGACTTTAACGATACGGTTCCGCAGACCTTTGGTCCCGGTGCGGTGACGCTCGCCGATAACAGCGAATTTGGCTCGGGGATCGCTGGTATGCCGGTCACGGCGGGTTTCGACCTGAGCACCGGCTGGGGCAGTCCGAAAGCCTTTAACTTTGTGCATGATCTGGCAAATGCCCTGCCTTGAGCCAGCGGGGCCTCGAAATGAACAACGCAGCGAGCGAACGCCGGTGCAGTCTGGTACGCCAAGGCAACGCAAGAATCGGAGGGAAGAACGGTAAAAGCGGCTAAAGACCGTGTCGTTTGACCGCCTCGCCGGGACGTTCGAGCTGTCGGGCAAGAGTTGGACGGTGGTGCTGCACGGAGAGAAAGTCGTGCGTCGCTTTTTATTCGAAGACTAAGAGTACGGAAGGGCGGGCACACCCTCGGAACAACCGAAAAACCGGGGTCGGATCTTGGTATCCCCTTCGGTCATCGTCTGGCCCACAAGTTAACGAACGTGCTGCACCAATTATTGTGTGCATGGGTTGTGGCTCAGTTCTGCAACGCGCCGGGTTAGCGCGGAAATCTCAGTCTAAGCAGAACGCCTTATTCTGCAGCACCTCGGAATGTTCTTCTAACTCTGAACACCCGTCGGTGTCTCCGCTTCTTTCTTTCCGGCAGAAAGCTTCCAAAACCTT
>WNFS01004401.1_pt1 | contig 10746 bp, 9 predicted proteins | sample 5400141 | NCBI WGS metagenome assembly WNFS01 (sample SAMN13153358, study PRJNA577476) | soil metagenome | isolation source: 60 cm saprolite under Madrone tree | place: USA:California | collected 2016-06-14 | reverse complement strand
GCAGGTAGGCGATGTCGATCTCGCCCTTCTTCAGCGCGGCGGCGCGCGTGGTCTCGTCCGGCATGCTGCGGAGGACGAGTCGCTTCACGTTGGGCGTCTTGCGCCAGTAGCCGTCCCACGCTTCCATCACGAGTTCCACGCCGGGATTGAAGCTCACGAACTTGTACGGCCCCGCGCCGATCGGCGCGCGCTTGAATCCGTCTTCGCCAACCTTTTCGACGTAGGCCTTCGGGACGATCCAGCCGGATCCGGTGGCCGACGTCCCATAGAACGTCATGAAGTCGGGCCAAGGCTCCTTCAACACGAAGCGGATCTTGCCGGCGTCCACGATTTGGACTTCTCGCACGCGCTCCTTGAGGAGCTTGGCGCCGGCGCCCCTGTACCGGTCGAACGAGAACTTCACGTCGGTCGCCGTCACCGGCTCGCCGTTGTGGAACTTCACCCCCTTGCGGAGAACGAACTCGTAGGTGAGCCCGTCCTTCGACTCCGTCCACGACTCGGCGAGGCTCGGCGTGTTGAGTCCGGCGGGCATGGGCTTCACGAGCGCGTCGTGAAGCGCGTAGAGCACCATGAAGGGCGTGATGATGCCCTCGGTCTCCGCGGGATCGAGCCATCGGGAGGCCAGGGTGATGTGCACGGCCCAGGTCATCGTCCCTTCCGGATTGGCGTCCGCTGGCCGGACCCCCCCGCATACGAGCATCGCGACGAGGAGCGAGATGGCACAGGATTTGGTAGGGGCTCTCATATCTCTCCCTCGCATGAGCAGGTGTTGAGGTGCGCGCCATGTTGACACCGGCCCGAGCCCGACGCAAGAGCGTAGCTGACACAAGACCCGTTCTCAGTCGGCCGAGGGTCAGGCTCTCGCCTTGGCACAGCTGCGCCGGACGGATACAGCTGATCGTTACGATCGACGACCCCGCCGTGATTCAAGACCCGATTTGACCTCGAATCCCCGCTCTGGCAGGATCGGCGCGAGGTGCGAACCGGTTTATCCGCGCTGGGCCAAGCGAGACCCTCGGGGCTCGACGGGCCATGACTGAGAATGGGTTTTTATGTTATCTACGCTCAAACTAGGAGGGACGCCGTGCCCAGCGAACACGATAAGATCGACACCCAGAAAGTCATCGCCAGGCTGAACACCATCCTCGAGCTCGAGCTCGCGGGCGTGGTGCGCTACGTACATTACTCGCTGATGGTCTTCGGACACGCGCGCATTCCGATCATCGGCTGGATGCGCGACCAGGCCACGGAGGGCATGAGCCATGCCTCGATGGCCGGCGAGCACGTAACCGCGCTTGGCGGCCACCCTTCGCTGAAAATCGGTAAGTTGGTCGAGTCCCACAAGCACGACATCGTTCAAATTCTCCAGGAATCTCTGGATCACGAGCACGCCACGCTTCGCGAGTACTACAACCTGCTCGAGCTCGTCATTGACAAGAGCGTCTGGCTTGAGGAATACGCCCGCGAGCAGATCCAGCTCGAGGAGCAGCACATTGCCGAGGTCGAGAAAATGATTCGCAAGCCGGGCGAACTGCGCCCCGCCGATTGATCTCACGACGCGGAACCGAGCGTGGGCGTCGCGGCGAGCGCTGGAGGTGTCTACGCTCGGAGCCAGTCCGTGGCGTGTCGGGCGCACGTCGCGAGGCTCTGCGTCATGTCCACAACGAGGTGGCCGTCCTCCCGGCGACCTCGCCGGGCAACGTACTCGTCTCGTTGATGAAGGTACGTGTCCCAGGTAGCGTCCGAGAACCCTTCGTGCCGCTGCCGCCTGCGTTCCATCCGCTGCCTTACGAGGTCGGCCGGCAGCTCGCACTCGATCCATCGCACGGCCGCGCCGGCCGAGGAGACCATGTGGCCCACCGCCATTCGATCCTCCTCACGAAGAAACGTGCCATCGAGCACCACGCCGCCGTCCTCGGCCATCAGGCCGCGGCCCCGTTCCACCAACGCCTGATAGGTGCGCTGATTCGCCTCGGGGCTGTAGGCTCCCTGTCCATAGTCGGCCACACCCTTCTCGTTGCCGAACAGTTCCTGGCGGACGGCGTCGGTCGATACCACACGGAGTCCCAGCTCACCCGCGACCGCCCGCGCCATGGAAGTTTTCCCGGTACCGGCAAGGCCCATTACGACAACGGCGGTCGGCCTGCGCAGAGGCGTCGCATAGCGACGGGCCAGCTCGAAATACTCAGCGGCCCGCTCGGCCGCCCGGCTCTTGTCGGCAGTGCTGAATTCCGGCTCGTCCAGTCGGAAGCTGAGCACTTTGCCGCGCACGTACGCCCGATAGCAGCGATAGAAGGGAAGGAGACGGAACAATCCCGCGTCGGCCGCGTGTGCCGTGTACCGTTCGGTGACGTAGTAGCTCAGATCGGGCCGCCCCAGGGCATCTAGGTCCATGGCGAGAAAAGCTACCTCGCTCGCCAGGTCGCAGCATCGGAAGCGATCGTTGAACTCGATGCAGTCAAAGATACAGATGCCGTTGATGACGCACACGCTCTCGCCGCGGACGTCTCCGTGGCCGTCGACAACCCGGCCCCCGCGAATCCGTTCGTCCAAGACGGCCCGGTTGCGCGCGAGCCATTGCTTGACCCAATCCCGCAGGAGCTGATATGCGGAAGTCTCTATGGTTCGGCCCACGAAAGAGCTCGTCTGGGTGAAGTTTTCATCCCAGTTGCGAAGCGCCTGCTCCCACGTGCCCCACGCGTCGATCTCCGGCCCGCGACGGGCGGTCCGGTGAAATTCGCTCAACCGGTGCGCCACGCGATCGAGATCCGCCTCCGTCACGACCTGGCGGCGCACCATCTCGTCCAGCATGCGATCGGCGGGCAGCCGCTTCATGAGGACGGCGTAGTCGATCACCGGGCCGGCATCCGAGAGCTGCGGCAGGCCTTCCACTTGACCGATCGGCTGGACTCCCAAATAGGTGTGCTCGCACAGCCGTCGATTGAGACTGACTTCGGCCTCGCACGCGATGCGGCGCTGCTCGAGCGTCGAGTAGTCGAGAAAGCCGAAGTTCACAGGCTTTTTCAGCTTCAGTACGCGCTCACGGCCCAGCAGGACGACTGAGATATGCGTCTGCATCATCTCGACGGGCACCGGCTCCTCCGAAGCCCATTGCGGCGCGTATCGCAGTTTCTCGACCATGGCCAGCCACTCCTTCAGGCTTGTTTTCTCGTCGTTCATGGGCAATCACACGCTCCGTCCATAAAAGTCTTCCGGGCCGCGCTCAATAACGTGTATCCGGCATCCATCTCACGAATCATATTATGTCTACTTCAACCTTGACCGTACCGCTACCCTACTAGGCACCATGGCTCCGATGGCCCCGGGCCGTTACCACTCTCTCGACGCCCTCCGGGGCGCGATGATGCTCCTCGGGATATACCTCCACGCCACGGTCGCTTATTCCCGGTACGGCAACTGGCCCTGGAAGGACGGCTCGACGACGGGGCTGTTCGATGTGTCCCTGGGACTCATCCATGTCTTCCGGATGCCCGTCTTCTACTGCATCGCCGGCTTCTTCGGCGCGCTTCTGCTCGAGCAGCGCGGCGCCCCCGGCTTCCTCAGGAACAGGGCGGTGCGCATCCTCCTCCCGTTCGCCGTCGGATGGGCGGTGCTCTTTCCGCTGGTCGCTGGCATTGCGACGACTGCCATGAACCTGGATGATCCCGCCGCCATTCCCGGCAAGTACCTGCAGTTCTATAGCTCGGGAGAGGTCCTTCGCCATCTCGACCCCATGCACCTGTGGTTCCTCGAGTACCTTCTCATCTTCTATGCGATCGCGCTCGCCACGTTTCCTCTCGCACGCCGGCTGCCGGGAGTCGTCGCCGGGATCGATCGCTTTTTTCGCGCGATCGTGAGCTCGGCCCTCGGGCCCCTGCTCCTCGCCGCCATCGTCTTCCCTGTTCTCTGTCTGATGGAGGAAGGCGCCCTCGGAGATCCGTCCGGCTTTGTTCCCGAGGGGAAGATCCTCCTCACCTACTTCGTCTTCTTCGCCTTTGGCTGGCTCCTCTACCGGAACCAGGCCTTTCCTCGGCTCGGGCGCGCTGCAGGCTTCGTCGGATTCGGTCTCGCCTCGGCCCTCCTGGGTTTCTATTTCATCTGGAAGAGCCAACAGCCTGGCAGCCCTCAGACGCTCGCCTGGTTTCTCGGAAGCGCATGGTTTCTCGGGCTCTCGATGTGGCTCTTCACCTTCGGCTTCACGGGCGTATGCTTCCGCCTCCTCGAGCGGCCGATATCGTGGATCCGCTATGTCTCGGACTCTTCGTACTGGCTCTACCTGACGCACATGCCGGTCCTGCTGGTCTTCCAGATCGCCGTGGCCGGAACAGGCTGGCCCCCGGTTCTCAAGGCGCTCGTCGTGCTCGCCGCCTCGGTCCTCACCCTCCTCGCGAGCTACCATGTCTTCGTCCGGTTCACGTGGATCGGCGTGATCCTGAATGGCCGGAGGCATCCGATCAAGAGACGGCCGCCGCTGGGCGCTGCGGTCGGGTCCGGCTGGCAGAAGTAAGCGCAGAGAGCCCTGCTGCGATCTTGATCAGCAAGACGCTGCGGATTCCCAAGCCATAGGCGCGGGACTATCGCGGAGCCGCCAGCTCGATGCGGTACACGGGGCCATCGAGGCGGAGGGGGGCGTCGCAGCGCACGAAGGCGGGTACATCTCTGGTCCAGATAACGCACTCGAAGTCAGGCGGCGTCTTTCCCAGCACGGCCGCAACGACCCGCATGACTGCGCCAAGCTTCGGCTTGATGGCGTAGCGCACCCCACTACCCTCCTGCTCGCCGATCCGGACACGCTGCTCTCCCTCTGGCACCAGGTCGAGCCTGATGATGCGCGGTGATGGAGAGAACGTGACAAAGTGCACGCTCTCCGTCCTTTTGGGCGCGAGGTTCTTGAGGATCATCGACGTCATCCCGTTGTAGACGTCCGGCGGAAGGTCGATCGGGCCACTCGAAGTCTTCTCGCGTCCCTTGTGGATCGACGTGACCTGATAGCTTCCGAGCGTGCGGTCGAAGGAGACGTCCATCGCCTCGGGGAACGACGGCCCCCGCTGCACGAGGCGATAGGAGAGCAGCGTGAACACACCGTGCTGGGAGAAGACGGCCTTTTCGTCGTAAAGCGAGCCGTCCTTGAAGCGAAAGGCCATACGGGTCTCGACACGGTCGGCGTGCGCCGTCTGCAGCAGATCGCCCTGCGCCACGATCTGGCCCGCGGCTGACCGAAGAAGCAGGAAGCCATGCGTGATGCCCTCGGGGAAGCGCACCTCGACGGGAGCTGACCAGGCGGGCGACCAAGCCGAGAGCGTGAAGAGAATACCCAGCATCACGACGGACCTTTTCATAGAAGCTACCAAGCAGACAAGAAGCAAGGCGCGTGCCCCGGCATTCGGAGGCGGCAGGTCGCGACGCGCGTGGCCATTGGGAGCCGGATCCACGGCTTCGCCCAGTCGACCGGTCGGCGTGACCGGGAAGCTATTTCCGAGCGAGAGCGGGCAGTACCTCGTCGGTGAAGCGCTCGAACTGCTGGAACTGGTCGTCGCCCACAAAGCGAAGGCAGAGGTCGGTGACGCCGGCGGCGGCATAGCGCTGGAGCGCGGTGATCACCGCGTCCGGCGGGCCGAGACCCATAGTGCCGCGCATGTGCACGCCGCCTCCGTAGTACGCCGCGAGAAACTCTCCCGTGCGGCGCTCGGCCGTCCGGACGTCGTCCTCGAAGCGGACCGTCGTGTACACGCACAGGGGAAAGCCGGACAGGCTGCGGCCGCGCTTCGCCAGCGCATCATCGGCGCGCTCGCGGACCCGCCGGCAATCCTCGGCCTCGATATAGGTCGTGATGATGCCGTCGCCCAAGTGTGCGAACCGCTCGAACTGCGCGGGCAGCATCTCGCCGCGGTTCGCCGCGGTGATCAGCACAGGTGGGCCCTGCGGGTTCCACGGCAGCGGGCCGATCGTGTGCTCGGTCAGTACGGCATCGTCGCCGCGATAGGTCACAGGTTCGCCGCGCCAGAGCATTCGCCAGATCTCGACGTGCTCTTCGAGCCGGCGCACCCGCCTCTTGTGGTCGGTCCCGCACGCCGCCCATTCCAGCTCGGCAGATGGCAGGCTCCAGCCCACACCGAGCCCGAGCACCAGGCGACCCCGTGACATGTGGTCCACGTTCGCAAGCTCGTTGGCGAGCACGACCGGATGGCGGAGCGCCGGGAGCAGCACGGCGGTGCCCAGCCGCACCCGCTCGGTGATGCCGGCGAGATATGCGAGGGTTGTCACCGCCTCGAGCCGCGGCTTGGCCACGATGCTGTCGCCGACCCACACCGCGTCATATCCCGCCCGGTCGGCCAGCCGCGCCATGCGCCAGCACAGGTCGACGTCGGGCCGTCGCGCGGAGGCCATGACCACGCCGCGTGTAGGGATCAGGACTCCGACCCGCATGCCCGCCGGGACAAGCTCGCTCATCTCGGTAGTGTATGCGACAACCGGCCCCGAGACCTGAGCTCGACGGGCCATGACTGAGAAAGGGGTTTATGTTATCTACGCTCTCGACGAAGGCTTGGGTCTTGGGCTCGAGGACGTACGGGGTTGCCGAGTGATTATGAGAATCTCCCTTTGTATGTGACTTGATCTCGGCAGCTCCTTCGCATCACTCGGACCAACCGGGCTCAAGCGCCATGCTCAGGAGCGGCGTGATGACATGACGCCCGCTTTCTACTTCCCGTTCGGCCTGATGCCAATCCACCTCCGGTGATCCCAGCGGTCGACCCCGCTCCTCCCAGAAGCGATACGCAAGCTTCGCAATGTCCTCATATTCGTTGGCGTCCATGCCTCTGCCACCTTTCAGGAGTCGGCGCCGATCGAGCTACGAGCCGCCGCGCGGTCCACCATCATGGGCGCCCTTTCTCGGCTTCAGGCCGCCGATGCCGGCCGGCGCTTCGCGAAGAACGCCTTAAACACTTCCTTGGCCTCGTCGGAGCGCACTCGCACCGCGAACTCCTCGTTCTCGAGCTTCACCGCTTGCTCCAGCTGTTCGCGGAAGGCCTGCTTGATGAGCCGCTTACACGCCCGCACCGCGGCAGCAGGCTTCTCGGCCAGGGCCCGCGCGGTTTCAGTCGCTGTCGCCAGCAGTTTCTCCTCAGGCACAACCTGTGTGACCAGTCCGAGGTCCGCTGCCCGCGAGGCGTCGAATGATTTCCCCAGCAGGATCAGTTCGGCCGCGCGGGCATGGCCGAAACGCAACGGTAGCAAGTAGCTGCTGCCAAATTCCGGGACCAGCGCCAAGTTGACGAACGGCAGTTGGAACTTCGCGCTCTCCGCGGCGTACACGAAGTCGCAGTGAGCCAACATGGTGGTTCCGCTCCCAATGGCGACGCCCTGCACGGCGGCGACCAGCGGCTTCTCGAAGTTGATCAGTGCCTGGATCAATCGAGCCTGAGGGCTTTCACCCGGGCCCGGCGGGTTCTTCATGAAGTCCGCGAGATCGTTGCCCGCGCTGAACGAATCTCCCGCGCCATGCCAGAGCACGACCCGTACCTGATCGTCGGTCGCCGCGGCGTCGAGCAATTCCGCGATGGTGACGTACATGCTCGACGTCATCGCGTTCTTCTTTGCCGGACGATTCAGTTGGATGCTCAGAATGTTTCCCGAGCGTTCTACAGCGATATCATTCACGGTCGATATCTCCATGTAAGCGGGTTCAGTGTGTGTCTCGCTCTCGTAATGCGCTAAGCGGCCGATACGGTCCGTGGTACCGGCGCTTCGGCCGGAGCGCGTGCGGGCACGGTGGCGCCGGCGTCGGCATGATGCTTCACGATCAAGCCAGAGCCCCGCTGGGCCGTCAGAAAGGTCCATAACCACTGCACGAGAACGCTGGCGCGGATACTGGAGGCACCGAGATACATGAGATGGATCGCGGCCCAGACGAGCCAGATGACGAACCCGCTCATCCGCACACCAGGGCTGTCCAAGACGGCGAATCCCTTCCCGACCACCGCCATGTTCCCCTTGTTGAAATAGCTGAAGGGACGCGGGGCTGCTTTGCTGGAGACCCGGCGGCGAATCACCTTGCCGGCATAGCGTCCCCCCTGCATGGCCACCTGGGCGACGCCCGGCAGGGGCTTGCCGTTCTGCTGGAGCGAAGCGGTGTCGCCGACCACGAAGATCTCCGGGTGGCCGGGAACGGTGAGATCGGGCTGCACCTTGACCCTCCCCGCGCGATCAGTCTCTACCGCCAGCCACTTCCCTGCCGGAGATGGCGTCACACCGGCGGTCCAGATCACGGCCTTGCTCGCGATCCGTTCGCCCGCGACGACGACGCCGTTCTCATCAATGTGATCAACGGCGTGTCCCAACTTCAGCTCGACGCCCAACCGCTCGAGTCGCGCTTGCGTGGCCACCGAGAGGCCCTCGGCGAACGTGCCCAGCACGCGCGGCGCCATGTCGACCAGAATGACTCGAGCCGAGCGCGGATCGATCCGCCTGAACTCCGACCGGAGAGTGGTCCGCACCATCACTGCGATCGCGCCGGCCATCTCCACGCCGGTGGGTCCGGCGCCGACCAGGACGAAGGTCAGCAGATCGCGGTGCCGCCTGGGATCGTCCTCGGCCTCCGCCAGCTCGAATGCCTCGAGGATCCGGTTCCGGACCGTCACGGCGTCCGCCAGCGTCTTCAAGCCGGGTGCGAATGGCGCGAACTCGTCGTGCCCGAAGTAGCTGTGGCTCACGCCCGTCGCCAGGATCAGGTAGTCGTAGCGGATCGGCACGTCCCGCCGATCGGCGGAGCTGGCGATGACGTAGTGCTCCTCCTTGTTGACGCCGGTCACCTCGCCGAGGAGCACCGTCGTATTCTTCTGCCTGCCGACGATCCCGCGAATCGGATAGCCGACTTGGCCCGGGGCGAGAACGGCAGTCGCCACCTGGTAGAGCAGCGGCATAAACACGTGGTGATTGTTGCGGTTGATCAGGATCACCTCGACCGGCGCCCGGCGGAGCGCCTTGGCTGCCGCCAGCCCGCCGAAGCCTCCGCCGACGATGACAACGCGTGGTAGTTGTTCAGGCATGTCCATTGTTGCCGTCAGCTGACGGCCCTTTCCTGATGCTCCCAAAACCGCTCCCGCAACACCCGCTTGAGGATCTTGCCGGAGCCGCTCTTGGGCAGCTCGCTCTCCGAGAACTCCACCCGCCGGGGAACCTTGTAGTTGGCCAGGGACCGCCGGCAGTGCGCCAGCAGCCCATCCACGCTGAGGGGGTGTCCCGGCTTCAGCACCACGCACGCCGTGACCAGCTCGCCCCATTTGGGATCCGGGATGCCGAACACCGCCGCCTCGCGCACGGCCGGGTGCTCGTAGATCACCGCTTCGACTTCGCCGGAGTAGACGTTCTCGCCGCCGGTCACGATCATGTCCTTCAGTCGATCCAGGATGTAGAAGTACCCGTCGGCATCCTGATAGCCGACGTCGCCGGTGCGAAACATCCCGCCTCGGAAGGCCAGGGCGCTCTCCGCCGGGTTGTTCCAATAGCCGCGCATGACGTTGGCGCCCCGGGCGATCAGCTCGCCGGTCTGACCGGGCCCAAGCTCCTTCCCCGCCTCGTCCGCGACCCGCACGTCGATACCGATACAGGGCCGGCCACAGGACTTGAGGCGTTGCTCCGTGTGCTCGTGGTCCATCAAGCCGGTGAGGAACCCAGTCTCGCTCAGACCGTAGACCTGGATCAGCTTGATCCCGGGGAACAGCGTCCTGGTCCGGTGGATCAGCTCGGGAGCCATGGGCGAGCCGCCGTACCCGAGGACCTGGAGACTGGTGAGGTCGTACTCCGTGATCCCCGGGAACTGCGCCAGCAGGTTGATCATCGTGGGGACCAGCACGGCATGGCTGACGCGCTCCCGCGCGACCGCGTCGCAGAACGCCTGCGGGCTGAACTTCGGAATGGTGACCTGGCAGGCGCCGAACCCCGGGGCCGCGAACATCACCGGGAAGTCCGCGATGTGGAACATCGGCGCCGCGTGCAGCCAGACGCCTCCCTCCCGATACTCCATCCAGGCGCCGAGGTGCTCCACGGTGGCGAGGACGGCAGCGTGGGTCAGCATCACACCCTTGGGTCGTCCGGTCGTCCCGCTGGTATAGATCAGCGTCAGGACCGCCTCCGGGTCGTAGACTGGCTCGGGAGGCTCGTCGCTCCCGACCTGGAGCTCCTGCTGGTCGAGCACCACCTGCCACGGAACCTGAGTACCGGGTTGCGGCAGCGACGAGTGCCGGATCAGGCCACGCGGATCCGCATCGGCGAGTACGCGATCGATCTCCCGGGGTGAGAGCCGGGTATTCAACGGCACCGCGATCACCCCGAGCCAGCTGCAGGCATACACCAGCTCGATGTACTCCGGCTCGTTCGGGAGGAACAGGGCCAGTCGGTCACCGGCTCGAAAGCCCTGGCGATGGAGCGCCGCGGCGATGCCACCCACCCGATCGCGAAGCGCGCGAAAGGTCGAGCGCTTCCCGGACGACACGAGCGCCGTCCGCTCGGGATAGTATCGAGCAGCCCGTTCGAGCGAGTGGGTGTGCATCATATCAGCAAGTCCTCTCGTCGGTTCTAGGATGCGCCGACGATCGCAAGCTTCTCTTCAGCCCGGGCTGCCGCGGATCCATCGGCCCGCAACCGAAGCAACGCGACCAGCTTTTGGTTTTCGTCCTGGGCGAGCTGCTCCACCGAGCGGTTCCCGGCCTCCTGCAGAACCCCTTCGGTGACCTTGGCCTTGAGCTC
>WNFS01004400.1_pt1 | contig 10747 bp, 11 predicted proteins | sample 5400141 | NCBI WGS metagenome assembly WNFS01 (sample SAMN13153358, study PRJNA577476) | soil metagenome | isolation source: 60 cm saprolite under Madrone tree | place: USA:California | collected 2016-06-14 | reverse complement strand
GGATACGCCGCCGCTGCGCACCGGCGCTTTCGACGTGATGGCGCAGCATGTGCTGGGTTGCGCTTGCGGCGCGCCGTTCCTGCCAGACGAGCTGTTCGAGGAAGTCAGAACCGCAGCGCCATTCGCCGGCCTCACTCGGGAAGATTTCGACGCCGTGGTGGATTTCGTCGCGACCGGCGGCTACGCGCTCAAAGTCTACGAGCGATTTGCCAAGATACGGCCCGGCAAGGATGGGCGCTACCGCATCAGCCATCCCCGCATCGCCCAGCAATATCGGCTCAATGTCGGCACCATCGTGGAGGAAACCATGATCAAGGTGCGGCTCGTGCGTTCGGGCCGGGAGGCGCCCGTGGCGGGTCGCAGGCCGACGGGTGCGATTGCGCGCGGGGGCCGGATTCTGGGCGAACTGGAGGAGTATTTCGTCGAAGGGCTCGCGCCCGGCGACACCTTCGTGTTCTCGGGCGAAATCCTGCGGTTCGAGGCGCTCACACAGGATGAAGCCTATGTGTCGCGCGCCCACGCCGACGACCCCAAGGTTCCGGCCTATGCGGGCGGTAGGTTCCCGCTGTCGACCTATCTGGCGGCGCGGGTGCGGGCGCTGATTTCCGCGCCGCGCGCTTGGGCCGCGCTGCCCGGGCAAGTGCGCGAATGGCTCGGCATCCAGCAGCGGCGCTCCCGCGTGCCGCTGCCCGGTGAGCTTTTGGTCGAAACCTTTCCACGCGCCGACAAGAACTATCTGGTCTGCTACCCGTTCGAAGGCCGGCTCGCCCATCAGACGCTCGGCATGCTGCTGACTCGGCGGCTCGAACGTGCGCGTCTGCGTCCGCTCGGTTTCGTCGCCAACGAATATGCGCTTGCAGTCTGGGGGCTCGGCGATCCGGCCTTCGCCATCCGCCATGGCGAATTGTCGCTCGCACGGCTTTTCGACCAGGACATGCTGGGCGACGACCTCGAAGCCTGGCTCGCCGAATCGGCGCTGATGAAGCGGACATTCCGCCAGTGCGCCATCATTGCTGGGTTGATCGAGCGCCGTGCTCCGCGCGAGGAAAAGAACATGCGCCAGATGACGATCTCAACGGATCTCGTCTACGACGTGTTGCGCCGTCATCAGGCCGATCACATCCTGTTGCGTGCGGCCCGCCAGGAAGCAGCCGTCGGGCTCCTGGACATTCGCCGGCTCGGCGCCATGCTGGGCCGCATCAAGGGGCATATCGTCCACCAGGCGCTCGATCGCGTTTCCCCGCTTGCCGTGCCGGTGATGCTGGAGATCGGCCGCGAATCCGTCTATGGCGAGGCGTCCGAACAGCTTTTGGCCGAGGCCGAGGCGGCATTGGTGAACGAGGCCATGCGGTGACGGGGTCGATCGGATACGATCACGGGATCACCTCCCCCTGGAGGGGGGAGGTCGGCCCGCGCCAGCGGGCCGGGTGGGGGTGACGGCCGTGCCGCAAACCCGGCCTGCGTGTCTTAGTGGCGCCGCCGCCACCCCACCCCGGACTGCCTTCGGCAGTCCGACCCTCCCCCTTCAGGGGAGGGTTGGAGTGGCCGCCGATGCGGCGGAGATTCCGGTCGCCGGCGTTGCCCTCGTGGCCGACCCTGCGGGTGCGCTCTACTGGCCGGAAGAACGGCTCCTCGTCATCTCCGACCTGCATCTCGAGAAAGGATCATCCTTCGCGAGGCGCGGCGTTTTGCTGCCGCCCTACGACACGGCATCGACGCTCGAGCGGCTTGCCGGGGCGCTGTCGCGCTACACGGTGCGAATCGTCGTGGCGTTGGGAGACAGTTTTCACGATCAAGACGGGCCGGCGCGCCTTGCCGCCGCTGATCGTGCCACACTCAAGGAGCTTCAACGCGGCCGCCACTGGGTGTGGATCGCTGGCAACCATGACCCCGAGCCGGCCGATCACCTTGGCGGCGTTTTTGCCACCTCGCTCAGTCTCTGGCCTTTGTGGTTTCGCCACGAGCCGACGCCGCAGGCCAGCCCGGGCGAAATCGCCGGCCATTTGCATCCGGTGGCGCGCGTCATCGGCCGCGGGCGCGCCCTGACGCGGCGGTGCTTTGTCAGTGACGGAGCGCGCCTGGTGATGCCGGCGTTCGGGGCTTATGCGGGCGGGCTCAATATCCGCCACGCAGCTTTTGTTGAGGTCTTCGGTGCGCTCGCCTTCACGGCGCACTTGTTGGGAAGACGGCGGCTGTTTGCGTTCGCGGCGACGCGATGCTTGGCGGATGGTGGTCCCTAATCAAACATCTGCAGCGAGACCGCGGACACGAGCACGCGCGACCGGACCCGTCCTGACTTTCCGCTTGAGCAGTTCCGGCAGCCTTGCAAAATCGACGGCCATCTGTCGCGCCTCTTCCATCGTCAGGAAGCCGGTGTGTCCTGCGGCGTTCGGGTCGGCCCGGCCGTAGAACACGCCAAGTTGCTGCCCGGAGGCGTCATCGACGGCGAATCCGTTCGGAATCTCGACGATCCGCCACGGCGCGGGGAAGCGGGTGGTCATGGCACGCCCGCCGTCCGGCATCCGTGATCCTGACACGAACGCCGTTCCGCCGGAACGGGCTGCCCCATCAGTAGTCGTAACCGCAAACCCACGTGTAGCCGTACGGCGTCCACGCGTAGCACGGGTCGCCATAATAGCTGTAGGCGGCGTATCCCAGGCCTAAGCCGAGGCCGAATGGCACGCCGAAGCGGGCGAAGCGGTGATGGTGAAAGCCGGGCCTAAAAAAGCCGGGCCTAAAACCCTGGCCGACAAAGCCATGCCCGGCAAACGTATGAGGCGCGCCGACTACGCCCGGAGCGGCAAAGCTGCGAACACCCCCGCCTGCGAAGCCTGGCGCAAAGCCGTGCCCTCCGAATCCGCCATGGCCGAAACCCCCACCGCCAAAGCCCCCGTGGCCGGCGAAGCCGCGTCCGAAGGCCAGGGCGCCTGTTGGAATTGATGCAGCACCAAAGAGACTGACTGCAGCGAGCGCGATCGCAATCCTGCACAACATGACGGTACTCCCTTCCCAGCCAGCCCGCTAACGGTCCGACGTGTCATCAGGGTTGACCTACTTTCGAACAGATTTGTGGCCGCGGGCGCGATCCGCAATACATTGAGCCCATCAAATTTGCCGTGATCTAGACCCAATTACCTCAAATCTGGTGTCAAGATCGGCCTCCTACCTTTGCGTGCGCCAGACCCGGGACGGGTTCAGCTTGCCGAATCCGCGTCGCCCCAATCGGCGCCCGATCACGCTCGTGAGCGCAATTGAGGTGGCAAAGGCCCCATCGGAATGTCCTGCCGTGATTTGTGCGACACATAAGAAAAACCCCGCCGGTTAGGGCGGGGCAAGTCATGTGTGGTTAGGACATTTGCACACATAACCGAATCGTTCGGTGGCGATCGTCGCGTGGCCGACACAGGCCGATGATGTCCACCGGAATCTGACGCGCGCCGCCGGACGGAGCGCGACTGGTCGTTGAGCTATCCTCACCTAAACCCCGCTAACACCAACGGTCTGCCATTTTCGATGAAGCGGCCCATGCTATGATGGGCGAATCGGAGTTGAGCCGGGAGGATAAAATGAGAGCTATCGCTTCTTTGATTGCCGCGGTTGGCGTGCTGTCTGCTGGCGCGACGGTTGCGGCGGCGACGCCGGCCGATGGCGCCGCCATCGCTCGTCTCGCGCAGCAAGTCGACGCTGTGGTGGTGGTGAAGAAGGGGAAAAAGTCGAAGACCAGGACAACGGGCACTCCGACTACGCCGCCTCCGCAGCCGAGCCAGTCCTATTGATCTCGCCTGCAAATAACCGGGGAGAAGGGAGATGCACAGTTTCCTTCCCATGCTGACAAGGGCGTCGGGCGCCGCCACGATCTTTGCGCTCGCGACCCTCATTGTTGGTGCGCTCGGCGGTGCCGTCGTGATATCGAGCCTGATTGGTCGCGTGGAAAAGCTCGAATCCGACCTCGGCAAGGCGCAGGCCAGGATCGTTGAACTGGCGGCCTCCCAGTCGAAGCTGGGCGGGAGCATCGATATGGCCGACCGATCGATCAAATCGCTGAGGGCGGATTTGGATCATCCGCGCGTCCGGCCCCTCGCGTCGATCCTCGACGCCGGGGCAGGCGCGCGGCGATGATTCAAGACAAGGCTGTGCGAGAGGCGGCAGCCGCGAACGTCACAGCGTGTTGAGAAAATTGACAAGGTCCTGCTTCTGCCGTTCGGTGAATCCAATGCCGAACCGCTGGTCGTAGAAATCCACCGCGTCCGACAGCCTCGCCGCGGAGCCATTGTGAAAGTACGGCGCCCGCGCCGCCAGGCCACGCAAGATGGGTCCCTTGACCTTGCCGATGTCGGCGCACTTGCCGGAAATCAGTGCACGGCCCGCATCCGTCACCACAAAGGTCCGCCCCGCAAGCGGACCTTGATTGCATTGCAGGGTGAGGACCGGCAATCCCGAGATATCGAGCGCGGGAGGACTATCGGCGCCGGCATTGGCGATGCCGATGTTCAGGGGCGCCTTGACCGAGTGATTGCCCACATTGGGCGTGTCGTGGCAGGTGCCGCAGAATCCCGCGATGCTCGGCAGGTTGAGGACGTCATTGAGACCGGCGACCCCCGTGATGTTGATCTTCGTGGTGTTGAACACCTCCTCGCCGCGCGCCACTGATAGGCGATGTTGCGCCTCGTCGCCGTCGGACTTGAGCCCCAGCCACGGCTTATACAAGTCGAAAATATTGGGGTCGAAGGGGATGCCGGTTGGATTTAATCCGACCGGATCGTTCACGCCGACGAAGAATTGGGAGAGCTGGAGCGACAGCGCGATCGGTCCGCCGGTTGCGTTGCGCGCCCGCAGGCTACCTGCCTCGTCGTCGAAAATCTGCGCGGTGAAAATGCCGGTCTCGAAGTCGACGATCTGTTTTTGCTGGTCGGCCGTTGGCGGCCCATTGGCTTGCGCATGGATGAGGGTCGCATCGATGCTCTGCTGCGCAAGGCTTGGCTCGCGTCCATCCCACATGATCGCGGTCAGGAAGCCGAGATTGGTCGAGGGCAACGGGCGGCGATACATCGACACAATTCCCGTCGTCGGTGACGTGAGACCGGTGGCCGGGTTGGTCGTGCAGCCATAGGCGTCGTCCACGGAAGCGACCGAGAACTCCAAATTCGGCGCCGACGGCACCGGCAAACCGATGCGGATCAAGCCTTTGTCGAGAAGCAACTTGTACGCTCGGCGCTTGGCCTGGAGCGTGGAGACGTTGTCGGTCGGGCAGGTCGCGCCATCGACCAGGCGAAAAATCGGATCGGTGCCCGCGCTGTCGGCGAAGCGGTCGCGCACGTCCGCGGCGCTGACGGTCCAGCCGGTCTGCGGTTGATGGCAGGTGAAGCACGTGCGTCCGTTTGTTCCTAAATTCTGGAAGAACGCATTGTTTGCCGTGATGGTGGCAACGCCCGGCTGGAATGTGCCAATCCGCCCGCCGGGATCGTCGTCTATATCCAGCCTATTGATGATGGGCGGTGTCGGCTGGGAGCCTTGGTCGCGATCTTTGTGGATACGCATTTGTTGCGCGTGATCGATCGCGCCTTGTGCCCACTCGCGTGTTTCGCTTGCGCCGGTGTTCCGGGCATTTTGCGCCGACGCAGGCGATGCAGCTTGAAGGCAGAGCAGCACAATAGCTGCAACGGGCAAACTGAATGCTTTGAATGACGAAGGATTGAAGTGAGCGTTGCGCATTTTTTTAGTCCTCTCGCTCTTGAAATGGCGGACGGTGCCGACCTGGAACACCGCGGTGTTTCAGAACGGATCGCTGTAGTACTGGCTTGGCAGCGGCTTGCTGCTTCTCGACATGAGCTCAAGCGGAGATATCGCGCGGGTTGAGGGGTGAACTCCCGCGGCTGTCACCGCTTCGGTCGCGACCGGACCAAATCTCACCCATATCCCGATGAGTGCGACGATGAGTGCGATCGTTGCAAGGACACTGATTGCTTTGCGCATCATGACCTCGTGTCGGAGCGGCTCCTATCGCATAGGCCGTGGTTTCTTCAGCCCGTCACCTCCCGCCTGTGTGACCCGCCTCACACTTGCTGCGAAGCACGGTTTGATAAGGTAATATTCGGTCGTACTTGGCCGCCTGCCTTCGGGACGCGGACAAGGCCTGATCATGCGATGCGGGTTTTGCTTCTCGATCGGAATATACTGGTGCTAAAAACCGATCCGAGACCGACGAACTATTCTCGTTCTACGCCTTGTCCCGTTCGCCGTCTTGGCGCCATGCGCGCAACGAATTTGCAGATTGCGCACTGTGCGTCACGGGCGGCCCAGTCGTTATGTCGTGGTTGCCGATGTGAAATGGAGATCGAGGTGCAGCCGACGCCATCTCGCCTTCTGCGCATCTCGACAGAGATGCTGCCCGAGCCGGACCGGTTCTCCGCGTTCCGAGAGGAGTTTGCGCGGCGGGTTCTGATGATGGATGTGATAGATCACAGCGACGGGCGCCCGCGCATCGATGTCACATTTATTCCGCTGGGCGAGGTTGCGGTTGGCACCCTCGCCGCCACGCCAGCGGAGTTCATTCGTCACAAACATCACCTCAAGGACCGCAATGATGGATTCATCTTGCAATTGATCGAGAGTGGCTCAATCCGCTTCGCACACGTCAACAAGGAGCGGACCTATGATGCGGGCTCGGCGCACTTTGTGGATCAAGAACGGCCGCTGCGAGGATTTGGGCCGCATCACGCAAGCATCCGAAATATCGCGGTGCGAGCCGGTGCACTCAAAACCCTGGTATCCCATCCGGAAGATCTGGCAGGTCGCCCGCTGCACCCGGGACCGGCGCTTCGCCTCCTTGACGGTTACCTGCGATCGCTCACATCCCTCGAAGAACCGCCGTCGCCCGAATTGGCCCCGATCATCGGCGTCCACCTCCTCGATCTCGTGGCCGCAGCGCTCGGGCCGACGGCCGAAGCCGAAGAGATTGTTGCGAAGCGTGGTGTGAAGGCTGCGCGGCTGCGGGCGATCCTGGCGGAGGTGGCGCGACGCTTCAGCGACCCTGATTTCGATCTCGACAACGTCGCCGGCGCGCTCGGCCTGTCGCGGCGATACGTCCAGCAACTGCTCGAGGAGACGGGAAAGTCATTCACCGAGCACCTTGTGGAACGCCGGCTTGAGCGCGCCTTCACAATGTTGAACGACCGCCGCTGCCTTCATCTGGCGATCATCGATATTGCCTTCGCGGCCGGCTTTGGCGACGTCTCTCATTTCAACCGCGTGTTCCGCCGGCGCTTCGGCGAGACGCCGTCGGGTGTGCGCGCTGCGGCGACGGCGCCGAAGCGTAAGTGATGATTTAGCAATGAACCGAGCAGAACCGGATTGCGATCAATCGCCGAAACGGGCCTTTGCCGGCGCCTGCCGGCCGTGTATCCTTGTCCACCGAGATGTGGCGTTCATCGCGGCCACGCGAGCAATGGGCAGTGCCGGGGGAGGATAGTCATGATTTACCGAAGCTCGACTGGGGCTTTCGCCTTCGCCGCCGCGCTGATGATGACAGTGGGCGGCGCGCAAGCAGCGGATGGCGCGAAATATCCCGACTGGTCAGGTCAGTGGATCCGAATTCCAGTTCGGCTTCCCACCCAGCCGTCGCACGACCAGACCAAGCCTTGGGGGCGTGGTCAGCAGGCTCCGCTCACTCCGGAGTATCAAAAAGTCCTGGAAGACAGCATCGCGGATCAGGCCGTCGGCGGACTGGGCAATTTCCCGACCACAACAGGCCGCGCAGCCGGCATGCCGCACATGATGATGGGATTCGGTCCGCTGGAAGTGGTGGTGACGCCGGAAACGACCTATATTTTGATCGGCTGGTATGACCACTACCGTCGAATCTTTACCGATGGGCGTGATTGGCCTTCTGAAATCGAGCCGACCTTCGCGGGATATTCGATCGGCAAATGGGTCGATACGGACGGCGACGGCGCCTACGACACGCTCGAGGTCGAGACGCGCGGCTTCAAGGGACCGCGGGCCTACGATGAAGCCGGCCTGCCGCTGCACTTCGACAATCAATCAATTTTCAAAGAGCGCTTTTATCGCGACAAGGCCGACCCCAATATCCTGCATGACGAAATCACGACGATTGACAATGCCTTGACGCGGCCGTGGACCGTCGACAAAAAATACGTGCGCAGTCCCAATCCGCGCCCTGACTGGCCCGAATATTATATCACCGAGGGCAACGGGCAAATCGCCATCGGCAAGGAAAACTATTTTCTGAGCGGGGAGGGGTTTTTAATGCCCGCCAAGAAAGATCAGGCGCCGCCTGATTTGCGATATTTCACGCAGACGCGGAAGTGACGATCCTGGTCCATCGGTAGTCGCTGCCATCCGTTCAAAGCCAAGTTGGCGTTTCTCAGGATGTGCCGGGCTTGTTCGGGCCACCCCGATTGTTTTCGCCTCCCTACCTCCCTCGAAGGCAGGGAGGGTAGGGAGGGGGCCGTCACCGGGACAAGCCCGGCGACGACGCCGCTATGTCATTCAAAGCGATCGAAATCCGCTCTAACGTCGTGCCCTCTGCCGTCACTTCCGCGATGGCTTGAAATACCGCAAATCCGGCGGCAGCTGGTTCTTGCGGACGGGCATGAGCGTGCCGTCTCCGCTCAAGAAGTAACTTTCCTTGCCGATCGCGATCATCGACGGGTTCTCGGTGCAATAAGCCTCGGGCCAGTCGGGACGTGGACTTGAGTCGCGCACATACTTCTTGTCGACGGTCCAAGGCCGCGTCAAAGCACCGTCGAAGACGGTGATCTCGTCGTGGAGGATTTTCGCATCAGCCTTGTCGCGGTAGATCCGTTCCTTGAACGTCGACTGATTGTCGAACGCCAGGGGGAGGCCGGTGGCGTCGTAGGCGCGAGGGCCTTTGAACGGGCCGCGCGTTTCGACTTCCAGCGTGTCATAAGTGCCGTCGCCGTCCGTATCTATCCACTTGCCGAGCGAGTAGCCCGCATAGGTCGGCTCGATCTCTTTAGGCCAGTCACGGCCGTCGGTGAAGATTCGACGAAAGTGCTCGGAGCCGCCTATCAGCACATAAGTGGTGCTCGGCGTGACAACGAATTCCAGCGGCCGGAACGCGATCATGTTGAGCGGCATGCCCCCGGGGTAGCAGCGTATGGCGTGGTCAAAGAAATTTCCCTCCCCGCCATTGGCCTGGTCGGCAAGGCTCTCCTCCAGCACTTTCCGATACTCAGGCGTCAGCGGGGCTTCTTGCCCGAACCCCCACGGCTTCGTCTGGTCGAACGACGGCTGCCCCCCGAGCCCGGGGACGACAAAGCGCGCCCACGCGCCCTTCCAGTCCGGATACCTCGGCGGGTCGGCGGCCTTGGCGCTGCCGATCGGCGTCGCCAGGGCCGCGACCGCGATTGTAGTGAGCAAACTGCGACAATGCATCGTAACCTCCCTTTACGATTCGGTGTGCGTGGCCGCTCCAATCTCTCCTTCGTCTCAGCGCATGGGGGCCTCGCAAAAAAAACCATCACGCCTCTTCCGCTCTTCCGTGGGCGGCCGGCGCCGCGGCGTTCAATCGATCAACCGGGTTGCAGGGGGCTGCCGCCCGACATGCCGGGGCGTCAAAGAGCCCAGCAGAGTTCCGCGGAAAAGCCTCATGCTCCTCCCGCCAATGACATTACATCACGCGCACATGATGAGGAAGGTCCTGCGACACGGTCACGACTTCCGCCTGGACCTCAGCATGACTATTTGCGCCCGAGGAGTGGCATCAAGGTCGATTAAGGATTAACCCATGATCTCGCGGATATCCGACGCCAACGTAGCACGCTTTGCTCCCCAGGTTCTCGCCGCATTGCGGATCGTCGCAGCGACTCTCTTCCTGGCGCACGGCCTCGTCAAACTGGTCGGCTTTCCCGCGGGCGCCCCGCCTGGCGAGCAGCCGCTGGTGACGCTGCTCGGGCTCGCGGCGGTGGTCGAGACAGTCACTGGAGCGTTGATGATTCTCGGACTGTTTACCCGGTCCGCCGCGCTCATTGCCAGTGGCGAGATGGCGGTCGCCTATTGGTTGTTCCACGCACCTCGCAGTTTCTATCCCGCGGCGAACGGCGGCGACGCCGCGATCCTGTTCTGCTTTGTATTCCTCTACATCTTCTTCTCCGGCCCTGGCGTCCTGAGCCTGGACGGCCTGCGGCACAGGTTCTCCGCGGAGAAGCACTTATCGAAAGCGTAGCTGGACTCATTCGATCCAGCGACGCCAAGCCCGGTCTGGCAGTGACCCTCGTTACACCAGGGCCTTGCGAAGGCGCGCGCTCAGAAGGTCGATCGCCATCACTGTTGCAACGACCACGATCACCTGGGCGGCGGTCTCGCCATAGTGGAAGCTGCGGATGCTCTCATAGAGCGTCTGGCCGATGCCGCCGGCGCCGACGATGCCGAGCGTCGTCGCCGAACGCACATTGGTTTCGAGGCGGTAAAGCGTGAGCGAGCTCCACAGGGGCGCCACCTGAGGAATAACCCCGAAGATCACCTCTTGCATGCGTCCGGCGCCCGTGGCCCTGATGCCTTCGACGGGCCGCGGGTCGATCGACTCTACGGCCTCTGAGAACAGCTTGGCGAACACGCCGAGATTGTGCACGGCGAGCGCCATGACCCCGGCGAACGGACCGAGACCGACCGCGACCACGAACATCAGGGCGAATACAATCTCGTTGATGGCGCGGCACGCATCCATCAACCGGCGCACCGGCTGCACGACCCAGGCGGGGCAGAC
>WNFS01004399.1_pt1 | contig 10748 bp, 4 predicted proteins | sample 5400141 | NCBI WGS metagenome assembly WNFS01 (sample SAMN13153358, study PRJNA577476) | soil metagenome | isolation source: 60 cm saprolite under Madrone tree | place: USA:California | collected 2016-06-14 | reverse complement strand
CCTAACGCAGCGAATAGTTCCAGTACGCTGACGTTCGATGTTACCTGGGTGGGGGAGACCAGGTAGAATGCGCCGACTTTGGAGGCGGCGGCAATTACGAAGAGTCCCAGGCCAATCCAGGCGGGTATGGTAGCGTACAGGAGCGCTCGCTGCCAACTGCGACACAGGAAGCCGATTGCGGTGGGGACGAGATAGAGCAGTACCGGGATGATTGGCGCGAGGATTGGAGGGAATGGGCCATCCAGCGCCGCGCTCGTGGAACCCGGCAACAGGCGTGTCCACTCCTGCGCGGGTACCAATGCCAGTGTTACCAGGATCGTCTCGAAGATCACCAGGCCAATCGCAAGCATGGACAGGCGTTTCTCTCGCTCTGTATTTTGTGTGCTTGAATGCAGCATAAACAAATCCTTTGTAGGGGCTTTATGTATTACCGTTTAGCTTGCCGGTATAGTAAGCAATCCCATCTGGTATTTTAACATTAAGATGCGGCGCACCGAGTCATCAATTCGCTGCTGGCTGATTGTGCCTGAAGCAATCGCCTGCTTGATTCCTTCGAGCATAGTGGCAACACCGGCGGGTGTTGAGGGTCCCATCAGTAAATCTGAACCGGCCTCGACTGCCAGTGCCGCAGCTTGTCCCTCTGTATAGTAAGCGGTAATGCCTTCCATAGTCAAGCTATCCGTGATCACTACACCCTGAAAGCCTAGCTCGTCGCGCAGGATGCCGGTCACGACTTTATAGGAAAGCGAAGAGGGTTTGCTGTCGTCGATGGCATGCACAATTTCGTGTGTCACCAGAACTGCATGCACATTGCCCTGTTGGATAAGCGCGCGGTATGGTGCCCAGTCAATAGCCTCCAGGTCGCTCTTTGAGCGGTACAGGTTGGGCACACCGCTGTGCGGATCGACGCCTACGTCGCCCAGGCCTGGAAAGTGTTTGAGCGTGCCGAGTACTTTGCCGCTCTGTTGCAGCCCTTGCAGGTAGGCCTGCGCCATTTTGGTGACCAGCGCGGGGGTAGTGCCATAGGTGCGCCCGTAGAGCTGCGGGTTGTAGACATTGGTGACATCTACCACAGGGGCGAGGTTGAGATTGAACCCGTAAGATGCGAGGTCTTGCGCGTCCTGGATGCCTTGCGCCTTTGCCTTGCTGGGATCGTTGGTCGCGCCGATATCGGCGGCGGCCGGCCGTGGTCCATCCAGGCTTTGCAAGCGGTCTACCGTTCCGCCCTCCTGGTCGATGGCTACCGCCAGGGGAATGGAGCTATTGCTCTGCATTTGCTGGATAAGCCCTTTGAGTTGCTGCTTATCAACGATATTATTGTTCGCTGTGAAGAGCAGGACGGCCCCTACGTGGTACTGGCTGATCATTGCGCTGATATCTAGAGAATAGGTTGGGCCAAGAAACTGGACAATCATCATCTGGCCGAGCTTTTGATCGAGGGTCATATTTTGCACAACCAGGTTGATGTATTGCTGGGGGGTTAGTGCGGCTGTTGGCTGGGCTGTTGCTCCTGGTGTAAGGCCGTGATTATGTTTGAGTTCATTGTTGATGTTAGTGAGCAGATTATTATTACCCGCGCTGGCAGGCCCTCCAATCACAAAAGCCCAGCCCTGCGGACCGATGAATTGCGCATAACCGGTATTGATGGCGCTCAAGACTACAATCAAAAGCAACCCCATACCCAGTAATGCTTTCCCTCTTGTAATGCTTGTTTGCCGGGTCGTTTTCACCGGCATGATTGGAGTAGCTGGCATTGTGTCCATCTCGGGGAGAGCAGAGGTCTTGCGGGTATCGATTGCCTCTATCGAATCACCTTGCGACTCACCGGTAGCTTCAGGACTACCCTTCGTGGCAATAGCGGCGTTGAGCGAATCGATCGCCTTTTGCTCAATCGTGCCTGTTTTGCGGAGAGACTTTACTACGAATAATTTTAGCGTATTCTGTTCTTCCTCGCCCTGCTGCTTTTCAGAAGATCGAGGCCCATCTGACTCCATACTATACCTCTTTCGATACATATGATTGTTTTTAGAATAGAGGGCGATCTGATGATAGAAACGCGGGGCGACCTGTTATGCAACGAGTGGACGCTCAGCTTGTAATCCCTCACAGGCTGGCCGGTAAACCAGAACAGGCTAACAATACCCCACATAATAGTAACGCAAAAGGCGTCGAAAAAGTATGAATTAGCGCACAACTTCAGGACTGTTAGGGATTTTGGGAGGTCATTTGATTACTGCTTGTTCTGATACTGAGAGTGCGATATACTGTTCATACCGCTTGACTGTGAATAGAGTGAAAGGGTGTTAAATTCAGGCATATGGCAAAAGATCAACACCTTATTACTTCATCGCGCGTTCCCCGTAACATAGCGATCGGGGTTGGCATAGCTTTGATACTTGCCTTAATTGAAGGTGCAGTCTGGCTACTTGCATTCAGCGGCGGTGGAACTCACAACATCTCTATGTTTCTATCTAGTGCCGCACATACTCCACTCTTCTTGTTCGTGCTGCTTTTGCAGTTGATAGCGGCTTGTATACTGGTGCAGGTCACCGATAGACCACTGGCGTTGCTAAGGTACATCAGGGAGGTGCAAAGAGCGCAGGAACAGTACCGCGCGTTCTATACGCCGGTCAACTCCTGGCCAGCAGTCTATGAAACAACGGTCATGTATGTTCAGGACTCGCCTGATCCTTCTGTCCCTGGCCAGGAGCAAAGCATGTCAATGTTTGAGCTGGCACAACATCTAGCGCCTACCAGCGCAGCTGGCCAAGCGCACCAGTTGATCCTGGGAGCGCCAGGAGCGGGCAAGACGATGCTTCTCCGGTTGTACCAGTACGTGGCCTTGCAACAAGGTAGGGGGCTTATTGCTGGACGCGCTAAAATACCTATCTTTGTTCCTTTGAGGGATTATAGTCTCTACCTGGAAGGTGGCAACGCCGCATCAATACAGGAGGGGGACGCGGGCGACCATGAAGGCCCTCCCCGCCACGCCTCACCACCCTCGCCCCTACGGAGCCATGCCCCCGCAGGGACGGAGGGCAACGCGGGTACACAGTCGCTGCTCGATTTTCTTTACGCGAGTGACCTGCCGGGCCTGCGTCACCTGAGACCTTTTCTAAAATCGTTGCGGGCGCGGGGACGTGTGTTGTTCCTGTGCGATGGTTTGGATGAGGTTGACGAGGCGTGCCGTGCTGCTGTCACGATGGAGCTGGCCGAGGTGATGGGACAGAATCAGAATCAGCTGGTGTTGACCTGCCGGGAAGTCGAGTATCGAGAGCTGCCGCAACTGGCGCAAACAGTCGCAGAAAACCTGGTAGCCCGCGTGCAAATCGTTCCCCTCGATGGTCACCAGGTACGTAGCTTTGTCGAGCGCTTCATCGAAGAGCAGGACCCAGATAATAAGTGGCGGCATACGGCAGGGCAGGTGATGGAGGCGATCGACCGCAGCCGTTTGCGCGACTACTGCACCAACCCGTTGATGTTGTTTTGCTTGATGGAGATCGTCGATGAGATAGGGGTTGATCGCGGAAAACAACTTGACACACGCGGTCAACTCTTGCGAGCGTATGTCAGGCACCTCATACAGCATGAGAGGGCGCAAGCACGCTGGGGCAATGCTGCTCCGGCAGAAGATGATGTATTGCTCATGCTGAGTGAGTTAGCCTGTGCTGCCAGGTGGACGAATGATGTCAGTGCGATCCAACTGCCGTTTGCAGGAGGGAGCAGGGAAGTCCGCGTTGAAGACCTGGCGGACGGGCTGCTGACCTGGCTGAATGAACATCCTGCACAGAGTTTATGGGTGCTGGACGCGGTCGAGTCCATGGACGCGCAGGGCGCGATACGTCGTGAGTTACATGAGCCCTATAGCCGGGAGGAGTTGGGCAGGCTGGTGCAAATTGCCCAGGGAGCGGGGCTGATCGAGATCAGCCCGGGTGGTATTTTGAGTTTCCGGCATGAGCTGATTGCGGCATACTTCGTTGCAGAGTATTGTATGGCGGTGAGAGCGGGGCACAGTGCGGGTGATGCGGAGGATGCGATAAATCACACAAGTGTGGGGACCAGGTTCATAACGCCTGTGGCTCTGTGGGCCGGGCTGCTGGATGATCCGGTGGAATATGCGCAACGGTTTGCGGCGCTTGGGAGGCAGAAACCTGCTTTCAATTTGGAGGCCCTGGCATTGAGCCTGGTCTGTATGGGTGTTGCAGATACTCCCCCGCAGGCCGAAAATGCACACCAGCCAGTACTGCCAACCAACCTTAAGGAAGCGCTGGCAGTACTGGCTAGTTTGCGGGACGCGCAAGCCTGCAACGCCCTGGCTCAGCTCTTTACGCGCTATGCCGAAGAGGGCGCGCAAGAGATCTATCAGTCTCTCTACTCGTTGCTGCCGGTTGATGGTATTGAGGAGTTTGTAACCCGGCTGAATGCTGATACGAATGTGCAGCTACAACGTTTACCAGCAAGGGGCGATGCAAGCATCCCCACTCCACTCCACACCGCCCCCGCCCCTACGCGGCTTATCGAACGGTTCGCAGATCGGTCTGAGATTGTTCCCGAACTCCTCTTTGCACGGTTGTGTGACGTGGTTGACGATGCGGCATATGAAACGATGGTCAAACGGCTGGTACGTGTATTAGGGCGCTTTGGTGCCGTCGCTGTCCCGCACGCCTCGGAGCTGAGCCTGGCGATGCAGGGGAGAAGTGAGCGTTTGCGGTCTGCCGCTATTAATATTCTGGGTGGAACTGATGAACAGGGCGCGGTAGAGCCATTAATTACCTGTTTGCATGATGTGAATCAATTCATTGTTGGACGGGCTGCCAATGCCTTGATCCGCCTTGGCCCAGAGCATTGCTTTACACCTCTCGTTCAGGAACTGGAAGACCCCGCCGGGCAAGAAGTACACTGGACTGTTTTGCATATACTGGAACGCTTTCTCAATGAGTCGAATGCTGCACGCCAGTTGACTCCCTCACAGCGCGCGCCCCTTGTGAACGTGCTTTTGCATGTACTGACCTCTCATTATGCGCCAGAGGAGCAGAAGAAGGCGCGGGAAATGCTGGTGCAGCAGGGGCGTACGGCTGAGGTGAATGTTGCCGGGGAAAAAGCAGTAGAGCTATTGGTACAGTACCTCTCGTCCACCGATGATACAATTGTGCGCTCTGCACTCAGGACGTTGAAAGAAATTGGCTCTGCGGCTACTCCCTGTCTGCTCGACCGGTTGAAGCCACAAACGCCTGAGATGATGCGTATGCGCATTGTCGAAGTGCTGGGATATGTGCGCGACCAGCGTGCTTTGCCTTACCTGCTGCTCTCGCTGGATGATCCGGCATTAGTTGTTCAACAGCAAGTCGCGTCTGCTCTGCAGACCTTCGCACCGGAGAGTATTCCCGGCTTGATTGATCGCGTGCTGCATAGCGCTAGTGAGCTTGTTGCTACGCGAGCCGAGCAAGTATTGGGCGGAATCGGAGAGGCGGCCGTCACACCCGTAATTCAGGCGTTCTCTCCTGTAGTACCTGGACGCACACACCTGCTGGTGCGTGTGCTCGAGCGCATACGCAATCCGCGGGCGATACCGGCGCTCATAGCCCTGCTGCGTGACTCCACGCCTGCCCATACCGAACAGACGCTGCAGGTGGCCGTAGTGCATGCGCTGGGACAGTTTCCCGACGAGCGGGTTGTGTCTCCCTTGCTCGACATGCTGGCAAGCTCGAATACACTGATCTACGAGGGAGCGATCAACGCGCTGAGTTATCTTGAAGATGTGGCGCTGGATGAGCTGATTGCTGCGCTGGATGTGGAACCTCCAGAGGATGCTGTGAGCGAAGAGCAAAGGCGTGAAATTGGACAGAAGGGCATCCTCGCGACCCGCGTACAGCGTGCCTTGCTGGGGATGCCCCATTTCCCAGGGGAACGGTTACTCGAAGTAGCAGGTGTGGGGAGTGATGCGCAGGTCAAGCAAGTCATCGAAGTGTTTCTGGCAAAGGGAACCGAGGCGGCGCAGGTAGTAGTGGCAAATCTCTTCCATCCTGATGAGCGTATACAACGCTGTGTGCGTTCAATTGCCGGAGAGATGAGCGGGCAGGTAATTGTGCCGGCGTTGCTGGAGGCGTTGGACCATCCTGAACCAGGTTGGCGCGCCATGATTGCCAAATTTCTCCTGCGATATCCTCGCGAGGCCATACCGCCGCTGGTAAGTCTCCTGGACGACTTTGAACGGGGCAATAGCGCTGAGAAGATTCTCTTAGCTTTTGGGCCTGAGATACTGCCTTACCTGGTGCCTGGTTTGGATGCTTTGAACAACATGGCGCAGGAACGTTCGCAACGCATCGTCGTGACATTAGTGCAACAAATGCCGGAACTGATCTATGATGTTGTACAGCTCTTCAGTCTCTCTCCCCCGCAGCGTGCGCGTGAGGCACTGTTGAATCTACTCACGAACGAACTGGTTGACTTGAGCGTACCGGCTCTGTTAGGGGGACTGGAAGATGCGCACCTGGTAGGTGATGTATCTGAAGCGCTGGTATGCCTGGTGAATCTTGCAATGGGTCTTGCCAACGACGCTGCGCGTCTACGGACTGCGTCCGTCAGGCAAGACCAGAGGAAGTACAAGGATAATGCGCGCAGTGAAATGGTTCTGAACGAGCTCCTGGAGGCGTTAAGAGTTGAGGAGAGGCGGCATGGCGCGGGAATTACATTGATCGAGGTTGGTGCGAAGGCTGTGCCAGGGGTTGGTAATCTGATCACTGACCGTGACCCGGCGGTAGCGCAGGCTGCGCAGAATATCCTGAGTGAAATGGGTGTGCCTGCCTTCGCATTTATCTGGGCTGCGCACAGCGATACGAGTAATCGTGCCAGGCGGGAAGCGGCTCGCAGCATTTTCCGCAAAATGCCCACCGTGGTTATTAAGGATGAATTGGTTCAGCTTTTACAGAGCGATGAACCAGACGATATTACGATGGCTATGACCTTGCTGTTAGAACGTATCCATGAAGAGACGCTACTAGCACATCATGACCGCGAGATGATCCCATCCCTGCTGGAATATGTGCAGGCTCACGGTGACGAGCGAGCCAGTTTACGTATTACCGGCCTGTTGATCTTACTCGATGGGCACGCGGTTATCGATCACGTGGCGCAAGTGCTCTATGACCATCCGAATCACCACGAACGCATCTTTCACGCATTACTGCTGCTGGGTGAAGAAGCGGAAGAGGTGCTTCTGGAGATGCTGCATGACCCGGATGCACCAGCGATACTGCGCGCAGAGGCTGCCAGTTTGCTGGGTATAGTTGCACCTAATGTGGATATTCGCGAGTATGCCAGGATGCTTGGTGAATACGGCCTGTGGGCCGGTCAATCGGTAGGCAGGGGTAGTGTGTTGCATCCCGATTGGTTAGCGATCTCGCTGCGTGCGTTAGGCGGCTTGCTGGTTGGGGGTCATTGGGATACGATTGAACTGCAAAACCTGCGGCTCAATAGCAAGGAACGCAGCGCTGAGCGTGAGTTGTATGATGTCTTACTTGGTTGGCGCTACAGTCCATACATAACCGTGCTCGAGAATGAGTTGCAAACCGAGCAGGAAGAACATAAAAGGAACATCCTGCAATTATCGCAACAAATCCTGGATATGCAAACGCATATGAGTGGACTGGAACACCAGTTGGAACAGTTGAACGTTGAACATGGTGTGCGAGGTGAGGAGCTGGACCTGGCTAACGAAAAGATCAAGGAACTCGAGCAGGCGCTGGGCAGCACAACACAGGAGATGCGAGCTTTTCAAGACAATTTTCAGCGGTCGCTGCAGGAGAGGCAGACGTTAAAGAAAAGGCTCGAGGAAATTACAGAGGAGAGAGATACAGTACGAACGCAGCATGACGAGTGGCGTCGATATGCCGAGCAATTGGAGGCGGGTCTGCAACGTCCGCAGAGTCCAAAGAAGAAATAAGGCTACTCAAACTTCTAGGGCGACCGCAAGGGTCCCCACCACCCCACTCCACTGCCCCCGCCCTTACAATGATGGCAATTCCTGTGAGCGACTTTTGCGAAGCCCTGAAGAAGAAATAGAAGAGACATGCTTGTTTATTTACCTCGATTAGAGTATGATGCGAGGAGAAGTTTATAGCGAAAGGGACAGCAATCGCGGGCAGAAGAAATTTTTCTCAGGAAGAGGGGATGTCATGCTAAATAGCTTAACGAATAGGATGAATCCTATTCTAGGACAAGGACTCATTTTCGGTATTATCCTTGGGATTATCGAGATAGTTTTCAATTTTGTCGCTGGTTACCTGGGCCTCATTGGTCTCCTCATTGCCCTGGCGCTTTATTTTGTGTTTGCGCTCCTGGCGGGCCGGCGAGCTTCTCAGCGAACAGGAAAAATTGTCACAGGCGTTCTGGCTGGTCTGCTAACAGGATTCGTGAGCGCTTTTATTACCAGCGCGCTCAGCGTAGTCTCTGTTGTTACGAATTTCAATGCGATAGTGCAATCCTTTAAAACGTCTGCGATACAGGCGAAGCAAAATCCCGCTACTATCACCCCATCCTACGTAACCAACTATATTGTGATTAATATTGTGATCAATCTTGTGCTTGCACTCCTGATCGGATTGGCCGGAGGCGCTCTCGGCGGTAATCTTGGCCGGAGACGCGCCCAACCTCCCACGACTGACGAATACCAGGAAGCAATGTTTGAGCCACCTTCAAAAACTCCTCCTGCCAAGTAGAATGATAGCGCGTGGCCAGTTTGTCCCTTTCAGCAATCTGATTCCTTAATTAAGGTTGGACCAATACTTTGATGGCCTGGCGTTGATCCATGGCCGCATAGCCCGCAGCCACCTCTGCCAGGCTGACCGTCATGTCCAAGACCGGTGAGGGATCGAGCTTACCAGCAAGAACATCTGCAAGCAGCTCGGGAAGATAGGCGCGCGCCGGAGCCAGCCCTCCACGCAAGCCGATATTGGAAGAAAACATGCGTTCCAGCGGGATCTGTCCACTGCCCTGTGGGACTCCCACAAACCCAACCGTTCCCCCTGGACGGGTCATATTCACCGCCATGTTGATCGCCTCCTCGGTTCCCACGCACTCCAGGACGGCATCTGCACCCCCTTCTGTCAGCTCGATGACCTGGCGGACCCCCTGCTCTCCTCTGCTCGTGACCACATCGGTGGCCCCAAACTGGCGAGCCAGCGTGAGGCGCTGCGCTTGATGTCCCAGGACGATGAGCCGTTCGGCTCCCAGTCGAAGCGCTGCCAGCATAGCACATAAGCCCACCGCGCCATCCCCGATCACCGCCACCGTTCCTCCTGGGCGGACCCCCGCGGAGACGGCGGCGTGGTGGCCCGCTGCCATGTTATCGGTCAGCGGAAGGAGGGCTTTGAGGAGGGCTTCATCTCCTTCCACGGAGGATGGAAGCGCCACCAGCGTTGCGTCTGCGAAGCGAGCGCGAATCGCCTCGGCCTGTCCCCCTTCGTGCCCAAAGCCCCAGAGACCTCCTTGCAGGCAAGCGCTATCAAGTCCTTTGCGACAGAATTCACAGGTGCCATCACAGAAATCGTAGGGAGCGATCACCCGGTCCCCGCGCTTGAGTGTGCGGACCTCTGAGCCAATATCCTCAACCATGCCCATCCATTCATGGCCGATTTGCCAACCTGGTTGGTACGTTCCTTGACCCCGATACGGCCACAGGTCGGTTCCACAAATACTGGCATGGGTAATGCGAACCACGGCGTCAGTTGGTGCGAGAATGGTCGCATCAGGGATCTGCTCCACCTGGATAGCAAAGGCTCCACGAAAAATTGCTGCACGCATTGTCTCTTCCTTCCTCTTTTGATCCTGACATCCAATAAGTGATGTACGACCCACGGGATGCGCAACGAGCCGTACCTTCGGCTGAAGTGGCTTCACAGAGCCGTTCCATGCGCTCACTTTGTTCTGACAAGGGGTCAGAAAGAGCGCTGTGAGAGCAGTTCCTCACTCCAAGGCCCAGCTCATGCACCTCACCCTCACTGGTCCTAGTGTAAGGAGGAAGCGTTATGAAAGCGCCATGAACAGCGCCATGAACAGCAGCATGGGCCGTGGCCCCAAACGCTGACCCACCCCTGTGGGAGCACGCGTCTGGCAGGAAGGCTGCCGACCTCGGCCCCCATCCGCTCAGCTCAGCTTTCCCTCGGTTTGGCGTGAGGAACTGCTCTCGCTGCCTTCTGCACACGTGAGAGCAAGGAAGGACGCGCTCACGCCAGTTCGACTTCTGAGATACAACTCGTTGTGTATCCCGTGGGATCAGCCTTTATCGGACAAATGACACACGTGGTCGTGTTTGGACAGCAGCAACCGGGTCATTTCCTCTGGAGGGGGGTGTTCCGTTTGCTCTGTCAATCAACACTCGCATCCACGCGATCCCTCCTTCGGCGCGCGGCTTGAGCGTCGCTTCCCGCTTCGATGTCACGAGGGCGAGATGGCGACTCATCGCCGCCTCGAGCGGGTGATCGGCGATCGAAGCCCTTGCTGAGACGGCGGCCGCAGGGGCTGGCTCCTGCGGCGCCAGACCGCAAGCGCCGTCATCGCGGCCAGGATCATCACCACTATCCCGTAGACATAGGTCGTGTCGCGCAGGCCATAGTGGGTGACCGCGACTCCGGCGATAAGCGCTGGAACGCTGAAGGCGAGATAGACGACGATGAAGATCGAAGCGAGCAGCCCAGCGCGCTTGTCCGGCGGAGCCAGAGGCGCCAGGCTGCGGAAGACTGCGGAGAACG
>WNFS01004391.1_pt1 | contig 10753 bp, 9 predicted proteins | sample 5400141 | NCBI WGS metagenome assembly WNFS01 (sample SAMN13153358, study PRJNA577476) | soil metagenome | isolation source: 60 cm saprolite under Madrone tree | place: USA:California | collected 2016-06-14 | reverse complement strand
CTGTGCCCAGATTGCCCAGCAGGTGATCGAGCATTGCCAGGCTTTACCGCCGGTCTCCGAAACCAATGGACGGCGGCGCAAATTGATCGACCTTGGACGCTATCGTTTCCGCCGCAATGGCGAGTATCATGCCTATCATCCTCTGCTCATACGTGCACTGCAAAAGGCCGCGCAAACTGGCAGTATGGATGACTACCGGCAATTTACGCAGATGGTCTACCAGCGTCCGCCAACTGCCATACGTGACCTGTTCTCATTTGTGCCGACCACGCCCATTCCCCTTGAGCAGGTTGAGCCAATGGAATCCATTCGCGCACGTTTCGTCGTATCTGCCATGTCTCTTGGTGCATTGAGTCCTGAGACGCACCGCACCATTGCCGCCGCCATGAACAGCATTGGTGGGCGCAACAACACCGGTGAAGGCGGCGAAGACCCTACCTGGTACCATGAGCAGCTCGACGGCCATCCTCTCGGCAGCAAGATCAAGCAGGTCGCTTCGGGGCGCTTCGGCGTCACGACAGAGTACCTGGTACGCGCCGAAGAATTAGAAATCAAAATGGCCCAGGGGTCGAAACCCGGTGAAGGTGGGCAGCTTCCGCCAAAGAAGGTCTCACCGTTCATTGCACGCTTGCGTCATACTGCGCCGTACGTGTCACTGATATCGCCTCCACCGCATCACGACATTTATAGCATTGAGGATATAGCCCAGTTGATCTATGACTTGAAGCAAGTCAATCCGACTGCTCGTGTCGGTGTCAAACTGGTCTCAAGCATCGGTGTTGGCACGATTGCGGCGGGCGTCGCGAAGGGGCATGCTGACTACGTTCAGATTAGCGGGCATGATGGGGGGACGGGTGCCTCACCGCTGCAATCGATCAAACATGCTGGTATGCCCTGGGAGCGTGGGTTGGCGGAGACGCAGCAGATCCTCTTGCGCAATGGGTTACGCGGACGAGTGAAGCTGCGCGTAGATGGTGGTCTGAAGACGGGGCGTGATGTCGTGATTGGGGCGATGTTGGGAGCCGACGAGTTTGGCTTTGGCACTGCCAGCCTAGTCGCATTGGGCTGCGATATGGCCCGCCAATGCCACTTGAACACCTGCCCGACAGGTATCGCCACACAACGTGAAGACCTGCGTGCAAAATTCACGGGCAAGCCGCAAATGCTCGTTCATTACCTCACCCTGGTCGCTGAAGAGGTCCGTGAGTTGCTGGCTCAGTTAGGCATGGCGCGCCTGGAGGACCTGATTGGGCGTGCCGATCTGCTGCAATGCGGCGAGGATGCAGGTATCAATCTCGAATCATTGCTTGTTGCTATGCCTATGCCCTCATCGCGCCAGGCTGCGGGTACAAAACCACCCCAATCGGCAGTTGCCGAGCAGTTGCTGGTCGAGGCGGAACAGGCCCTCTCTGGCGAACACAGTGTGCTGACACATCATCACATCCACAACTATGATCGGTCCGTGGGAGCGAGTCTGGCGGGAGAGATCGCGCGCCGTTACGGCAACGCGGGTTTGCTCGGCGTGAGCATTACCAGTGTGTTTCATGGGGCCGCAGGACAAAGTTTTGGCGCATTCTGCGTGCCCGGTATGCACCTGATTCTCCATGGCGAGGCGAATGACTATGTCGGTAAGAGCATGACCGGTGGACAGATTGTGATTACCCCACCCGTGGATGCGAGCTTTGCCGCGCACAACAACACCATTCTCGGCAATACCGTCCTCTACGGCGCAACGGGTGGTCAACTCTTCGCCGCGGGCCGTGCTGGTGAACGCTTTGCTGTACGCAACAGCGGTGCGCTCGCCGTCGTGGAGGGTGTAGGAGCGCATGCCTGTGAGTATATGACGGGTGGGATCGTCGTTATCCTTGGGGAAACCGGGCAGAATTTTGGCGCTGGCATGTCTGCTGGCGTTGCCTATGTACTGGATACGACCGACGTTTTCCCTGGGCGATACAATACTGAACTGGTGGGATTGCATCGCATCGACGATCCCGATGAAATGGAGGCATTGCGCACCATCATTCAATGGCATCGCAACAAGACGCGTAGTTGGCGTGCAGCTCAAGTCCTGGCAGAATGGAGTCGCATGCGCCATGCCTTCTGGCGTGTCTCCCCGCACGCCACGATCGAGCAAGAGCACCCCTCAACGACTACGGCCTATGACTTTGTGGGTACCTCTACCCATGAGGCCAGGTTGATAGGGGTGGCTCATTAATGTTGTGACATTCCGCAGCCGCTAAAAGCGGCGCGGCTTCTTCTGGCACTCCTATGTCCCGAAAAAAGGACCGCCGTATTCCTCCCCTGGCTTCAGCCAGGAGGAGGAATACGGTGGTTTTGGTGAAGACGAAACGAGCCCGACATTTTAGGCCTGCAAGGTCAAACCTTTTGCTGGGATCATAACTGATTATCGGAACTCTTGATAGGCGTAGACATTTCAGGGTAGAATGTACCTATGAAGTTAAGTCAGTATGCCAAGAAAGTCGGTGTCAGCTACAAGACGGCCTGGCGCTGGTATGAGGAACTCTATGTTTGTTCATGGTCTTGCCATCATTGTCGGCAGTATTTTCATATTTGCCATCCTGCAAGATAGCTTCGAGTCGATCGTCCTGCCACGCAGGGTTTCGCGGCGCATCAGGCTGTCACGCTTTTTCTATGCGACGACCTGGATGTTGTGGTCCTCAGTTGCGCGGAAAATGCGCCAGGGGAATCGACGCGAGCTGTATCTGAGTTACTATGGCCCACTTTCACTCATCCTGCTGCTCGTGGCCTGGGCGGTGATCCTCGTCCTGGCCTTCGCGTTGCTCCAATGGGGGCCGGGTTCAGCGCTGAATGCACCGGAGAAGCAGGTGACGTTTTGGACCTATCTCTACCTGAGTGGGACGACGTTCATTACCCTTGGCCTGGGAGACGTGGCACCTCTGACAGAGCTCGGACGTTTCCTCGCTGTGGCAGAAGCCGGAACGGGCTTCGCCTTTCTTGCCCTCATTATCGGTTACGTTCCAGTGATCTACCAGGCGTTTTCGCGCAGAGAGGTCGGCATCTCGCTGCTTGATGCGCGCGCCGGTTCTCCGTCCAGCGCGACGGAATTGTTGCGCAGGCATTACCGTGACCAACGTATTGAAGAGCTGGTTCAATATCTGCGTGAATGGGAGCGATGGTGTGCAGAATTGCTGGAGAGTCATCTCTCATATCCCGTCCTGACGTACTACCGCTCCCAGCATGAACGCCAGTCCTGGCTGGCGGCGCTCACCACTATCCTGGATGCCTGCGCATTGCTCATTGTGGGCTTCGAGGGCCTTTCAACACCGACCGTACGCTTCACCTTCGCGATAGCGCGTCATGCAGCAGTTGACCTGGCTCAGGTCTATGGGACGCCGCCCGTGAATCCCAGGCTTGAGCGCCTTGCACCGGCTGATTTTGCGCCGATGCGCGCTGCCCTGGCCGAGGTGGGGCTACGACTGCAGGACGAAGAGAACGCTGAGCGGCGCCTCTATGAGATACGACGTTCGTACGAGCCGTTTGTGAATGCCCTGGCGGCTCACCTGCTGCTGAACCTGCCGCCCTGGCTTGCGGCGACCAAGACGGTGGATGATTGGCAGACGAGTGCCTGGGACCATTTTGCTGAGTGGTCCCCCGAAAAACTCGATGAAATCACCCATATTATCATCGATCACAAAAAGAAAGTGCCGCTGCGTCACGGGCACGAGCACGCCCATACCCCTGAGCATCATGGGCGGCAGGCGTCGCAGGATGAACCTGGAATGGCGGTATCGTCATGAACCCCCGGATTAATCCGGGGGCTTGCAGCAGGGCTCACCACTCTGCTGGAGGCCCGAAACATGACCAGACTCAGGCTTGAAAGAGAGCCTACGTTACGGGAGAAATAGGTACGTTGGGGTGCGCGGCCAGCCCCAACCGCTACGGTGCAGCATTAAACAGGTCTAACGGGTTAAGCCAGTGTGTTGCACGCTAAACCTCTCAGTAACCTTGTCGAGGCCACCATCACCTGCGCAAGCAGAGGCTTGGTACCAAGCAAAAGGAATAACCCATGTCACAGGTTTTTGTCCTAGATACCAACAAACAACCCTTAAATCCAGTGCATCCAGGGCGGGCACGGCTTCTCTTGAAACAAGGCCAAGCCGCCGTGTTCAGACGCTATCCCTTTACGATCATCCTCAAGCAAGAGCTAGACCATCCGCACCTTGAACCGTTGCGTTTGAAGCTTGATCCTGGCAGCAAGACGACAGGGCTCGCCCTGGTCAATGATGCGACCGGACAAGTGGTCTGGGCGGCCGAACTGACCCATCGGGGAGCCACTATCAAGAAGCATCTGGATGAGCGACGCGGGGTACGGCGCAAACGGCGCTATCGCTTCACGCGCTATCGCCAGCCCAGATTCAACAAAATGACGGGGGCATCCTGGCCCGGCTTGGTGAGAGGGTGGCATCTGCTCATACTTCTGATAGCGGCTCTTCCAATTGCTCGCCTGCAAGGGCTGCGCCCCCTTGTCAAACTCAGGCCTCGCGATCTTTGCAAACTTCTTACAAGCTTTTGGCAATTTTGTGACCGTTCTTTGACAATCGTCGGGTATAGTATGCATATCAGGATGTTTGGCAACCGTCGCATATGCACAGCAAGCACGAGATGTTCCTTGGTTCTCTCGCTTTCTGAGGAAAGATAAACCATCCCGACTCGATGTGTAGAAATTCGCCAAACCTCCTGGTATGTTTTTTTGGGGCGAATATCCTGTTGCATCGTCATGGGCTATAATGTGGATGGATCAACCGAGTCTCTATCAAAGCTCATCTTGCAATAGGAGATCACACCATGCCAACCTTAGAGCTTGAGACCATGCGCTGCGAAGTGGATGGCCCCCTGGCACGCCTGCGTCTTAACCGGCCAGAAGCCCTCAATGCCGCCAACTGGGCCTGGGTACAGGACCTCGTCCGGGCTACCGATTATCTGGCATGCAGCAATGATATTCGCATCGTCATCGTCAGCGGCGAGGGCCGCGCTTTTTGTAGCGGCCTTGACGTCAAGGAATTAGCCGAGGGGCATCTGTCCGTCGAATGGTTCGCCACCTGGGAGCGCGGTGTCATCGCGCTCGCCAACCTCCAAGCCATCACCATCGCCGCCGTTCATGGCTACTGCCTGGGTGGCGGTCTGCAGGTCGCGATAGCCTGTGACCTGTTGCTTGCCTCCACCGACGCAACGCTGAGCATTCCCGCCGTCAGAGAAGGAGTGATTGCCGCCCTGGGTCCTATGCGCCTTGCCCGGCTCATCGGGGCTGCACGCACCAAGTATCTCTGCCTGTTAGGACACCGTTTCACCGCCCAAGAAGGCTTCGCCATGGGCCTCATTCACGAGGTCGTTACACCTGACAATCTGGAGCAACGCGCCCTCGCCCTGGCCGAAGAACTGCTGGCAATTCCGTTCACTGCCCTGCGGCACACCAAACGTCAGATCAATAACGCATTCGAGCATGACCTGGAGACGCTCACGGCTGAGCTGATCACTGGGATGGAGGAGTGCCTGCGTTCACCAGAGCACGCCTCCGTGATGGCAACCTACCGCGAGACCTACTTCCAGCCTAAAAAGCCCCTGACGAAAGAGCAGTAAGTACTGAGTGCTTTGCAGGCCACAATGCTAGAAAGAGAGGCTACAATGGATCAGACGACGACGAAGGTGCAAGGATACATATGGAATCCCCCCGCGGAGACGATGCCACCTACAGAACTGACCGCTCTCCAAACGCACTGCTTGCAGCAGCAGGTGGCTCGTGCCTACCAGCACGTCCCCTTTTACCGGCAAGCGCTGGAGAGGCATGGCGTCTATCCTCAAGACATCCGGACGCTCGACGACATTGAACGTCTCCCCTTCACAGTCAAAGAAGATTTCCGTGTCACCTATCCCTATGGACTCTTCGCAGTACCCTTGAGGGAAGTCGTACGCATACATGCTTCTAGTGGCACCACGGGTAAACCTGTTGTCGGTGGCTACACGCGAGCTGACCTGGTGATGTGGGGTGAAGTGATGGCACGGAGCCTCGCAGCAGGCGGTGTGACTGCCGATGATATTTTCCAGAATTTCTTCGGCTATGGCCTCTTTACCGGTGGCTTGGGCCTGCATATCGGCGCAGAATTCATCGGCGCAACCGTGATACCTATCAGTGGCGGCCTGACGCGACGTCAGCTGCTCATGATGGAAGACCTGGGCGTCACCGTCATTGCGGGTACCCCATCCTACACCCTGGTCGTCGCCGAGACCGCACGCGAGGAAGGGATTGACCTGCGCAGTCGCATGAACGTCCGTGTAGGCTTCTTCGGTGCAGAGCCATGGACCGAGGGTATGCGCCAGGAAATCGAAGAGCGTTTTGGTATCGAAGCCTTCGACATCTACGGCCTGACCGAAGTAATTGGTCCCGGTGTGGCCGCCGAATGTGTGCAGCACCAGGGACTGCACATCAACGAAGACCACTTCTATCCGGAGGTGATTGACCCCGATACCGGCAAACGCCTGCCGGATGGTCAGGTCGGCGAGTTGATCTTCACTTGCCTCACCCGCGAAGCCCTGCCGCTCCTGCGCTATCGCACTCGCGATCGTGTGGCCTTGCAGCATGATCCCTGTCCCTGTGGCCGCACCTCCGTACGTATGCTGCGCGTACGGGGTCGCACGGACGATATGCTCATTGTACGTGGCATGAACCTCTTCCCAACGCAGATTGAGCAGGTATTACTCTCCCATGCGGGACTGACCAGCAACTATCAGATCATCGTAGATCGGCAGCATGACCAGCTTGATGAACTGGAGGTGCAGGTAGAAGCCGACGAGGCCTTGCACCGCCAGGAACAGGAAACCATCGCTTCACTGCAAGCAACGGTCGTCGAAGACCTGTATCAGGCACTGGGTTTGCACGTGCACTTGCTCATTGTCGAACCGCGCCGTCTGCCCCGCAGTGAAGGCAAGGTGAAGCGTATTGTAGATCGTCGGCAGCTCATTAACTAGAAAAGGAAATCCAAATTGGCTAACAAACTGAAACTAGGCTATAAAGCATCGGCTGAGCAATTCGGCCCGCGCCCGCTTTTAAACTTTGCTGTAGAGGCAGAGGCATGTGGTTTCGATAGCGTCTGGGTGAGCGATCACTTCCAACCCTGGCGACATACCGATGGGCATGCCCCCTTCGCCTTCGCCTGGCTAGGGGCAGTTGGGGAGCGGACACAGCGCGTTATCCTGGGTACAAGCGTCCTTACCCCTACTTTCCGCTATCAACCGGCGGTTGTTGCCCAGGCCTTCGGCACATTGGCCTGCCTGAACCCCGACCGTATGATCCTGGGTGTCGGCACTGGTGAATCGCTCAACGAGGTCGCCGTGACGGGCATCGAGTGGCCGCCTACCAAAGAACGCTTAGCGCGCCTACGTGAAGCCGTCGAGCTGATCCGTCTGCTCTGGACGCAAGACTTCGTCACGTTCGAGGGCGAATACTACCGGACGCGCAACGCTACAATCTATGACCGTCCCGAGCAGCCAGTCCCCATCTATATCGGCGCCGGAGGACCGGTCGCCGCCAGATTCGCGGGTCGTGCCGGCGATGGCTTCATCTGCACCTCTGGCAAAGGCGATGAACTCTACCGCGACAAGCTGCTGCCCGCGCTGGAAGAAGGCGCGAAAGCCGTTGGCCGCGACCCTGCAACCATCGAACGAACTATTGAGATCAAAGTATCCTTCGATACCGACCGCGAGCGTGCTCTACGCGATACTCGCATCTGGGCCGCGCTGGCACTGCCTGCCGAGGACAAAGCAGGCATTGAGGACCCTCGCGAAATGGAACGCAAGGCCGTGACCGTAGCGGACCAGGCTTACCGTCGCTGGCTCGTCTCCAACGACCCGGATGAGCACCTGGAGCAGATCCGTCCCTACATCGAACTTGGGTTCACTCACCTGATCTTCCATGCGCCAGGGGACGACCAATCCCGTTTCCTGCAGCTCTATGCTAAGGAGATCCTGCCCAGGATCAGGCAGCGGTGGGGCTGAGCGTTCAGTAAGGAGTTACGATATGATTTGCCTTGCCGTAACCTACGTCATTCAAGCGGGACACGAAGCCGAGGCGATTGAGTTTCTTGGCAAACTGACCGAGTGTACACGTGCGGAGCCAGGTAATCTTTTTTACCTGGCCCATCGCTCACTAACCGAGCCACGGCACTTCTTCCTCTACGAACAGTACACCGATCAGGCAGCCCTTGATGCCCACCGCGCTACTTCCCACTTTGCTCAGTATGTTACCAATGGTTTGTTTGCCATTATGGAGAGCCGGGCACCGGAGATGTACGAGCCGTTAGCGTAAAGGAGTATCTCCTTACGTCATAATGGAAAACCCGAAGAACCAGCTGAAAGAAAGGTAGCTAACCCATGGACCAACTCACAAACCTCAAATGTACCGCGTGCCGCGGAGGTGAGCCGACGCTCACCGACAGCGAAATTGCCGAACTTCATCCACAAGTGCCTGCGTGGCAGGTTGTTGAGCGCGACGGCATCAAACGCCTGGAGCGGGTCTTCACATTTGACAACTTCGTCCATGCTCTCGCCTTCACGAACAAAGTAGGCGAGCTGGCCGAGGAAGAAGGCCACCATCCGGCCATCCTGACCGAATGGGGCCGCGTCACCGTCACATGGTGGACGCACAAAATCAAAGGCCTGCACCAGAACGACTTCATCATGGCGGCTAAAACCGACCAGGCATACGCCTCGGCTGAAGGAAAGAGCGCATAGCCGAACAAAGTCAGTCTTTCTCTGTCTCGCTGCTCAGCTTAACCACTTCATCACCCACGTGCAAGGTGGCATCCCAGGTAACGGTGATAGCGCCTCGCACGCTCTGATGGGCTGGGCAGCCCTGCGGATGAATCCTCAGTGCGCGTTCTGCCGCCTCGCGAGACTCTGGTGGAATGGTAAGGTCATAGTGAATTGCTATCGACTGAATGCGAATGGTTTTCTCAACGCCAACGATACGGCCATCGACGGTGGCGGTGTATGACTGGCGATCAAAAGGAATCTTGCGCCCTGCCAGGGCACCGGCAAGTGTGCCGTACATTCAGCCGGCGACTGCCGCGACGATATGGTCCAGGGTCGAGGCGATAGGTGGTCCTTCTTTAGCACCGTAGTATTCGCGTAACTTCCCCTGGACGCCGTACACGACGGGTTCTGGGACTTCGCCGAGGTAGGCGTTGCGGTAGCCGTCTTTGTAGACGAGACGGGCATGGGAGATGTATTCAAACGGTTCTGCCATGGAGGAAATGTCTCCTTTCGAGTATACTATGGGATCGATTCTTTAGGTGAGCAGTTCATCAATGGAATACCACCGGCTCAGGCTCACCAACCTCCGACTCGGGGCTATTCGCCTCATCTTCCGTCGAAGTTCCTTTATACGAGTACTGATCGGCGCGGCCGCCAGGTAATAAGAACATTACGCCTAGCCCCGCCGCGGCCAGAACCAACGTCAGCACGTAGACCCAGAACAACCCCTGGGCCAGCGCAACCTGCAACTGGTGCAAGAAAGCAAAAGGCAGCAATACTCGCACATCGGGCGTGAGCAACACATTGGCGGGGGCGACACTTCTGGGCAATCGCGCTGCCGCGCTGGCAAAGTGGGCAAAGATCAGCGGGAAGCGTAAAGCCATCTGTGCGTTGAGGATAGTGCCCATCACAGCAACACCAACCGTGCCTCCTATCGTGCGGACGAACTGCGTTGAGGCCGTAGCTACACCGCGCAGATTCCAGGGCACAGCATTCTGCACTGCCAGAGTGAAAGCTGTGCTAGCAAATCCTAGTCCTGCTCCCATCAACAGCATCGCCACCACAATAAAGGGCAGCCCTGTATCTATCGTGAAAAGTGTCACCATTGCCGCGGCAATCGTAGCAAACCCCATGCCCAGACTGGCGAGGAGACGATAACCGTAACGAATAGCAACTTTCGCGCTCAGCGTGGATGCAATGGGCCACGCCAGCAGAAGTGGACCGAGCGTGATACCGGCGCTTGTCGCGGTGCCACCTTTGACGCCCTGTATAAAGAGTGGTACATAAGAGGTAATGCCAAACATGAGAATGCCAAGCACAACCCCACCTATACTTGAGATGCCGATGATGCGATTGTTGAAAAGTGTCAACGGCAGAACCGGCTCGGAAGTGCGCCGCTCTTGCAACAGGAAAAGGACGGTGAGCACGAGGGAGAGTGCGAATAAACTGATACTTTGCACGGAGTTCCAGGCCCAGCTTGTTCCACCCTGGAGCAAGGCAAAGAGCAACGCCACAATCGCACCGGTCAGGGTGAGAGTGCCAATGTAATCCAGTGTTTGCTTCTTGCGTTCGACGTTTTCCTTGAGGTATATAATCAGTAAGATGCCAGAGAGCAGGCCGAAGGGAATGTTGATGTAAAAGACCCAGCGCCAGGAGAAATGGTCAACGATCAGGCCGCCCAGGGCAGGACCAATGATACTCGACAAGCCCCAGACGCCGCTGAACAGACCTTGAACCCTGGCCCGCTCTTGCAACTCAAAAATGTCGCCGATGATCGTCAGTACGATGGGAAGGACGGCCCCTGCACCCAATCCCTGGATCGCTCGGAAGATAATCAGTTGCTCCATACTCTGTGCCGCTCCGCAGAGGGCCGATCCGAGCAAAAATAGCCCTGATCCAAATAGGAAGACAGGTTTGCGCCCGTAGAGGTCGGCCAATTTTCCATAAAGAGGCACGGTAGTAGTAG
>WNFS01004390.1_pt1 | contig 10754 bp, 10 predicted proteins | sample 5400141 | NCBI WGS metagenome assembly WNFS01 (sample SAMN13153358, study PRJNA577476) | soil metagenome | isolation source: 60 cm saprolite under Madrone tree | place: USA:California | collected 2016-06-14 | reverse complement strand
GGTAGCCGTAGGAGAACCTGCGGCTGGATCACCTCCTTTCTAAAGTAGTCGTGGCTCCATCCGCTATGGTGTGCGGATCATGCCACGCATTGCATCTCTAAGCTCTCACGGGCCGCGGGGATGCACGCTTCGAGTTACTTTCACTACCCTTCTTCGGCTTTGGCTGAAGTCACGGTAGATTCGGGCAGGTTCTGGCAGATCGTGTCGGGGTTATCCTGAGCGTTTTTGGCGAAGGGTCAAAGAGTAAGACAATCCTGCGAGTGCCTCCGGGCCGCTGAGAAATCGGCGGCCCTTCTTATTGGGGACTACACCGCCGCCTGCGCCGCCCAATTTCCCACGGCGGCAGGTCCATCAATCGGATCCCCCGCATTGCAGTGCTCCAGAATGCACGAAAGTGTCCCAAACTGAACAGACTTGCCCTCCCCGAAACTACTACGCTCATCCGCTGTGGGAATCTGTTTCTCCGCGGACATCAGTTGTCTCCGCAACATGAGCTCGCCTGATTGTCTCACTCGGTAAGAAGAGATGCCGGGCGTCCTAGTCGCGAAATGCCAACACTGCCCGGGAGGAACTCAATTTTTGTCTCCGTTGTTGCCGGTATGGTTTGGATCTAAGGACGATGAAACAAATCCGGGAAAACAGAGGAGTGCATTTCTTTGCGCTTCTCAGAATCAAGAAGGGGAGAACTTCATGAAGAACAAATTGTTGCTGAGTATCGTCGCCGTATCCACGCTTTTGATGGTTCCAGCGATAGGATTCGCCCAGGACAAGGACGCCGAAACGCGCACCTTGACAGGCTGTTTGTCGAAGGCCGAGGGCGCTCACGAGTACAAGCTGACGACTGAAAATGGCGCCACCTGGGAACTCCACAGCAAGACGGTTAAGCTTGCGTCCCACGGTGGCCACACCGTAACCGTGACCGGCAAAGTGCGAGCAGCCGATCTGCACGATGCCAAAGAAAAAGTCAAAGATGAAATGAAAGAGCATGGCGTGGACAAGGATGCTACCGAACATGGCCACCTCAATGTGACAAGCCTCAAGATGGTCAGCGATAGCTGCAAGAAGTAAGGACGTCGGCCTCAGAAACGATTGCGAGGAAAGGCTAAGAGCCCGTCCTTCGCCCTCTTTAGGAGGGACGGGCTTCTCCGTCGGGGAAGCTTGCTCGCTTCATGTAGTGATAGGGATGAATGTTCCGACGGCGCTTTCTGTGGGGGCACGGTAGATTCGGCCAGAGCGTGTCGGGGGTATCCTCAGCGTTTTGAACGAAGGGTCAAGAAGAAAGACAGTTTTGTGCGTGTCTCTGGGCCGCCGAGAGATCAGCGGCCCTTTCTGTTCCCACCGACAGTGTGAACCTGTTCAATTCCGCCGGCCGGGGCTGTAGTATAGGATTCGCTACGCATTGACACGTTACGCGTTGACGGTATCGCTCTGGCAAACTTAGAATCATTGTGCTGTTCGTTTTTCTAAGGTAGGAAGGCCCGGCTCATGCATCGTTCCGCGGTTGCGGTTCTGTGTTTCATCAATCTGTTTGCGGGTCGCACTCCTGGTCAGGGCGCAATCGCTGCGCCCGTTCGAGTCGCCGCAGGGACTATTCTGAATTTTCACTTGCAAACCCGTCTTAATCCATCGGCCGGAGATTCCTTGGACGCCCTGCCCAAGGGAACGGTCCTGCAGGTAAGAATCCTGGATTCCATCGATTCTGGCGCGGATCGCGACGGCACTGAGTTTCACGGCTCGCTGGCGGCTCCCCTCCTTTTGGAAGGGGAAGTCATTGTCCGTTCCGAAGCGGAAGTCCGAGGCTTGCTCGTGCTTCTGAGAAGCCGCAACCATCCGGATGGTTTCCGTTATGAACTTCTAGTGACGGGACTCACCGACCGCGGAAAATCATTCGATCTGACTGCATCGCTCAATCCCTCTTTCATTGATCCTGGGACTCAGCCTGCCCCTGGCTCGAAAACCACGACGAAATAGAGCCTCACGGCAACTCGAAGATCATCGAAGCCACGCGTTACACCATGCCTGAAGTCATCACAAGTCCCAATCCCGTCTTCAAAGCGTGTTCGAGCAGAAACTAGCCAGATTGGAGTCGAGGATGAAGAGATTTCCCGTTCTAGTACTCACACTGCCGGACGCTTGACACTGCAGATTCTCCTGTAAGCCCAATATTCGGTTGAGGATACAACATTCTTGAAACAGCGCAGCAAGCATGGCAAATCCCCTGCAGAACAATTGTGCTCGGCCTAAATTCCAAGGAGGATTCAAAAATGAAGAACGCTTGCCGAGTACTTCTGCCCACGCTGGCCTGTCTGGCTCTCATCGCGCCGGTCTGGGGCTTGCCGCCAGTCGCAACTCACGGCGCTATGCTGGCAGACTTGTCAAACAACCAGACTGCCTCGCAAGAGCAATCCGTATCCGGAAAGATTACGTCGGTGGAGAAGAATTCCTTCACTCTCACTGTGGGACAGTCGAAGACCTCAAGTCAGATACATAACCTGCAGCAGGACCCGGCCAGTCCCAAGACCATGACCTTCCTCATCGACAAGAATACGGCCATAGAAGGCAGCCTGAAAGTTGATGCCAACGCCGACGTTACGTATCGCCAGGAAAAAGGCGCCAACGTGGCCATCAGCGTCCGCGTTGCTCCGTAATTCCCAAACATGCGGGTTCAGACCGCCTTGAGCGCTTTTGCGCGAATGGCTTGACGGTTCCGGTGCAGGGTGGTTTATTTCACCACCCTCCTCGGTTCCGGCTGAAGCCACGGGTCTGAGCAAATTGGGACGGATCTTGTCATGTTAAACAGATAACAATTTATGGTGCACGATATAGGCCGGCCGCGCACCGCAGAATTCTTTTTATCTATGATCGATTCGCAGGCGTTGAATCACTTCCACAGCCTGGCCCAGTCTATATTCACGCGGATGCCTGCACTCGTTATGCGGAGGACGCGGGATTCCCTGCGGAGCTTCGCGGGAGCCCGCGCACGGTCGAGGCCTACGCCAACAGTCGCCGCCTCGTGGCCCAGGAATACGTGGCGGACGGGGAATTCGAGCCGGTCATCGAAAGACTGGTCGCCCATCCCAAGGTCGACTATCTACTGGTGAACAGCACCACGGCCGGATGTTTCACATTCCGCGCCGAGCGTGCTTCGGCTCAATGAAAAAAAAGATGTACGGGGAGATTCAGGCGAATCTCCCTATTGCGCAATCTCCGTCCCTTGCCACACTTCATTTCTTTTTACTGCAGGCTGGCGGCTGGGCGGTTATTGGGAGTGCTGTTCGGAGCTTCAGTGAATCGATTGCAAACCAATCCCCTTGGGAGTACGCTCTGCAAGGCCTCACCCCTCCCGGTTTTTCTGCCCATCGTCCTGTGAGGCAGGTCCATCTCCGCGGTTTCTGGATCGCAAAGGTCCAGAGGAGGAGGAACCCATGTCAGCCGCTAACAAAGCCATCGTTCGGCGCCTCTATGAAGAAGTCTGGAACCAACGAAAGCTTGAACTTATAAACGAAATCATTTCCCCCAGCCACGCTATCCAAGCCCCCAATGTTGCGGGTGCCGCCGTTGGCCCAGAAGCCTACAAGCTCCAGGTTTTGCGCTTCCTGGCAGGCTACCCTGATCTGTGTTGGACCATCGAGGACTTGATTGCCGAGGGGGATAAAGTAGTTGCTTGTTGGTCCATGTCCGGTACCCACAAAGGCGAGTATCTGGGAGTTCCAGCGACAAATAAGAAAGTATCTGTTGACGGAATAACGATCCACCACATCACCAACGGGAAAATCATGGATTCCTACAGCAATTATGACGCTCTGGGCATGATGCAACAGCTCGGCGTTGTCCCTGCCATTGGTGACCTCAAAGGCGCCACTGCTCGCTAATCCCTGATGCCGAAGATCTTAGGACGGGCGATCTGCGCCTCGCCCACTCCACATTCCCGCATTGAAACGATTTTCACTCTTCCCTCACTACTGGACAGGAGGTAATGCACGATGGCAGGACCAGGGTCCTTGCTTCTCGAGCCCGTCTACGACATCCTGATCGGGGATGCGGACGGCCGTCATCTTTGGCTGGAATGTCTCCAGGATCTGGTGATTGCCCGGCAGCGTCTATCCGTCCTCGCCGCCCAATATCCGGGCACCCGGCTCGTCCTCAGGGATCATAAGACGCGCGCCATCCTGGCAGAAACCGACGGCTACTAATCCACCGCGCCCTAGTTCTTGGGTCCACCTACCTGCGTTCAAGACCAGCATAACAACCGTCGACCGGGGACTTGTTGTCGGGCAGATGAGATCAGACCGCAGCGATCGTCAGAAACGTGATTCCTGGGTAGGCCCATTCGCGCAAGATGAAGAAGCCCAGAATCAGCAGCGCCCAGCGCGGCCAGAAAATTTGTCGTGCCGTCAATCGTCAGGAACTATTTCGGATAGCCCAGTGTAGCTATGCTGCCCACCATGTGCGGGTTGTGTTGGATATCCATAGACCCGCTGAGTAGAGGAAGCAGGTATAAGAACGCGGGTCATACACCTCTTTCAGGGCGCCACCAGCCTCCTTGCGAGGGAGGCAAGTCTTGGTCCTCGATGGCCTATTTGGATGCCCAGCCTGCCATTAGAAGTTAGGATTCTCTCCGCGCGGCGCATTCTTCGGTTCTTCTCCGAGTGAGCAGCGCGCCCCCCAGGTTTCTATGCCTTGCGGCGGAGCCCGTTTCATCGATTTGATGCATTAAATCTTTCGATTAGCTTTTCAATGAATTCTGAAGCGATGGCTTTCCACCGAATGTAATATGGAAGCAGCAGTCGAAAGGAGAAGAGCATGCGTGAGACGATGAAAAATCCCTCGCCAACAGTGGAAAAGCCGAGAGCAGTCCGGACCAATCCGACAACCGAGGAGATTGCGCTGCGTGCCTACCATATCTTCTTGGAGCGCGGTGGCGGGCCCGGAAATGCGCTCGAGGATTGGACCCGTGCCGAGCGCGAGCTGCAGGAAGAATCCGGCAAGCCTCGTCGCAAGCCGGGACCGAGATCGATCGCCGCTTAACAGCGCGAGACACCCAGCCCTCGTCGCGTTTGCTTAACCGACGCGGCTCGCCCGCAACCTCATGACCACCCACTGCGTGACCTGGAAGGCCCTAGAAGCGCCATCGGTTTACAGTGGGGAGCTTCGAAGGTGAGCGGGCCAGCAGGCGACGAACTTCTGGATGACCGAGTCCTTGGCTCTTGCAAAGTCTTCACTTTCGACCGGTTGCTTCCTTTCGAACAGTGCGCATTTTCATCATTCCACGCCCTTTGGCTATCCTTATGTTTTCCTACTCTTACGCACTTTTTGTTTGCGCCCGGGGAAATCGTAACTGGCGTCTTTATGCAACTCTCTCCCGCACCCTTTGCACAAAACAATCGGGATGGGCGAGGGTCGGCTAGCTCCCAGCGGCGTGGGCTTCAGCCAGTTTGCTTTTCCTGCCGATGGCAAGGCCATTCCCGGAAAACCGGAAGGGGGATCTCTCATCTTCTTAGATTATGAGAAAATTCATCTCGCACAGGTCCCAACCGGGCTACCATTCACCCCTCGAGGTATTCCCATGAAGGTCTCCCATTTAGTTCCCCTGCTTCCATTGGTCGCTGCTGGTGCTCTTGCTGTTTCAAATCCGAACCCGGCGAAGCCTGCGCCCGACCCGCGCCAGCTGCAGGTCTTCAACGCATCTCCCTTCCATTCCATGGTCGTGTATGTCAGCGATTTCGAGCTGGACGTTCTCCGTGTTGGGGAATCGAGACGGGCAGCTTCCCGCAATTCTCCGAGCGTGATTTCAGGCGTGGCATTAAGCGTCCCTCGAGCGACGCAGAGAAACGCTTCTTCAGGTTCTTCGTTGAAGAAACGCGCGCCTGTCCCTACCGATTCCCAGCCTGAGGAGACTGCCGCCGAACAGGCCGACAGACTTGTGAACATCATGGCTGAAGATTTGGTGACCGCGCTGGGGAAGGCCGGTTACAAGGTGAGTCGTTTGCGGACCGGACAAGTGCTCCCGGCCGCGGGGTTGCGCATCCGCGGCGTTTTTGCTGAAGCGGATGAGAGAAATCGCGTGCGGCGCCTTCTGGTCGGAAGCAACCCCATCACGCCGAAGATGCTCCTATATGTGGGGGTGAATAACCTCGCGCGTCCACAACAGCCGCTCTATGAGCTTGCCAATCCTCCGAGCGACGACGGCAGGCACGGCCCGGTGATTACAGTGACTTCGTACTCCCCTGCGGCCCGGTTCGAGATGGATAGGAACGCCGCGGATGACGACTTCAAGAAGATCGCGTCGGAAATCGTCACGGATCTAAACGCCCTCTTGATCGCCAATCCGATGATGGCAACTCACTAGAGGACTTGCGCGACCCGGCTTCGCCCTTCTTCATGCGTTCATTGCGCCGGACAAGCGGACCTGGCCCTAGGTTCAGGTGTAACTGCAAAAGCAATTCGGCTTATAGCTCCCGCGCTGTCCCCTCAAACACTCCTAGAATCAAGAAATGACCCAGCCTTCCAAGGGCGTGGCCGTCTTCCTAACCCTGTTCGGGCTCCCTTTTCTAGGAGGAGGGTTGTCGGTTCTTTTTGCGCAGCTTACTACCAGGCCGAACGCCCCCATGGCGAAGACAATCACCAGCGTCATGGCTTCTTTGGTTCTTGTCCTGGTGGGCGGAGGACTCATCTACGCAGCGATCAGCGGCTATGGCCGGCTGAAGAAGCAGGCGGCCATCGAGGAGTCGAACCCGCTTTCGCCTTGGTTGTGGCGCACGGATTGGGCTTCGCGCCGTGCGGGAAGCCAGAACAAAAACAGCGAAATAGCCTCCTGGATCATGGCTATTTTCTGCAACCTGATTACCCTACCATTTCTCTTCGGCATGGTTCCGGACTTCTTGCGCCATGGCGACCCGCGAGTGATTCTGCTCCTGGGGTTCAACTTGGTTGGCGCGATTCTGTTCATCAATGCCGTGCGCGCCACCATTCGCCATCGGCGCTTCGACAACACGTACTTCGAGTTCGATGCGCTGCCCTTTTCTCCCGGCGAGCACGTGGGTGGAAGGATTCATCTAAAACTCGACACTCTTGCTGAGCACGGCATCGACTTGCGACTCTCATGCGTGCGCAAAGTCGTCGCGGGATCGGGCGATAGCCGCAGTACCAATAAAATCGTCATGTGGCAGGCGGAACAAAATGTTCCCGCGGGGGCCGTGGGTCCCGGACCGCTCGGCCGCGCCATTCCTGTAGATTTCTCGATTTCCGCAGAGAGTCCGAACACGGATCATGACAATCCGAGCGATCAAATTCTTTGGATGCTCCATGCACAGGCGGACGTGCCGGGCGTGGATTACTCGGACGATTTCGAAATTCCGGTTTTTCGGAGCGCAGCGTCGTCGACGCCAGCGAGTGATTTCGGAACGAGGATTACCACCGGAGCTGACAACTTCGGTTTTGCAGCACGGCAGACCGGCGACGCGGATTCTGGCGAGGTCCCGCAGCCCGCGCATACGAAAGTGGTCGCTTCGATGGGTTCAGGCGGCACTGAATTTTATTTTCCGGTTTTTCGGAATCCCAGTCGCGCTTTGATTCTGCTTCTGGTCACGGTGTTCTGGAGTGCTGTGGTTTTCGTGCTGTATCACACTCATGCGCCGATTTTCTTTTTCATTATTTTTGGATTGGCGGATTTGCTCTTGATCGCGGGAACCCTTCACGTCACCTTGGGAAGCGCGCGCATCAGCGTCGGCAGCGGCGAAATTCTATCGTACATGGGAATTTTCGGTCTGGGCCGCACGCACCGAATTCAAGTTTCCAACGTCGCCTCCATCGTGCCCGTGGCCAGCATGCAGCAGGGCACCAGTTCCGGAAACCACCTCTATGCGATTCGAGTGCGATTGAAGGATGGGCGCAAATTCACACTCGCGGACGAAATCGCCAGCCGCCAGGAAGCGCGCTGGGTCGTATCGCAAATCGAAACGCTGGCTGGCTTAAGATTGGATACGCATGTGGAAGTGGATTGGCCCCTCGGCGTACCTCCACAACCTCTCAGGCCGACATCAGGTCAAGTATTCACTCCGTCGCGGTCAATCACGTCGACCACGGCATCTGTGGGCGTGTTTTTTGCCATGGTGACCGGGATGATTGGTTTTATGGCGTGGCGGATGTCCTCTTTCTCTGCCCACCGGAACAACTCCCGTACCGCAGCGGCCGCGCCTGCTAAGCCCACTGCGCGACGCATTTTCTCCGCACTTTTGACGGATGCGGACGTGGGGCGCCTGCGCGGACTGTCCGCGCAGGCGCAGGCTGAGGAATTGCTCGAACGCGCCATTGGTCACGACCCAGGCGCGCTGGACCTTTTCGATCAGCAAGTTGGAGGCTGGATCGGCCACATTCAAATGAGCGACCGTATGAAGCAGTTGGAGCAGCGCTCGCGGTTTTCCAAGGACCTTCGCGTGCGCTACGCCAATGTGGACATCAATCTTGCGCTAGAAGGTTGGCAAAAGAACAAGCAGGCGGCCGATCTCTTGATCGAGCGAGGGCGTACCGACCCGCCTTACCGTGCGTCGGCGGTCTACTATCTCGGTATGCTCGCGGGTCGTGGTGTCGACTACGAGCGCATCCACGGCGTGCTGTTGAATTATGCCCGATACGATCAGGACGCTACCGTACGGCGGTGGGCCGTCGAGGGGATGCGCTTTCTGCGCGAAGAGAACGTTCTCGATGAGCTGTTCACTTCGTTCACGGAAGATCCCGCTCCCAGCGTGCGGGACCGCGCAGGCTGCAATATCTCCGATTGCGGAATTTTCACGCGCAAGCAGCGCATGAGGATGGTGCCGAAGCTCCTCGATCTGGCGATGAATCCCCGCACAACGGGGCAAATGCGAAGCTGGACTTTCCTCACACTGCAGGAAATTACGGATGAAACTCTGCCCGCGGACGCGATCCTCTGGAGCCGCTGGTATCAGGAACACGGCTCCGAAAAGATGGCGGAGTTCGAACGCCTTGATTGGTGGCAGGTCCGCGGTGACGAGTAGCGCCGATACCCTCAAAGGCTTCTTCGATCGAACGAGAATTTCAAAGACACTTCCATTTACAGCGCAACGCCGTGGAGTAGACTACCTCCTCGCCCTCGCCGGCGGGAGGCTTCATCGATGTCCATCGCTCAAGAAAAACAGGAGCACATTCGAATTGGCGTGGATCTCGGCGGCACCAAGATTGAATTTGTGGCGCTCGAGCGACACGGAAGGGAGTTGCACCGCCACCGCATTGCCACGCCGCGGTTTGATTACCAAGGCACCGTGCTCGCGGTGGCGCACGCTGCGGAAGGAATCGAGAAAGACCTCGGCCGAAGCGCCACCGTGGGCATAGGAATCCCCGGAACGATTTCGACGAAGACGGGCTTGGTGAAGAACGCCAACTCAACGTGGCTGAACGGGAAACCGTTCGACAAGGATCTGAGCCGTGCGCTGGGGCGCGAGGTGCGATGCGCGAATGATGCCAACTGCCTGGCGGTTTCGGAAGCGACGGACGGCGCGGGAACGGGCAAGCATGTCGTCTTCGCGGTTATTCTGGGCACTGGTTGCGGCGGAGGAATTGCGGTCGACGGCCGCGTGCACGGCGGTTCGAATGGAGTGGCGGGCGAATGGGGTCACAACACCTTGCCGTGGATGCGGCCGGAGGAGTTTCCCGGTCCCCCGTGTTATTGCGGGAGGAACGGGTGCATTGAAACGTGGATTTCCGGAACGGGCCTGGAGGCGGATTATAAACGCGCGACGGGCGTTTCTCTGAAGGGCCCCGAGATCATCGGGCGGAGCGGCGCGGGCGAAGCAGCCGCGCTTGCCGCGGTCGATCGATTCGAGGATCGGCTCGTGCGCGGATTGGCGCAAGTGATCAATCTTCTGGATCCGGATGTGATAGTGATGGGCGGAGGTGCTTCGCAGATTCCGCGGCTCTACCATAATGTTCCAGCCCGTCTTAAGGAGTACGTTTTCGGCAAGGAAGCGGACACGCCGATTCTTCCGGCCAAGCATGGAGATGCCAGTGGAGTACGCGGAGCGGCCTGGCTGTGGCCGTTGTAGCCGGATCGACTGGCGGCGATGAACATTCAGATTTTCCAATACACAACGACCTAACTCTTGCCAAACTAGGGATCATCTTGCGGGCAGGACACACCTGTGGTTCTTGCCACGAGGACCAACGCTATGGCTGAGGCGCAAGCAACAGGCGGGCAAGCCGTCGTTCGAAACATTTCGGATACGGCGCGATGGGCGGCAGTCTTTCGCGCCAGAGAGACCGAGCGCGCTGATGCCCTCTTCCGCGATCCCTATGCAGAACGCCTTGCCGGGAAGATGGGCGTGGATATTGCCAACACACTGCCGGAGGGAAACAGTCACGCGTGGGCGTGGGTGGCCCGGACTTATCTGTTCGATAAGTTCGTCGCGCAGGAGATCGACCAAGGCACGGACATGGTGGTGAATCTCGCCGCTGGACTCGACGCGAGGCCGTACCGCATGGCACTGCCTGCATCGTTGCAGTGGATCGAAGTCGATCTGCCGGAAATTCTTACTTACAAAGAGGGAATCCTTGCGAACGAGAAGCCGGTCTGCGCTCTGGAGCGCGTTCGTACGGACTTGTCTGACGGCGGCGCCCGGCGCACACTGTTTGCCGACCTCGATCGCCGCGCCAACAGAATCCTGATTCTCACGGAAGGTCTGCTCATCTATCTTAGCGCCGAAGAAGTGGCTGCCCTTGCCGAGGACCTCGCCGCCTGC
>WNFS01005403.1_pt1 | contig 10760 bp, 9 predicted proteins | sample 5400141 | NCBI WGS metagenome assembly WNFS01 (sample SAMN13153358, study PRJNA577476) | soil metagenome | isolation source: 60 cm saprolite under Madrone tree | place: USA:California | collected 2016-06-14 | reverse complement strand
TGCTCGACAACCCCGTTTCGCATAATCACTATGAGATCGGCTAGGGCGAGGGCCTCGAGTTGGTCGTGGGTGACATGAATCGTGGTCGTGCCCACGCGGCGCTGCAGTAGCTTGAGCTCGAACCGCATCTCGTACCGCAACCGGGCATCGAGATGCGTGATCGGCTCGTCGAGCAGCAGCACAGTTGGTCTCCGGATCAAAGCGCGGCCGAGCGCCACGCGTTGCTTCTGGCCGCCGCTTAGCGTGGCGACCGGCTTGTCGAGAAGCGCTTCGATCTGGAGCAACGCGGCCACCGAGCTGACACGCTGCTTAATCTCCTCGTTGTCGAACTGGGCCTTATACCGCGGCGCCCGTAGCGGGAAAGCTAGATTCCCCCTAACGTCGAGGTGCGGATAAAGCGCATAGTTCTGAAACGCCAGTCCGACGTTGCGGGCGAACGGCTCTAGCGCTTCGATACGCCGGCTGCCGATCCGGATCTCGCCCGCATCCAAGGTCTCGAGACCAGCGACGCACCGCAAGAGCGTTGTTTTGCCACAGCCGGAAGGGCCGAGCAGACACAGGTAGGCTTTGTCCGGTATCGTGAGATCTATTCCGCGCAGCGCCTCAATCGGGCCGAAGCGCTTGCAGACCCCGCTGAGCTGAACTTCAGCCACTGCCGTCCTCCCCCCGACTATGAAGGAGCGATCTGGCGGCCGAGTCGAACAGGTGCAGTGCTTCGCTCTCAAATACAAGACCGACGATCGCTCCTGCAGCGGGCCGGCCGTCGGACGGGACCACGACAGCCAGCACAACCTCTCCGTTCAGACGCTCAGGAGCTGGCGTCACGATCGAGATATCGTTGGGACGTATACCGAGCGTCAAGTTGCGATCATCCGTCGCACGCAGCGCAGCCGCAAGTGGTTCAGGTAGCGGAATCTGGACGCCTTTGACCGCGAGCGAGTCCGCCGTCACCCGGTGGACCGGCAAAAACACCATAGGAGGCGCCGCCTCCCCTTGGTCGTGGGTCACATAGATGGTCGTTATACCGAGCCGCTCCTGCAGCCGCCTGATCTCGGCCCGCAGTTCGACACGAAGATAGGCTTCGAGATGGCCGAGTGGCTCGTCCATCAAGAACATGGCAGGCTCGCGGACCAGCGCCCGGGCGACGCCGACTCGCTGCTTCTCGCCGCCAGAAAGCCGGCTCGGCCGGCGCGCCATCAGCGGCTCGATGCGCAACATGCGGGCGATCTCCATGACCCGCCGCTCGACGTCCTGCGCGGGTAACCGGCGCGCCCTCAAGGGCATGGCAATGTTCTCAAAGGCCGTTAGATGCGGATAGAGCGCATAGTTCTCGAAGATCATGGCGCAATCGCGCGCCTGGGGCGGCAGATGATCGATGCGATGGCCGTCGGCCAGGACCATGCCCTCGGATACCGCCTCAAGTCCAGCCAATACGCGGATGGTTGACGACTTGCCGCAGCCCGATGGACCGAGGAGGCACAAGAACTCGCCATCTTCCACGACGAGATTCAGATCCGCGACGGCCTGCGTGCCGTCAGCATAGGATTTGGTCACGCCGCTAAACTCGATCCGAGGCATAGCTACTTCACCGCCCCGAAGGTGAGACCGCGCACAAGGTGCTTCTGCAGCGCGAACGTGAAGACCAGGATCGGCAAGACCGCCATCGTCCCGACCGCCATATACTCGCCCCAAGCGAGACCCATCGAGTTGGAGAAGCCGGCGAGATAGACAGGCAGGGTCGCTGCCCTGCTCTGGGTTAATACCATGGCGTAAAGGAACTCGTTCCAACTGAAGATTGCCGAGAGGATCGCCATGCTCACGATCCCCGGTCGCACGAGCGGGAGCGCGACCCGCCAAAAGATCTGGAGCCGGCTATATCCGTCCACAAGGGCCGCCTCTTCGATCTCGATCGGAATTTCGGCAAAGAAACCTCGCAAGATCCAGACAACAAGGGACAAGTTCATCGCAGTGTAGATCAGAATTAGGGCGATATGGCTGTCGAGCAGCCCGGCCCTCTGCACCATGATGTAGATGGGCACGACGAAGGCCACCGGCGGCGCAAACCGGGTTGAGAGGATCCAGAACGCGAGCTGGCGATTACCAGCAAAGGAAAAGCGCGCGAGGCCATATGCCGCCATCGCGCCGAGGACGACGGCCAGAAACGTGCTGACCGCGCTAATCACGATGCTATTGACGAGATAAGAAATTGCGCCGCGCCCGCCGAAGACGAATAGGGCGTTGTAGAAGCTCTGGAGAGTGGGTTTGAAAACCCAGACCGGCGGCCAAGCGAAGATATTAGTTTCCGTCTTTAGTGCCGTCGTCACAATGACATAAAACGGAAACAGGCAAAAGCCGCTAAAGACAGCAGCGACGAGATATCGTAGAGCACCAATCGGCCAATCGCCAGCCGGCTGGCGCGCTCTCTCAACCGGAGCCTTATTGCGGATTCGCGCGACGGTCATAGCGCCGTCTCCTGGGATTCGAGCCGCCTGACGAAGAGTTGGCTCAGTGCGGTTACGAGCGCGAGCATCAGCACCGCCATCGCAGCTGCGTAACCGAGATCGAGAGACAAAAATCCGGTCGTATAGAGGTACCAAGGTAGCACTTCCGTATCGCCGGCAGGGCCGCCCTTGGTCATCATGAACACGAGTTCCAACGAGCGGAGCGCGTCAACCGCCCGGATGATCAGGACAATGAGGATCGTTGGCCGAAGCAAGGGAAGCGTGACGCGGAAGAAGATCTGGCGTTCGGTCAGTCCATCGATGCGCGCGGCTTCATAGACATACTCGGGTAGAGCCTGCAGCGCAGCGAAGAAGACCAGCATGACGAACGGCGTCCATTGCCAGACGTCGGTCGCGACAATACTAAGCAACGCCAGAGTACCCTCGGTGAGGAATGGTACGCGCTCTCCGCCCAACTTAACCCATATCCAGTTCACGAGACCGAAGTTCTCGTTGAACATATAGAACCAGACCAAGCCGACCACCAGTGGCATTGCGAGCGAGGGCAGGAGCGTGAGCTTCCGCAGAGTCGCAATTGCCTTCTGTCGCGCGTTGAAAACGAAGGCCAAGGCGAAGCCGAGCATTAGTTCGATGCCGACGGCCAATGCGAGGAATTTCAGGGAAACCAGCACGGCATTTCGGAACCGTTCGTCGAAGAACAGCTCCTCATAATTGGATAGGCCGGCGAGGCGCGGCGGTTGGGGTCTGGCCAGCGTCCAGTAATGGACGCTGATGTAGAGCGCATAGACGATCGGAAACAGGTTGAGCGCGAGCAACACGGCGACCGCGGGAGCGATCAGCACCCAAGCGGCACGGCGCCTCTGGACCGCCAGTTTCATCGGGTCCGGCTTTCAGTTTGGCCAGCTTTGGCGGAAATGATCGGCCGTTGACCCGGCATCCGTGATGGCGTTGGCAGGCAGCGACGGCTCTTAATAATAACCGGCCTTGTGCATGATGCGGTCGATCTCCTGCTGTGACTCCTTGACTGCGTCCTCCGGCGTCCGCTTCCCGGCGAGCATCTCGTGCATCACGGAGCCTAGCACGTCGACAATCTGCTGCAGTTCGGGCACTGGCGGCCGCTGCCAGTCCGCCAGTTCGCCCTTGCTCGCCATCGCGTCCACCACTGGAACGACAGGGCAGTCCGCAATCACGTCGGGATCCTGACTGACGCTGTGCCGCGGGCTGACGCAATCGCCATGCTTGGTGTACTCCTTCATCATCTCCGGACTCGTGAGCCAGGTGATAACCTTCCACGCCAGCGGGACGCGGTTCTTCTCAAGGTTGGCCGGGATCCCCAGACTCCATCCACCCAGCGGGGATACCGGCGCGGCCCCCGGGCCGTGCGGATGGACCACGTAGCCGACCTTGCCACGCGCTGGCGCCTGCGGGTCAAGCTCGTAGATCGCCGAGCGGCCGGACCAGATATAGGTCATCGCGGCGCCACCCTGGGCAAACACCCGCACGCGCTCATCCCAGGCCATGTTGAGGATGCCTGGCGGCGAGTAGTCCATGAGCGCCTTCAAATACTTGGCGGTAGCAAGGCCGGCCGGCGTGTCGATCATCGGCTTCATGTTCTGCGGCTGGATATTGTCTATCGAGAAGCCGTGGTCCTTCCTCGGCAGGTCGATCGGCGCCTGGCCGAATGACCCCATGACTTGGATGAACGTCTGGCCGAGCGGCGTACCGCGGGCGCCATTCCAGGCGATGCCGGCTAAGCCTGGCTTTGAGCTGTGGAGCTTCTTCGCTGCGGCCAGCACGTCGTCGGTAGTCTCAGGCGGCTGCAGCCCGGCCTCCGCGAACAGATCCTTCCGGTAGGCGAGGATTTCCGGATGCGGCTGGATGGGAATGCCGAGCTGTTTGCTGCCGACCTGTGCGCCGGTCCAGGCCGCTTCCTGAAAATCGGCGGCGTCGAACCCCGATTCCTTGATCAGCGGATTGAGATCGAGGAGGAACGACTTGTACTCACCGAACTGGGGAAGGTCGACGGCGACGATGTCGTAGCTGGACGTCGGGTTCTGAGCGTTGAGCAGGACCTGCTGATGCAGGACGTCGAACGGCCGGACCTCCAGCTCGATCTTGCCGCCGGCCATCTTTTCCATGTCGTCATGTATTTTTTGCATGACCTGGAATACCGGGTCGCCAATGGCGAGAATCCGGATCGTCTGTCCGTCGAGCACGCCTGCCGCCTGCATCGAAGCAGGTGCGGCGGAAACAGCGCTGGCGAAGAGCCCAGCAACGAGCAGCCGGCGGGCGTGCGTAAGCCGTTGTAGCATTCGGTTTTGCATTATCGGCCTCCGTTATACGTTCTCTGTTTGTTCATGGCATTTGTTGCTGGGTTAAATTCCTTATCGATGACACCCGCAGGCATTTTGACGCAGAGGAAGAAGGTGTTTGTGCCGAGAACCGATCGCTGGCACTGAGTCGTGCCTTCCGCAACATCGGCCACTCCCTATCATCGAGCGAAATCCTAGACCGAGGGAAGCCTAACTAACAGAGGCGTCGGAAGGAGGAAATCGGACGACCAAACGTCCTTCAAAGTTCTTAGATACCAAAAACATTGTGGACGTCCAAGCAAAAAACGGGAGGTCACCGTCACGCCAAACTCCTGGAGGGCCAGCCGTTGGCGTGGCGAAAGATCCTGGCCTGCACATCAGATCTCCGGGGACTCGACCGGGCTCCCAACAGCTCGAGGCGGAACTACGCACTGCGGCTTCGACAAAGGCCGATCCTTTGACGCCCCGGGTAGTCGCGGATCGGTAAGTTCGGTCGCATCGATGTGGTAGATAGGTGTAGCGGCCAGAGAATATGAAATGCCGGAACCAAGGTCACGTCAATGAGCCAGATTACAGCCGGGATGAGCCAGATTACAGCCGGGTATTCTCAGCTGGTGGCGCAGTGTTTGATTTGACCGTCGTAACGCGCCTTAAGGTACGTTGAAGGCTAAACTTGGGAGACTCTAAGCCAGTGGAAGAGTCGAGGAGATCATAGACCCCTACATGCAAGGACTTTCTTGAGCTGAGAGATGAATTTCCCGTCCTCTGGAGCCACGTCTTTGCAGACGTGGAAACGGATCGTTGGGATAGCCAAGGGATTAAGTTCATTTTTGCGTGTGCAAGGATTTCAGCCGATAGGCTGGCGCGATTGCTTTACGAATGCCCGGTCAAGTTCCGCTCCGAATAATATTGGCGATTTTTCCCTTCGAATGCATATCGTTTCGAAAGTAATCTGTTAATCACTCGCGAGGCATCTTTGGTGAAGGCTTTGTAGTGGTCCTTCCCACGAATTCGCAGATCAACCCCCAGAATAGATGAAAGAAAATAGCTCAAAACGGCCACCACCGGCCGCAACCGTCGGGGCGATAATGCCCCTATCCGTACTCTCTAGGAAGAGACAAAAAATCTTGCTAACTCTTGCTTTTGCGGCGCTAGCTGTCGGCTTCCCGGCAGGCTCCATTCGCGCCGCCGAGCCTGTCATCGGCATTCTGCCAAAGACCATCATCGGCGACGTCTTCATGAAGAACATGTCCGATGCCGCGGTCGCGAAAGGCAAAGCGCTCGGAGCAAAGGTCGAGGTTTACAGTGTATCCAGCCATGAAGCTGTTGAGGAACAAGTCTCGGCGGTCGAGTCGCTCATCTCCCGCAAGGTCGACGCGATCATTCTCGCCGCGGTCGACAGTAAGGGTCTGAGCCCCGTCGTCGACAAGGCGACCGCGGCCGGGATTCCGGTCATCCTGGCCGATTCTGGCGTCCAGGGCGCCAAGTACGTCACGGTCGTTCAGACCGACAACATTGCCGCTAGCAGTTTGGCGGCCGACTACGCCGCGGCGCTGCTGAGCGATCGAGGCAAAGTCGCGCAACTCGAGGGAGAACCAGCCTCCGAGACGGCGCAGTTGCGCAAGAAGGGCTTCCACGAGGAAATCGCCAAATACAAGAACATCCAACTGGTATCCTCGATCACCGGCCACTGGACGACGCCGGGTGCGGTCGACGCGACGGAAGCCATTCTCAAGGCGAATCCTGACCTCAATCTGATCTTCGCCTCATCCGACTTGATGGCGGTTGGCGCTGTGACCGTGCTGGAGAGGGAGGGACGCAAGGACATCTTGGTCCTCGGCTTCGACGGAATCCCCGAGGGGGTCGCCCTCGTTAAGCAGCTTAAGGCCGTCGGCGACGTCGCCCAGAACGCCAAAGGTATGGGCGAAAAGGCTGTCGAGGTCGCCGTGCAGGTCATCAAGGACAAGAACGCCGAGGCCACCATCCCGAAGGTGATCGACTCAGGGCTCACGCTTGTCCATCCCTGGAATGTCGACGCTTACTCCAAGGAGAATTTCGGAAAGTAGGGCTAACCCCTCTGATCGCGAGCTTCTTCGAGGCTCGTTTTCGGGTGCCGAATCCTAGTACGTCGAAGAGGCTTGGCCGGTGCCTCGCCTCTTCCCCTTCGGTGTGTCCGCCGACCTTAGGAAATGATGAATCCAGTCATCGAGATCAAGGGCGTGAAGAAGTCCTTCGGAGCTGTCGCCGCCCTAAAAGGCGTCGATCTCGACTTCTATCGCGGGGAGGTCCTTGCCATCGTCGGCGACAATGGGGCGGGCAAGTCCACTCTCATCAAGGTTCTGTCCGGTGTCTACACCATCGACGAGGGCAGCATCCTGATAGACGGACACCCGGTCAGCATCAAATCTCCCAAGGATGCCAAGAGGTTCGGTATTGAGACGGTCTATCAGGACCTTGCGCTGTGCGACAATCTCGACATTTCGTCGAACGTCTTCCTCGGACGGGAGATCACGAAGACGATCATCCCCGGTCTCCTCAAGGTCTTCGATCACAATGCGATGCGCGAACGCACGCGCGCGGTGCTCAACGATCTGCGCATCAGCAGTCTAGAGAGTCTGACAAGCCAGGTCCACCATCTATCGGGAGGCCAGCGCCAGTCGGTCGCGGTCGCCAAGAGCGTGTGCTTCGATGCGCGTGTCATCATCATGGATGAACCGACGGCCGCACTCGGTGTCACACAGACCAGACTGGTTCTTGATCTCGCCAGACGTCTGAGCGAGCGCGGGTGTTGCGTTATCTACATCTCTCACATCATGCGCGACGTGTTGGAAACCGCCGACCGCATAGCCGTCATGAAATCCGGTCAAGTAGTGGGCCTGCGCAAGGCCGCTGAAACTGACAGCGATGAACTGGTTTTCATGATGATCTCCGGCGAGAATCGCAAATCGAGGCAGTAAGTTGGACATGAAGAGCAAGGTGGACACGCTAGTCGGGGAGAAGCCCGTTGCGACCGTCACCTACCAGGAGCGATTATGGCGCCTGTTTAACCGATTCGGGCCAGCGATTATGCTGATGGCGGTCGTCGCCGGTATGTCGATCGCCCATCCGGATTTCCTCACTATCTCCAATCTCATGACGATCGGCCTCCAGGCGGCCGTGCGCGCCTTGCTCGCCATTGGCGAACTCCTGGTGATCATCAGCGGCGGGATCGATCTGTCGGTCGGCACGGCCATGTCCCTGTCGATGGTGACGATGGGTCTCTACGTGATTAATAGCCATGGCTCGCTCGAGATTGGCATGTTGATCGCGATTGCTACCGGTGTCCTCGTCGGTCTAGTGAATGGCACGCTGGTAGCGTTCCTCGGATTGCCGCCATTCATCATCACGCTCGGTATGCTCGGTATAGCGCAGGGCCTTGCGCTGACACTGAGCAGTGGCTTCTCCATGTACGGATTTCCTAAGGAGTTCGATTTCCTCGGCGGCGGCCAGATTATTGGTATACCCGTGCCAATCATCATCCTGGCCGTCGTGGCGCTTGTTGCTTCGTTCATCTTTCGTGAGACGAAGTTGGGGCGATACGCCTACGCCATCGGGGGAGGTGAAGAGGCAGCCAGACGCGCCGGCATTCCAGTGCGACGCTTCAAGGTGGCCATCTACGCCTTCTGCGGCGGCCTCGTCGGAATCTCGTCCATCGTGCTCTCCTCCCGTATCAATTCGGCCCATCCGGGTATCGGCCTCGGCTACGAGTTGGACGCGATTGCCGCGGTGGTGATCGGCGGCGCGAGCCTGATGGGAGGGCGCGGCAACGTCAGCGGCGCGATCATCGGCGCACTGACCATGGCCGCCATTCGCTTCGGCCTCAACGTGATGGCGGTCACGCCGTTCATCCAACAGATTGTCATCGGCGTGATCCTGATCATTGCTGTCTATCTCGACCGGCTGCGCATTTTACAGGAAGCGATGTTTGATCGATTGAGAGCGAGATAGTGTCTGACTTGAAAGATTCGAATATGGTAATCGAAGCGATTGGACGCCGCCTTCGGCTGGCCGTCATCGGCGGTGGTCCAGGATCCGTGATTGGCGAGGTTCATCGCATCGCGGCACGGCTAGACGGCTACTACGATATCGTTGCCTCGGCGCTCTCTTCCGATCCTGAGCGATCCCGCCAGTCGGGACACGCCATCGGAGTGCCCGAGGACCGCGCCTATTCATCTTGGCAGGCACTGATTGAAAACGAGGCCAGGAGAAGTGACCGCCCTGACGTAATCGCCGTGATGACGCCAAATGACAGTCATCACGCGATCTGCGTGGCGGCGCTCGATGCCGGATTCCACGTCATCTGCGACAAACCACTGACGACTGACCTCGTCACGGCAGTAGACCTCGCACGCAAGGTCAAATCGACGAGCGCTGAATTCTGCCTCACGCATTGTTATACTGGCTATCCGATGGTGCGTCAGGCGCGTGCCATGGTACGCGCAGGAGTGATTGGCCCAATACGGCAGGTGCATCTCCAATATGTCCAGGGCTATCTTGCCATGGACGACGTGCCTCCCGGCTGGCGGCTCGACCCGGCTCGCGTCGGCGCATCGATGATCCTCATCGACATCGGGACCCACGCCCATCATCTGGGCGCTTATGTCACTGGACTTGATCTTGTGAGCCTATGCGCGGATGTCGGGCATGTCGTTCCCGGCCGCAAGGTCGACGACTACGGCTCCTTGCTGCTGCGGTACTCGAACGATGCGCGGGGCTCGATGTGGGTCACAAACGCTGCTGCTGGCGCCGAGCACGGCCTGAGCTTTCGAATCTTCGGCGAGACGGGTGGCCTCGAATGGAACCAGGAGGAACCGAACCGCTTGGTGCACCGCACCAGAGACGGCTTTGAGGAGATCGTGACGCGCCGCAAAGATCGGCTCGTGAGCGAAAGCGCGAGGCGGGTGACGCGCGTGGAGATCGGACACCCGGAAGGTTATCTTGAGGCTTTTGCGAACCTCTATTCCGACATCGCGAAGGCCGTGGTTGCGAGGTTGTGCCGCAAGTCGCTTGATCAAGTCGACCGCGCGTTTCCCACAGTCGAGGACGGTGTCAAGGGCTTGGCTTTCGTCGAAGCCGCCGTGCGTAGTTCCGCCTCGCACCGCTGGGAGCCCCTCGAGTCCCCGGCGATCTGATATTGGAGCCGAGTGGGCTGGCCGAAGATGAGGTCTTGCTGGAGGTCGAAGGTTGCGCTGACCCCTATAGGAACTTTTCGCGGCGCCGAAGCTGGAACTCGCCCAGGAGGTGGGTTCGCAAGTGGCGTCGTCGGCCAATCTCTTAGTCGTGGATACGGAAGTTGTAGAACGCTTGTCCGCTCCAGCCGAGAACGAGCCGCAGAACGTCGTGAAGCTCTTCCAGAGAAAGGTCGTCCGGCCGGGCGACGAGCGGGGCTGACTTTCAACAATACGACCCGGAGGTCAGGCGATCACAACAAGATGGGGTGGGCATGAACCTACACTACCTATACCCGACCCCCGACCTTTAGGCGGTCTCCAGGTATGACGAAAGGGAAAACAAAGTACGATAAGCTTAAAATTACGGCGCGAACGCTGATTCTATACTTCCACTTTGATGTCATCGCCTTCGACTACGACTTTGTAACTTGGAACGCCCTTCTGCGCTGGCGGCCCCAAAACAGCGCCGGTTTTGAGGTCGAAATCCGCACCGTGCCACGGACAGGTGACCCTGGTGCCTTGAACGTCGCCTTCCGACAACGGTCCGCCAAGGTGCGTGCAGGTGTCGCCGATGGCATAGTAAGTTCCCTCCACATTAAAGAGGGCTATTTTCTGGCCTTCGATTGTGAACGGAGCCGCTTGGCCGGGTGGCACGTCCTTGGTCTTAGCCCATGTTTAACACTTTTTGCCCCGAAAGCGTCACGTTTTCGAGGGAAGGGCCGCTAATTCCTGAAAATCCTAGTGACAAATAAAAGGTAGAATTTTTTGATAATTTT
>WNFS01004381.1_pt1 | contig 10762 bp, 8 predicted proteins | sample 5400141 | NCBI WGS metagenome assembly WNFS01 (sample SAMN13153358, study PRJNA577476) | soil metagenome | isolation source: 60 cm saprolite under Madrone tree | place: USA:California | collected 2016-06-14 | reverse complement strand
GAAAGCAGCTCCCGCGCTAGAGCCAATTCGAAATCATACTGAGCCATATAACCCCACGTCGCTCCGCCGGTTCTGCGTGATCTCGCGCCAAAGAATCGCACCAAATCACGACGACCGGCAAGCTCGAAAAAAGGAAACATCCGGCCCCGCAGTGACGATCCTAGACGAATCGGAAGCCCGAAATCTCACTGAGGCCAAGTCCTGAAGTAGCGCACTTATAGAACCATAGAGCTAAGATGTCAACTGTAAATTATTGAGTGTAAATTATTGAGGTGTAAATTATTGAGGCATCCGAATGATGGTTGCTCCTGCCGAGGGCCTATTCTGATTGGAGATCAGAAATTTTCGCAGCGCCACTGTTCGGTCTGCGCGCGTCAATTCCTTTCCGGAATTGTAAGGTTGTCGGCGCTGCCAGTGCATCCGTGTGCAGAACACAATCGAAACCGCTCTTCCCGAGTTTTTTGGAACGGCGCAGGATCTGATGCTTGATGCGGAGAGATTGTGGAAGTAGCCGTGAGGATGATTTCTACCTATCTCCCGCTGGGTCTTGTCTGCTGGACGATCGGCAAGCAAGTTGAGCGGGCGCTGAACAACCGCGTGGCGGATCTCGACCGAGGCCTCCGCGAACTGCTGAAGGATCCAGATATCTCCCGCTTGGTAAAACAAGTTTATAATCACGGCATGATCAGCGGTCGGTTCAAAGTCCAGTCCGAACCCAGCAGGGGCCAGTCGATTCGGCCGTCCTACATTCCTTCGCGAGACTTGGCTTTGGCAGTCATGGGAATCGCACTGCCAAACAACTCCAGCTTGGCCCGAGTGGTACGAGGGTCGTTCGCAGTTGATCGTTTTCGCCCTGGGTCTGTCATTGCCGCCATGGACGCCAATTGCGTAACTATTGTGAACGATCTTTGGTTGCGCAAACCTCAGCGAGACGCACTGCTGGCGGCGGCATGAGGGTCGGATGCTAACAGGGATGCAGGACACATTGACTTGTTTGCGGAATAAAGTCGGCGAGAACTTGACCCGGGGGCGCACGCGACCTGGAGCGCTTGGGATTGCCGATCGGTTGGGATGCCTCTGGCTGGTACGGCCTGCTATGGTGGAGCATCTTCGTGCTGGTGTCCCAATGGGATGGTTTATCAGCGCCGGTGCAGTATCATTTGGCGCTCCCTTCTGGCTCCACACGCTCAACAAGTTTATCGTAGTTCGATCGACCATCAAGCCTCGCGAAAAAAGCCATGAGCAGCACTCTAAGTACTGCACTCAACGATTTTGGGCCAGCCAATTGCGAATCCCAGCTGATCGCTTCGAAAGGAGATAATTCATGTCGCCATCCGAATCAGGGCCGACCGACGCAGGACTGCCAGTCGGAGCAAATGCAAGCACCACGCTAACTGTCGAGGACATCAAACGTATTATTGCTGAAGCGCAGTCTTCGGGCGCAGATTCCGTAAGTTTAGGGATGCAGATCTTCCGCACGTTAGGAGATAACATCAACACTTCCGGCGCACTCGTCAGCCAGGCGCTGCTGGAGTCGAATGTAGCCGTCCAGGGTCCACTGGCTGCGCTTCTTACCGCCGCTCAGACGATCACAAAGACGGGCACCCAGGTGCAGATTACCAATGGGCAAGAGACCAAGACAGAAATCGGCGGGACTCCCATTCGTTTTAAGGAAGCGGTTAGCTTCGACGTGGTGGACGATGGAGGGCTACCTACCCTCAGAAACATTGTTGGCGTGGGCGCCCACAAATTCCTCTGGTTGGACATCACCGAGATTCAACTGAAACAGAACCAAGGACAACGAGTTATTCATGTGGTGACCTCTGGCGGCAGTCGAGATTTCGTCTTGTGATTGAACGGGTAGACGGTGGAGGTTTACAGGCAAACGCTCGGTCAAGACGATAAGCGGATGGTGGTCCAGGGACCGATGGCCCAGCGTGGAACGCATCCACTGCCATCGGCTTCCAAGTGAGTCACTTCTTGGGTAGCAGCTAAACAGCGCCGTGGCTCTGGCAAGCGAATCGATGAAAGCGCTACGCTGCGGTGATTTCGATTCCGGCCCTCCCAGCGCCGCTGGTGGTGCCCCGCTGTTGTTGGGTTGACATCTTACCCAAATATTCCATACTCAGGTTATATGTCTCCCGGGGAAGCCAGAGAACGGCCAGAACTGCCGTAGGGCACTCTGGAATCGCCCGGGCCATCCAGCAGACGTCGCAAGAAGAACTGCTGGTGGAGCACGGCGCGCTTTATCCTGCGCTCCAGCGATTGGCAGAGCGGCGGAGGATCTCTGATAAGTGGGGAATCTCGGCAAATAACCGAGCAGCCCACACCATGCATTCCGGATGCCAGCAATCCGTACTAGGATGCGGCGTCCGGGCACCCGTCATGCAGACATAGTCTGCTGAGGATCCCCAGCCATGCTGGGCCGCTTCGAGAAATCGGGGAGTACTACGAGAAAGAGCAACAAAAAGGTTGCGCTTCCGGTCGTGCCGCGCTAATCTGCAACCTGGAGGTTGCTTAAGATGGATATTCGTATTGAGAAACGCATTGAACTCAAGGCCCCAGTTTCGCGTGTCTGGCGTGCGCTGACGGATCACCGGGAGTTCGGCGAATGGTTTCGCGTGAGACTGGATGGCCCGTTCGTACCGGGTCAGATTTCGCTCGGCCAGATTACCTATCCCGGCTACGAGCACGTCAAATGGGAGGCCGTGGTGCAAAAAATGGAGCCCGAACGGCTCTTTTCCTTCACCTGGCCCCATTATTCCGGAGATTCCAAAACAGATTATTCGAAGGAGCCGTCCACCCTCGTCGAATTCAGGCTGGAGAAGACCTCGAGCGGCACACTGCTCCTGCTCACGGAGTCCGGCTTCGACAAAATCCCCGGCGACCGACGCCTCGAAGTATTCCGCAGTAATGATGGTGGTTGGACCGAGCAGATGAAGAACATCGAGAACCATGTCGCACCCACGTCGTAGCAGCACGGCAAACAAACGGCGGGCCCGTGCACCCGTATTTGCAGCGCTGGGCGACGAGACGCGGCTGTCGCTGGTTGCAAAACTTTGTGGCGGGCGGCCTCATTCGATCTCTGAGCTAACGGAGGGTTCGAAGCTGACCCGGCAGGCGATCACCAAACATCTTCGAGTGCTGGAAAGTGTAGGAATTGTGCACAACGTTCGTGCGGGTCGCGAGAGCCGATTCGAATTCGATCCCCAGCCGATGGAAGGAATTAAGGAATACCTCGATTTCGTTTCCGAGAAGTGGGATCAGGCGCTGTCCAGGTTAATGTCGTTCGTCGAAAATTGAATGTCCGGAGTGAGATAAAGGTCTTTGGGGCGCGCTCGAAGTGCAGCGGGAACGTTTAAGACCAACGTCTGGCTGACGAGTCGGCAATGCGGAAGTCCGGCGGGCCTTCGTCGATTTCCCACTCTGCCGCGGTTCCGCCAGAAACCGGTAATTCAAGAGTTAGGTTGCAAAAGCACAGGTGCGGCCTGCAAGCTGATAGGCATGCCGGAACTGCCCGATATCGCCGCCTACATCACTGCACTCGAACCGCGCATCCTCGCGCAGCCGGTCGAACGAGTGCGACTGGCAAGCCCTTTTCTGCTTCGAACGGCGCAACCCCCAGTAACGAATGTGGAGGGCCGCGTCGTCCGCGAACTTCGGCGAATCGGCAAGCGAATCGCGATTGGAGTGCAAGGCGATCTCTGGCTGGTGCTGCACCTGATGATTGCTGGCCGTTTGCACTGGCGGCACCCCAAGGCAATGCTGGTGGGCCGCCGGAGTCTAGCAGCCTTCGATTTTCCCAGCGGCTCTCTCGTGCTTACCGAAGCAGGCACAAAGCACCGCGCATCGTTGAGTGTGCTAACTGGCGAAGACGGCTTGCATTCCGTCGACCCAGGAGGAATCGAAATCTTCAAGAGTGATCTTTGCTCGTTTCGCGACGCACTCAGGGCCGAAAACCGCACGCTCAAGAGAGCTCTTACCGATCCGCGCCTGGTCAGTGGGATTGGCAACGCGTATTCGGATGAAATCTTGCACGCAGCACAACTGTCGCCTATCGCCCTCACGCACAAGCTGGAGCCGCACGAATGGGAAAGACTGTTCGCTGCGACGCGCCATACCCTCGAGCTGTGGATCGACCGGCTGCGCGCGGAAGCGGAGGCTGGCTTTCCCGAAAAGGTGACCGCCTTTCGCAAGGAAATGGCGGTTCACGGACGCTATGGAGAGCCTTGCTTGAGGTGTGGAGAAAGGATTCAGCGGATTCGCTACGCGGACAACGAAACGAACTACTGTGCTCGATGCCAAACTGGTGGAAAAGTTCTTGCGGATCGCGGTTTGTCTCGGCTTTTGCGATCGGACTGGCCGCGCACCCTCGAGGAACTCGAGGCTCTCAAGCGCCGCTAACTAGAAGTGCAAACCCTGCCGTTCAAAAGCCTTCGCGCCGGATAGCATTTTCGGTAGGGTCGGTTGTTCCTGCGGTTGGCCAAGCGCACGACCGGCTTACTTCTCTATTTCAGAGGCCCAATTCAAAATGATCGACAACGGCGCCGGACTCGGCTCATCCACTCTTGCGTTGATTAGAAATCTCTGGCCATCGACGGTCAAATCATACGAAAACAGGTCCATGGAGGAAATCGGCTGTCGTGTGTGTGTCTGAAACAGCGCCACGGGTGTTCCTGCTTCGAAGTTGCTTCCCGTCTTTACGCTTACGGACATCATTTTCCCTTCGCCGGAGAGGTAGAATAATTCCTTGCCGTCCCGCCGCCACTTCGGCTGCTCGCCACCGCTCCTAGACACTTGCCATTTGCTGTTTGCGTTGGGAAACGGCGATACAAACACCTCCCAAGTTCCTGTTTCATTCGTGGCGTAGGCTACCCATCTTCCATCCGGCGAGAATTGCGCATTCCGGACCCCCATCGCAGGCACCACACGCGGCTAGGGACGAGTAGGCATGCCGGGCCATTCGAGAGATTGAGGAGCCGTGGCTTGGTTATTTTCCTGCCTCGGGCTGCGTCACCATCAGTGCGGGAACCTCTTGTTGTTTCACCAGGTTGTTGTAGGCCGCTACGGCGGTCGAGACAATGGCCTTCCATTTCGCCAGTTGTTCATCCACCGCTTTGCTGAGCATGTCGAACACCTCGTAGGACTGCTTCGTGGGGGCCGAATCCGCACTCCCCACGACACCACTCAAGGCAACCAGGTGGTTGTTCAAACGAACCGGGAAATTGAGCACATCCTGACCGCTCTTGGCCTTGGTCTGGATAAGCGCTTCTTCCACCTCCGTCATCTCGGTATCGAGCGTCTTGCCGGCATCGGCAATGGCCTTGGCGCGAGCGTCGCTCTTCAGGCGCTTGTTAATCGTATGGATCTGCTCGCGAAGATCGCGAATTTGGATGATGGTATCGTCCGTTTCCGTGACCTTGTCACGGATCTTGAGAAGCAGATCGAATTGCTTGGCCAGATCCTGCTGACCGATCTTCAACCGCGGATCAGCTTTGATCTCCAGCGACGCAGTGTAACTCTTGCCTAGCACCGTCAGCCGTACCTGATAGGCGCCCGGCAGCGCTTCTGGACCGTCAGTGTTGCCGCCCCAGAGTGGCGCGTGTGGCACCTTCGTCGCTGCCTCGTAGCGCAGGTCCCAGACGAAGCGGTTCAGGCCCGTGTCGGCGGGCAGTCCGCCCGCATTGCGGTCGCGGCTGAAGAAATCTTCCTCCTCGTCGCTGGCTGGCTCTTCCTTCTTAGGATATTTGCGGATGACCCTTCCCGAGGAATTCAGTATCTCCATAGTGATCTTTGGGGCTTCTTCGGTATCAGTCTTCTTGGCTTCAGAGGAAGTCGACGGGGTGGCTTCAGTTTTTGCCGGTGCGCCCTCAGAACCACCACCAGAAGCCTGCGGTTTCGCCTGCTCTGGCTTCTTGAGCGAAGCTTTTAACCAATAATTAATGACGGCTCCTGCCGGCGGATTCTTTCCAACATTGCCGCTGGGGGCAAAAAACGAACCCCGGAAGACCGTATGATTCGCTGAGGTGGGCGTGAACAGGTGAGCCTCCTGCTGCGGAATCGAATCTTCGTATTGCTCAAGCGGAGCAATGTCATCCAGCACCCAGAAGCTGCGTCCGTGCGTGGCCACCACCAGATCAGTGTTCTTAATCACCAGGTCGTTTACCGGGGCCGCCGGAAGATTCAGTTGAAGCGGCTGCCAGTGCGCGCCATCATCGAAAGAAACGTACACCCCCTGTTCGGTTCCGGCGAAAAGCAAACTTGGACGCCGGGGATCGACCCTGACGGCATGGACAAAATCGTTCGGCGGAAGCCCGGTGACTAGTTTGGTCCAGGTCTTGCCAAAATCTGTGGTCTTGAACACGTAGGGTGCAAAGTCATCCAACTTGTGGCGTTCGACGGCGAGATAAGCGGTGCCTGCTTCACGCGAAGAAGCCTCGATCATGCTCACCGTGCCCCAATCCGGCATGGCCTTCGGGGTGACGTTCTCCCAATGCTCGCCACCATCGCGCGTGAGTTGAACCAATCCGTCATCGGTTCCTGCCCAAATCAGAGCCTTCTGTACGGGCGATTCCACGACCGAGAAGATCGTGTCATAAACCTCGACACCGGTGTTGTCTTTGGTGATGGGGCCGCCTGAGGACACCTGTTTTGACTTGTCGTTGCGCGTCAGATCGGGACTGATGATCGTCCAGCTCATGCCGCTGTCGGTGGTCTTGAACAGCACTTCGCCCGCGAAGTACATCGTCTTGGGGTCGTGCGGTGAAAAAGCGATGGGCTCGGTCCATTGGAAGCGGTGTTTGACGTCGCCCGCGGACCAGCCGATCGGGTTCACCGGCCAGGGGTTGATGGCCTGCTCTTCGCCGGTGCGATGATCGTAGCGGGTGATCTCGCCACCGTAAGAGCCGGCATACACGATCTCGGGGTCCGTCGGGTCGGGTGCGATGTAGCCACTTTCGCCGCCACCCACGTCATACCAGTCAGGGCGATCAATCCCTCCTTTCGGGCTCGCACTGGCGATGGCCACAGTGGAGTTGTCCTGTTGGGCGCCGTAGATGTAATACGGGAACCGGTTGTCGGTAATGACATGGTAAAACTGCGCGGTGGGCTGGTTATACACGCTGGTCCAGGAATCGCCGCCGTCGGTGGAAATAGTGGCGCCGCCATCGTTGCCATTCGCGAGACGCTTGGGATTCGTGGGATCGATCCACAGCGCGTGATTATCTCCGTGCGGCGCGCGGATTCGGCTAAAAGTCTTGCCTCCGTCATTGGATCGATACGCTGCAGTGTTCAGGATGTACACCGTATCTTCCGACTTTGGATCGGCAAAAATGTGCGAGTAGTACCAGGCCCGCTGGCGAAAACGGTGGTCGTCGGTGGTCAAGTGCCAGGAATCGCCGCCGTCGTCCGAGCGATAAATTCCGCCCTTCTCTGCCTCGATGACCGCCCAAACGCGGTTGAAGTTTGCGCCGGAGACCGTGACTCCGATGCGGCCCAGAATACCCTCGGGCAGTCCGTGGCCTTTGAGTTCTTTCCAGGTTGTTCCGCCGTCGCGGGAACGATAAAGGCCGCTTCCTGCGCCGCCGCTATCCAAACTCCACGGGGTCCGCCGAGCTTGCCACAATGCAGCGAACAGGACATTGGAGTTGCTGGGATCGAACACCACATCGATGGCCCCGGTCTTGGCATCCTTATAAAGCACCTTCTGCCAGGTCTTGCCGCCATCCTGCGTGCGGAAGATGCCGCGCTCATCGTTATCGGCAAAGGGATGTCCGAGCGCCGCGACAAAGGCGATGTCAGGATTCTTGGGGTGCACGGCGAGGCGCCCGATGGCATGCGTGTCGGCAAGCCCAACAAACTTCCAGGTCTTCCCAGCGTCGATCGACTTGTGAACACCGTTTCCACCGACGATGTTGCCGCGAATGCACGCCTCTCCAGTGCCGACATAAACGACATTGGGGTCAGATTCGGAAACCGCTATCGCCCCGATCGCCGGCGATGCATCCTTCGTCTTGTCGAAAATTGGTTTCCAGTTGAGGCCGCCATCAGTCGTCTTCCACACGCCGCCGGCGGTCGAGCCAAAGTAATAAACGTTATCCTGTCCGACGACGCCTGACACCGCGACCACGCGCCCGCCACGAAATGGGCCGACCAGGCGATACTGCAGACCTTTCCACGGGTTCTTGTCCTCGCCCTCTTCTTTCTCTCTCTGAGTGTCAGCGGTCTGCACCCCGGCAGTCTCTGCCTGCTTCTGGCCGGAATCAGGGGTCTGCTTCGGCGGGTGTTTCTGCGCGAACACTGGGGTACTGAGACATGCAACTAGAAGAGCGAGCGAGGTCGTTCTCAAGTTTTTGTTCCTCCGGAAACGTAAACGATACATGCGGCAGCCACACCTTCTCAACCGGAAAGATTTCTATCTAGTTTTGTGTTTGTGGGTCAGAGTGAGGCTGGAGCCAATGTCTTTCTTCGAGCGAAGCACTGCCAGATTTTCCTGCGGTCGCCGTTTTCATGCTAATGGCCCAGGCCTTATCCTTGCCCTTCCAAGAATGGCGACACAACCCCCTGAATCCCTTTCTCCTAACAATCCTACCGGCGGCTGCGCATGCTATTCATTCCTAAGGCATTGTGAATTTTGGCTAGGACAACTGTTTCTCAGAGAGGCAACCGGTATCGGGTCCTCCGCACGCAGAATGTGGACGAGACACCATCAGGAAAACTATTGCGACGAATTGCGCCGACGTGAGGCCGATTCGAATACGCGGAAATGAAATTGGAGCAGAGCAGGCAGATGTTCCGCCACGTAGACCCAATTGTGACCCCCGGGGTAGAGGTGAAACTCGTGGGGAATGTGGCGCGAGTCAAGCGTTTTGTCCAGAGCCACGGCACCGGCGTCGAAACCAAAATCGTCTTCGGAGCCGCAATCAAAGTAGATCTGCAATCCGACGAGACTCGCGGTATGCGCGATGGTCAGGGGGTCGTTGTGTTTCCAGAAGACGGGGTCGAGCGGAGAACCAAAGACGTCACCGAGAATCCGCGACCTGGCAAGCTGGCGGGCATCGCTGACTGCGACTGTGGGAATTTTCTCGAGCAGGGCCGCGCTGTGGGCGCCCAGGGAGACGAAGAGCTCCGGATGAAGGAAGGCCAGATGCATCGCGCCGTATCCGCCCATGGAAATTCCGGCTATGCCGCGAGAGGCGCGCCCGGCCCTGGTGCGATAGCGTTTTTCGATCTGCGGCAAGAATTCTCGGAGAAAGAAATCCTCATAACGACGGTGGCCGTCGCGGGAATTTATGTAGAAGCTGGAACCTCCATCCGGTGTGACGATTAGCAAATCACCGAGCTGATGGCGCTCCCAAAGGTCCTCGACGAGATTGAAACCGCCGGAATGGATGAGCATTTGCTCGTTGTCACCTAGGCCGTGGAGAAGATAGAGGATGGGATACCGGCGCGTCTTTTCCGCGTCGTAGCTAGGTGGCAGGAGCACGCAGTAAGCGACGGGATGACCTAGTATTTTGCTAGCTGCGGAAAGACATTCTGCCCGGCCGGTCGCGAAAACGGGGTGATGCAAGGCGAGGTAACCCAAAAATAGCACAGCCCCTCGAAACAGCCGGGAACTATTCATACCGCAAGGCCTCGACGGGGTTGAGACGCGCGGCGCGCGTTGCGGGATAAAGCCCGGCGGCGAGGCTCACGAGGATGGCGAAGGCAATCGCACACAGGACCAGCCACCACGGAACGGAGAACACATGGGCGGGGGGCAAATTCTGGCGCTGTAGATAGAGATTGGTCCCCCAGGTCACGGCCTTGCCGATAAGCCAGCCGATACCCACGCCGCAGACCCCACCCAGCAGACCCATGACCCCGGCTTCGACGAAGAAGAGCTGTTTCACGTCCCGATCGGCGGCGCCGAGCGCCTTGAGGATTCCGATTTCGCGCCGGCGCTCAAGAATGGCCATTACCAGAGTGTTGATAATACCGATGGTGGCGACGGTGAGCGCCAAACTGCCGAAGATGCCGAGGAGAAGATCGAAGATGGTGAAAAAGAGGCGCAAATTGCGTGTGGCGTCGAGCAAGGAAAAGGTGGAGAAGCCCATGTTTTTGATGGAGGTTTCAATCGCTTCCACCTGGGAGGGGCTCTTGGCGCGAACGGTTAGGTTTGCATAGCTGGGTTTGCCGTTCGATGTGCGCACGGCATCCCGCAAATCATTCACCTGTGCCGCCCGCAACGCCGACGCAACCTCAAGCGGCATGAACAAGCGGCCGTTACCGTAACCGGCAAACCCGGCGGCCGGTTCGGTCTCGACAATGCCGACAATCCGGAGTTTCTTCTCTCGAGGAACAATGGAAAAACCTTCGCTCGCACTGTCATTAGGAGATGTTATCGCGGAGCGGTCGACATTTCTGGCGCTCGGTGGATCCGTCGGTGCACGCTGGGGCGCGAGCGGCTGGCGCTCGACGTAGCGCACCACGAGCTCCTTGCCGATCAGCGTGGAAGGCTGATCGGATAAGTCCTTCGCAAATTCGATCTGCAGAATACCCTCGTCGGCGGCCGGGCTCGAAAAAAAGCTGCCCTGCATGCCATCGTAGGCGCCATTCCCACGGGCTGAAGCAGGCACGCCCGCCACGACGGTGGAATAGGGATTGCCCGCGTATCGCACTTCCGTGGGGAAGCGAATCTGCGGATAGACTTCGATGACATTCGGCAAGCGTTCCATTTCCTTGCGGGCGTCTTCGTCGAGAGATCGCAGTTTTTGCGGGGACG
>WNFS01026709.1_pt1 | contig 10763 bp, 10 predicted proteins | sample 5400141 | NCBI WGS metagenome assembly WNFS01 (sample SAMN13153358, study PRJNA577476) | soil metagenome | isolation source: 60 cm saprolite under Madrone tree | place: USA:California | collected 2016-06-14 | reverse complement strand
CACGTGATGATGTCGCCGTTGGGATCCAGCAAGTAGATGGCGTACTCCTCGACGCTATCCACTAAAATGTGAAATTGTTCGGCGGTGTCCTGAAGTGCGGAGCTATTGGACCAGTCCTTAGGCATTGGCTGAGGCGGCAGAGGTTGAATACGTTTCGAAGGACCCCTCCGATCTGGTTCCCTTGCAATTGCAAGATTTTATCGAAGATCGGCGGTCTTACGCAAGCTGGCGATTACGGCTTCTGGTGTGTCTGATCGTTCAAGCTGCTTTAGATACGGCCCTGTGGGCTCTCCAACCTGAAGAGATCATGCCGGGCCGCTGTTAACCGGCCACAGGTCCGCACACTGGACGGATTCGTCCTGCGGCGAACCGGTGGCTACACGACTTGTTCACTGCATCTACTAATTTCTTGCGCGTGACGGTCGGGAACGGCGTCTTTTCCTGGCAAACTTTGTGGTGGGTGTGTCTGAAAGAGCCAAGGCTCGAGCCAGATCGGCTTCATCCGTGATGTCCAGGCGCAACGGCGTAATCGAGACCCAATGGTGCTCGACAGCCCAGCGGTCGGTCCCTTTCGCAGCACCTTGTAGCGGCGTGACTGTGAACCAGAAAATGGCACGCCCGACGGGATCTTTGTCGGGAACAACTTTGCCGTCGTAATGGCGCACAGATTGACGCGTCCAACGAATGCCCTTCGGTTTCTCCGGCAAATTCACGTTTACCAAAGGCAGTGTCTTCGTGGGCATCAACAGGTCGAGCACCTTGGCAACGTAGGGCTCGAGCCCTGCAAAATCCGGCTCGCGACTGTCGCTGACGTTCGTGCTGAACGCGATGCCTCTGGATCCGAGCAATGCAGCCTGTTTAGCAGCGGCCAACGTGCCGGAATGCCAGAGTGAGTTGCCGAGATTCAGGCCCAGATTGATTCCGGAAAGTACAAGGTCCACGTGTCCCCACCGATGCATTCCGAGTGCGACACAATCGGCCGGTGTCCCATTCACGCTGTACGCCTCGAAACGTTCGAGATGAATACGTTTAAACCGCAAGGGGCGGGATGATGTGATCGCATGACTCATTGAGGATTGCTCTACGTCAGGCGCCACAATGCGCACCTCACCGAAACGCGCTGCCGCTTTCGCCAGCGCCGAAATTCCCGGGCTGTAAATTCCGTCGTCGTTCGAGATCAGGATTCGCATTTTCACACTTTAAGAAACGCGTGTCGGCCTGTTGTTGGCCGAATAGGTTGTGACAGTAACGGCTGTAACAGACCAGTCATGCGAATCCTGTTGATCCACAATCCGAAAGCCGGAGACCGTGAACACAGCAAAAAACAATTGCTGGCAAGCCTGACGAGATCCGGCCATCAGGCATTCTATCAATCGATAAAAAAACGTGGCTGGAAACAAGCCTTCGAAAAACCGGTGGATCTCGTCATTGCCGCCGGAGGAGACGGCACGGTGCACAAAACTGCGTGGCAACTTTTGGACAGCGGCATCCCGCTGGCGATTTTGCCCCTGGGCACCGCGAACAATCTGGCGCGCAGCCTCGGTTTCACCGGATCTGTCGAGGAAATCCTTCAATCGGTTCACTGCGGAAAAAGACGGCCGTTCGATGTTGGCGTTGCGCGCACTTCCTCGCGGACGGAATACTTTTTGGAGGCGGCGGGAGGCGGGTTGTTCGCCGACTACTTTCCCGTCGCAGAGGCGAACGAAAAAAAGGATGCTTCTCCAGAGGAAGAACTCAAGGCGCACCTGTCGCTCCTGCGAGAGCTAGCAGTCGATTATCCGGCGTGTCGATGGAAAATGAGCATTGAAGGCGAAGATATTTCGGATGGCTGTATCCTCTGGGGAGCAATGAACATTCGCTCGGCTGGTCCCGCGCTCCATCTCGCTCCAAAAGCAAAAACGGATGATGGCCAGCTGGATTTTGTGGCCGTGCGCGAGCATGAACGCAAGGCTTTCATTAAGCACGTCGATGCGCACCTGGCGGGACGAAAGGAACGCGGGTCGCCAACGCCGCGGAAGTTTCGCAAGCTGATTATTCATTCGCCGACCGGCGCAATGCATCTTGACGGCAGGCAGTGGCCGAGCGGGAACAAAAATAACAAGCGGCTGCGAGGCGCAGTTGAAATCACGGTCAAACCTGCTGCCCTAACGATTTGGCAGGGTGACCCGCGTCATGCGTGAATCACGTATAACCTGAGGCCAGTTGTGATCTCCGTGGGGAGCAAGGCGCGATGATAGTGTGCAATTTTATGTTTTAGATGTGTTGCGATCGCGCAGGCGTTGCGTCCATGCCTGTAGTTCGCCCCGCGGCATGAAGTTGAGAATTCTATCATCTGGGATCCTGGCTCGGAGTGCAGCCGCCAAGCCAACGGTTCAGGTCCTGCCGGTCGGGATAGCAATCAATCTCCACCGCCTTGTCGAGCCGGGCCGCTTCCGCAAACACTCGCGGCCAATCTGCCTTGAGACCGATCCGGAAATTGTAAATGCGGCCGCGCGGATGACCGAGGATGTGAATGTTTGGATTCCGCAACGCGGCGAGATACCGCTCCGTTTGATTTTCGGTCGCACGTAACGAGGAATGGAACGAGCCAAGAACAAGATCCAAATCTACCAAAGACTCCGGCGACATATCGCCTTCGCCGCGCGGGTTGAGATTCATCTCGATCGAACGGAGCACGGTGAGGTCTGGACCTGATTTTCGAATCGCGATATTCACTTTGGTTATTTCCGCTCCTTGTGCTTTCAAGGCGCGCTCGTCGATTCCGCCTGCGATCTTCAACGTCTTCGAATGATCGGTGATGGCGATGTATTCATATGAGCGTTCTTTCGCGGCGTCCGCCATTTCCGCAATTGTCCCTGATCCATCGCTCCAGCGACTGTGCATTTGTAAATCGCCATGCAGCTTTTTCGGCCAGGCAGGTCGTCTGGCGAGGCGCCGCCGCGCTTCCGCCAGCGAGATGAAGTCCTGGCGAACCGCAGGAACTGTTTTCGCGCGACGCGGCGGCTTTTCCATCCAATTTCGAATTTGTTTCTCCATGAACGGGCCGACGGCGCGCAGCTCGGTCAAACCCCGGTTCTGCGCGAGAAGATCCGATACCTCCTTCGGCCAGAGAAATGCACTGCGCGCGGCTCGACGAAATGCGCGAGAAAGAATACCCGTTTCTCGTTCCGCCTGTTGCGCGAGCAGCTCTGCAATGTCGGTGTTTGATAGCACACTTTGAGATTCGTCGCGGGTGGCAAGTTCAGCGGTTTTTCGATGAAGCGAAGTGCCTCGGCGCGTGCGGCCTGTTCCTGCGCGCGGTTCGATTCTAATCATGATGGCAGAAACAGCGGAGGAACTCCGTAAACGACCTGAAATTCGCAAAGAACTGGAGCGGACGACAGGCGAAAAGCATCGCGAAAAGATTCAACCGCCCGATCGCGACAGATTCTGGTTCGTGGCTTACGCGGTTGCCCTTGCCATCTGCGCCGTTTCTTACTTTCTCGTCAGTGCGAACCTGATTCCGTTGCCGCAGGGTGGGCTTGATATTTCTAAGCGAATTCTCCGAGGTGCGGTGCTGATCACCATCGTGCTGGCAGCCGCGCGAGCGATGTCCGTTTATGGAATTGCGCGTATCGAGGATGCATCGACTCGTTTCACCCTCCAGCGCATAGCGCATTTGGTGGTGGGGCTCGCCGTCGCCCTCATCGTGGTGTCGATCGTTTTCGTGAATTGGTACGGCGCGGTGGCCGCGCTTGGCGTTGGCTCGATCATCATCGGGCTGGCGGTACAAACTCCGATGAAAAGCTTCATCGCATGGATTTACATTCTGGTTCGTCAACCTTTTCGCGTTGGCGACCGCATCAAAATCGGCGACGCCACTGGAGACGTGATTGATGTCGGTTACCTCGACACCACGTTGTGGGAATTCGGCGGACAGTACATTACCGGTGATCATCCCAGCGGACGGCTGATCAAATTCCCGAATGAAAAAGTACTCGACGAACTCATCTATAACTATTCGTGGCCACTTTTTCCTTACATCTGGAACGAGGTGAAATTCCAGGTGGGTTACAATGCGGACTTGGAGTTTATCGCCAAAACCATGCAGAAAATCACCGAGGAAGAGCTGGGAAAGGAGATGCTCAAACGAGTGGAAACGTTTCGAGATTTACTAGCCCGCACGCCGGTGGACGAATTGGATGTGCACGAGCATCCGCGCGTGATTTTTCGAGTCGCCGATAATACGTGGCTGGAAGCGATTGTGCGTTATCTCGTTGCACCGCGGGAAGCGGGGCGCGTCAAAAGTCGATTGATCAAAAAACTTCTCGCGGCGCTTAATGCAGCACCCGACAAGGTGATGTTTCCCGCTGGCGCAAACCGCTAGAATCGGCGCCAAGTCTCTGTGCGCGAACACACACCCACAGGCGCGCGAGGCACTCTGCAAATACGATTTAATCTCTGAGGAGGTGAAACATGTTAGGTTGGGCTGTAGTTTTTCTGATCATCGCGCTCGTGGCAGCGGTCTTTGGGTTTGGCGGTATCGCCGCGGCATCGGCGGGCATTGCGAAAGTCCTGTTCGTTATATTCCTTGTGCTGTTCATAATCTCGTTGCTTTTCGGGTGGCGGGGTCGAGGCGTGCCGTGAGCTAGAATGAAGTTTGGGTAGAGTTGCAGACTGCCGCTCGGCAAGGCGGTAGAAAGCAAAGTGCCAGTGCGGGGAAGATTGGGTCGCTTGTGTGCTTTGCTCTCTGCGCCGTTTTTTATTGTGCAGTTCTGCTAAAGAGTGGGCGGTCTAGCGATGCGAGGAGATGTTACCTTAGCCACTTTTTATTCGTGCCTTATAAGACTCGAAAGCAATCCCGGGAGAGGATGAAGGTGAGGGGACATCTTTTGGCTTAGCCAAATTCGGATTCGATGCGTTAATTGACTGCAATGGATCGCGTCGTTGGCATCGAGACGGAGTACGGCTGTCTCCTCAGCGAAGATGAGCCGCACGTGAACTCGGAGCTCTGGCCGGCGAAGGTCAAGAATTATCTATTTCGCAAGGCGGACGCGGGAACGATCGATTTACATTACCGCGACTACGAGGAACCGCCGGGCAACGGCGGATTTCTTCTCAACGGCGGCCGGCTCTATCTCGACATGGGGCACATCGAGTACGCGTCGCCGGAATGTTTGCATCTGCACGATCTCGCGAGCTATGAGCTGGCGGGGGACGACCTGTTGCGATCGGCGCTGATTGCTCTGGGCGCTGAGGACCGTGTCTCATTCATCAAGAACAACGTGGACCATCACACCGGTGCAACGTTTGGTTGCCACGAGAATTATCTCATGCGACGCGAGGCCCAGTTCACTCCGCCGATTCTTGGAACGTTGCTGACTTTTTTGGCAACCCGGCAGATCTTCACCGGCGCGGGACGCGTTGGACAATCGAATCCGCTCGCGTTCGATTTCGAGCCGCCCCAACCACAGGGCCAGGTGAATTTTCAGCTGAGCCAACGCGCCGATCACATCGTCAACGACATCTATCAGTGGGTGCAGTTCAATCGCGCCATTATCAACGCCCGCGACGAGCCGCTGGCCGATTACCGGAAATATCGGCGACTGCATTTGCTCATCGGCGACTCGAACATGAGCCCGTATGCGACCGCGCTAAAAATCGGGACGACGGCCTGCGTTTTATCGTTGCTTGAGGAAGGCCGTTTGCCGCGAAACCTTGTTTTGGTCGACGCGGTGCAAAGCACGCGTGACATTTCCCGCGATGCGAGCGAGCAATGGATGGTACGCCTCGAGAACGGCAAAACCGTCAGCGCGGTCGATGTGCAGTGGGAATTTCATCATCTGGCGCAAAAACATTTCCGGCATAGCAGCGCGGAAACCAACTGGCTGTTGGAAAACTGGGCGTTCGTTCTGGAAGCCATCGCGCACAACCGGCACGCGCTGATCGGTGGCGTTGACTGGATCACCAAAAAATGGTTGCTGGAAACGTTCGTTGAATCGGAGGGACTAACCTGGGACGATCCGTGGCTGCAGAGCATCGACCTGGAATACCACAACATCGATCCACGCCGGGGATTATTCTTCAGCATCACGCCGGGCAAACGAATTGCAGACTGGAACAACGGTGTCCGCCGTGCCACCGCGACCCATGTTCCTCCGGCCAACACCCGCGCATCCGGTCGCTCACGCGCCGTCAGCTTTTTTCAGACCTGCAATTTCCCGTATGTAATCAACTGGGACTCCATCGCCTGCGACAGCCGCGATTTCCTTGTCATGGGCAACCCCTTCGAAACGTACAACGACGAAGTCGACCATTTTCTTTCAAGGCCACGCACGCTCGTCAGCGCGACAGAACAACAACCGTAATGGCCGAACTAGACGAAGAAATTTTCGTGGTTTTTTACGAATCTTCGTCTACTTCTCGTTAGGTCTATGCGCACGCTGATACTAGTGGCAACGCTCATCTTAAAGGGCCGTTGTTTTTCAAGTGCGTAATCATGCAAATCGATTGTTCGCGTCGCAGTTTTTTGAAAGGCTCTGCTGTCGCAGCGGCGGCTTACGCAATCGGCCCACCAGTGATTGCACGGACGATTCGAGCTTCTGTGATTGTAGTCGGTGCCGGTGCTTTTGGCGGTTGGTCAGCTCTCCAACTCCTGCAAAAACGGGCGAAGGTGACTTTGCTTGACGCTTGGGGCCCGGGAAATTCCCGTGCCAGCTCTGGCGGCGAGACTCGCACAATCCGCGCGACTTATGGTCCTGCGCTTCTCTTATACACCCAGATGGTCGCCCGAGCGCTGCGGCTGTGGCAGGAGCATGAGCGGCGATGGAACGTAAAGCTCTTCTTCCGGAGCGGTGCGCTCCGGATGGCGGGCCCGGACGATTCGTACGAACGCGCGGCGCTGCCGGTACTGCAACAGGCCGGTATTCGTTATGAGAAGCTTTCAACCGAAGAATGCGCCAAGCGTTGGCCTCAAATCAATTTTGAAGGCGTGCCGTGGAGCGTTTATGAGCCCGATTCCGGCTTTCTCGCTTCACGTCGTGCGTGTGAGGCTGTTCTGAACGCATTCGTCAAAAACGGCGGGCAATATCGACAAACGCAGGCAACCCCTGGGCCAATTGTGGCCAATCGAATGCAGGGCATCAACATTGGCACAAGTGAGGTTCTAACTGCTGACTATTATGTTTTTGCTCTCGGTCCATGGCTTGGAAAAATCTTCCCATTTTTGACCTCGATTATCACTCCTACTCGCCAGGAGGTTTTCTTTTTCGGCACGCCCGCAGCCGACGTTCGTTTCACCGAAGCGCAACTGCCAACCTGGATTGACGGTGGAAAGAGTCCTTTCTTCGGTGTTCCTGGAAACCACTGGCGCGGCTTCAAAATAGCCGACGACACGCGCGGACCTGTTATTGATCCCACCACGGTGGAACGCCAGATATCGGAGGAGAAATTGGCTAGCGCGCGCGCCTATCTTCGCATGCGTTTTCCAGCGTTAGCCGACGCCCCGTTAGTTGAAAGCCGGGTATGCCAATACGAGAACTCTACAGACCACAATTTTATCTTGGATCGCCACCCGGATGCGGGGAATGTCTGGATCGTGGGCGGGGGCTCCGGCCACGGTTTTAAGCACGGTCCGGTGATGGGCGAAATGGTTGCTGATGCCGTGCTTGACCTGAAACAACCGCCTAAGGAAATGGGTCTTGGCCGTCTGCTATAGAGCTCCTCTATCATGATCGATAGCACGCGAGCGATCCCGAGACCTAAACAATCGCTGCAGACAAACGCTGGGCCGGTGTGCGCTCCGCGTGACAACATGACTACTGACCATAGACTACGAGCGACACTCGTCGCCGCCAGCGGTGACCCAGCTCGATCTCGTTAGGCCGCGATGTTGCATGTCTTGCTACCCAGATGCCATGTCCCTGCGGGACGCACGGACCCTGTTTTTCGAGCGTGGCAATCTCGGCGCGGATGGAGGCTACTCGAGCCGCTGGGTACGAGTGGAAAGTAAGCCGATTGCATTTTATTTTCCGAATTGTCGTTCCCGCGTTGCGGCCGCTCGTCTGCATGATTTGCATCATATTGTTGCCGAGTACGGCACCGATTGGCCCGGCGAAGCGGAGATTGCCGCGTGGGAGATCGCGAGTGGTTGCACCCATTATTACGCTGCGTGGATACTGAATTTAGGAGCCTTTGCCGTCGGCCTGTTTGTTGCCCCGAAAAGTCTGTTCCGCGGGTTCGTTCGCGGCCGGCATTCTCGAACGAATCTCTACCACACAGGATTTTCCGAGTTGCAGTTGGATGACGTAACTGTTGGAATACTGCGCGCACGCCTGGCAGTGGGCGCACCGAGTGTGAAGGCCCGTGCACGCGACGTTGCCATGTTCGCCTTATGGTCTGCGGCAGCAGCCTTGTGGCTACTAACGCCACTCGTTGCAATCATTCTGTGCTTTTTCATCGTCCACATGGCAGCTCACATATAAGAATGTTTCTCAACGGGACACCTGACTCGTGCCTTCTCTCGTTATCACGCCATGCATCCGTTTACTGCGTTGATCGCCGCTCACGTCTCGCGGTCGCTGATGTTTTGTCTCGTTAGGCCGATGCAGCGCTGCACCAGAATCAATTCAACACAACTAAATGCCTACAAAATCAATTCCTGAAGGATTCCACGCCATTACACCATACCTATTCGCCCAGGGCGCGTCGCGCTTGATCGAGTTCATCGTGGCCGCGTTCGAGGGTGAGTTGATCTTCGAGCAGAAGCGCGCCGATGGCGCGGTCATGCACGCAACCATGCGAATTCGAGATTCCATGCTCATGCTTGCTGACCCCACTCCAGAATTTGGGCCGATGCCCAGCTCAATTTACTTGTACGTCACCGATTGCGACAGAGTGTACCAGCGTGCGCTTGACTCCGGCGGGACTTCCGTTTTTCCGATCATGACATTGCCTTCCGGTGAACGGTATGGCGGTGTCAAAGACCCCTGCGGCAATATTTGGTGGGTGGCCACACACGTCGAGGATATTCCACCCGATGAGCAGGAACGACGCTGGAAGGAATTCAAAATGCCAGAACCGTCCGTGAAATAAGGCCTAAGATGCAGGCCGCATTCTGGAAAAATCACTGCAATCTTTGCAGTGACGAGATGCCGTAATTTTCCTGGAGCGCAGGGGCTTCGGCGGCGACTTGCGAGGCGTCGAGCTCGATTTGTTTTGGATCTTCTTCGGTCTCGATCTTGATAAAGCCTTCGACTGGTTGCTTCACGGCTTCGGCCAGATCACCCAGTGATTTGATTTCCTTGCCGTTGACCCTTTTCACCGTCAGATCTGGAAACAGCTCGGATTGGAAATGGTCCATGTACACCAGGCGCTGGGGCGCTTCACGTTGCCAGTTCGGTCCCCATTCCTTGAGATACTGGCGGGAGAGTTCCTGAAAGATCATGCCGCCAAGAACGTAATATCGCGGTGGCTCATCGAGATTATACGGCGGGCTCACGTAATTCTTCGTATCACGATGCTCCAGAGTCAGATTGAGCTGCATCGGTTTGCCATCGCGCTCAAGATGGAAGGGAACAACGTCGCCGGCATAGGCGTGCGCGGTCAGCAAATTGGTGAACTCGATCTTGCCATAGAGCGGATCCGTGTAGTTGCCGTTCTCATCAATGTCATGATTGCCAACCGCCGTCACGATGTCGCCGACCTTGAGTCCGGCTCTCGTGGCAGGCGTGCCAGCCTCTACGTTGGTTATGTAAACGCCGCGCTTCCCTTTTTCCCCGGCAAACTCACGCAGCGCTGGATCGCGTGTCGGGAAAAATGAAAACCCAGCCGAGGGAAACCCGCGATAATTCTGGCTGTCGGCTTCGCGCAAGAAATGCGTGATGACAGGGGCCGGGATGGCATCGAGCAGTTGCGAGCGCGAATCATAACGCAGCAGTAATCCGGCGAGTTTGTTATTCTTAACCAGCGGAACCGTGTAGCTGTTCTCGCGATATTGCATGGGAATGCTGACGCGGTAAGTCAGGAACTGCCCGACATCGATCGGGTACGGCATCATTTGCACGGTTGTCACCAAGCCTTCGGTCGCCAACAACGCGCCGGTCGGTTCCAATTGCCACGCTGCAAGCCGGTCGCCGACCACTGTGTCGGATGTGATTTCGAGCGGTGTGATGCCGTCGAGGAAACTCTTCTCTGCCGGCTCAAGTAGCGCTAGGTTTGCTTCATAATCGATCACTCGGACGTTGGCCGCAGTTTTTTCACCGGACTCCGCGCGCTCAAGCTCCACGTAATTTTGATTTGTTACCAAATCGGCAGTCACAAGCACACGGCCTTTTGGCAAAACGGCCCCGAGCGCGCGTTTTGAAAACGGGGCTTTCTTTTGCCACGGCCGAAAATAGTCATACCCCTGACCGGTCACATTTACGCGGACCAAAGCGACCTGTTTTGGCCGAGCAGCAGTGGTCGGAATAGCCGGTTCCTTCCTTGCTAACGCGCCACTGACGGCGACAAGCACAATACTGAAAGTGATGAAAGCGTGTCTTTGCATTTCAGTGCTTTTCGTTCGTGGCGGCGATGCGCGACGCAGGCCGTTCCTCGAGATTTTGCTCTTTCAAAACGTTGTAACGCGTCTTGATGCGTTCGCGTGCGGTTTCCACCTTGTTGCGATCAAGCACGAGGGGCGGTCCGTCTCCGATCATCCGAATCACAAGCCGCTCCGGCGCCTGCGCGAAGGCTTGCGACAATTCATCGAGCGTCCGAATTTTTTTGCCGTTTACTTCATCAAC
>WNFS01004678.1_pt1 | contig 10764 bp, 13 predicted proteins | sample 5400141 | NCBI WGS metagenome assembly WNFS01 (sample SAMN13153358, study PRJNA577476) | soil metagenome | isolation source: 60 cm saprolite under Madrone tree | place: USA:California | collected 2016-06-14 | reverse complement strand
CCAGGCGCACCTGACTCAAGGGGATCTCGAGCTCTTCTGCGATCAGCATCGGCATGGAGGTATACGTGCCTTGCCCCATTTCCACCTGCGGCATCGTCAGCGTTACCGATCCGTCGCTGCCGATCCGGATGAAGGCGTTGGGCTCGAAGCGGGCCGGGGCCGCCCTTGTGCCGCCGTTGAGGAACGCGGGCAGACCGAAGCCAAGTACGAATCCGCCGGAAGCAACACCAGCTTTGAGAAAAGCCCGACGCGAGACGCCCGTCGCGGGCTCGTGGTCAGGGCCTTGGGCAACAGGCCCGAGCTTGTCGAGAGTCATATCGTCAGCCCTCCTTGCCGCTCGCCGCGGGCAACTTCGCGGCGTGCTTGATGGCTTCTCGAATCCGAAGGTAGGTCCCACAACGGCAGATGTTTCCGGACATCGCATCGTCGATGGCGGAGTCGTCCGGATGAGCATTGCTCGCCAGCAGGGCCGACGCGGACATGATCTGCCCGGACTGGCAGTAGCCGCACTGCACCACCTCCAGATCCAGCCATGCCCTCTGGATCTTCCGGCCGGCGGCGGTGTTGCCGATTGCTTCGATCGTCGTGATCGCCCCGCTGCCCACGCTTTCGACGGTCGTCACGCACGAGCGGATCGGGGCTCCGTTCAGATGGACTGTGCAGGCGCCGCATAGAGCCATGCCGCAGCCGAATTTTGTGCCGGTCATGCCAAGCACATCGCGCAAAACCCACAGCAACGGCGTATCGCCGTCGACATCGACCGTATGGCGAATGCCATTGACATTGAGCGCGTAAGCCATGAGTCAACTCCTGATGGAAGGGGTCGCGGCGGTCATGCTGCCGCCCTCGCAGTTTCCAGCTGCTGCTGCCGCGGTAAATCACGGATCGGATCCGTGCGCTCATGCAACGTCCCTGTCCGCTCACGCGACGAGCCGCCCCGGCGCCCGGCCAGAACCGCTTTCATCTCGGCGACGATCGCGAGGGCAACCTCATCGGGCGTCTCGGCTCCTATGTCCAGGCCCACCGGGCCGTAGATCCGGGCCAGCTGCGCGTCGGTTGCAACGACACCACGGGCTGCAAGGTCCGCCAGCAATCGCGCCGTTCTGCGCTTCGGCCCGAGGACGCCCAGATATCGGATCGGCGTCGGCAACAGTGCCCCCAGGGCGGCAAGGTCCTGCGGGTAGTTGTGGTTCATCACGAGCGCGAGTGAATTTCCGTGGAGGCCCAGCAGATCGACCGCGGTTTGCGGCTCGGCTGCCATCAGTCGGTCGGCGTTCGGGAATCTGATCCGCGTGGCTTGACCCGGACGGGGATCGACCACGATGACCTTAGCCCCAAGCGCCTTGGCCATTGCCGCGACGGGCACCGCATCGTCCCCGCCACCGAAGATGGCGACTCGTGGTGGCGGCCCGACAATCTCGAAGCACACGGTCACACGTCCGGCGACGGTGTCGAATGTCCGCGCTGAAGATGCTCCCGCAGCGAGCACACTTCGGGCACCCTCCACCAGCAGCCACCGGAGTTGCGCATCCTTGACGCCCAGCGTGCGCGCCTCCGTGCCCGGACACCACAGCACACGACTTGGCGCAGCAATCGGGGCGTCGCGGCCGCTCGGAAAGACGGTCGCGACAACTCCGGACTGCGGGCCGCGCAGGCAGGTGGCAACAAATGCCATATAACCATCACCGGGGAGTAACCGTTCGACCAGAACCCCGACGACGCCGTTGCAGCCGAGGGAGAAGCGCTCTTCTGAATCCTCATCGTCGGTGGAGTCATACACCAGATGCTGCGGCCTCCCCGACTGCATGACCCACATGGCGTGACGGTGGACATCCCGGTCCAGGCACCCGCCGCTGATCGCACCGGTGACCTCGCCATCCTCGGTCATCAGCATGTGGGCACCGATCCGGCGGTACGTGGAACCGCGAACGCTGACCACGCTCGCCAGTGCGGCGACACGGCCAGCCCGCGACGCTGCCTCGTAGACACGAACGACATTTTCGAGTTCGTTGATCCGGGACACGCCATTCCTTTCGTTCGTTGCCCGCGGCCCCTCCATGGGCCCGATGTGCGTGGTTCTGAATCGGTCAGATGCGATATATGGATCGCATCAGACACCAAGCGTGAAGCCAGATCCATTGTTCGATGGTATCGGTTGTACTTACCCAGGACGAGAGAGGTGGGAATATGATCTGACTGATGCGGTGCTGACGCCCGTCTCAGAGCGACACCAAAGTGTGATGGACTTCCGCCGCAGACTGAAGTATCCAATCGCGTCGGAGGTGATTGTGCGATTGGGCGCGTGCAAGGGGGTGGATATGAAATCAACGAGCGCACATGGTCGTGAATCGAGCCTCTCGATGTCCCACGGCGCACCGATTGTGTTTGTCGTCGACGATGACATCTCGGTGCGCGAATCGCTGGAATCGCTGATTCGCTGCGTCGGTTGGCAGGTCGAGACATTCGCATCGGCTCAGGAATTCCTGAGCCGGCAACGCGCTATGTCGCCGAGTTGCCTGGTATTGGACTTCGCTCTTCCGGCCCTCAACGGCCTTGAGCTTCAGAAGCGTGTCGCGCTTGAGCGGCCGGACATGCCGATCATCTTCATCACAGGGTATGGCGACGTGCCGATGACGGTTCAGGCCATGAAGGCGGGAGCAGTCGAGTTCCTGACGAAGCCATTTAGCGACGACGTGCTGCTGGATGCGATCCGAAACGCGCACGAGCGCAGCCGCACTGCACTGGCTCGAGACGCGGAGATCAACGGGCTGCGCGCCTGTTACGCAACGCTCAGCAGTCGCGAACGGGAGGTCATGACGCTGGTGGTCTCTGGCTTGCTGAACAAACAGGTGGCCGGCGAGCTCGGCATTAGTGAGATCACGGTGAAGGCGCACCGCGGCCAGGTGATGCGAAAGATGGAGGCGGACTCTTTGGCCGACCTGGTGAAAATTGCCGCAAAACTCGGCCTCGCAGCTGCGCCAAGGAGCCGACTCTCCTTAGGACCTGCAGGGCCATCGCATGCTGCGGCGCGTCCATGAACCAATACCAAAGCATGATGGACGTTGCCCCGCAGGGTAGGGCATTCTCGTCTCATGGATCCACTCGTGTCGGTCGTCGACGACGACGAATCTATTCGCGAGTCTCTACCCGATATGCTGAAAGCCTTGGGCTTTGCGGCCGAGGCGTTCTCGTCGGCCGAAGAGTTCCTGGCATCCGATTACGTCGATCGGACGAGATGCTTGCTCCTCGACATCGGCATGCCCGGCATGTCGGGACCGGATTTGCAACAGGAGCTCCGGCTTCGCCGGCAGACGATTCCGATCGTCTTCATTACCGCCCAGGCAGACGAAACCGTCCGCCGGCGCTTGATTGAGGATGGCGCCGTCGAGTGTCTATTCAAGCCCTTCGACGAAAGGGCTTTGCTTGCAGCGGTCAATGCTGCGCTTGAAGCCAGCTAGTGGACTGTAACCGCTGAAACGGTAGTTTGATTGCGTGCATGAGCGACGCAATCAAACGCGCCGGCCGCGAGCCACACGCGCGCTCGCTGCTCCGGCGTGTACCTGCGCCGAGACTTATTGCGCCAGTTCAGGCCGGTCGACGTTGACGTGGTGTTCGGGCGCTCGCTTGCCACCGACAAAGGTATTGACCGATACCATTGGCCAATATCTTCGGCACAACTAATCGGCTGTAATCGCGCCGTAATGAACGAGTGCCCGTGTAATGGCCGCCGCAAAGGTAGCTTGTCTCGATGGTGCCGTCGGACGATCGCAGGAATGAATCCTGCCGATGCGACCGCCGATACTGAAACGCAGCGGAAGTCCGCGCTGAGCTGCAGTGACGAAGGTACAGCTGGATCCCGGGAGATTCGCATCATGCAACCAAGGCGCTCTTTCATCACGCTGGTCGCCATGCTGATGGGCGTGGCGACGCTGCTGTCAACCGGGGCGGTGCCGGTACTCGGCGCGCAGCAGGGGACGCACGCTGTCGACGACGCACGGCTCGCTCATGCGGAGCGAGATCCTGCGAACTGGCTGACATATGGGCGTACCTACAGTGAGCAACGTTACAGTCCGTTGCGGCAAATCACCGTCGACAACGTCAGCCAATTGGGACTGGCTTGGTTTGCCGATCTGGACACCAATCGTGGCCAGGAAGCGACGCCGCTCGTCATCGACGGGGTAATGTATGTTTCCACAGCCTGGAGCATGGTCAAGGCTTATGACGCCCTGACCGGCCAGCTGCTTTGGTCTTATGACCCTGAGGTGCCGCGCGAGCTCGGGGTCAACGGCTGCTGCGATGTGGTCAATCGAGGTGTCGCTGCCTGGCACGATAAGATTTTCGTCGGAACGTTCGATGGGCGGCTGGTCGCCCTCAACGCGGCAACTGGCAAGCCGGTCTGGACGACGGTCACGGTCGACAAGAGCAGGCCGTACACCATCACGCAAGCGCCACGGGTCATCAAGGGCAGAGTGCTCATCGGGCCTAGTGGCGCCGAGTACGGCGTGCGTGGGTATGTCTCCGCGTATGACGCGGAGACCGGCAAGTTGGACTGGCGCTTCTATACGGTGCCCGGTGATCCGTCGAAGCCATTCGAGAACGACGCCATGGCCAGGGCTGCCAAGACGTGGTCGGGCGAGTGGTGGAAGATTGGCGGTGGTGGGACCGTATGGGATTGCCTGTCATACGATCCGGACCTCAATCTAATTTACTTTGGGGTGGGCAACGGTGTTGAGTGGAATCGCACCCTGCGCAGCGCTGGCAAGGGCGACAACCTCTTCCTGTCCTCGATCGTTGCGGTGGACGCCGATACCGGGTCGTACGTCTGGCACTACCAGGCGACACCCGGGGACGAATGGGACTACGACGCCACCGAGCAACTCGTCCTTGCCGACCTGAAGATCGATGGCGAGACGCGCAAGGTTCTGATGCAAGCCAATAAGAATGGTTTCTTCTATGTGCTGGATCGCAAGACCGGGAAGCTGCTGTCGGCGCGCAACTTTGCGCCAGTCACCTGGGCTCGAGGCGTTGATCTCAAGACGGGTCGTCCCATCGAAAATCCGGGTATTCGCTACGATGAGACGGGGAAGCCTTCGAACCAGCTACCCGGCCCGAACGGTGCGCACGACTGGCAAGCGATCGCTTTCAATCCCGATACCGGCCTGGTCTACATCCCCACGCAGGTCTTGCCGACGACGTTCGCGCCCGACCCGCAGTACAAACCCGGACCGATTGGCTACAACCTCGGTACTGCAATTAACTTTGGAGATCAGGTGCGGGGATACCTCCTGGCCTGGGACCCTGTGCGACAAGAGGAAGTGTGGCGGGTGAACTATCGCGGGCCCTGGAACGGCGGAGTGCTCACCACTGCGGGAAATCTCGTCGTAGAAGGATCCGCCGCTGGGGAACTCGCCGTGTTCCGCGCCGACACAGGTGACAAGCTTTGGTCGATGGACGCGCAGTCTGGGATTATCGCGGCACCCGTGACGTTTGAGGTCGGCGGCCAGCAGTACATTGCGGTGCTCTCCGGTTGGGGCGGCGCCTTCCCCTTGGTAGGGGGACGCACTGCCGGCCAGTCAGGCAACCTCCGCAACGTCAGTCGAGTCTTGGTCTTCAAGCTCGGCGGAACTGGCACCCTGCCGCCGCTCGCACCGCGAACATTGATCCTGAACCCTCCGCCCGACAATGCTGACCCTGCGTCCCTCGTGCATGGGCAGGACCTGTTCGCACGACACTGCAGCGTGTGCCACGGGCAGTCGGCCATATCGGGTGGTGTCATACCGGATCTGCGCGCCTCGAGTTTCCTGGGTAGTGACTTCTGGTACGAGATCGTGCTCAACGGTGCACTGAAGGGGGCCGGCATGGCGTCGTTCAAAGCGGTTTTGGACCGTAACGACGCCACGGCAATACGCGCCTACGTCATTCATCGCTCCAACGATGATCGCGCCGCCGCGACTCGAACCCGAGCTGCACGCTAGATGCGCGGGGCGTCCGGGCGCTGTGGTGACGGATCTCGATGCCGGGCTCAGGCGTCTTGGTCTGGTTCAGCTACGGCGTTGAAGTACCGGGTGACGCCGAGGGGTTTGACTGCGTTCACGTTCTTGTAGAGGAGATGCTCATGAAGCGCTTGTCGATTCGTAGTCTGATCGTCTGCTCGGGTCTGCTCGTTGCGGCCGTGGCCGTAGCCCACCAGGAAACGGCGACTGCGCCGGCGCCCCCGGCAAATCCGCTGGATGTGATCCCCGACAGTATGCCGTTCAACACTCCTTATGGCGCTCCGATTTCGTTGCAACGCGCCCAGGCTGCGATCCAGGCGGCCAAGGCCGAGGGCGAGAAGCGCGGCTGGCCGATGAACGTCGCGGTGGTCGATTCGGGCGCCAACTTGGTGGCGATGATTCGGATGGATGGAGCCCTGATCGGGTCGATCACAGTCTCCGAGCACAAGGCGCGTACGGCAGTCAAATATCGACGCCCGACCCGGGTTTTCGAGGACGCGGTGCAGTCGAATTACACATCTCTGCTGAGCCTGGATGACGTCGTCGCCTCGCGCGGCGGCATCCCCCTAGTCGAGGGCGGCAAGCTGATCGGAGCGATCGGTTGCTCGAGCGGGACTGGCTCGCAGGACGAGGTCGTGTGCACCGCGGGCGCGTCGACCATCAACAAGTAAGGTCGATGTCCCCAGCCCGACCCCATCAGGGGCCGATTTTGGCGCGTGTCCAGCTGGGCGCCGCACGCCAGCAGTCAGAGGGAATCCTCTCTGCGCAATAGCCCGGCACTGGTTTTTGAGCCCGGCGCGTCTACCGATTCGTTGATCTGCTCAGGTCAGCATAACGTCAGTCTCTTCTACAATTCAAAACTGCTTTCACGGTTGGAACAGGGGTTCGAATCCCCTTGGGGACGCCAGTTAAATCAAATGCTTATGTCAAAGCCGCTTCTGATTCGCCTTACTTGTACAAAATTTGTCCAAAAGGCCGGTCGGATAGGCCTGCGTCGCGTGCCGGAGCTGCATTCACGGTCCGCACATGTGAGCACCTAAGCTCAGGAAGTCCCGGCCGTCTTCGACCCTAGGCGTGCGCTCAGGTGGCGAGCCAGTCCGATGCCGCCGGCGCGCATGATCGCGTCGTGGTTCCAGAGGAACAGCGGGTTTCGCCAGCGGGCCGAGCAGGTTCTTCCACCATTGGGTGGTGCGCACTTGCCAGTCGTAGCGCACGGTGGCGAGGCCATCGTTTCGTTTGAGACGACAGCAGCCGACGCCCTCGAGCTCACCGTCGACCCGCCCCTCGAGCAGGCGCAAGGGCTTGAGCCGGGTCACGCGGGTGACGAAAGTCAGACGATAAGGAAGAACGTTTGCAGGTGCAACGCCGCCGGGCCCCCAGACCGCTCGGGTCACCGTGCTCGAGGGTGACGACACGCTCCACGCCTGTCCACCAGCTCGGCCACGCTTCAGCGTTCAGGATCGCGTCCCATATGGCGTCGATCGGGGCGTCGAACGGGTACAGAGTGGTGAGATGGTACTGGTTACTGTCGGCTTTGCGCATGCGGTCACCAGCGGCTCAGGGCGTGAAAAATCGCTCGGGAAACGTTACGTCGGTTTCAACGCCGACCATGTCGACGGCCTCGATCTGGCTATCTCCCACCGCAAAGCTCTCCACTCTGAGGGGAAACAAGGTGTCCTGCGCCAGCCACACCTTGTAGCGATGCACGCCGGTGCCGCGCGTCAATCAGGATGAGCCTCTCATCCAGATCGTCGCGCCACAGCTATGGGTCGCTGAAGCTACAGCGCGACACGGCGGCCCTTGTGCTCAGCCGGCGCGATCAGGCCGTGCGTGTGCTGTTCCTGTCCGACCTCGATCCGACCTTGACCTGGAGCGCGTGTGGCAGGAGTGCCTGGGCGAGTTCGGTGCGCAGGCGCAGTTCGTGCGCAGCGGACTGACGCCGCAACAGGTGCGGCGCTTCGACCTGGACCAGTTCGCCATCGCTGTGAAGCCTAGCGATTCGCGTGCACGACAGTACGTCACAGTGCACGGCGCTCTGTGCTGGGAACTCGATGCGATCGACAAAGCGCACCTGATCGCAGCCATCGACGCCGACATCGAAAGCTGGCTGGACCGCAGCGCATGGCAGGGCGTCGAGCGTGCGGTCAAGCGCCAGCGGGCGCTGCTGTAGGCCGCTACGACTACACCGTCAGCCTGCGAATCACCAGGGCGTAACGTGAGCCGTGCTTCTCGGCCCGATAGAGACGGACTGGAGGTAGTCCAGCGGGTCGCTCTCCCAGCACCGCCCTCACCTGTGAAATCATCGGGTCGCTGGCTCGCATCCCGAAGATGACGTCACTCAGGGCAGCCGGATTGAACCGGACATACGTGTGCGCACCTTCCGCCCATGGAATGCGCCACTCCTTCTCGTACTCCCACTGCTTGAACTTGTGGATCAGCGCCGAACGGATCTGCTCCTCGTCACCAGCCCAGCGATAGACCGGGTAGTCCTCCACGTATTTGACGGGGACCGCTTCCGTCAGCGCCCGCGCATCGCGCGCAACCTCGAATTGCAGGCAGAAGCCGGTGTGATCCCTCGCGTAATGGCTCCACATGAGGATGCTGCGCGGGTCGCCTGCGAAGGAGAAGACACCGAAGCTGTCCAGGTGCTTGTCCATGGTGCTCTGCATCGCACGTTGCCATTCCCCCAACGGTCGTGCCATGAACCTGCGCACTTCCTCTCGGCGACCCTTGCGATCGCTTTTGCTGAATTGACCGACCATCTTTATGAAGCGAGCGCGACGTTCGCTTGCGGTACTCTCCATCGACAACCTGGCGGTCATGTCGAACGGGTCGTTGAAATCGCGGGGTGAACTTAACCAGAAGCGACCGACCACGGCGAGGTCGCGCAGATGGTCTGCGTGCTCTGGCTTCGACAGCGGCGCGCGGTACTTGTACTGGAACCTCGGGTAACGCGGGTGCTCAGCATTGCCAGGGACCCTAGCCAGAGCCCGACGTGCTTGCCGATACGGGAGTGAAAAGAGCGTCTCGAACCTTGGATCGCGAGGCGCCAGATCATTGGGGCGAAGGGGCGCGTACCGGATGGCCTTGCCTGCGCTACTCGTCATCTGCTCCGATCTCGCGCATCCAGAATGCACACCCGGCGCCGGCACACCGGCCACACTGCGCCCGCCATCGCGCTCACACAGCAGGTGCCCGCCGTAGAACTGACCGTGGAAATGCGTGCAGATCAGGCAGCCGCGCGCTCTGGCTGGATCAACGACCTGGTACGGGGTGAAGTAGAGTATGTGCATCCAAGTTCCGAATTGGTAGCGCATTTCTATCTTGCTCCTTAGCGCCGGCTTAGGTACAATGGCTTCACTACTTCCCCGGTTGGCTTCGGCTGCCGGGTGCGGGGCGCCGAAAGGCGCCCTTGCTTTTTGTGAGCCGCGTATGGCGACACAAGTCCCCCACAGAACCATCGTCTACGTGGACGGGTTCAATCTCTATTACGGCGAGCTGAATGGCACGCCCTACAAGTGGCTGGACCTCGGTGCCCTGTTCCATAAGGTGCTGGGGCCGCAGAACCACTTGGTGCGGATCAAATACTTCACCGCCCTAGTTCAGCCGACACCGCGCGATCAGAGTGTGCACGTTCGGCAGGCTGCCTATCTGGGCGCCCTGCGAGCTCACTGTCCGCTGGTCGAGGTTCACCTCGGCCACTTCCTGCGCCATCGGGTGCGGATCGAAAACGCGAATCCGCCGCCCAATACCGTTGAGGTGTGGAAAACGGAGGAGAAGGGTTCAGACGTGAATCTCGCGCTGCATCTGCTGAACGACGCCTGGAGCGACGCTTACGACTGTGCAGTGATTGTGTCGAACGATTCTGACCTCGCGCTCTCCTTGAAGATGGTGAAGGCGCAGCACCAAAAGGTCATCGGCCTGGTCATGCCTGGTGCCCACGTCCGCAAGCGTTCGGTGCAACTGCGGCAGCACGCGGATTTCGTGAGGCCGATCCGTCCTGGGATGCTCGCATCGAGCCAACTACCAGATCCAATCCCTGGCACGACGATTCGCAAGCCGGCAGGATGGTAATCGAGGTCGGGCCGGCTACCCGGAGTGGGAGGCGATGCCCATCCGCCGCAGACAGTCCTCGCGCTCCCGCACTTAGGCTGCGGAAACGTGAACAGGTTTGCTCGGGCAAACGCGCGCACGTTTCGGCGAGCAGTGGGTGCACGAGAACGGGCTGGACACTGGACGGGCTGAACGCCGCAAGGTCCAAGAGACATCCGCCAAGCCTGCCGAGATGCCGGCTATGCCCGGGCGATCGGGTAGAGCCGGCAGCTTATTGACTAGGGCTGCCGGCTGCTGGCACAGTCCGCTTTGGGGCAGCGTGCTGTAGTCTCTGAACGGCCATCAAGAGTCATTCGGCCGGCCCTTTCAATTTGCCACATACCAGTCGGTCGCACGCGCTCCGCTTGCAAGCGACTGTCCCGACCGGCACCGACCGGATCGAGTCTGACCGAGGACAAGGACTCCGTCACATAGCTTGCCCGATGGCCCCCATTGGGTCAGTCAGCGGCCAGCGAAGACATCTTGATCCGGGTGCGGCGGAAGGTAGACGATCGTGGTCGACCGAAGAAATAAGTGGACACGTGAACGGGCAAGGCAAGCATTGCCGCCAGGTCGGCGGCGCAGGGGCCGTAGCGCCGAGTTGAAGGCAAGGGCGCTCGAGGCACGCCGGCGGGCAGGTGTCGATGGCCGTGGTCCCGTTGGCCAACGGATTAAACGC
>WNFS01004377.1_pt1 | contig 10764 bp, 11 predicted proteins | sample 5400141 | NCBI WGS metagenome assembly WNFS01 (sample SAMN13153358, study PRJNA577476) | soil metagenome | isolation source: 60 cm saprolite under Madrone tree | place: USA:California | collected 2016-06-14 | reverse complement strand
ATCACCAAACTGCCCCCCGAACGGCGCGCCCGCGCCGGCGTCGGCTGGGTGCCGCAGGAGCGCAACATCTTCCGCTCGCTGACGGTTCACGAGAACCTCACGGCGGTGGCGTTGCCGGGATTGTGGACGCCGCAAAAGGTCTACGAGATGTTTCCGCGGCTGGGCGAGCGCAAAGCCAATCTCGGCAATCAGCTCTCGGGCGGCGAACAGCAGATGCTCGCGCTCGGCCGTGCGCTCGTGCTCAACCCGAAGATCATGCTGCTCGACGAGCCGCTGGAAGGGCTCGCCCCCATCATTGTCGAGGAACTCTTGGCTGCCCTCAACCGCATCATCCGGGAGGAGGGCATGTCGGCCATACTGGTCGAGCAGAACCCGCAAAAAATCCTTGGCGTGACCGATCGCGCAGTCATTCTCGAACGCGGGACCGTCGTGCATGAGGCTGCCAGCGCGGCGTTGCGCGCTGATCGCGCAGTCCTCGAAACCTACCTCGGCGTCACGGACCAGGGGCCGCGGCGCGGCGTTAAGAACACTCACTGACCGGTTGTGCCAAACACATCGGCGGCCTGGTTGGCAGAAGGAGGGGCGACTTGCTAAATAAGCGAGACCTGCGGGTCACATCTCAAGCAGGTTGCAGAAGCTGATCGGATTTATGATATGCTATTTTCATGAAACGCGACGAAGCCATAGGCCGGTTGAAGGCGCATGAAGCCGAACTCAAACGGCTCGGCGTAGAGCGCTTGTACCTGTTCGGCTCGACCGCGCGCGGGGACGCGACAGAGAGTTCCGATGTCGATCTGTTTTTCGACTATGAAAAGGGAAAGTTCGGCCTCTTCGAGCTTATGGATGTGAAGGAATACGCTGCCGGCATCCTCGGCCGACCAACCGACATCATGACGCGCGATAGCCTGCACAAGGCTATTCGCCAGCGAGTCGAAGCAACGGCCGTCCGCGTGTTCTAGTGGCTGCGCGTTCGTCCATCCTACGTCTTTCGGATATTATTGAAGCCATTGAGCGCATTCGTACCGTGCTTGGCCATATGCCGCTCGACATTTTCGAGACCGACTGGCAAACGCAATGGCTCGTCGAGCGCGGCGTGGAGATTATTTCTGAGGCAAGCCGCCACCTATCCGATGAACTGAAGGCTCGTCACCCGCCTGGCTGGCAGAGCAAAGGGCGATTTGCTATATGAGCTACATGACCCAGGGAACCAAAGAGATTCTGCGCAGGGTTGAACACTGGCCGCAGGAAGATCAGGACGAACTAGCCGAAGTGGCGCGTGAAATCGAAGCGCGCCGGACGGGAGTATATGTCCTGAGCACCGATGAGAGGGCCGCACTCGACGAGGCGCTGCAAAGCGGCATTGCGTCCGATGAAGAAGTTGCTGCCTTCTGGAGGCGCCACGGCCGCGGATGAGGGTACATTATCGTAGCCGGGCACTTTTCGATCTGGAAGAGATCTTTCAGTATATAAATAGGCGCAGTCCAGGCGGCGCCCGCAACGTTATTGGCGCAATTCACGACGCGATCGCCCAAATTGCAGAATATCCGCTGAGTGCGGAGCGCACTTCGCACCCGGGCATTCACGTCAAGGTCGTCAGGCGGTACCCGTACAAAATTTTCTATCAAGTGGGTGTTGACCACATCGAAATTTTGCATGTGCGACATGGTGCGCGCCGCCCGTGGCTTCCCTCGGGTTTTGCTGATGCCCAACCCGGCTACGTTGCAGAGCAGAGCTAATCGCGACCGCCTCGTTGGGCCATTTCCCACCTCTTCCCAACAACGGTATGGGTTTACAAATCGCGCCCGATAAGGGAAACAGCGGTCAATAAAAATCTCACAAGGAGGCGTCCATGACCGTCCGAACAAAACCGCCTTTCCGCGCCGACCATGTCGGCTCGATCCTGCGCTCGGCGCCGCTCAAGGAGGCGCGCGAGAAGTGCGAGAAAGGTCAGATCACGGCGGGCGACCTCAAGGCGGTGGAGGACGAGGAGATTCCGAAGATCATCGCCAGACAGGAGGAACTGGGCCTCAAGCTCGCGACCGATGGGGAATATCGCCGCTCCTGGTGGCACTTCGACTTTTACGGCATGCTTGACGGGGTCGAGATTTACGAGCTCGATCACGGCATCCAATTCCAAGGCATCCAGACCAAGCCGCGCAGCATCCGTGTCAACGGCAAGATCGGGTTTTCCAACCACCCGATGGTGGAGCATTTCCGCTTCCTCAAGGCGCACACCAAGGTGATGCCGAAGATGACCATCCCGAGCCCCAGCGTGCTGCATTTCCGCCTGGAGCCCGGCGCAGTGAGCAAGGATTTCTATCCGCACCGCGACGCCATCTTCGACGACCTCGGCGCCGCCTATCAAAAGGCGGTGCGGGCGTTCTACGATGCCGGGTGCCGCTATCTGCAATTTGACGACACCGCCTGGGCCTATCTGTGCTCCGACGTCGAGCTCAAGAAGGCGCGCGAGCGCGGCCTCGACGTCGATCATCTCCAGGAGACCTATACCCGCACCATCAACAAGGCGCTCGAAGCCAAACCCGCCGACATGACCGTTACGACCCATGTCTGCCGCGGCAATTTCCGCTCCACCTGGATTTCGTCCGGCGGCTATGAGCCGGTGGCGAAGAACTTGCTGGCGAGCTGCAACTACGACGGCTATTTCCTCGAATACGACAGCGAGCGCGCCGGCGGCTTCGAGCCGTTGCGGTTCCTGCCGACGGGCAACAAGATCGTGGTGCTCGGCCTCATCACCACCAAGGTCGGCACGCTGGAGGACAAAGCCGACATCAAGCGCCGCATCGAGGAGGCGACCAAGTATGTGGCGCTGGAACAGCTTGCATTGTCTCCCCAATGCGGCTTCGCCTCGACCGAGGAAGGCAACGTTCTCGCCGAAAGCGAGCAATGGGCGAAGTTGCGGATGGCGGTGGAGATTGCCGAGGAGGTGTGGGGATGACCATGGGCCGCACAACTCCCCCGTTCCGTGCCGACCACGTCGGCAGCCTGCTGCGACCCGCAGCCGTCAAGGAAGCGCGCGCCAGGCGAGCCGAAGGCGCGATCTCGGCTGCGGAGCTTGAGGCGGTCGAGGACCGCGAGATCGAACGCCTGGTGAAAAAGCAGGAAGAGATCGGGCTGCAACTTGCGACCGATGGCGAGCTGCGCCGGTCGTGGTGGCATTTTGACTTTTACGCCGGGCTCGGCGGCGTCGAGCTCTACGAGGCCTCCCACGGTATTCAGTTCGCGGGCGTCGCCACCAAATCGCAAGGCCTTCGCGTCGTCGGCCGGGTTGACTTCCCCGGCCATCCGCAAGTCGACCATTTCGGTTTTCTCAAGTCGAAGGCGCGCGTCGCCGCGAAGATGTGCATCCCGGCACCCGGCACGATGCATTTCCGCCAGGGCCGCCAGGCGATCTCCCGCGAAATCTATCCGGACCTCGAAGCCTTTTTCGCCGATCTCGCGGCTGCTTACAAAAAGGCGGTGCGCGCCTTCTATGATGCGGGCTGCCGTTATTTGCAGTTTGACGACACCGCCTGGGCGATGATGTGCTCGGCTTTCGAGCGCGAGCAGTCGAAAAAACGCGGCGACGATCCGGATGCGCTGCCGGCGCATTATGCGCGCATGACCAACATGGCCCTCGCCGATAAGCCAGCGGACCTGGTCGTCACCATGCATTCGTGCCGCGGCAATTTCCGCTCCAAGTGGATTGCGGAAGGCGGCTACGAGCCGGTGGCCGAGCGGATGTTCAACGACGTCAATATCGACGGCTATTTCCTCGAATGGGAGACCGAACGCGCCGGCGGCCTTGAGCCGCTCCGTTATCTGCCGAAAGGCAAGAAGATCGTGGTGCTCGGTCTCGTGTCCTCCAAGCTCGCCGCGCTGGACAACAAGGACGATATCAAGCGCCGCATCGAGGAGGCCGCGAAATACGCGGCGCTCGACCAGCTCGCGCTCTCCCAGCAATGCGGATTTGCCTCCACCGAGGAGGGCAATGTGCTGACCGAGGAGGAGCAATGGGCGAAGCTGCGGCTTGTGGTCGAAGTCGCGCACGAGGTGTGGGGATGATAGCGAGCGACAAGCGGCCATCCTTCGAGACGGCGCTTCGCGCCTCCTCAGGATGAGGTTTTGCTTTTTGCCGCCTCATCCTGAGGAGGTCGCGCAGCGACCGTCTCGAAGGATGCGAACGCGGCACAACGCTTCAAGAAAGCTCCGCACCATGCCCCACACCACCCCGCCCTTCCGCGCCGATCACGTCGGCAGCCTGTTGCGCACCGTCGCCCTCAAGGAGGCGCGCGCCAGGCGCGAACGCGGCGAAATCGATGCTGACGCGTTGCGGGCGATCGAGGATTGGGAGATTATCAATCTCATTCGTAAACAGGAAGAGGTCGGCCTCCGATCAGTCACCGACGGCGAATATCGCCGCGCCTCCTGGCAGACTGATTTTCTGCTCGGGCTTGAGGGCGTCGAATCCTACCACGGCGAGCGCAAGTTCAAATTCCAGGGGGCGCAACCGCGGCCTATTCTGTTGCGCCTGAAAGGCAAGCTCGGCGGATTTTCCGGCCACCCGATGATCGACCACTTCCGCTTCGTTGCCCGGCACGCCGAGGCGACACCGAAGATGACGATCCCGTCGCCGTCGACGCTGCATTTCCGCTACGGCCGCGAGGCGGTGCCGGAAGCCATCTATCCGTCCATGGACGATTTCTACCGCGATCTCGGGACGACCTACCGCAAAGTCGTGCGCGCGTTCGCCGACGCGGGCTGCCGGTACCTGCAACTCGACGAGGTCAACCTCGCCTATCTGTGCGATCCGGCCCTGTGCGATCAGGTGCGCGCCAGGGGCGACGATCCCGGCACCTTGCCGTTCGTCTATGCCGATATGATCAACGCCGCCATCGCGGACATTCCCCCCGACATGGTCGTAACGATGCATCTGTGCCGCGGCAATTTCCGCTCGACCTTCGTGGCGTCGGGCGGCTACGAGCCGATCGCCGAGATGCTGTTCAATGCGATCGGCGTGCACGGCTATTTCATGGAATTCGACACCGCCCGCGCCGGCGGCTTCGAGCCCTTACGTTTCGTGCCGAAGGGCAAAAAGGTCGTGCTCGGGCTGGTGACGTCGAAAGCCGGCGTGCTTGAGCGCCGCGACGAACTCAAGCGCCGCATCGACGAGGCCGCGAAATTCGTCGACATCGATCAGCTCTGCCTGTCGCCGCAATGCGGCTTCGCCTCGACCGAGGACGGCAATGTGCTCGCCGAGGAGGAGCAATGGGCGAAGTTGCGGATGATCGTCGAGGTGGCGCAGGAGGTGTGGGGATAAGATGCAACGCACCAAGCCGCCGTTCCGTGCCGACCATGTCGGGAGTCTGCTGCGCCCCGCGGCCCTCAAGGAGGCGCGCGCAAGGCGGGCGAGGGCCGAGATTTCCCTCGCCGAGCTGACTGCCATCGAAGACCGCGAAATCGAGCGCATCGTCCGCAAGCAGGAAGAGAGCGGCCTGAAATCGATCACGGACGGGGAATTCCGCCGCTCGTGGTGGCATCTCGATTTTTTGTGGGGCCTTGACGGCGTCGAACGCTATGCGATGGATCGGGGCATGGCATTTGCCGGGATGCAAACCCGGGCGGAGGGCGCGCGCATCGTCGGTAAGCTCGGGTTTTCGGGCCACCCGATGCTCGAGCACTTCCGCTTCATCGCAGCGCGGACCTCCCGCACGCCCAAGATGACGATCCCGGCGCCGTCGGCGCTCTACGGCCGCGTCGGGCGCGACGCCATCAATCCCGATGCTTATCCGATCCTCGATCAATTTTTTATCGATCTCGGCGCCGCCTATCGCAAGGCGGTGCGGGCTTTCGCGGACGCCGGTTGCCGCTACCTCCAGCTCGATGAAGTCTTCATCGCCATGTTGTGCGACCCAGGTTACCGGGCAACCCAGGAGGGGCGCGGGGACGATCCCCAAAAGCTCGCCGAAATCTACGCCGATATGATCAACACGGCGATATCGGACATCCCGGCCGATATGACGATCACGATGCATCTTTGCCGCGGCAATTACCGCTCCACCCACATGGGCAGCGGCGCCTACGACGCGGTCGCGGACGTGCTGTTCAACCGGATCAAGGTGCACGGCTATTTCATGGAGTACGACACCGACCGCGCCGGCAGCTTCGCGCCGCTGCGGCTCTTGCCGAAGGATCGCGTCGCCGTGCTCGGGCTGGTGACCACAAAGACCGGGCAGCTTGAATCCAAGGACGAGATCAAGCGCCGGATCGCGGAGGCGGCCCAATACGCCGATGTCGGCCAGCTTTGCCTGTCCCCGCAATGCGGCTTTGCCTCGACCGAAGAGGGCAATACGCTTGCGGAGGAGGAGCAATGGGCGAAGCTCGCGATGATCGTGGAGGTGGCTCAGGAGGTTTGGGGGTAGGTGGACTTGGGTTGCGACCTTGCAACCTTCCCTTAGAGTCATGTCCATGGACCGGATGTCCATTGATCGAAAACAGACCCAGCGGACGTCACGTCGACGCCATCTTCCGGGTACGTTAGATCATACCTCAGCGGACTTAGGCAGAGGGGCTAGGCTTCTCGTGGTGACCGATTAGCGTTGGAAAAATCGGGGGCACTTAGTTGAAGGAATTGGTCTACCCTCATATTTAGCTAAAAAAACAGAACCGTGGCGGGCCTATGTTTGAATATGTTGTTTTGCGACGGAGCAGCCTTGGAGAGCAAGTCATTGATTTGGGCTTGTTGGCAGAAACGCTTCTTTTTTACCAACGGCTTCACCTGCTTCTCGACAACGGGACACTCTCGTACTTGCTGAAAAGACTTGGCGGCGAGACATTCCTCGCGCTTTTAGCCTGCGAAGGTGTAAGCGCGTCGTTTATGCGGGACAACTTATGCACGCTCACTAGTTCAAATGGGGGGCTCACTTCTCACGCGTTTACACAGATCAGGTTTGATGGTCGGGGCGGTCCAGGTAAGCAACAGCGACTGCGGGATCGAGAATGGATTGAGTTGGCCGTCGAGGGGACACTCGGGCCTGGACGACAAAGTCGTGTTATCGCGAAGAAGCTGAACGGACTTCTTACAATTGCGAATTGGAAATCACCTGAACTGCCGAATGCGAATGTTCCTGATATTGCACGCGATGATCTGAAGGACCGCAGTTTTGTCCAGAAAGCTGTGGCTCTGGCACTACAAGAGCTTGTGCCTTCGTTCGATCTACCAAGGAGTTGGTATTTTCGGCCGATGCTGCTCGGGGACAATCAGTTCGCAATTGATACCAACTTCAATTTTGACAAGCTGAACAGCCACTATCACCAATCGGTTCCTGTGTCGTTCAACACGATTACTCCAGCATACCTGGTGGGACAAATTCTCGACGCTCGCAGTAGCCTCTTCCTTGGCGCAAAGTATATGGCCGAGATGGTAACCGATCCAGCTACGGCAGCCATCGCAAGGCTGAAATGCGTCGAGCTTATGCGCAAAAGAGACCACGAAGTTCGGGAAATCGATCTGTTTCAGGAGCTGTATCTACCGGAGGCGAGAACTCTCCGCGAAGCCATCAACAGCGGCGAACGAACGTTCGAGGAGTTCCTGAAGCTTTCCGAGGCATCTCACAAATTCAAGAGTTGGTTAGGAACACACAATCCTGATCGGACACTATTGGGGGAGTACTATTCGGCGGCTACCAAAGAAAGCTGGGTGGACGCCCTTCCAACCAGGGGGGCGCGTTGGCTGATATGTACCGGACTGAGCGCGATGGCCGAACATTTCTATCCAGCCGGCGGAGCCATTGTCGTGGGAGCACAGGCAGTCAGTGCCGCGGACGCGCTGTTCATTGACCGGCTTCTTAAAGGATGGCGTCCAAACCATTTCATTGACGATGTGCTAGGACCATTTGTTGCCAAAGAGGGCATCGACAGCACCAGTGCGACCTAATGCTGAGCGGAGCGTATACGCCGCGCTGAGTGATGGAGAGTTTCGCGCTTGCCGGTGGGGCACCTAGGTGGTATCACTCGCGGGGCAGACAAGCGAAGTAATGCCTATTTTATCGAGCTTTCTCGCACCTTCCGCTCCGTCCCGTAGGGAGCGCCGCGGCTCGCCTTTCGTTTACGAAACCGGGTTCTAAACCATCGCCATCGCAACTGGCTCACCTATCCCCCTTTTCCTCACCCGCCCGTCTTCGCCTTATCGTGCCCGATCAATCCCGCAGCCGCGTCGGCGATATTGCCCGGCATCGGTTCCCCCTTTTCCTTGTAGGCGAGCCTGAGAAGGAGCGAGATCCGGCGCGCAGCATCCGTGTAGTTGATCGGGGGCCGCTCGGCCTCCTCCTTTTCCCGTGCCGCCGCCTCGGCCGCGAGTTCCTGCTCCATGGCGTGGATGGCGGCGATCATGGCGCGTTGGGCGGGGCCGTTGCCTTTGACGGCGAGCGCGACCTGGCTGCGCATCACGGCCTGGATGGCCGGGAGGCTCGTGACCTTGTCGCCCTCCCGCACCGTGACCATCCGATAGGCTTCCTTCAGCGCCAGCGCCCTCGCCCTCTGGACGAGCGATCCGCCGCGCGGATTGCCGGATACGCCCTTGCGGAACCGCCTGCGCACTGGAGGCTTGCCGTATCCGACCTCGTAGGGGCTCGGCTTGTTTCCATCGGGGCTTTTGGTCGAACTGTCGTTCATCGCAGTGACTCCTGTCTGCGCTGCGCCGCCACGTCCGCGAAGCTCTGCCCGCTCGCCGCGAGCGTCGCGTCCTGGCCGGTGTGCTGGCGGAAATAGTGGACAATGCGGTCGCATAGCGCCGGTTCAAACGCCACGAACACGAGGCGCTCGGCATCACGCATGCGGTCTATGGGCGTGAGATCGCAGGGGTCGATGCACAGGATGCGGTGCCGTTCGAGCCGCCACATGTCATCGCGCCGGGTGACCGTCGCGGGCGCGAGCTCGCGATTCCCTCCTCCGCTTGCTGGGGAGGGAGAAGAGACCGGCGCAGCGTCCGCGATCGGTCGCCGCGCCTCCTCGCCAGCGATTGAGCGCTGACCTTGCGGAGTTTTGGGATTGGAAACGCACCGAGTCTTGCCGGCCCGGTCAAGCACAAGCTCGATCTCCGCGCACGAGAAGCCCGTGACCTCCGCGTCGAATTGCAAATCCGCAAGCGCGTGCAGCTCGACGGCGAGCGCGCCCGGATCCCAGCCGGCGTTGAGGGCGAGCTTATTGTCGGCGAGCGCATAGGCCTTGCGCTGTGCCGCATCGAGGCCAGACAGGCGAATCGTCGGGACGTCTTTCAGGCCCAGGCGCTTGGCGGCCTCCAAGCGTCCATGCCCGGCGATGATTTTGTCTTCATCGTCGATGAGGATCGGATTGGTAAAGCCGAACCTCGCGATGCTGTCGGCGATCTGCCGGATTTGCTTTTTCGAATGTGTGCGGGCATTGCCCGCAAACGGCCGCAGGCGCGCGATCGCCATCGGCTCGATGGTCAGGGGTTTCATCTGGGCGTCCTTGACGGGGGTGAGCGCCGGAAAGGCGGGCTTGCGCAGCCAGCGCCCGCGAAAGCACGCCCGGGCCGGGGCTAGCACGGCCGGATCAGATCAGGCAGAACCTTGGGTTTTGCGGGGGGCCGGCGCAAAAAAACCGCGGGCAGAGCGCCGCGGGGCGACCGAAGGTTGTTAAGTCACCTCCGGCATCTTATCTATTGTGCCATCAAAATTCGCCCCGTCAACGAGAGATCGATCGAAGGAAGACCGAAAGGAGACATTGGCATCCGGGTTACGGCGCTGTCATCAATTCCCTGCCCGACCTTGCGAATTCCCTGCCAGCGTCGAAACGCTTCCCTGCGCCAGCCTGACGAATTCCCTGCCCCTCAGGCGCAGGGGATTTCCCGCAACCCTTTGACGTAGCGGCGCCAATCCTGCGGGGATCGTGCCGGTGACCCGCAATCCGGAAAAATTTCGCTGCCAGATTCCCTGCAGCAGGGAATTGCGCTGGCCGCGACACACCAAGTCGTGGCGCTGCCAATCGGTGAGCGCCCGGGTGCGAACCCTACATCCGCTGCCGCATCATCATCTGCGTATTCATCTGTTGCATCGACCACATCTGATTCTGCATACCGATACGCGCTGCCATATCTGACATGGCCTGCCGGTTCTTTATGTCCTCCCGGCATTTGGCATATGCTGGCGTTCCGGGTTTCAGCCCAGCGCTGCGGCAATGCGCGTCGTCATTGGCTGCAATCTGTTCGGCGGTCAAGAAGCAGGCGCCCAATGGAAGCGCGGCTGCTACAACCAACAGAAGCCGTGAAAAATGCATTCCCATTGTTCTCTCCGTAATGCCGTCTTGCGCATTCTTCGGCCTTGCATTGCCGTCGCGAGAGCAAGCCGCATCATACGCCTCCTCTCGTCTATTGAAGTGAAGGCCATAGAGCGTGCAACTGTGTCGAGAAGGGCGCAGAACCGTGACAGACGCGCCGATTGCCACTATTTCGCGGTCCTCCCGTCGCTTTTCAAAAATGGTGTTACCTGGGAGACACGCATTTCGATCGCATAAGCAGCCTGCTGTGCAGCCTTGAGATCGCTGTGAGTTCGTGGTTCACCTCGCAGGACCACGACAAACAGCCCTCCACCTGCGTGCATCCCTCATGACCCTCCCCCTCTCCGGCCTCCTCGTCGTTTCCCTCGAGCAGGCGGTGGCGGCGCCGATGTGCACGTGCCGGCTTGCCGATGCGGGCGCACGCGTCATCAAGGTCGAGCGGCCGGAAGGCGATTTTGCCCGCGGCTACGA
>WNFS01024750.1_pt1 | contig 10765 bp, 8 predicted proteins | sample 5400141 | NCBI WGS metagenome assembly WNFS01 (sample SAMN13153358, study PRJNA577476) | soil metagenome | isolation source: 60 cm saprolite under Madrone tree | place: USA:California | collected 2016-06-14 | reverse complement strand
GATGCTTCCGCGACGAACTGCATATCACGTTCATCTGAAGCAAGGGCCTGTATGCCTTGACGCAACACAGGATGGTCGTCAGCTAGCAAAATACGAATGGGGTTAAGAGTGGTGGTCATGACCGTTCTTCTTCTTTTTCCAAAATAACCAGACATTGCTTCGAGCAGGAGATGATTGGTAAGCAATCGAGGCGGGGATACGCAAATCAACTTCGGTGCCCGCTCCAGGTTCACTCCACACGTCCAATTCTCCGCCAAGTCGTTTCGCGCGCTCGCCCATTCCGCCCAAGCCCCAATGGCCTACCCGTTCCCCTTGATTCCGCACGTCGGGAGCCATGCCTTTTCCGTCGTCTCGGATTCTCAGTCGAAACAGATTGCTGCTGTAAGCGACCTCTGTTTCGATTCGGCTGGCCTGCGAATGGCTAAAAGCATTTCGCAGCGCCTCACGCGCAATCCGGAAGATTTCAATGTGGACGTTTGGATTTAACGTTTGCGCCGTTCCTTCAATCACCACTCGGAACTGTGCCGCATCCTTATTTCCGTTCTTGGCGACAAGTTCTTCTCCAATACGCGTGATTTCTTCCACCAATCCCCTAGCAGCAGGTGCCGAGGATCGTAGGTCATGAATCGCGTCCCGTCCTTCCACAATCGCCTGTTCCGCACCATCCAACGCTCGGTCCAGAGTTTGAATCGCTTCCGCTGCGCGCTCAGGAAGTAGGTTACGAGCTTTTTGAAAGTGGAGTAAGAGCCCCTGAAAGCTCTGCAAAAGCGTGTCGTGCAGTTCCCGAGCGATTCTCGTACGTTCAGCTAGCCTTTCCTTGAAAATCAGGCTCAAGCGGTCAGACACTTGACGCACGTGCCGCCAGTACGTCACCCAAGCCAGGCACCCGATTGCCGCGACACATAGGAGAAGGAACAAATTGGTTTGATAGAAGGCGGGAAGAATCGTGAACTTCAGCGACGCTCCGGCCTCATTCCAGACGCCGTCGTTGTTACAAGCAATGACGCTAAAGACGTAATCCCGAGGCGGCAGGTTTGTATAAGTAACGTCTCGTGCGCTTATCGGCCCACGCCAGTCGACATCATAGCCTTCGAGTTTGTAACGGAATTGCACCCGTTCTGGGGCCGTCAAGCTGAGAGCCGCGTATTGAAATTGCAGATTCTTGGTTTTTGGAGGGAGACGTAACCCTGAAGAAACGTTGACGGTCTGGTCGTCCGCCTTGAGGGCTTCGAGCATTACTGGAGGCGGCACGACGTTCTTTGGTACGTGCCGCGGGTCGATCACAGCAACGCCCGCAGTGGTGGAAAACCAGAGGCGGCCATCGGTTGACCGGGTCGCCGTGGGAAACGGCTCACGTTGTCGCGGTAGTCCTCGGAGGCCGTCTGCCGCATCGAAAGATGTGGCTTGCATACGATAACTGGGCGACAGCAGTGCCTTATCCAGTTCTCGTGGACTCACGCGAAGGATCGCTAGCGCCCCCGCGAGCCACAGAAAACCATCATCATCTTCAACGATTCCGGAAATCGAATTCCACGGCAACCCGTTTGCCTTCGTCAGCGTCACGAAATGTCCGCGCTCAAACCGGCTTAATCACTCTACCCTCCGGCAGTCCGTCCTTTGAAGAATAGACGTGGAACTCATCCTTTTCGTAGACTGCAATTTCCCCATCCTCGAAGCCCAGCCAAACACGTCCCTGCGGATCCCCGTAGAGCACCCGACAGCGATACTGCGGGAGACGAACAGTGTTGCGGAAATTGGTCCACTTGCCGTCACGCAATCGCAGCACCCCACCGCCCTTGTCGTCCCAGACCGTAACCCATAAGTTGCCTTCGGCGTCCTTGACGACCGCGTGTACGTCGTATACTTCGTCAACATCGGTGACCTTCGGATAAGAGAATTTGCCATCAATCCCTTTGGCCAGCTTGAAACTGCCGCCTAGCCAGACATGGTTTTTCTTGTCAGCGTATAGACTGAGAATTCGCCCCGGTTCCGATCGAGGGTAGGCCGGTAATTTCGACGAGACAAGCCTTCCGGCGCGGAGGCGTTGCACAGTGTCGCCGGCAAAACTTGCAAACCAAACGCTTCCGTCGCCCGTCGAAGTCAACGCGATCTGGTCACCGGGAATCAGTCCCTCCTTTGCCGAAAAAGGCGTGGCCTTATTCTTCTGAAAACGGTCCAGACCCCCGCCAGTGCCGAACCATAAGTTCCCTTCACGGTCTTTGAAAGCTGCATAGACCATACTGCTAGAAAGCCCGTCGATTGTGTCGAATTGGTCCGGCGCAAGTTTCGGTTGGTTTCGGAGGTCGCGCAGGCGACGCAGTCCGCCGTTCGAAAGTCCGATCCACAAGCTATCGTCGTTGTCGAAGAGCAAGCACCTCGGCGAAGTGATATGGATTTCGGGCTTTGATCCAACCTCATTCGTGACGAACACTGAATCGCCAGACGTGTGAACAACCCAGACACCGCCTCCGGGAATTGCCGCCATCATTCGCACCATCCCTACCCCCAGCTCCGTGGCTGCAAAGATTTTCCCATTCGGAGCGAGCGCGAGGATCGTATTGGGGCGGAGGGGGTTTTTGCTGAGATGGAAATTCAAGTTATCGGTTGCTACCCAGAGCTTCCCGTCACCATCGACCAGCATGGTCTGCGTTCCGGCAACGGAGTAACCTAGTTCCGCTCCGACTTGGTGCCACCTGCCGCTCTGTAGTCTGCTTAGTCGGTACGAACCACCTGCCCAGATCGAGCCGTTCCCGTCCTCGACTATCGACAAAATTCCGCCAGCGGGTATGCCGTCACTATGCGAATAATTTGTTAAATGGCCGTCGCGAAGCCGGCTGATCCCTCCAGAGCTAAACCCGATCCAAAGACTTCCATCCCTACCTGCGCAAAGCGACCACACCGGGGAAACAGGGAGATGCTCTCCGAAGCTGGGCTGCCACGCGATGAAGCGCAGACCATCATATCGATATAGGCCTGCGTCGGTCCCGAGCCACAAATACCCGTCCGGTGTTTGAGCAATTACTCGCACGGGTCCCGGAACGCCTTCCCTTGCAGTCCACGATGTGTGCGTAAACTGGCTGATCAATATCTGCGGTTCAGATCCATCAGCAGTACCGGTGAACATCATCCCAATCATAAGGAAAGTGTAAGCAAGGCGCGTGTCTGCTCTGATATAAACCTGAAGGTGAGACTGGAAAGCTTCTCCGTGGCGTGACATAAACCTGCCGGGAAGGCAAGGCCTGACCGCTCGCGTCTTGTTTGGCGAAAACTCAGGTTCGTCTCTTTCTTTGTCGAACGACGCCAAAACAGAATGATAGTACTCTGACTCACGGCGTTTTACCGCTCCTAGGTAGAGTTACATGCCGCATGCGAGATATCGCCGCAGGGAAGCGATACCAGAGCACCCCGTCTGAAAAGACCTCGTAGAGCGCTCGTTAATCCGGGCCAGCGCCAACTGCTGCCAAAGCGATGATCAGATGACGCCTTTCCATTTGTGCCTATATTGTGCCTATACAGGCCTAGGCTGATTTGTTCCGGCTTGGCCTCAGGCAAGGAGCAGCCATGCAAAAAGGAAGTCTCATTCGCTCTTCACGTCGTCAAGGACCCGATGTTTGGGAGTACCGCCGGAGAGAATCTTGTTCCGGAGAAAAGAGAAAGCATCGCAGAATCGTCATCGGGTCGCTCGATACCCTCAGAGATGAATCGGCAGCACTGAAGGCGATCGCAGCTCTGCGAAGAGACATCAACATTAATGACGCTCGACTGAGGGCGAAGCCGCTGACACTCGCGGAACTGGTCGAGCATTACCGTCAGCGAGAACTCGCCACGGAGAACGAATGGAAGACCCTGTCAACGAGAACTACCTACGAGGGTTACTTGCGAAAGTGGATCGTACCAAGGTGGGGAACGACCAATCTCAGTGGTGTCAGGGCAATCGAGGTTGAACTGTGGCTCCGCACGCTTCCACTCGCCCGAGCTAGTCGCGCCAAGATTCGTAATCTGATGAGCGTGCTCTTTAACCACGCGAGACGACACGATTTTATCGACCGCAACCCCATCACCCTCGTCCGCCAAAGCGCGAAGCGGCGGACAGCACCAGAAGTGCTTCTGCCTTCCGAAATCAACCGACTCGCTCACAGTTTGCGTAATAGAGAGAGGACTCTTGTTCTCTTGGCTGCGGGTACGGGGCTTCGCATGAGCGAACTGTTCGGTCTAAAGTGGCGAGACGTCGACTTCGCCGGAAAACAGGTTAGCGTCCTGCGATCCATCGTTAAACAATCAGTCGGCCCGTGCAAAACGGAAGCATCCCAAAAGCCGGTCCCGCTCGATCCACGTTTGGTTCGTACTCTTCGTACTTGGCGTCGCTCTGCGCGCTTCCGTCAACCGACGGACTGGGTTTTCGCCAGTGCGGTCAGCCAAGGGAAGTTTCCATTCTGGGGACAGGCCCTCTTGCGACATCACATCCGGCCGGCTGCGGTGAAGGTGGGCATCACCAAACGAATCGGCTGGCATACCTTTCGGCATTCGTATTCAACGTTGCTGAAGGCAAGTGGAGCAGACATAAAGGTCATGCAGGAACTGCTTCGGCATGCGTCCACACGCGTGACACTGGACACGTACACGCAGGCTGTTACGCCGGCGAAGCGAGCGGCTCAAACCGCGGTCGTCACACAGTTCTTTCCCAGCGCGAAAGACTGCTCAGGGAACCGCCGCCTAAACTAGGGATATGAATTGCTACGGAAACCTGTGCCTTTTTGTGCCTACGAGTTTTCGAGCGACTGGCTGGAAGTTGTTGGTTCTAAACTGGCGTCCCCGACGGGATTTGAACCCGTGTTACCGCCGTGAAAGTGGGTCCGATCGTAAGTTACTGAAACTACGCAACACGGATGGCTACCTGAAGCGGTTTCAGTAAGGGACGGAAACAGTTCGTGGATCATAAATGGAGCAAGAAATAACTCTCTAAATGTTTTACGCTGTTCTTCACATGAGGAAAGGCTTTCGCATGCGTTGGGTGATGACGGACTCACTTCCTAGCTCGCCGATGAGGCAGACTGACTTCCCCCCAGTTCAATTGGTTGTGTACTGACGACTCATCCGCGAGAAGGTAGGTAAAATTTGGCTTCGGCGGCGCGCACACCGATTCAAACCAACTGATGTACACCTCGCCTAAGCGTCGGCCTCAATCTCAGCCATGCTGCTTGCCAGCGACTCGCCGATCTAGCCAGTCCCAGACGCGGACTAGTGGTCCATGAGAACGCAACTCCCCTTCGATGGATGTGGACACACGTGCTCCTTCCGAGTTTGAAGGATGCTCGTTAACAGCGGATTCGTCCATCAGGTGGTATCGATTCGGCTCATGCCGGGATAGGCAACGAGCCACGCGCGACGGATCCGGCGAAGCATGGCTGGATACAGAACCCAGCGAAATGGTTCGATCGCGACTAGGTACGGTCGCGTGAGCCACGACACGCGGCGGACGTAGACTCCCCAGTACAAACGGTACCCGTTCGGGCTGCTTACCAGAGCAGTGCAGATGAAGCCGTGGATGGTCCTGTTGCGGGTTTCACGAAGAGCTTCTCCCGGAAATTGATACAAGACCCAAAAGTGGCCATCCAGAGTACCTGGCGTTATTTCGGAGTCGCGTCGGTCGCGTTCCGACAGGCGTTCCAGAAATGAGTCTTCCGGCCGCATCGGTTCTCGATCCCAACCGAATACCCGGCCGAGAAAATATCGGAGGCCGTAAAGGAGAGTCGCGATGTGGCTCGGAGCCGTCGAGGACTCGAGCGCACAAATGTCCGCGACAGTCCGCCCGCTGCCGCCTCCAGGAAGATCCACAGACGACACGTCATAGAGCGGAACGTCAGGAAGAAGTTCGTGTCCACGAAGAGGCAAACTCCGATACTCGGCTGCGGACGCACGCATCGTGAGTGTCGACCACCAATTCTTCACTGCGCGTTACCTCGCTGAACGAGCATGGTAAGTCCGTTCCTCACACAGGGAAGCTTAAACGCCGGCACCTGCACCACTATCCTGGATGAAGCGCCGCACTTAGAGCAGCAAGCGATCCCACGTGCCTCCATACCTAATTGAACGAACCATTTCTCTCTCGTAAATACTCTGGGGGAATTCGAACTCGATTCGGCTTGCTCCGTCGAGGGATTTCAATTGTTCGGCGGAGAGTTCCAGATCCAAACTGCCGAGATTGTCTTGGAGTTGAGATACCTTCCGCGCTCCGATGATCGGGATTACTGGCACCGTTTGGTATCGCAGCCACGCGAGCGCGACTTGCGCCATGCTTCGACCAACTTGTTCGGAGACCGCCTTCACCGCCGAGATGATCCGCGTCGCGTGCTGTTCCTCGGGAAGGAATTCCTTCATTCCCTCATTGCTCATCCGCCCCCCGTCGGCCTTACCCTCGCCGTGATACTTCCCCGACAAAACGCCCTTCGCCAACGGAGACCAAGCCAGAACCCCCAGGTTCAAAGCTTTCGCCATGGGAATCAGTTCGCGCTCGACCGTGCGCTCCACGAGGTTGTACTCGATCTGCAACCCGATGAACTGGGTCCAGCCTCGAAGCTCCGCCAGAGTATTTGCCTGGGCGATCCACCAAGCGGGAGCGTCCGAGATGCCGAGGTAGAGAACCTTGCCCTGGCGAACGAGATCGTCCAGACCGCGCATGACTTCTTCCACTGGTGTGATCCCATCCCAAATGTGCACCCAGTACAGATCGATGTAGTCGGTTTGCAATCGTTTCAGGCTGGCTTCCAGTGCTTGCATCATGCTCTTGCGGTGATTGCCCGCCGCGTTGGGATCGTTGCCTGGCGCAGCGTTGGAGTATTTTGTCGCTAGAACGACACTGTCGCGATGGCCCTTGATGAACTCACCCACGAATTTTTCGCTTGTGCCGCCGGTGTAGAAGTTCGCTGTGTCGATGAAGTTTCCGCCTGCCTCGCGGTAGGTCTCATAGACTCTCTGCGCTTCAGCCTTCGGTGATCCCCATCCCAACTCGTCTCCGAAAGTCATAGTGCCTAGCGCCGCTTCGGAGACCCGAAGTCCACTCTTTCCCAGCAATCTGTATTTCATGATCGCGCTGCTTTCATGCAACTCAGGAGTTGATTCCGCTCCGAGGGTCCTTTCGCTGAACCGCTTTACCGGGTGAAAACGGTTCGGGACCGCCCCCTGATAGGCTTCAGGTGCGCACTTCGAGCAAGCGTGGCGCGCGCCCGTGCGAGCTGCGCTTTCACCGTTCCGTGGGGAACACGCAAAACAAGGGCAGCCTCCTTCGTTGTCAAACCGTCGATATCACGCAACTGAAAGGTTCTGCGGAGCTTTGGTGAGAGCTGCCTAACGCCCTCGACCAGTTGGTCTCGTGCTTCCGCTGCGGAACAGAGTTCTTCTGGACTTGGCTTCGAATCAGGTAACCGTTCCGAGAATGTGAAACCGTCTTCCCCTTGCTCTTCGTCAAGCGACAAATAGCCATCGCGGCGGCGTAATTTCATCAGCGCAGCGTTGGTGACGATTGTTGTTAACCAGGTTGAAAGTTGTGCTTGCCCCCTAAATTGGCCGAGATGCTTGTACGCGGAAAGGAGAGCATCCTGGACGGCATCTTCCGCGTCGGGCATGTTGCCCAAGAAGCGGAAAGCCCTCTTGTAAAACATTGGCAGGTGACGGGACACGACGCTGTCCAGTTCCTGAGCACGCTCGCTAAGGAGACCGTTGGGAACTTGGTCGAGTCGGGACTGACTTCTTTGCCTGCGAAGAAAACTCGATAACCGTTCCCGGTTGGGGCTGACCGGCACGCACGAACGCATTCCGAAAGTTCTTCGGTACGTAAAACTCAATCACCTTTGCCATGACCCTCTCCGTGATCGTGTGAACCTCTGCGGGCGAGGCAGCAAGCAACTCCAGGTGCAAGAGGCGGACCATCCGCAAGAGATTGAAAGGACAGAAGAAGAAGCGCGGTAAGCTGCTTGCGGAATTGGTGAAATTGGCGAAAATCGCGATTTCACCAGTCCTCAGAAAAGGCCTAGCTGAGTTTGAAGTGGGGTGAGAAGTTGTTGCCACGGGTTGGAGTGATGAAGATCAAGTCGCTCTCCGTGCGGTGAAAGCGGTACGAACCTCGCTGAACCCCTTTATCGACACCCTGCGGGAGAGTCGGTACGACACAGCAGTTGATTCAGCACTATCGATGGCCCGACAATTCGCCAACCGTTCTTAGGATTTGATCAGCGACGGTTTCACGCGGTCTGATGTAGTCAATGATACTTGCTGTAGTTGTTCCCGGTGTCGAAATCAGGGCTAGAAGGTGCTGAACCTCCTCAGCCCCGATCAGCCCCAAACCATATTCCACGGCTGCTGCGGCCTCGGACTCGACTATGCGTGCTGCTGTGAAAACCACGGGCAGAACCTCCGCCCTAATCGGGAGGGACTTCCTGAGGTGATTGGCTCGCTCGGCCAGTGTCGAGAACTTCTCGATTGGTTTTTCTCGCGTGCACTCGATCAACACCAATGTCGTTTTGTTAGACTGAGCAATACCCAGGGCGTCCGCTCGGTCATCCACGGTCTTTCCATACCAAATGGTAGGAATACCAAGAACATTTAGGAGCCGCACAACCGCTTGCTCAAATTCTTCCGATGGCCTCTTGTCTCTATATTCGAGATCAGTTCGCAGACGCTTACGCTCCGCGTCAAAGTACGCATCCACAACGCCCAAGATTGAAGCCGATTCCTTCCACCGATTAATCGGCAGAGCATCAATGTTGTGTCCACCCCAAAACAAATGAGCAATTGCGTTTGTCGCGCTCTCAGGCCATTCGGGGTTCCATTCGATACGTATAGGCGACCCGTCTTCGGAATACTCTGTCGGAGTAATGACCCTCACTGCCGGTTGTTGAGGTTCTGGATAAAAGAACGTCTTCAGCGTTACCAGTTTTCCCTGCGCCGTTGCAGGAATTGTTGTTCTGATGCCTCCAGTTTTCATGTCGGCAAGATCGAACGGCAGAGGAGCTATAACCTGCAACTGTGGGCACGCAAGCGTGCTCACCTTCAAGTTCGGTGTGAGCTTCCTTACGAGAGCCTCAACACCATCAAGATGAGTCTCTCTTCGGAGGTGCTCATTTGCTTTTTCCCAGCATTCTGCTCCGCCCGGTATCACTCCGATTTGTCTTTGCTCTTGAATACCCCAAGAGACGCCCACCGGGTATGTTTCGAAGAAGTTAAATCCTCGCCGGTCAAACTTGACGGGATTGAACCAGCTGAGACTGCTCTGGTTGTTCTGAGTCTCAGCGGACAGACGAATGTCTTTGAAAAGTAGGCCTCCACCGAGGTTCAAGTGGATATTCTCTGTCTGAACGATGTCGTAGAGAATCTTTTCAAGGGATTGGCTTGGAAACTCATCGACAAACGCGAAGAACGTATCGAAGTCCGCTTCCTTCCTCAGAGTTTCCGCGGGCAGTGCTGTGGCCGATAGTTGCATGCGTCCACCCAGCAATACCCATATGCTGCCAATCTTTCCGGCGTAGCACACGAATCGGACTGAGCGCCACAGCTCACGGAATGGCTCGATCTGCTTTAAGAACTCTCAGTGCGATCTGTAAGCTGCTGAACATGATTGTCTGACAAGGAGGTGATCAGACCGTGCGTCCCATCGCACGTAGCCTACGAGGTAGAGGCGGGGCGGTAACAATCCGTCTGAAGCCCTCGAACAATGTACCCACAACCGCGAGGTTGGCACTGGAACCGCGAGGCGACGGTGTATCTGCCAGCATAAAGGCGGAGCGGGCCTAGGCTTGATAGTACGGTCAGAACACACAAACGCTCGTAAGCGTCGTGAATGTGAGGGAGCCTAATATGCTGCGTGGCTCTTACTGTCGTGGGTACGGGGACTTGTGCCTGCCCCGTCATGGGCAATCAACACGGCCGGCGTAGGGAGCGGACCTAACCTATCGTGTCATTTCAGCGGAACAGAGTAAATCCGTATTGCTCCCCCGCAAAGGGGAAAGTCCATCGCAAGGTGGACCGATGGCGGTGCGGACAAGACATCAGGGAGGAAGCGAATGCTGTTCTGTAATGGAACAGATATCGGTTGCGTCAGTTGTATGGACAACATCACTGAACGCGAAAGCGAGCAGACTTCCCTGTGGTACTTCACGCGAGAAAGCTGGACTAAGCGGCTTATGAGACAAGGCAGATGACAACGGCGCAAGCTGTTGGTGCGGTCTCAAGGGAGGCGAAGGAGTGGTACGCCATGAACTGGCAAACCATCCACCGCAACGTTCGCCGACTCCAAGTGCGTATCGCGCAGGCAACGAAGGAAGGCAGGTGGGGCAAGGTGCGAGCCCTGCAACGCTTGCTGACCCACTCGTATAGCGGCAAGGTTCTGGCCGTCCGACGAGTGACGGAAAACGACGGCAAGAAAACCCCTGGTGTGGACCGAGTAATCTGGGACACACCAGAAAAGAAGACAGGGGCAGTTCATGAACTCAAACGCAGGGGATATCAACCTCAGCCCCTGCGACGTGTCTACATCCCGAAATCGGACGGCAAAACGAAACGCCCGCTGGGCATCCCCACAATGATCGACCGAGCTATGCAAGCATTGCATTTGCTTGCACTCGATCCTGTTATGGAAACCACTGCTGATAGGAACTCCTACGGGTTTCGCCAGCAGCGGTCCTGCGCGGATGCGATTCAACAATGCTTCAATGCACTGACGGACGCAAACACGCAGTGGATTCTAGAAGGCGATATCCGAAGCTGTTTCGAT
>WNFS01019669.1_pt1 | contig 10766 bp, 8 predicted proteins | sample 5400141 | NCBI WGS metagenome assembly WNFS01 (sample SAMN13153358, study PRJNA577476) | soil metagenome | isolation source: 60 cm saprolite under Madrone tree | place: USA:California | collected 2016-06-14 | reverse complement strand
GCGTTGACGAGCGGGGAATATTTCGGGCCGTTGACCATGCCGGCCAGCAGCGCCGCTTCCTGGAGCTTCAAATCGGTAACCGGCTTGCCGAAATAAAATTCCGCGGCCGCGGCGAAACCGTAATTTCCGTGCGCCAGGTAGACCTGATTGGCGTACATGGTAAAGATTTGAGGTTTCGTGTAGCGGCGCTCGATTTGCAACGCCAACAACATCTCCTGCATCTTGCGGCGGAAACTGCGGTCGCTGCGATCCAGGAAAAGATTGCCGGCAAGTTGCATGCTGATGGTGCTGGCGCCTCCGGTAATGCGGCGCTTGGCAAGGTTGCGATACGCGGCGCTGGCCATGCGCGGAAAATCGATGCCCCAGTGCTCCTCGAAATGCTGGTCCTCGATTGCGGTGACGGCGTTGTACAACACTTTGGGGCATTGCTCGTAGGTCATCAGGATGCGGCGCTGCAAAGCAAAGCTGCCGACGAGTTGGCCGTCATCGGCATAAATCTCGGTGACAACGTTGGGGCGATAGGTTTCGAGCGCGCGAATCTCCGGCAGGTCGCTCGCGTAGACGAAGAGCAAGCCGCACGCGGCGCCCAGCGCGATGCTGCAAAGCAGCAGAAACGCCAGCGCCACGCGGTCAATCAACTTGAAGCCACGCAGGCGCAGCGTAATCGGTGGGAGACTCAACATGAAAGGTTGATTTTAGCGCATATCGTCCGCGGAACTGAACCGGACAACGTTTCTGTCGACGATTCAGCGGAGCATTACCGTTTCAACCGATCCTACGATTCTCGATAGTATTTCTCTCCTGCGCAGGCGCGACAGAGGGTGCGGCCGTCGCGAATTAGTTCGCGCTTGAAGTTGATGCCTTCGCCGCATTGGGCGCAGACTACCCGCGGGCCTTTGAAGCCGGGTAAATCTTCCGGCTGCACTTCCACTTTGACCCATTGCTTGTCGAAGAGGATTTCATCGGAGAGCTGTGCGTAGGCTTTCTGCTGGCCGGCTTCTTTCTCTAATTCCGGGAACATTTCGCGAGCGGCTTGTTTGGAAGACTCCCTTGCGGCGACGCGGACGGCGCGTCCGGTCTTTAGGTCCACGCCAGGCGGACTCCGAGCACTTGACCGGCGCAGAGGTGGCCGTGCGCTTGAGTGGCCAGATCGAGATATTCGGCTAGGGACTTCATGACGTCATTGTACTGGAGAGAGGACACTCGCGCCGCCGGAGAAGCTAGCGACCGCAGATGAAGTGACAATTGACATCGAGGTAGCTCTGGGGAAAGGCCTCACCCCTCAGAAGGGGTGAGCTACAGGGGCCCCCTCCCCCCATTTCTGTAAGTGCACATTCTAAAGGTACTTAGTGACTGGGGGCCTTGGAAGTGTTCATTGTAAAAGGGTTACGCGACTGGGATTTCGGTCAAAGACCGGCAAAACGCGGTGTTTGCTTGTAAGTGCGCATTCTAAAGGGTTTACGAAACCAATCTTGTGGACTTGCTATGGACTTTGGTTGAGAGAAAAGCCTCAGGTCCAAAAACCGGACCTGAGCTACCGGGTGAACTTGCGAATGATCTGGCGCTGAACGCGGGATTACCCACGACGATACTATCGCAGCTATATTACTTTGTCAATATAAAAATGAAGGTGCCGCTAAGTGCAAGAGGCTAGGTGGGTTGCGGGGCGGACCATGGGTGGGGCTGGCGGGATTCGACGAAGGCGAGGTATGTCATTAGGAGCGCGAGCGCGGAGAGCGCCGCGTCTTCCAGAATTTTTCTGGGGCCGATCGGTTCGGGGGTCGCAAAGCAGCCGCAATTGATGTTCATGTGCAGGAGATAGGCACGCAAAACCACAACGAAGAATCCCAGCATGATGAAGGTGAGGATCGAAGCCCAGATGCGCAGGCGCCACCCGATCAACACCAGGAGTCCGAGGACAATCTCCGCGAACGGCAAAGTGTGCGCGACGAATTGGACTCCCCAAGGCGGCAGCAACTTAAAGGCTTCCACCTGGAAAGCAAAGTTCGAGAGGTTCGTGGATATGGAAAACTTCAGAAAGAAAAGGGGCCACAGCGTGTGGTTGGGAAGAAAGACCTTGGAGTAGCCAGCGTAGATGAAAATGCCGCCAAGGACCAGGCGCCCGATCCAGATAATCGCGCGGCGCAGGTTGAGCGGGCTGGATTGCATCATTTGTGTTTTCAGCTTTTGCCGAGTTGGTCTAGGAAATTGCGAAGAATTTCGTAGCTCATTACGCCGGCGTACGGAAACGTTTGGCCTTTCGCGTGAAACACTGTGGTGGGCGTCTGATTCACATTGTACAGGCGGCCGAGTGCCACGTCTTTTTGAATTGCAGCGTTGAGAGTGCCGCCCTTTACCAGCGTGCGGACCTTGGTCATTTCGGCGGGCGAGAGCACAGCCGCTACGGTGCCATCGATGTCGCCGGTCTGCTCCCACCTTTCCTGGTTCTGAAACAGCGCCTGCGCTACCACTTCAAATTTGCCGATCTGTGCGGCGGCGCGTGAGTATTGTGCAGCGACCTGGGAATGCGCGTGCATAGGCAGCGGGAAGTCGCGGTGGATCAGATAGACCTTGCCGGTGCTGACATAGTTGTCCATTACCTGGCGGTTGGTCGTTATGAACAGGGTCTTGCAGGCCGGGCACTGGAAGTCGCTGAAGACTTCCATCACGATCGGAGCGTTCTTGGAGCCCACAGAGACATGCGGGTCGACGTCCGGCACGGCAGTCGTTAACTGGGCCGCCCTCATGCCAAGCGCTGGCGCAAGCAGCAGCGCGAAAAGACCAGCCAAGCTCAGGGCAAGCGAACTCGCATTTCGCAAACGATCCACGCAGTCCTCCTCAATCTCTTATACAACCCGCACGAACCAAAATATTACCTGTGATTTGACGCAAATTGAAGCGTTGCCGCAATCGATGTGCACGGCGGGCGCATCTGCTCTTATAGGTAGGATGCGCAGAGTGCGATTGCGGCGGCTTAGGGAGGCGCCAGGATTCAGCGGAAAAGCCGCAGGGCTGCATGGACCTGCCTGCGGCAGGCAGGCTCCGCCCTGCGCCAGAGGTGGGCGCTTACGTCAGCGTCGGGTGAAGCGCAAATTGACGGCGAGGGGAAATGATGCGTGTAAAGAGCTGAAAGGAATAGGGATATTGTGGACATAAACAAACTTGACAAAGAGACACTCAACATGTATACTGCGCCACGAGCTGACGGTTAGCTGGAACCTGGCGAGGCGTCCCCCGGGGCGCGCGAGACCGCCGCTGGCGAACAGGAAGCAGTCAAGTAGCAGGGAGGAAGAGCAGTCATGAGTAAGATTATTGGGATCGACTTGGGAACCACCAACTCGGTCGTCGCGGTGATGCAGGGCGGCGAACCAGTGGTTATTCCGAACCAAGAAGGGGCGCGCACGACGCCGTCTGTTGTAGCCATCACCAAAGGTGGCGAGCGCCTGGTAGGACTAGTGGCCAAGCGGCAAGCGGTGACCAATCCGGAGAACACCGTTTACTCCATCAAGCGTTTCATGGGCCGGCGTTTCGACGAGGTCTCCGAAGAGATGAAGCGCGTTCCGTATCACGTGGTGAAAGGCCCGCACGATGATGCGCGCGTGGACGTTTCCGGCAAGGTGTACAGCCCGCCGGAGATTTCCGCGATGATTTTGAGCAAGCTGAAAGCGGCCGCCGAAGATTTTCTCGGCGAGAAGGTGACCAAGGCAGTCATCACTGTTCCCGCGTATTTCAACGACTCGCAGCGGCAAGCCACCAAGCAGGCCGGCGAGATCGCCGGGATGGAAGTGGTTCGCATTATCAACGAACCGACCGCGGCGGCGCTGGCTTACGGGCTCGATAAAAAGAGCGACGAAACCATTTCCGTGTACGACCTGGGCGGCGGCACGTTCGACATTTCCGTGCTGGAGGTTGGCGCGGGGGTTGTGGAAGTGAAATCGACCAACGGCGACACGCACCTGGGCGGCGACGACATCGACCAGCGCATCGTGGATTGGTTGATCGACGAATTCAAGAAGGAAAACAATATTGACCTGAGCAAGGATCGCATGGCGCTGCAACGCCTGAAGGAAGCGGCGGAAAAGGCCAAAATCGAGCTTTCGCAGCTGATGGAGACGGAGATCAACCTGCCGTTCATCACCGCGGGGGCGAGCGGGCCGATTCACATGCAGCAAAAGCTGACGCGCACGCGGCTCGAGCAGTTGATGAGCGACTTGCTGGACCGCACGATGCGACCGGTGCAGCAAGCCCTGGAAGACGCCAAGCTGTCGCCCAGCGACATCCAGGAAGTGGTGCTGGTGGGCGGCTCGACGCGCATTCCCAAGGTGCAGCAGTTGGTGCGTAATTTCTTCGGCGGCAAAGAGCCACACAAAGGCGTGAACCCCGACGAAGTTGTTGCGGTCGGCGCGGCCATTCAGGGCGCGGTGCTGGGCGGCGAAGTGAAGGACATCCTGCTGCTGGACGTGACGCCGCTATCGCTGGGCGTGGAGACGCTTGGCGGCGTGATGACCGCGCAGATCCCGCGCAACACCACGATTCCGACGCGCAAAGTGGAAACCTACTCGACCGCTTCGGACAACCAGCCGGGCGTGGAGATTCACGTCCTGCAAGGGGAACGCAAATTCGCAAAAGATAACCGCTCGCTTGGCACCTTTAAACTGGACGGCATTCCACCGGCTCCGCGCGGCACCCCGCAGATCGAAGTAACCTTTGACATCGACGCCAACGGCATCTTGAACGTGAGCGCGAAGGATAAGGCCACGAACAAGGAGCAGAAGATCACCATCCAGTCTTCCACCGGCTTGACGAAGGAAGAAGCCGAGAAAATGCGCGTAGAGGCCGAATCGCACGCTGAGGATGACCGCCGGCGCATGGAAGAGGTGGACGCGCGCAATCGCCTGGACGGCATCGTCTATCAGGCGGAGAAGATGGTTCGCGAAAACCGCGACAAAATCGCGGAAGCAGACGCGAAGTCGCTGGACGAGGCCATCGAGGACGCCAAGAAGGCCATGAACGAAGGTGGCACGGCGCGGCTGCGCTCGGCTACCGAGAACATCGAGCGGCAACTGCACAAGGTTGCCGAGGTTTTGTACAAGGCCAATCAGGCGGCAGGCGCGGCGCAGGCCGGAGCGGCAGGCGCTGGGACCGGCCCGGGAGCAAGCGGCGGATCGGCCGCTGGCTCGCAACAACAGAAGAAGCCGGACGACGTAATCGACGCCGAATATGTCGACGTCGACGAAAACAAGCGTCCGAACTAAGAAGCACACCAGGCAGGGGCGCGGCTAGCTGCGCCCCTGCACTTTTTTCAGGTTGTAAATGGCGACCACGACCAAACAGGATTACTACGAACTGCTAGGCGTTCCGCGCAAAGCGAGTGCTAAGGACATTCGCACCGCTTTCCGCAAACTCGCGCGCAAGTATCATCCGGACCTCAATCCGGGCGATAAGTCCGCCGAGGAGAAATTCAAGCAGCTTCAGGAAGCCTACGACGTCCTGTCCGACACCAAGAAGCGGCAGATGTACGACCAACACGGCTTCTACAGCGACAATTTCCATCCAGGGGCCGCGCCGCCAGAAGGCGGAGGCGATGACGACGCTGCGGTGAATTTCGACTTCGGGGGATTCGATTTTGGCGGCTCGGGAGGCGAGGGTGCCGGCGCGGGCAGCTTCCGCGATCTTTTCAGTCAATTCTTTCGCGGTAGCGGCGGCCGCGGGGTCGCTGTGGAGCCGGAGCAGGAAGCCGGCGGCGACCTGGAATACCAGATCGAAATTGATTTTTGGGATGCCGTGCGCGGAGGGGTAAAGAAGCTGCAGATTACGCGGCTGGATAGCTGCGAGAGCTGCCACGGCACGGGCGCGATCGGTTCTCCGCAGACTTGCCCGGTGTGCAATGGCAGCGGAACCGTCCAACAGGCCGCCGGCAAGATGCGTTTCAACGTTCCGTGCACGCGTTGCGGCGGCACGGGGAAGATTCGCACGCCCTGCAAGACCTGCGGCGGCGAGGGCCGCGTGCGCCGCACGGAAACGATCGACGTGAGGATTCCGCCGGGACTGGCCAACGGCGCGCGCTTGCGTGTTCCGGGCAAAGGCAACTCCGGAACGATGGGTGCACCGGCGGGCGATCTGTATTTGCGAGTGGAGGTACGGCCGCATGCCTTTTTCGAGCGCCGCGGCGACGATCTGTACACGAAGGTGCCCGTCACAGTGAGCGAAGCCACGCTTGGCGCGAAAGTTGAAGTGCCTACGATCGACGGGCGCTCGTTGGTGAGAATCCCGCCGGGGACTAATAGCGGAAGCACATTGCGGCTGCGCGAGAAAGGCATGCCTAGCGCGCGGAACGGCTCGCGGGGCGATCAGTACGTGGAAATCCAGGTGATCGTGCCGGAGCTGTACAAACTACATCCTCAGACGCTGCGACTGTATGAACGCGTCGGCTTGCTGAAGCCTTCGCGTTCGCAGGGCAATACGCGTCTTTACACCGACAATGACCTGGAGCGCCTGGACGTGATTCTGACGCTCGCTCGCGATATGGGTGTGAACCTTGCGGGCATCGAAATCATCCTCAACATGCGCGAGAAGATGATTGAGATGGAGCGCCAGATGGAACAGTTCGCGCAAGTCGTGCAGCAGGAGTTGTCCCGCGTCGCCTCGCGCATGGAAGCGCACCCGCAGCGAAATGCCATCGTACGCACCAGCCCGCGTGTCGTCCGAGGTGCCGTAAGAGAAGGCTAGCTGCGCAAAAGTCTGCTCGCAAAAAAGCTCTGGCAAGATGCCGTTCGCGGCCCAGGACAAGAGGCGTTAGGTGGCGCGGTAGCTGAGCGCCGTTCCAGTTTTCCCAACGTCTTCGGCTTGCCGCCGGACGCGCGCACTCGTATGCTTGGCACTGGACACACCGAACTCAGCGCACACACATGGCTCTTGAAAATTGCTCGTTGTGCAGAGGAACTGGATGGAAGTTGGTACCGCGAACCGACGGCACGCGCGGCAGCGTGGCGGTAGCCTGCGATTGCGGCATGGAAGAACGATCCTCTCGCGCGATGGAGCGGGGGCGTATCCCCAAACGCTATGAGCACTGCGATTTCGAAAGCTTCGTGACGGACCTCACCGACGGCAAGACTTGGACCGCGCAGCACTCACAATCGTTGAAACAAGCAAATCTTCTGACCCAGGCATTCGTCCGCGATTATCCGGGTTCCGCGGAAAAGGGCCTGTTGTTGATGGGTCCATCTGGCGTAGGGAAGACCCATCTCGCCGTCGCATCTCTGAAGGAGCTAATTCGTCGCGGACACGGCGGCCTGTTCTGCGATTACCGCGAACTGCTGAAGGAAATCCAGGCCAGCTACAACCCTGCGAGCGAATCCACGGAAATGAGCATTCTGGAACCGATTCGAAATGTGGAAGTCTTGGTGCTGGACGACCTGGGCGCCAGTAAGCCTTCGGCTTGGGTTCTGGACATCATCGCTTTGGTGCTGAACGCCCGTTACAACGACCGCCGCGTCACGATTCTGACCACAAACTACTTCGATGAAGTGCCTAACGCCGAACCCGCGCCGCGTTTGCCGGGAGGCCAGCGTGTCGCGGTCCGCGAAGACGCTTTAGCCGATCGTATCGGCGCGCGCATGCGCTCGCGCCTGTATGAAATGTGCCGCACCGTCGAGGTATTCGCCCCGGACTTTCGCCGCGAGGTCCGCCAAGCCGGCCGCGCACGAGCATGAAGTCACGGCAAGGTATCTCGTCATTTATTGACACAAGACGAATGCGGCGGGTATCATTTTGACGTTGCAGCGTTTCCAACGCCCGCAGCATCATTGTCCTCGGTGACCGCTCGGCGGTTAACCTCCTTGCACAAACCCCTATTGGGCCATCGCAAGGAATTTTATCGACATAAGGAAGCCATCTCCCGGAGGCCATCAACCATGTTTCCTGACCTTGACAACCCGTCAACCGCGGCCGCAGCCGCTCCTGCACAAGATTCCGAATCCGAAAACAAGCAAGACGGAAATCCTGCAAACGCCGGCGCCAGCGATGGCGTAGCGGAAGTCAACGCGGCTAAGGAAGAGGCCACACCTGCCCCCGTTCCACAGGTCGGCGGCGATTCGCGCCCAGAGCATGCCGCTGCGCCTGCGCCGCAAGCCGAAGCACAGGAATCACACGCCAAGGAGGCCGCAGCTCCGGTCGATGCCGAGGCTGCCGCAGCAGCCGAAGAGGCCGCCGGCTCCGAAGAGATGAGCAAGTTGATGGAGCAGTACGGCGAGCCGCAGGAAACGGCGTCGCAAAACGAAATTATTGAAGTGAAGGTGGTGGCCTACACCGAACAAGGCGTGGTCGTTGACCTCGGGCAAAAGACGGAGGGCCTGATCCCCGCGGTGGAGTTTTCCGAGACGGACATCCCGCGTCCGGAACCCAATGCCACGATTGAAGTGCAGCGCACCGGCGAACACAAAGAAGGCTACCTCATCGTCTCGTATCAAAAGGTGCTGCGGCGCCGCACCTGGGAGCGCATCGACGCCGCTTTCAAAGCCAAGGATACCGTCGCCGGCAAAGTAGTCGACCGCATCAAGGGCGGCCTGGTGGTCGACGTCGGGGTGCGCGCCTTTCTTCCCGGCTCGCAATTCGATCTGCGCCCCACGCAAAACCTCGACAACCTTCTCGGCCAGGAGATTCAGGTTCGCATCACCAAGCTCAATCGCCGCCGCGGCAACGTGGTGGTCAGCCGCCGCGCGCTGCTCGAAGAAGAGCTGCACGTCAAGCGCGCCGCGCTGATGGAAACGCTGACCGAAGGCCAGGTTGTTCGCGGGCACGTGAAAAACGTGACCGAGTACGGCGCTTTCGTCGACCTCGGGGGAATTGACGGTTTGCTGCACCTGACAGACCTGAGCTGGGGCCGCGTCAAGCATCCCTCCGACGTGGTAAAGCCGGAGCAAGAGCTCGACGTCATCATCCTCAAGTTCGACAAGGAAAAGCAGCGCGTCTCGCTCGGACTGAAGCAACTGCAGCCCGATCCGTGGGTGAACGCCGCCGAAAAATATCCGGCTGGCGGCAAGGTACACGGCAAAATCGTCGGCGTCGTGGACTATGGCGTCTTCGTGGAGCTTGAGCAAGGCATCGAAGGCCTGGTGCACGTCTCGGAAATGAGCTGGAACAAGAAGGTCACGCACCCTTCCAAGCTGGCGAAGGTCGGCGAAGAAGTAGATGTCGTGGTCCTGGACATCAAGCCCAGCGACCGCCGCGTCTCGCTGGGCATGAAACAGGCGTTGCCTGATCCGTGGCTGCAGGTTGCTGAAAAATATCCGGTCGGCACAGTGGTGACCGGAAAGGTGCGCAATATCGCGGAGTTCGGCGCCTTCGTCGAAATCGAGGACGGGTTTGACGGCCTGGTTCACGTCGGCGACGTCAGTTGGACGGGACGGGTGAAGAATCCGCACGAAGTCTTCCGCAAGGGCGAGCCGGTCACCGCGAAGGTGCTCAAGATCGATCCGGAGAATCGCCGCGTCTCGCTGGGCATCAAGCAGGTCAACGATATCTGGGGGGACTGGTTCAAGACCCACAAGGTGGGACAACTTGTGAAGGGCAAAGTTTCGCGTATCGCCACCTTCGGCGCTTTCGTCGAGCTTGGTGAAAACATCGAAGCGCTTTGCCACAACACCGAAATCGAGGATAAACGCCGGCGCGACGAAGGTGCGTCCATGCATCGCACCTCCACCGGACCGTTGAAGAGCGCCGGCCCCCTCGAGCCTGGCAAGGAATATGACTTCAAAATCATCAAGATCAGCCCGGAAACGCGTCGCATCGGCTTGAGCTATCGCGCGGCTGTTAAACAGGTGGAGCGCCGCGAGATCGAACAGTACAAATCGACGACGAAATCCTCATCGACGGCGACCATCGGCGACGCCATCCAGTCCAAGCTTTCGGCACGCTAAGGGTTCCAGGGCATCAAGACCGGCCAGGGGCAAGCGGCATAATTTCATTTACCTGCGGGTCGTTTTAGTGATAGGAAGAGGGGCACATCAGGTGACGCTGCTGCTCTAAGCCGTTTGGTATCATGGGGCCAGGTGACCGCGAAACAGCAGCGCGGCGATCCATTCTCAGGCTAGGCGACGAGGCGACGGGACGATGACCAAGCAACCCACACTGACCAAGGCTGACCTCATCGAAGAGGTCCTGCGCGTAACCGAACTCGCGCGCAAGGAATCCGAGACGATTGTCGAAACGATTTTTGACAGCATCATCGGCGCGCTGCAAAAGGGAGAAAAAATCGAGATTCGCGGCTTTGGCAGCTTCCGCACTCGCGAGCGTCGTGGAAGGGTGGGGCGCAATCCCAAGACCGGGGAAAAAGTGGAAGTGCCGGCAAAAAAGATTCCATTCTTCAAGCCCAGCAAAGAGCTGAAAGACTTCGTAAACACTTCTGACGGCGAAGGCGCCTCCGTCTCCGCTCCCTCTTCCAGCTAAGCGCGGAGACAATCGCTTGGCGTGGCGCCGGCATCTAGCCGGCGTTTTTTTCTGTGCGCCGATGCTGCGGACGTTGCTGCAACAAAACTTGCGCTATATGCTGGAGTCGGAACCTGCGAGGGCAAGCGAGCTGATGGACTACCTGTGGACTCCTTGGCGCTACCAATACATGAAAGACGCAGCAAGCGGCGTCCAACCCGACTGCATTTTTTGCGACGCCGCCGCCCGTACAGACGATTCCGAAACACTAGTTGTCTACCGCGGCGCAAAAGCCTTCATCATCCTCAATCGATATCCGTACACCTCCGGCCACGTGATGA
>WNFS01006980.1_pt1 | contig 10766 bp, 13 predicted proteins | sample 5400141 | NCBI WGS metagenome assembly WNFS01 (sample SAMN13153358, study PRJNA577476) | soil metagenome | isolation source: 60 cm saprolite under Madrone tree | place: USA:California | collected 2016-06-14 | reverse complement strand
CATCCATGCTGGCCTCCTGCTCCAGCCAGCATCTTGAATCAAATTCCGGCCGAGTCGGGAAGCCCCTTGATTCAATCAAAAGGCAGAACGCTCTAGCACTACTTTGGCAGATTGGTGAGAAAGGGGATTCCCTTCGGCGGATTCCGGTGATTCATAGGGGGCTGGCTTTTCAGGAGGGCCGGCCTTGGACGCGGACTGGACTGAGGATCTCGAGCGCTGGTTGGCGCCGTTCTTGGGCGCCCTTGGGCACAAGACAGGTCGCCGGATGTGCCCCACCTACATCGCGGGCCTGATAGGTCCGGGAGACCGCAAGAGCATCCAGCCGATGGCGGCCAAGGCCGAGGATGTCAGCTACGACCGGCTCCACCATTTCATTGCGGCGGGCGTATGGGACAGTGCGCCGCTGGAAGCGGCGCTGTGGCAGCAGGCCGACGCGATGGTCGGCGGCGAGGATAGTTGGCTGATCATCGACGACACAGCTCTGCCGAAGAAGGGACGGTGTTCGGTCGGGGTGGCGCCGCAATATGCTTCGGCTCTCGGCAAGAATGCCAACTGCCAGACGCTGGTATCGGTGACGCTGGCCCGAGGCGAAGTGCCCGCGATGCTGGGGTTGCGCCTGTTCCTGCCGGAGAGCTGGACCAGCGATCCGACGCGCATGAACCGAGCCGGTGTGCCCGAACAGCATCGGCTGCCCAAGTCCAAGCCCGAGATGGCGATCGAGGAGATCGACCGGATCATCGTTGCCGGGGTACGGTTCGGTTGCGTGCTTGCCGATGCCGGCTACGGCTTGAGCGCCCCGTTCCGCCAGGCGTTGAGCGAGCGCGGGCTCGCTTGGGCAGTGGGCATTCCCAGGCATCAGAAGGTCTATCGCGCCGATGTGGCCCTGATCTTCCCGGTGGCCGGCCGCGGGCGGCCGCGCCAACGGCACATCCCCGACAGCAAATCGATTGCCGCTCAGACGATGCTTGAAGGTGCGAAGTGGCGCCAGGTCAGTTGGCGGCGCGGCACCAAAGGACGTCTCTCCGCCCGCTTCGCCGCCGTCCGTGTCCGGGTAGCGGATGGAGCGCCCCAGCGCATCGGCACCATGGGCGCCCAGCACATGCCCGGCGAGGAAGTCTGGCTCGTCGGCGAACATCGCTCCGGCGGGGAGCGCAAATACTATCTTGCCAACCTGCCCGCCGACACGCCGATCAAGAAACTCGCGGGCGCCATCAAGGCCCGCTGGATCTGTGAGCAGGCCCATCAGCAGCTCAAGGAAGAGCTGGGTCTCGATCACTTCGAGGGCCGCTCATGGATAGGCCTGCACCGCCACGCCCTCATGACAATGATCGCCTACGCCTTCCTCCAATCTCGCCGCCTCGCTGCTGCGGGGCGGAAAAAAAAGAGTCGCCGGGCCGCCGCCGCACCCTAGCCTGCCCGCCGTCCGCCAGGCGATCATCGACTATCTCACCCGGCCGCCGCCAATACGCTGTCCGCATTGCAGCGCCACCATACGCGACAACACCACCACCAATCTGCCAAAGTAGTGCTAGCTAGGGTGTTCAAATCCATCCGGGCCGAATAACCGCAAGCCTCACAATGCAGATACAAGGCCTGATTGGCTCTCAAGAGGTCGGCAAGGGTGCCGATGGGTTGTTTTCTCATGGTTCAAGGCCAGCCGAGCCCCTGAACCGGAACACTAGCGGAACGAACTGGCTGCTATCCCAGGGTATGCCTCAAACTCCGCGCCCGGCGACCGAGGATTCGCGCTGGGCTGGTTTCGGCTGGTGGGGTGGCGGAACAATGCCGGAACGAACTGGCAGGCTCCTAGCGGGCTTAATGGCGAATCTTGCGGATTTGCTCAGTTCCCAAGCCAGCAAGACTGCCCGTGGACACAATCTATTAAAGAGTATGAGCGAATCATGTTAAATATTAACGAATTGTCCTTATCGAGACATTTTGTAAAGGGGGCGTGGTGAGCTTCTGGCATGCGGAAACTTACCGAGAGCAAGCCAAAAGCTTGCGCATAAGGGCAGCCGAGGCTACCTCGACTGACATGCGCAAAGATTTGGAAAACATTGCCCTCCAATATAAGGTACGCTTCGGGCGTCGCAGATAGCCTAACGGCGAATCTAGCGGAATCTTGGGACTAACTGCCTGCAAGCATTCAGACGACGGCGGGGCGGAGTAGCTTCACGGCGACCACATGAGCACCACGCCCGGAAAGAAGGTCACTACCAACTAGGCTCGCCAATAGATGCGCTCGAGGATCTGGGCCGCTGCTAAAGTGTTGGCCATAGGCCCCCGCCAGCGGGCAAACAGCGTTGAAATTTTACCCTATTCACGAATTTGAACAAATCGATTCCAGGGCGGTTGATAAATTGCCGAGTCCCGAGGAACGAGCAAGCGCCCGGTCGAACCGGGTGAGGAGGACTGAAATGGGTAAAGTTGTTGAAGGGATTATATGGATTTGTGGTGTGATGTTAGTTCTGGGGATTGTGTTCTATTCCGTGGGCGGGTTCAATCTGCTAGCCTCGTTGTATTCCAAAATTATGAATCCTCCGCCGACCACCGTCGCTCCCTCGGCTCCATCACCTTCCGGCTAGGACGAAGCGCAGAGCGCGTCCGACTGCATAGCAGAATAGAAAAAACGCCCCCTCCGAAAACGATCTGCCAACCAATGAGCGGGGCAGCTCCGCAAGTGGCGGTCTACATATGATCATTGACCACGTCGACGATACCCCGTTGCCTGAACCTATCGAGACAGGCGGCCTAACAATTACCTATGTCAGAGCTGGCGAGGAGGGGAAGCCCAATGGCTAGTCAACTAGAGCGGCGCTTGGCGGCGTTGGAAGCCGAGACGGCAGACCGTCGTGCGGCCTACGTGTGGCGCGGCCTGGGGCAGACCGCCGAGCAGGCTATCGCGGCCGAGTTCTCTAATGGCGTTCCCCCCGATGTCGCGGTAACGGTGATCGGTTGGTTAGAGGCGCCGAATGATGGAGCTGCCTAAACCAATGTTGTTCCGGGCGTCTCGGGGGTAGACTTCCCCAGCATTACCCCAAGCGTTTCGTGTATGTGTGCTGGCATCGGGGAAGGCAGAAGAAAGTGAAGCCGGCCGCCAGCTCCAAACGTCAATGACGCCCACAGGCTGCGGCATCACTCTACGAGCATATCGGCCTGCTCGTGGAGAGCAGCGGCCGAGCGAAGCTGCGCATCAGCCGGGACGCATGCTTCGAGGTCGCCAAGCGCCAGGCGGCAGAATTCGAGCGGCAAGAGGCGGAAATCTTCGTCCAGATCCCGGCGGCCCATAGCTGGCCGCCGCGCGATCCGCCGAAAGACGGGGCATAGCGATATGTGCAATCTCTATTCCATGACGAGCAACCAGGAGGCCTTCCGGCGCCTGGCCCGGGTCATGCGGGAGAGCATCGGCAACCTGCAGCCGCTGCCCGGCATCTTCCCGGACCAGATGGCGCCCGTCGTGCGCATGGATAAGCGCGGCGAGCGGGGAGTCGAGTCGATGCGCTGGGGATTTCCGCCACCGCCGAAGCTTGGAACTCGGCCGGTGACGAACTTGCGCAACACGGCAAGCTCCTACTGGCGGCCCTGGCTCAAGCCTGAGTTTCGCTGTCTGGTGCCGGCAACTTCGTTCTACGAATACACCGACAGTCGGCCAAAGGTGCCGCATTGGTTCGCCCTCGGCGATGATCGCCCGCTGTTCGCCTTCGCGGGGATCTGGCGACCGTGGACCGGCGAGCGCAAGAAAGAGACGCGCGAACATCTGCTGTTCTCGTTCCTGACGACGGCGCCAAATGCGATCGTGAAGCCGATCCACACCAGGGCGATGCCGGTGATGCTGACCACGCCGGCAGAGTTCAATGCATGGATATCGGCGCATGTAGAGGAGGCGATCAAGCTGCAGCCGCCGTTGCCGGCGGACGAGCTAAAAATTGTCGCGACGGGCGCAAAACAAGATGCCACGACATGAGGGCCCGTGCGGCGTAACGGATCACACTCCCGCAGCGCGGCTGCTGGCGGTCTTTCGCCTTTCTGACACCCCAGAAAAATAGTAGTATTTACGCCGATCCTTGGTCATTTCGAGAATGTCAGGCTAATAGTCGCGAAGACTTGGTCATCGTCGGTGAAGACTCGGTCGTCCGAGGAACGCAGATTGTATCCGGCGTTCCGTGCGTGGTGTCGCATATTTGCCTGGAGGTGAGGATGAATATTGGGTTTCGCGTTCCCGCTTCAAACAATCTCATATCCGTAGCGTACCGCAAGCTACGCATTAAGCTCGCGTATATAGTATCTAGTGAGAGATTGAGTATTATCTTTAAATATAGATTAAGGTATTTAATTGTTTTGCCGCTTCTGCTTGTCTCAGTGATCTGGCTTTGCTGGAACATCAGAATTTATTTGCGTGGCGGGTTTTACTTCGACGACGCGTTTATGTTTTACCGCTACGCCGTGAATTTTCATGACGGCTTTGGCTTGGTGTGGAATCGCGGTGATGACCCGGCCTACGGCACGACCAGTCTTCTCTGGAGTTTCGTGGTTATCGGCCTCTCCTGGCCTCCCCTGAAGGCATCTTCCCTTCTAGCGCTGTTGTCTTGTTTGAGCGGAATCGCGTCGGTCGGCATGCTCATCTATGGGGTGAGGGCCTTGGCGGGCTCCGGCCCGCTTCGGTCCTGGATCAACGCGGCGGCTTTCGTCCTCGTACCACTCGGATTGGGGCCGCACTTCAAGTATCATTGGACTACGGGCATGGACACCATGCTCGCCTTCTTCCTCCTCAGCGGGTTCGTGTTCCTGTTATTAAATTTCTGGAGGGCGCCGAGCCGGCGTTTGTCGATGCTCATCGGCGCCCTAGGGTATCTTGCCTTCCTGACCCGCCCGGATACGGGTTTATGCGTCATGATGATGCCCATCCTCGTCTGGTGGCAACTCGGAGAATCCCGCAAGACCGAATGGGTTATGTGGATGGTTCTGCTGCCAGCCGCGTTGATGGCACTCCAGCTTCTCTTGTGTTGGCTCTATTTCGGGACGGCACTTCCCCTCGCCTTCTACATGAAATCAGGAGGGGCCTATAGAGGATATCTCGCCACGGCGGACGCCTTGAGGTTCTTGATCGATTTCCTGGGCCTAGCGCTTCCGTATCTCTTGATCTGCGTGATCTGTGCCCATCGCCGCCACCTGGGAATGCTCGTCGCATCTTTGGTGCCCGTGGCATCGACCTTTGCATATCTGCTGACGGTTACGCAGATCATGGGCAAGGAGGCCCGTTTCTATATTCCCTTCCTGCCCCTCTTCGTCCTTCCCGCAGCGTCAATTTTTGACGGCTGGCTCCGTGACTATCGGGCCAAGCCTGGCATCGGGCTTGCCCGCCTTGCTGCGGTCGGCATGCTGACGATTCTGGTCGCTACCGACGGGTTTGGCTATGACATTGGAAAGCTTTACAGCAGGGCTCTAAAGGCGCGCCCCGTAGCGCAACCCGCGCTGGTTACTGCTGCCAATGTCCCACTTCCCCAACTCGACCTGTGGAGCGTGATCTATGGATTGAGCGATGAGCTCGTACGCAAGCTGCCAGCCGGATCGGTGATAGGCGCCTCGGAAGTAGGGTTTATCGGCGCGACAGCGCCTCGCATTACCGTCGTCGACCTGGTAGGCCTCAATGACTCGCGCATCGCCCTACAAGGCTTCAAGACCGATTATTTCTTCAGCCGCAACATTGATTTTCTGTGGCTCCCGCATACGGACTATACGGGCTTGCGTGCCACTCTATTGTCTGACCCGCGGTTTCTTGATCGGTACATCATGGTCGACGGCATGCTGAATTTCGGTATTGCAGTTCGGAAGAATAGTCCCTACCGGCAAGAACTGGAAAGCGCCCTCAGCCGAATTTGGGCCCATCTCTATCCCGGCTATCGCATGCGGGACTTTTTGGTTCTTGAGATAGCGAGCGAGATGCTGCCCCGCTAAGCCCGAATTTCTCCTTGTGGACAGAACTTTAGTGCTAGATGCTAATATTCCGCTCGCTGATATGGCTCGCCGCTCGTAACGATAACGGCGGGGTATCGCGGGCTCCGTGCGTGGCAGGACGACCCCGACATCTTCCGCGCCGCAAAGATGCTGATCGACCAGCATGGCGAGGATGCGCCGCTACGTGCAGCGCAGCGAGCCGATGAATTGCTCGAGGAGGGCGACGTTGACGGGGTGGCGGTCTGGCGCCGGATCCTCGAAGCGATCGACGAGCTGCAGCGCGGGCGGCGGGAGGAGGAGCTACTTAATTAACTAATCGGGCTGCTCTGCGTCGGCCTTGGTTTCCAGCGGGCAAGCACCGGCGCGGCTGTATAATTATTTGTATAATCGGCGGCTCGGTACTTAAGTTTATTAAGCTATATCAATACGTTAATCCGTCTAATTGGCGGATGGGGTGAGATTCGAACTCACGGAGAGCTTGCACCCTCGCCGGTTTTCAAGACCGGTGCCTTAAACCACTCGGCCACCCATCCACTCTAGGAAAATCAAATAGTTAGACATGCGCCGCGAAGAACAAACCAAGACGGGCAGGGCGAAGTGCCACCCGACGGTCACCCAAAGCGCCGGCGAGTGCTATCACGAGGCACAGGGCCCTGCCAAGGCCGCGCCGATTGCCTGCGCCGCCTTGTCGTCCGAGCGGCGCCAGCAAGAATCGCCCATCCCTTGGAGAAGGACCGCGGCAATTGGGGCCGCCGTTGAGCGCGGGGAATATCCGGGTGCGGACATGTTCGGTGACAGTCAGCTTTAACGGTTGGATATAGGAGCCGCTGTCAATCGAGCCCAACATCTCAGCCAATTTGCGCTGGGTATCGCGCTTGGCTCCTCTGACGGAATGGTAGCGCGTGAGGCGCTTGCCCGTTGGAGGATGGCGGACGGCTTCCGAGATTGCATAAGGCGAGTGTTTTTCAAGTCTGTCGCCGTTGCACCATCCGCTCGAACAGCGCCAAAAGCGGCAGAACCGCGAGAAAGGACAGGGCGCCGAAGATGACAGACGTGGTGGCGCCGCCGGTGAGGTCGCGCAAATAGCCGGCGATGGCGGGGCCTGCTACACTCATGGCGTAGTGAATGGTGTAGAAGAGCCCGAGCCCCGCGGACCGATTCTTGCGGCCGAGCGCACGCGCCGGCAGCGCCATGATGGCGCCGGCCGGCGGTCCGATGGTGACGCCAATGATGGCCGAGAGCGTGACCGGCCAGATGCCTGAAGGCAGCAAGCCGAGGGCCCAGGCACTGAGGAAACAGGAAATCGCAATTACGGCGTTGGCGTGGCCGATGCGATTGACGAGATAGCCGCCCAGCGGCACGGATAAGATGCAAATCCAGAGCGCGAAGCTGATCCATGACGCGGCCTGGATCGCCAGCGCACCGTGCTCGACCAGCAACAGGGGCGCGAAGCTGAAGAAGATCACCATGCCGATGTTGTAGGAGCCCCAGATTGCGCCGGCGACGAGAGCTGCCAGGCTTTCGTTGACGGGCGGAAAGGCGATGCGCAAGGATCCGGCCAAGCCTGCGGCAGCTGGCTTCTTGCCGGCGCGGACCTTGCGAGTGCTTCCCGGAGGTCGATAAAGGGCGGCAACGAACAGCATCGCAGTGGCGCAGAAGCCGGCGGCGAGATACATGACCCATCGCCAGCCGGGGGAACTGGCCATTGCAGGCTGGATGAGCAGGGCGGCACCAATGCCGAACGGCCAGCTTGCTAGAAGAATCGCCATGGCGAGTACGATCGCGCGTTCAGCGAACCAGTCTGTCACCATCTTGGTGAGAGCAATGTTGAGCAGGGCCGCCCCAATGCCGCAGAGGAGCCGCCCAGTGAAGGCCATGCTGTAGTTGTGGCTGAGCCCGACCAACGCGCCACCCACAGACATAAGACCAAGGGCAGTTCCGGCGACAGCCTTGTCGGCAACATGGCGCCCGACAAGGCCAGCGGGCAGCGAGACCACCGCGCCCGGCAACATGAAGAGGCCGATGAGCGTGCCGATCTCGGCATAGTTGACGTGCAGGCCGCGAACCAGGAACGGCGCCACAGAGGCGATGGACTGGAACTGAAAACCCATGGCCGTTCGCGCCAGGAACAGCACACCGAGTATGATCCAGGAGTAAGACATCGCTTTCGTTATAGCTGGCTTGGGCGGGATGTTGGGTGCGGCGCCCTTGCTCTCGATCCTGCGACGGACGGCGCCGATGTCATACTCCTTATCGCAATGCAAGATTTCGGCGGTGGGAATTTAGTCGAGCAGGGCATCGGTGGCAGTGGAGTCGGCGACCTCGCCCCGGCCGATGCCAACGCATCAATGGTCTCCCTTGAAGACATTGAATAACGATACGTCAAAATTGGTAATCCCGTTTACGCGCCGGAGCCTGGAGCAAACGCCGGACTTGGGGCCGCAGACATTTTTCACCACACAGAGAGTCTTTCCCCGGGCCGGTTCTTGACTCCTGCGGTGACAATTTTTGCCACTATACGCACTGGCCGCTACCCGGCAAAAGTGTCTGAGATCCGCAAGCACTCGGTTCTTCAGGGAATGGGTATCATGCAGACTGAAGTTGAGCTTGAGTATATTCCGCGCTCTTTGTCCGACGAACCCCGCGTGCGTCTGATGATTTTTCGCGAGGACGGCAACGCGATCCTCGACTTCGGTCACTCGGCGATAGCGGAGGTTCGCAGGCCGGACAGCGAAGGCGGGGCCGACATGCTGCTGGCCTTCCGCGAAAGCGTTCCTTTTCTGTTGCGAACGCTGAACGAGACAATCGCCGCAACTCCCCCGGGCGATGTTCTGTTCGTGACGGCGGAAATGTTGCGGTCGAACAAAATAGCTGCGGCATAGAGCGATTGGCGCGCCTAGCCATGCCCCGCGACCTCCGCGTGCTCCCGGATACACTTGCCGACCTCGTGAGGTCGGGCCAGGATCTCATCGTGCATTGCGAATCTTGCTGGCACCGCGCATCGGTTGACCTGCTGGCGCAAATCGAGGCGCAGGGCGAGGCCTACAGGCTGCAATCTTTCATTGACCAGGCAACCTGCTCGAAATGCGGCGCGCATCGGCCGAAGCTCCATATCACGGTGATGAGCCCGAGGCCGTCGAGTTCTTCAAAGCGGGAAGCCTGAGATCGGCGCCGCCGACGAGAGGTAGCGCGTCGAGGTGGCGTTTGGGTAGACCTTACCGCCGGACTCACCCATTTGCCTTCGCGATGGAGGCCGCAATCAATCGACGTGCTTCATCGGCGTTGCCCCAGCCGATGACCTTTACCCATTTACCTGCTTCAAGGTCCTTGTAATGCTCGAAGAAATGCTGGATCTGCTGCAGCGTAATTGACGGCATATCGGTGTAATTTTTCACCTCGGCATAGCGCATCGTAAGTTTGGGCGTTGGCACGGCGATGATCTTTTCGTCGCCGCCGCCATCGTCCTCCATCTTCAATACGCCGATCGGTCGAACGTTGATGAGGGCGCCGGGAAAGATGGGGCGGGTGTTAGCGACCAGGACATCGATCGGGTCGCCATCGTCCGACAGCGTGTGGGGCACAAAGCCGTAGTTGCCGGGATAGCGCATCGCCGTGTGCAAGAACCGATCGACGACGAGGGCCCCGGCCGCCTTATTCCATTCGTATTTGATCGGTTCGCCACCAATCGGAACCTCGACAATGACATTTACGTCCTGCGGCGGATTTTCTCCTATCGAAATCAAGTCAAGATTCATGGCCTTCTCCGTAATTGCAAGGCGCGGGGCTACAGACCGATAGCGTCCAAACTTCAGGACCCGCGGAAACATCAGCTCTCGTCGCGCCAATCGGCCGCCGCCATACCCAATCGTCCGTCCATTGCGCCTCCTCCATTGTATCCGAATGCAACCTAACCGAGAACGGCCCACAACCCGCGTGTGAATCGGCGGGAACATTTCCCATCATCCCGCGTTACCTCTTGGTGGGCGATGACGGAAGGTCGTTTGACGGGCGAAGTTGTGAATTCCGAATGGGGTCGCAGATGAGGATTCTTCGGGCATTCGGTTTCATGATCGTAGCGGCAACGGTGCTCGGCATTGGCGCGTTCATCGGCGGAACGATCGCACAGCCGGCCCTGCTGGAGGTGCTGCCCTGGCATCAAACCAGCGTCAATAAGATTTAGGTACCGCGCCCGCCGTTTACGATCGACGTTCGCCCTTGCTTTGCAACGAACCCAGGACCCATATGCGGCGGAGCTGCCGCGCGGAGGGCGGTGCGCCGGCGAGCGGCAGGTCGAGCAGCATCAGCACGCCTTCGCCCGGGAGATTTTCGGCAATGATGGTACCGCCGAGAGCCTGCAGATTGCGCCGGGTCGTCCACAAGCCGATTCCGCCGTGGGGTTTGCCTTCGTGGTCGGCAGCACCAGGGGCGCGAAGTGAGAATCCACGTTCGAAGATCTGGTGGCTGTACTGGCTGGGGATATCGGGGCCGTTATTGGCGACCGCGATCGCGGCGCGCGAGCCTTTGCGCTGAAGGTGAATCTCGACCCGCCCGCCGGTCGGACAGAAGCCGATGGCATTGTCCAGCACCGCTTCAACGGCGGTTTCGATCAAGCCCTCGCTTCCGAGGACCACGATTCCTTCCGGCAGATCATGGGCGAAGACGACCTGGCGCTTCTCCGCGATCTCGCGATAAGCCTGCGCCATGCGCCGCAGCAGCCGGCTGAGATCGATCGGCCGGCGCGGGGGGTCGAGGAGCTCGGCCGCCGCCTCGTCGCGCCGGCGCGCTTCGTCGATCAGCTTGTCGAGCCGTTC
>WNFS01006866.1_pt1 | contig 10766 bp, 11 predicted proteins | sample 5400141 | NCBI WGS metagenome assembly WNFS01 (sample SAMN13153358, study PRJNA577476) | soil metagenome | isolation source: 60 cm saprolite under Madrone tree | place: USA:California | collected 2016-06-14 | reverse complement strand
GCGCCGGTGCCCGCGGATCTCCGCCTCGTCGCGCACGCCGCCCAGCGAGAGGCGCACGAACTTGCGGTTCGTGGCCCGCGCGATGGACTGGCCGAGCGAGGTCTTGCCCACGCCCGGAGGTCCGACCAGGCAGAGGATGGGCCCTTTCATGTCGTTCTTCAGCTTGCGGACCGCCAGGTACTCGAGGATGCGCTTCTTCACCTTCTCCAGGCTGTAGTGGTCCTTGTACAGGACGCCCTTGGCGTTCTCGACGTCGAGGTTGTCCTCGGTCTTCTTGCTCCAGGGCAGATCCGCGATCCACTCCAGGTAGGTGCGCGCCACCGTGTACTCGGAGGAGGCCGTCGGGATGCTCTTCAGCCGGTTCAGCTCCTTGTTGGCGACCTTCTCCACCTCCGGCGGCAGGCCGATCTTCTTCAGCCGCTCCCCGAGCTCGTCGAGCTCCTCCTCTTCCTCGCCCAGCTCGCCCAGCTCCTCCTTGATGGCCTTGAGCTGTTGGCGCAGGTAGTACTCGCGCTGGGTCTTGGACATCTCGCCCTTGACCTGGGAGTCGATCTTCGAGCTCAGCTTGAGGATCTCGCGCTTGCGGTTGAGCAGCTCGAGGACCAGCTTCATCCGTTCCTTGAGGTCCACGGTCTCCAGGACCTGCTGCTTCTCCTCGATGGGCACGTCCACGTTCGCCGCGATCAGGTCCGCGAGGTGGCCCGGCTGGGTGATCGACTCCACCAGCTCGGTGGCGGCCGCCGGCAGCTCCGGCATCATCTCGATGACTTCGCGGGCCAGCTTCTTGAGGTTGATGCCCAGCGCCTCGATCTCGACCTCGTCGACCGGCGTCTTGTCGTCGACCGGCTCGATCCGCGCCTTGAGGTAGGGGTGCTCCTGCACCAGCTCGGAGACCCGGAAGCGCGCGAGACCCTGGACGACGAGCGAGTAGTTGTCCTCGCCCATCTTGAGCAGTTTCACGATCCGGGCGACGGTCCCCATCTTGTGGAGGTCGTCGGCGCCGGGGTCTTCCTCCTCGGCCTTGCGCTGGGTCACGACGCCGATCACCTGGTCGTCGCGCACCGCATCCTTGATCAGCGCGATGGTCTTCTGCCGTCCGACCGCCAGAGGCAGGACGCCCCCCGGAAAGAAGACGCTGTTGCGCAGCGGCAGGATGGGGAGGACCGGCGGAATGTCCTCCTTGTTGATCAGGCCCGGGGCTGCCGGGGTGACGACTTTGCCTTTCTCGGACATTCGCTTGTTCTCCCCGTCCTCTTGAGAAACTTGATTCCTCGTGTCTAACGGCGAGTTCGCAATGTAGCCACAGCAGAGGACCTGACAATAGCCCAGAGTTGGCGGGGTGGCATGCGAGTTGCCGCAGCCTTGACGGCACGGCGCGGAGTCCAAACCTTGCCCGCCAACCGGAACACATTGGACCGGATCCGCATGCGCGTCATCCTTTCAGCCACGCTGCTCGCCTCCCTCGGCGCCTGCCAGAGCTATGTCGCGGTGCCTGTGCAGCCGGTGACACTCGTCGCGGTCTCGCAGCGGAACCAGGTGCGGGTGTTCACCAAGGCCGACGTGCTGCTGGTCGTGGACGACAGCTTCTCCATGTCCGGCAAGCAGCAAAGGCTGGCCGCGGCCCTGCAGAACTTCACCGCCGAGCTGGATGGCCTGACCCCTCCAGTGGACTATCAGGTGGCGGTCACGACCACCACCGTGTCCGAACGGCTAGGCGCCTGTGGGCCCGCCGGGGACCCCAACGCCGCCGCCAGTTGCAACAGCGAGTGGGAGGCGAGCGGTTTCTCCTGTGATACCGGGTTGGCCTGCTTCCGATCCTTTCCCGCCGCGGGGACCTTCCACCAGGACCCGTCGGCGCCGGCGCCGGTGCTGCGCAGGAGCGACTACACGGCAGCGCAGTTCGCGCAGTACCTGGCGGCCACCGTGCAAGTGGGCGTGAACGGCTCCCGGCAGCCGCAAGGGATGGAAGCGATGAAGCTGGCCCTGCAGCAGCGCGGCTTCCTCCGCGACGGCGCGAAGATCGTGGTGGCGTTCTTCACCGACGCCGAGGATTGCTCAGACCCGGCGCACCGGGTCGCCATGCTCTCGAAGGACCCGGCGACCGGAAACATCGTCGACCAATGCGCGATCATGGCTCGGGGCGGCGCGCCCTCGGGGCTGGAGCCGGTGGCCAACTACGCGAACTACTTGCGCAGCCTGCACGACTCTGACGGCACGCCCAAGGAGGTGGAGGTAGGCGCCGTGGTGTCGCTCCAGGACGGGACGCAGGACCCGGGCCTGTGCGCAAACCCCAGATGCGATGCGGCATGCGACGCTCCGGCCGCCGTTTCCGCCTGCGAGGCCCGCTGCAAGGAATCGCCCACGTATCAGATCTGCATGGCGGATTGCTCCTCGGAGTGCCACACGTTCTGCGGCGGCCAGGTGCCGGGCCGGCGCTACCTGGACCTCGCCTACGCGTTCTCCGGAGTGGCTGCGAACGTCTGCAGCGACGACGCGAGCCCCGCGCTCTCCCGGCTCTCCTCCGTGGTGGGCATCCCGCGGCAGGTGCTGCTCCGCGCGCCACCCTCTCCTCCGGACGTGCTGGTGGTGCGGGTGGAGCGAGGTGGGCAGACGCAGGAATGCCGAGCCGGAGCGGGGTACGACCTGGTGAGCACTCCCGACGGTCCCGCGGTCCAGTTCACCGGAACCTGCGCGCTGCAGCCGGACGACGTCTGGGACGTGCGCTACCTCACCAGCCGCTGAGGGCGCCCGTCAGATCCGGAATCCGAGCCGGAGCCCCAGCTGGGTCCGGTCCGGGCTGAGGAAGCCGAACTCCGCTCCGAATTCCAGGTCCTGGGCAAAGATGCCGAAGCCGACGGCGGCGTGTCCGCGGAGCGCGTCGCCGGTGAAGAAGATCCACGGCCCGCCCACTCCCTCGAGGTAGACGCGTCCCAGCCGGAGGCGGAGGAACACGTCCAGCGGGATGCCGCCGCTCGTCGGCGAGGTGGTGAGCAAGCCGCCGAAGCGGCCGCCGACCGAGACCTTCCTGCTCAGCAGGCTTTCGACCCCGAGCCCCACCGAGAAGACGCCCGGGCCACCGTTGAACAGGATGTCGCCGCCCAGCCTCAGCGAAATGGGTGTGGCAGCGCGCACGGGAAGCGCAACCACCAGGGTGAGGCAGACGGCGACCAGGAGCATTCGACGCATCGGATCCCTCCTCGCCGACGAGTCTGCCATGCCCTGCGCCCACGGCCGATTTCCTTGTCATCCCGAGGGCGCAGCCGGTTGCCCGTCGGATGCGGGGGTGGTACGCCTTCCGCTCTCATGCGCCTCTTCGCGTTGGTCCTGCTCGTCGCGCAGCCTCAGCCGCCTGGCCCGCCGCCGCCGGCTTCGCGCCTGGGCCCGGCCGAGGGGCCTGCGGGGTGGCGCGAGCGTTTCGACGAGCTGTGGAAGGTTCGCGACCAGCCCGGGGCAGAGAAGGAGATGGAGCAGGTGCTCTCGCAGCACCTGGCGGTCGAGCCCCGCTCCTTCGAGGCCAACTGGCGCCTCTCCGCGCTCTACAACTGGATCGCGGACGCCAAGGAATCCGACGAGAAGGCCGCGCTGGGAAAGAAGGCGTGGGACGCGGCGGACAAGGCGATCGCGGCGAATGCCGGCGACGTCCGCGGGCATTACAACGGCGGCGTGGGGATCGGGTTGTACTCGGAAGGCGTGGGGATCATCACTGCGCTCTCGCAAGGCTTGGAAGGAAAGTTCCGCGACCGCGTCCAGGCGGCGTTGCGCCTGGACAACGACTACCTGGACGGCGCGCCCCAGGTCGTGTGGGGGCGCTACTTCTTCAAGCTTCCCTGGCCCAAGCGCAACGTCGGCGAGGCCACCAAGGTGCTGACCGAAGCCGTGCGCACCCACCCGACCAATCTGCGCGCGAAGCTGTACCTCGCGGACTGCTACGCCGACGCGGACCGGGTCGAGGAAGGCATGAAGCTCGTGCGCGAGGTCCTCGACGCGCCGGCCGGCCAGGATCAGCCGGAGGAACGGCGCCTGAAGAAGAAGGCCCGGAACTGGATCGAAGCGCACGGACCGCCGAACACCGCTCAATAGGGGGAACACCAGCATGGCAACCGCAGAGAGCCACGTCAGCGCGATGCAGAAGCAGCGCAGCGAGCTCGCCAACATCCAGTCCGTGGCGCAGCTCTTCCGCCAGCGCGCCGGCACCGACGCGCAGCGCACCGCGGCGCGCCGGAAGGTCTCCGGCCGCTGGCAGGACGTGAGCTGGGCGCAGCTCGCGAAGGAGAGCGAAGAGGCGGGCTGGGGATTCCTCTCCCTGGGAGTGAAGAAGGGCGAGATGGTCTCCATCATCGCCGGCACCCGCCTCGAATGGTCGGTGGCGGACTTCGGCCTCGCGCTCTGCGGCGCCATCGCCGTGCCCATCTACGCGTCCAACACGGCGGAGGAGTGCCAGTTCATCCTGGACAACGCCGGCGCGGTGGTGGTGGTGGTCGACGACCACAAGCAGCTGGCCAAGGTCCGGCAGGAGCGCGGGCGCCTGCCGAAGATCCACCACGTGGTGCTGCTGGAAGGAGAAGGCGACGGCGACTGGGTGCTCTCGTTCGAGCAGCTCAAGCAGCGCGGCCGGGAGCACAAGAGCCGGGTGCCCGGAGATCTGGAGCAGCGGCTGCAGTCGCAGCAGCGCACCGACCTCGCCACCATCCTCTACACCAGCGGCACGACCGGCGTGCCGAAGGGCGTGATGATCACCAACGACAACATGCTCTTCGCCGCCGAGGTGGCGGTGGGGACGGGCCTGCTCACCCGCGAGGACAGCCATCTCCTGTTCCTGCCCTTCGCGCACTCGTTCGCGCAGATCATCAAGGCGGCCTGGCTCGGCAGCGGGCTGACGATGATCTACGCCGAGTCGGTGGACAAGCTGGTGGACAACGCCGGCGAGACGGGTCCCACCATCCTCTCGGCGGTCCCGCGAGTCTACGAGAAGGCGTTCAACACCGTGGTGGCCGGAGGGATGGCGAACCCGGGTCTGCAGGGCGCGCTGTTCCGGATGGCGATGCGGGAGTTCGAGCTGTACGCCAAGGCCAAGGCGAAGGGCGAGACCTACAGCTCGTTCGCCTTCACGCTGGCGAAGAAGCTCGTGTTCCCGAAGGTGAAGGACAAGCTTTCGAAGCGGTTCGGCGGCCGGATCTCCAAGTTCGTCTCCGGCGGGGCGCCGTTGGCGAAGAAGATCGCCTACTTCTTCGACCTGCTCGGGTTCCACATCCTCGAGGGCTACGGGCTGACCGAGACCATCGCGGTCACCAGCGTGAACCTGCCGGGGCAGAACAAGCTCGGCACGGTGGGGAGGCCGTTCCCGGGCGTGGAAGTGAAGGTCGCGCAGGACGGCGAGATCCTCATGCGCGGCCGGAACATCATGCGGGGGTACTTTGGCCTGCCCGAGGCCACCGCCGAGGCGATCGGCGAGGACCAGTACTTCCACACTGGCGACATCGGCGAGCTGGACCCGGACGGGTACCTCAAGATCACCGACCGCAAGAAGGACCTGATCAAGACCTCGGGCGGCAAGTACATCGCGCCCCAGGCCATCGAGGGCGTGCTCAAGACCAGCAGCGAGCTGATCAGCCAGGTGGTGGTGATCGGCGACAGGCGCAAGTACGTCTCGGTGCTCGTCACCGTGGTGGAGGCGGATGCGAAGAAGGTGAGCGGCGCGGCGAGCTACGCGGAAGCGACGCGGCATCCTCTGGTCAGGCAGAAGATCCAGGAAGCGATCGACAAGGTCAACGCGACGCTGCCCTCGTACGAGACGATCAAGCGGTTCACGGTGCTGGACCGCGACTTCGCGCAGGAGACCGGCGAGCTGACGCCGACGCTGAAAGTCAAGCGGAAGGCGTGCACTCTGAAGTACAAGAAGGAGATCGACGCGATGTACGACGGCGAGTCCGTCGACTAGCCCCGGTCAGGCATGAGCGTCCTTCAGCGGATCGCGAGACGGATCGGGAACGACCGCTTCCTCAAGCTCATGCGCTTCTACCCGCCGTACCTCGGGGCCGGCGTCTCCGTGACCCGGGTCGCGAAGGACCTGAGCGTTCTCGAGGTGGAGATGAAGCTCGCCCACTGGAATCGCAACTTCGTCGGGACGCAGTTCGGAGGCTCGCTCTACTCGATGTGCGATCCATTCTTCATGCTCATGCTCATGATGCAACTCGGCGACGGGTACGTGGTCTGGGACAAGAGCGCGTCGATCGAGTTCCTCAAACCGGGGCGGGGGAAGGTGAAGGCTCGCTTCGAGCTGCCCCGCATGCGCGTCGAGGAGGTGCGCGCCGAAGCCGACCTGAAGGGAAAGATCAGCCCCGTTTTCGAGGTGACGGTCGTCGACTCGCAGGGCGAGCCCGTCGCGCGCGTCCGGAAGGTGCTGAGCGTGCGCCGGAAGGACGCCTCGCGCGCGGTGGCTTGACCGGCGACGTTGCCTGTTTGTTGCGCATTCGTGCGCTCCGCACGTCGCCTTCCGACAATGCCGACATCGCGGCGCGACCCGGGCTGGCTTGTCGCAGTGTGACCGCTGACGGTACTCAGCCGCAGCTGAGCGGCTCGGCGCGTCCGTCGTGGACGATAGCGCCGGCGTGCACCACGAGCTGCGCGTGCTCGACGCCCGCGTGGTAGGGCAGGTGGGCCGGATCCTTCGTCGCGAACAAGGCCAGGTCGGCTCGCGCGCCCGTCTTGATGACCCCGCGGTCGTCCAGGCGCAGCGCTCGAGCCCCGCCGGCGGTGCACGCCCAGAGGGCCTGGGCCGGCGTCAATCCCGCAACCAGGCACCCGGCAGCCAGCAGCATCGACACGCTCTCGATCCGCTGGCTTCCCGGATTGATGTTGCTGCCGAGCGCGACGGTGACGCCGGCATCGAGCAAGGGTTTCGCCTGCGCGGGCCGCGGATCGCGCAGGAACCAGGCGGCGAGCGGCAGCAGCACGGCCGCGGTCCCCGCCCGGGCCAGCGCTTCGATTCCATCCTGCGTGATCCGGTCGAGATGATCGGCGCTCGCGCATTCGAGCTCCGCGGCGAGTTGGGCCCCGCCCGAAGCACTGAGCTGATCGGCATGCAGGTGCGGAACCAGCCCGGCGTGCGCGCCCGCCTCCAGCGCCGCCCGGCATTCGTGCGCGTCGAACGCCCCTTTCTCGAGGAATGCATCGCATCCGCGAGCGCCCTGGCGAGCGGCCTCCGGCGTCAGCTCCTGGACCACCTGCCGGACCCACTCGAAGCGGTCCAACTCGGGCGGAGCCGCATGGAGCCCGAGCAGCGTCGCCGACACCTCGCAGCCCGCCCGCCGGCCAGCCTCGCGCACGATGCGCAAGAGCCGCAGCTCCTGCTCGACCGACAATCCGTACCCCGTCTTCACCTCGACGGTGGTCACGCCACTCCGCACCAGGCGCGCCAGCCGCTCGCGCGCTCCCGTCAGGAGCTGCTCGTCGGAAGCGACCCGCGTGGCCCGCACCGTGCTGAGGATCCCTCCGCCCGCATGGGCGATCTCCAGATACGTGGCGCCGGCGAGCCGCAGGGCGTGTTCGTTGGCGCGATCGCCCGCGAAGACCAGGTGCGTGTGCGGATCGACGAACCCCGGAGTCAAGAGGGCGCCTTGCGCATCGATGCGCTGGTCGCCCTCCGGCGCGCCGCGAACACCGCCCACGTAGGCGAGGCGATCGCCGTCGCACGCCACCGCGCCGTGCTCGATGATCGCGAGCGGACCTTCGCCCGCCGCGGCCTGCGGACCGGTCATCGTCGCCACCCGCGCGTTGGTCAGCACCAGCATCAGCGTGTCAGGCCAGGAATCTGCACGCCGCGCTCGCGCGCGACCTGGATGGCCCGCTCGTACCCGGCATCGGCGTGGCGGAGGACGCCCATCGCCGGATCGCTGGTGAGCACCCGCTCCAGCCGCTTCGCCGCGGCGGGCGTGCCGTCCGCCACGATCACTTGCCCGGCGTGGAGGGAATAGCCGATCCCGACTCCGCCGCCGTGATGGAAGGAGACCCAGGACGCGCCGTTCACCGCGTTCACCAGGGCATTGAGGATCGGCCAATCGGCGATGGCGTCGGAGCCGTCCTTCATTGCCTCGGTCTCCCGGTTCGGGCTCGCCACGCTGCCGCAGTCGAGGTGGTCGCGCCCGATCACGATCGGCGCCTTCACCTGGCCGCTCGCCACCAGCTCATTGAAGATGAGGCCCGCCCTGGCCCGCTCGCCGTACCCGAGCCAGCAGATGCGCGCCGGCAGCCCCTGGAACTTCACTCGCTTCTGCGCCAGCGTCAGCCAGCGGCGCAGGTGCGCCTTCTCCGGGAACGCGTCCAGGATCGCGCGATCGGTGACCAGGATGTCCTGCGGATCGCCCGAGAGCGCGACCCAACGGAAGGGTCCCTGCCCCTCGCAGAAGAGCGGCCGGATGTAAGCCGGCACGAACCCCGGATAGGCGAACGCGTCGCGCACGCCGGTCGAAGACGTGGCTGCCGCGCCGGCGCAGCTCCAGCATCGCTTCCACGTGCCGGGCCATGCTCTCCAGGCTGCGCTTCTGGTACTCCACCGGGTCCCGCGCGCGGAGCTCCGCAGCGGCCGCGACCGACAAGCGCGCCGGGATGTATCCATTCAGTGGATCGTGCGCCGAGGTCTGGTCGGTGACCAGGTCTGGTTTGACTCCGCGCCGCACCAGCTCCGGCAGCGCCTCCGCCGCGTTGCCGACCACTCCGATGGAGCGCCCTTCGCCGCGCTCCATTGACCGCTGCGCCTCCCGCAGCGCCTCCTCCAGCGAGGGCGCGAGCAGGTCCAGGTAACCCTGCTCGACCCGGCGCTTCGCCCGCGCCGGATCCACTTCGATGCCGATGAAGGCCGCGCCGCACATCGCCGCCGCGAGCGGCTGCGCTCCGCCCATTCCGCCCAGGCCCGCGCTGACCACCAGGCGCCCGGCGAGATCGTCGGACCCGAAGTGCTGCCTGCCCGCCGCCGCGAACGTCTCGTACGTGCCCTGCAGGATCCCCTGGGTGCCGATGTAGATCCAGGACCCGGCGGTCATCTGGCCGTACATGATCAGCCCGGCCCGCTCCAGCTCCCGGAACTTCTCCCAGGTGGCCCACTTCGGCACCAGGTTCGAGTTGGCGATCAGGACGCGCGGGGCGTCCGGATGCGTGCGCAGCACGCCGACGGGCTTCCCGCTCTGCACCAGCAGCGTCTCCTCGTCGCCGAGCGCGCGGAGCGAAGCGCAGATCCGCTCGAAACTCGGCCAGTCGCGCGCAGCCTTCCCGCTTCCCCCGTAGACGACCAGCTCTTCCGGCTTCTCCGCCACCTCGGGGTCGAGGTTGTTCTGCAGCATCCGGAGCGCAGCTTCCTGCACCCAGCCCCTGCAAGAGAGCGCGGTGCCGCGCGCGGCACGGATCGCGTGGGCCATGCGCGCTTCTATGACACAGTTGATAGAATCCGGGGATGGAAGACTGGCGCCGCAACCTGATCGAGGACGATGAACAGCGTCTGCTCGATCTGCTCCGATCGGCACGCCGCGTTGCAGTGCTGGGGATCAAGACCGAAGCCGCCCGCGGCCAGCCGGCGTTCTACGTCCCCCAGGCCCTGCAGGAGATGGGGCTCGAGATCGTCCCGGTGCCGGTCTATTACCCGGAGGCGACGCAGATTCTCGGTCAGAAGGTCTATCGCCGGGTGGCGGACGTGCCCGGCGAGATCGACATCGTGGACGTCTTCCGGCGCTCCGCGGACGTCGCCGCACACCTTGCCGATCTGCTGGCCAAGAAGCCCCGCGCCGTGTGGCTGCAGAGCGGCATCCGCGACGACCGCACGGCGGAAGCGCTGGCGCGCGCCGGTATCCTGGTGGTGCAGGATCGCTGCCTGATGGTCGACTACCGGCCGGTCGCGCGCAGCCGCTGAAGCGCGCGCAGGTGCCCGCCGGTGGTTCCGCAGCAGCCGCCGCGAAGACCCTGCACGCCCGCGAGGTCCGCGATCCGGCGCGCCCACTCGTCGGGTGGAAGACCCGCCGCGTCGGGCTTCAGCAGGCCGCCAGGCGCACTCGCCGGCCAGGGTGAACAGTTGTAGCCGGCGGCCTCCGCGCCCGCCTGCCGGAGCTCGTCGAGCGGGGCGTGCGGCATCGCGCAGCTGATGACGACGGGCAGCGAAGTCACGGCCCTTGCCCGCCGGGCTGCGCGAAGCGCCTGCTCCGCGCTGGTCGCGGACTCGATCCAGATGCCATCCGCGCCCGCGAGCTGCGCGATCTGCCGTTCCAGGTCCTCCAGCCCGGCCCAGAGGGAGCCAGCGACGAACTCGGCGCCGCTCTTCCGAGCGAGTCTCAAACCGGCTTCCGCTTCAGCAGGGGACGCCCCGACGAAGGTGTTGGTGAGGACCAACTCCGCGCCCGCTTCGACGTGCGAGCGGTGCACCTCCAGGACGGCATCCGGGTGGCTCAAGTTCCATCCGGGCGCGCGGCCGCGCAAACCGCGCGCGATCAGCGCCGTCCCCATCGCGGCGTCGAGCAGCAGCGACCCGCTCAGGGCCTCCGCCAGGCGCCTCACAGCTGCACCTGGGCACCTGGCTGCGGCGCTTCGACCCGCCAGCCCTTCGCGGCCAGCCGGACCCGCTGCGCCTCCAGCGCCGGAGGCTCTCCGTGGACGAGGAAGACGCGGCTGGGAGCAGCCGGCGCGCGCGAGAGCCAGCGCTCCTCCTCCGTCCAGTCCGCATGCGCCGAGAACCCCGACATCTGCGCGATCTTCGCCCGCACCGGCACGGTGGTGCCGCGGAGCTT
>WNFS01004374.1_pt1 | contig 10766 bp, 10 predicted proteins | sample 5400141 | NCBI WGS metagenome assembly WNFS01 (sample SAMN13153358, study PRJNA577476) | soil metagenome | isolation source: 60 cm saprolite under Madrone tree | place: USA:California | collected 2016-06-14 | reverse complement strand
GCCGCGAGCTGCCCTTCATTGTCCGAGGCTTCGATGGCGCCGCGATTGATGAACACGTATCCGCCGGGCAATGCAAAGGCGTTGATGGCCTTGTCGTTCACGCAGTGAAACTCGAACGGGTACTGTACGCCCCCGGTGGGGAGTTTGGACGCCAGGCGCGTCCCGAGTTGCGTGAGGTACGCATCTACCTTGGGAGCGTTGCATGACGGCAACTGCTTGGCGGCGTCAAGCGCCGCTCTCTTGCCGAGCTCAACGTCCTGTTGCGGCGAAAACATGTTCCATCCGGGCTTGAGTTGCGTGCGCTGCGCCGAGGCGCCCGGCGAAAGTAAAAGGGTTATCCCAAGAAAAAAGGCGGCGCCGCCGGCAAGCTGAGAGGTTTGTACCGGAACCTTTCGATTCGCACGAACCCAAACGCGGTTCGAATCCAGGCAATGGATGCTCACGACGGCCTCCACAATCCGATGCAGGATGGGATGGCATTCTTCTGTGCAGGGTTACTTTACAATAGCGGAGGACGAAATGAAAAAACCCGGGTGGCGGGCCACCCGGGCGGAATTCGAGGGGGAAGAGACTGAACTTAGCGAGCCATCCGCGGCAAAGGCTCCGGCGTAGTCGTCGTGCCGGGCACATCCACTGTCTTGCCACTCTTTGCCGTCGCGGCGCGAACTGGAAGGCCGGCCTCGGGACGGCGAGCGGGCATCGCAAGATTTTCGCCTTCGCGGACAAACGTCAGCTGGTCCTGTTCCTTGTTCCAGTCAATGCAAACCAGATCGCCAAGGTGCACCTGCTCGGTGGCAAGCAGATTTGCCAATGGATAGACCACGTGGCGCTCGATGGCGCGTTTTAAATGGCGGGCACCATAACGCTGGTCCGTGCCTTCCTGAAGCAGGAAGTCCCGGCCAGCCGGTGCCACGCGGAACAAGAACTGCCCCTTCGCCGTTTCCAAAACGCGCTGCTGTACCTGGCCGAGTTCGATTTCCAGAACTTGTTCGAGCTGCTGGCGCCTCAGCGGATGGAACACCACCACTTTGTCCAGGCGGTTCATGAATTCAGGAGAAAATTTCCGGCGCGCCGCTTCCGTGGCCGTGCGTTCGACCTTTTCATCCAGGCCTGCAGCGGGAGTGTCCTTGGGTTGAACAAAGCCCATGCCACCCTGCATCAGTTCGGTGATTTCTCCGCCGCCCAGGTTGGACGTGAGGAAGATAACGGTTTGCGAGAGGTCCACGCGGCGGTTGTCACCGAGGGTGAGCGTGGCCTTGTCCAGCATGCCGAGCAGCAATTGCCACAGCGCGTCACTGGCCTTCTCAATTTCGTCGAAAAGCAGAAAGCTCAGTTTCAGCTTGTCGGTATGGCTTTTGGACAGCTCTTCCTGCGTGATCAGCGGATGGGTCTCGCGATGCCCCAGGTAGCCTGGAGGCGAGCCAATCAGCTTGGCAATTTCGTGCGAGTGCTGGAACTCCGCGCAGTCCACCTTGATTACCGCGCGCGGGTCTCCGAAGAGGATTTCCGCGGCCGCTTCCACGATGCGGGTTTTTCCGGAGCCGGTCGGCCCCAGGAACAGAAGATTGCCTACCGGGCGCCCCGGCGAATTCAGCCCGGCGCAAAACACCTGGAACATGTCTACGAGGGACTGCACGCCTTCTTCTTGTCCCACGATCTTGGCGCGCAAGGAGGAATGAAAATCACGCGTGTCATTGCTACGGATGCTCGGATCCAGTTGCTGGCGGACGGCGGACTTCATTGCACTCAACCCTTCCTTGCGTCCAACTTCCCCCGAACGCAATGCGCGTCTCAGCTCTGCGCAGGCTGAGATAGTGCATGGGGAGTGCCAATCTTTTCCACAACCGCGCGAGTCGAAAAGCAGCGCAAACTCAACAACATACAAGAGTTGCAGTTGTGGAAACTGTCTCAACCCTTGAGAAAGTGGTTCAGCTGGGCGCAAATTGAGAGAGGTGGAACAGTTTGTGTCAGCGTGCTGACGACAAAAATGGGCGCATCTTTCGACGCGCCCTGTAGCCCAAGTTCAAGTATTACTTTAGGAGTTCGAGCGATCCGGCTTTTTCCGCGCCTGCGGCGTGGCCGCTGGCGCTCCAGACGGCTGAGCCGCACGCGATTTGCGTTCTTCCTTTGCTGCTTCCGGAGGCGCATCCTCACTCTTGCCATCTTTCGCTTCCACAGCGGCAGCTGCTGCCGCCAGCAGCGGGGCCGGGCTCTGGATGAGCGCTCCTTCGCCTTCACGGGCAAAGGTCAGCCGGTTATGAGTCTGGTCCCAATCGATGCAAACGAGGTCGCCCAGGTTGACCTGATCAGTGGCCAGGAGATTCGCCAGCGGGTAAACCACATTGCGTTCGATGGCGCGTTTCAGGTGGCGGGCCCCATAGCGCTGGTCGGTCCCTTCCTTCAGCAGGAATTCCCGCCCCGCGTCGGTCACGCGAAACAGAAATTGACCGTTGGCCGTGTCCAGGACGCGCTGCTGCACGTGGCCTAGCTCGATGTCGAGCACTTCCTGGAGCTGCTCCCGCTGCAGTGGATGAAACACGACGACTTTATCGAGACGATTCATGAACTCCGGCGAAAATTTGCGCCGCGCCGCTTCCGTGGCGGTACGCTCGACCTTTTGATCGAGACCCGCGGCAGGAGTTTCTTTCGGTTGAACAAAGCCCATGCCGCCCTGCATCAACTCGCTGATTTCGCCGCTGCCCAGGTTGGAGGTGAGAAAAATCACCGTCTGCGACAGATCGACTTTGCGATTGTCACCCAGGGTCAGCGTAGCCTTGTCCAGCATGCCCAGCAGCAGTTGCCAGAGCGAGTCGCTGGCCTTTTCGATTTCGTCAAAGAGCAGGAAGCTGAGCTTCAGCTTGTCCGTGTGGCTCTTGGCCAACTCTTCCTGGTTAATCAGGGGATGTGTTTCGCGATGTCCCAGGTACCCCGGGGGCGAGCCAATCAGCTTGGCGATCTCGTGAGAATGTTGAAATTCCGCGCAATCGACCTTGATCACCAGGCGGGCGTCGCCAAAGAGGATTTCGGCCGCGGCTTCTACGATGCGCGTCTTGCCCGAACCCGTCGGACCGAGTAGCAGGAGGTTTCCCACCGGACGTCCCGGAGAATTTAATCCGGCGCGAAAAACTTGATACAGGTCTACCAGCGCCTGGACGCCTTCCGCCTGGCCGACAATTTTTGCGCGCAGGGCCGTTTGAAAATCCAGCGTATCCGTGCTGCGCTTGCTTGGATCGAGTGGAAGGGTGTATTCGTTCATGACGTCACCTCAGGGCAATGTCATGCGGTGTAGTGTATTTCGCTTTCGCCACGCCGCCAATATAACATACGCGCTCGTTGTGCAAGTTGCGTCCAATGAGTAACGCGACTATCCTGACGGAATTGACTCTGGATTTCGCATCACTTTTATTGGTGCTTTCCATTGGTTCTTCGCTTCCTTGCTTCCTCACGGCATTTTGCTTCCGGTGTTTTCTACAACATTAGATGCCGGTCGTTGCTTATGGTTTCCAATTCGCGTCAACCTGCATCTACTGCGTTAAACCCGGCCGCGGGATTTTTCTCTTGCTTGTTCTGTTGACGCGCACCTAGGATGACGTGCGACTCTCTGCCATGGTCTGGGAGATGGATTCGAATGTCTTGGGATCCCGTTTACCGTTACGTGCAACGAATTCCTCGCGGAAGGGTTCTAACCTATGGAGGCCTCGCCACGGCCCTGCGCTTGCCCGGCGGCGCACGCACTGCGGGCCGCGCCATGGCCGCGACGCCTTCCGGCAAAGGCATTCCCTGGCATCGCGTTCTCGGCGAGCGCGGAAAAATCCTGATCCGCGAGCCCTACGCATCCCTGCAAAGAAAACTCCTCGAAAGCGAAGGCGTCACGATTGTTGAATCTCGCGTCGACCTCAAACGTCACCTCTGGAAACCACCTCGAAAAATCGCGGTGAAATACAAAGCGCCCCGCAAGCGTATTTCAAAGTGAGACAGCAGACGGTCGCCGCCGGAGCGCTGCGAGGCAGACGCCCATCTGCGGTATGCTGTAGCTCTTTTGAGGGTGCCCGCAGGCGAGTGGGTGGTCAGCGAAGATGGCAAATTCCGTAATTCAGGTGGAGAACCTCGTCAAGCGTTACGGCGACGTCGAGGCAGTTCGCGGCGTCAGCTTCAATGTGGAAGAAGGCGAAGTGTTTGGCCTGCTCGGGCCAAATGGCGCCGGCAAAACAAGCACCGTTGAAATTCTCGAGGGGCTGCGCAACTTGGACAGCGGCCGGGTCTCCGTCTGCGGGCTGGATCCCCAGAGCAGCGCAACGGAACTGAAGCATTCGATCGGTGCGGCGCTGCAATCCACATCCCTCCCGGACAAATTGCGCGTGATGGAAGCGTTGCGGCTTTTTGCGAGTTTTTACAAGCGGAGACGGGACCCGGAAGAGTTGCTCAAGCGTTTCGGCCTGGAAGAAAAGCGCAACACGTTTTACAGCCAGCTTTCGGGCGGACAGAAGCAGCGGCTGGCGCTGGCCATGGCATTGGTCAACGATCCAACGGTGGTCTTCTTCGATGAACCGACCGCCGGCCTCGATCCGCAGGTGCGGCGAGAGATCTACGACATCATCGAAGAGCTCCGTCGCGAAAAGAAAACCATCGTGATGACCACGCATTACATCGAGGAAGCCGAACGCCTCTGCGATCGCGTTGCGATTGTCGACCACGGAAAAGTGATTGCCCTCGGCTCGCCTCGTGATCTGAAAGCGCATTCCGGCGGCACCACGCGCATCGAAGTCCGCCTCTCGAAACCGGAAACGAATGGCACATTGAAAGAGTTGGAGGGGGTCATCGACGCCCGTCAAGTTGGCGACACGTATGTCCTTCACTCGCAGCGCCCGCCGCAAGCGATCGTTTCACTCGTCAAGCATCTTGAGGCACAGGGAAATGATTTGATTAGCCTGGAAATCGCCACTCCCTCCCTTGAGGACGTTTTCATAGAAATGACCGGAAGGAGGTTGCGCGATTGACAAACTTCCTCACTTTGACGCGCATGCGCATTCAGCTAACCCTGCGCAATAAAATGTTCCTCTTTTTCAGCGTCATTATGCCCTTCGGCTTTTTCTTCCTTTATGCAGGAGTTTTCGCGAGGGGCGCCCCGCGGGGAGTTCAGTATCTTCTTGGCCCGGTGATTGCCCTGACAGTGATGGGCAGCTTCTGGGGTCTCAGCGCAGCTCTCGTCATGTTTCGGGAACAGGGCATCTTGCGCCGCTTCCATGTAACCCCAGTGACGCCAGGCGACATGCTGGCATCCAGCATCGTCGCCAATTTCGTACTCACTTTGCCGACGGTCATCATCGAAATGTTGTTCGCTCGCTTCATCTTTCACGTTCCAAGTTTTGGCAATCTTTTCTCGGCCTTCCTCCTGATTGCCCTGGGCACGATGTCATTTGCCTCCCTGGGCCTGGTCGTCGCCAGCGTAACCAACACGATGCAAGAGACCCAGGTCATCAACCAGCTTATCTGGCTCCCCCTGATTTTCCTTTCCGGCGCGACGGTTCCTCTTGCCGACCTTCCTCAGGTCGTCAGCCGCGTAGGGTTATTCCTTCCCGCCACCTACCTCGTCACGGAGCTGCAGGATGCGATCTACTGGTCGGCCGAGCCGTGGAACGGCGACGTGCTGATCGCCGTCGCCTCACTCCTCGTGTGGGCTGGCCTCACCTTCTTTTTGTCTGCCCAACTTTTCCGCTGGGAGCCTGAATCTAAAATCCCTGGCAAAGCCAAACTTCTGGTCGCCGCTACTGCCATCCCCTTTCTGCTTCTGGGAATTTGGGAAAACAAATCGAGCCACACAATCTCGAAGGCGAAAGCAATGGCGGAGTCCGTCAATGCGCCATCGAAGGCCCACGCTCCGCCCAAACAGTCGCACTGACCTCCGATCCTGTGTTTTGACGTCGCCTCGGGGGGAGCGTTCAACTCCTGGCCACAAGCAGGCACGCGCCAAATTGGTTTCGGACTGGATGGTTCCAGTACGCGCGGCGCATTGACGCACTCTCCCCCGTACCGTATTCTGCGATTTCGAGTTGTACCACCGCGAGTGGCGCTATCAAACAGGGAGCATCTATGCCGATTCAGGCGACTGAGAAAATCTGGCACAACGGCAAATGGATCAATTGGGACGATGCCAAGCTGCATGTCCTCTCCCACGTCGTAAGCTACGGCTCAGCCGTATTCGAAGGCATCCGCTGCTACGAGACCAAGCAGGGCCCCGCGATCTTCCGCCTTCGCGAGCACATGCAGCGGCTCATCAATTCCGCGAAAATTTATCGGATGGATCTTCCCTACTCCCTCGACGAGTTTTCCAACACCGCCACCGAGCTTGTTCGCACCAACAAATTGAACTCCTGCTACGTTAAGCCGATCGTGCTCCGCGGTTACGGCGAGGTGGGAGTGAATCCCTTGAGCTCCCCGATCGACATTTACATGGCTTGCTGGTCCTGGGGCGCCTATCTCGGACCCGACGCGCTCGCAAAGGGCGTTGATGTCGGCGTCAGCTCCTGGACGCGCATAGCGCCGAACACGCTGCCCGCGATGTCCAAAGCCGCGGCAAATTACATGAACTCCCAGCTCATTCGCATGGAAGCGTCGTTTAACAACTACGCGGAAGGCATCGCCCTCGATTCTGGCGGCCACGTCAGCGAAGGCTCCGGCATGAACATCTTCCTCGTTCACAATGGAACCCTTTATACGCCGCCGTTGGCCACCAGTATTCTGCCGGGCATCACCCGCGACGCCATCGTGAAGCTCGCCGAAGATCTGCGCATTCCCGTGAAAGAACAAGTGATTCCTCGCGAGATGCTTTACATCGTGGATGAAGTTTTCTTCGTTGGCACGGCCGTCGAAGTCACACCCATCCGCTCCGTCGATCGCATCCAGGTCGGCAAAGGCGTCGCTGGTCCCATCACGCGCAAGCTGCAGGAAGAATTCTTCGCCATCACCAGCGGCAGCAAGCCCGACCGTCATAACTGGCTGACGCCGGTTAACGCTCCCGTCGGCGCCGCCACGCGCTAGCCGTCCGCCGCGGCGATTTTCCTCCTAGGGCCAGGGCACCGTTGCGCCCTTGACCACTCAGCCTGAAGGCTCGCTCACCATTCAACAAAAAACGCCGTCGGTGAAACGCCCTCAGCATCATCGCGCGATAGCGTTAGCAAGGCGTTTGGCTTTTGCGGCATGTATATGACCATGGTACAATGACCATGGCCATAAAGGAGCCTCTGGATGAAAAAAATGGCAGCGGGTGTCTTCAAAGCAAATTGCCTTGCCGTCATGGACGACGTTCAGGCCAAGCGCGAGACCGTCGTGATCACGAAACACGGCAAGCCGGTGGCGAAGCTCGTGCCGATCAACACAGACAAAGATGAGATCTTCGGCTTCCTCGCTGGCAAGGGTGCGGTTACAGGCGACATCGTTTCACCTGCACTTACACCGGAAGAGTGGGGCGAACTCTATTGATTCTTGTCGACACGCATGTGGTCGTCTGGCTCGCCTTTGACCAAAACCAGATTTCCAGGAAGGCAAGAGCCGCCATTGACGAAGCCCGCGACCTCGGGGACGGCTTGGCGATCTCTGATATGACCCTCTTGGAGGTGGGGACCCTCGCAAGTAGGGGTCGCATCCAACTCGGAATAACCCTCGAATCCTTCCTGCAGGAAGTCGAAGCCCGCTTCGTCGTTCTGCCAATCACTGGCCGTGCGTGTGCGCGCGCCATGTCATTTCCACCCACCTTTCCCAAAGATCCAGCGGATCGCATTATCGGGGCCACCGCGCTCGTCGAGGGGCTATCCCTGATTACTGCGGACCGTGAAATCCGTCGCTCCAGGCTGGTTCCCACGATTTGGTGAAAAGACAGCAAAAATCGCGGCCTCAAGGAGACGCCTTCTTCACCATTCCTTATCTTCCTCCCTCTTTTCTCCGGCGGTCGACCATTAACTGTGGAATGTCAACCTCTTCCCTATTCGTTGACTCCCTCTGCTGCACCCCCTATCATTTCGCGCAGCGGCATCCCCACACATGACTGGCGAAACCATTGGTCACTACCGCATTCTGGAACAGCTTGGCAGTGGCGGCATGGGCGTGGTCTACGCCGCCGAGGATCTGAAGCTTGGCCGCCGAGTCGCCCTGAAATTTCTTCCCGAAGCGCTCAACAAGAATCCTCAAGCCCTCGAGCGTTTCCGCCGGGAGGCGCGTGCCGCTTCTGCGCTGAATCATCCGAACATCTGCACCATTCACGAAATTGGGGAACACGATGGGAAGTCTTTCATCGTAATGGAGTTGCTCGAGGGTGAAACGCTCAAGGAGCGCATCTCAGGGCGGGCTCTTGCAGTCGAGGCCATTCTTGAAATTGGTGTGCAAATCGCTGACGCTCTCGAGGTCGCGCATCGAAAAGGCATCGTTCACCGCGACATCAAACCAGCCAACATTTTCATGACCGCGCGCGGGCCAGCAAAGCTAATGGACTTCGGTTTGGCCAAGCTCGACCCTGAGGGCAATGCGCCAGGAACCACGCTCGGATCAATCGAAGGTGTGACCAAAGAGGAAGCCCTCACCAGCCCCGGAGTCGCCTTGGGCACCGTTGCCTACATGTCCCCCGAACAGGCTCGTGGCGAAGAGCTCGACGCGCGCACCGATCTTTTTAGTTTTGGCGCCGTCCTCTACGAAATGGCCACGGGCCGCGTTGCGTTTACTGGTCCTACTTCCGCCGTCATCTTCCACGCCATCCTCGAGCGCACTCCGCCGCTTCCGAGCTCCGTGAAGCCAAATCTGCCGCAGCGTTTCGACGAGATCATCTCCAAAGCGCTGGAAAAAGATCGCGCCCTGCGCTATCAGAGTGCCGCCGAAATCGGCGCGGACCTGAAACGTCTTAAGCGTGACACGGACACCTCACGTGTGACTGCCGCAACGGGCGCAGCCGGCGCTGACGCGCGCCCTGCGCGTAGCATGAAACTCCGCATGGGCCTGCTTGCCGCGGGCCTTTCTATCGCCGTTGTTCTGGCGTTGATGCTCCTCTTCGGAGTAAAGCGCGTAAAAGAGACCTCCATGGATTCCGTGGCGGTCTTACCGATCGTGAATGCCACGGGCGATCCGAATGCCGAATATCTCAGCGAGGGAATCACCCAGGACCTTGTCAGCACCCTTTCGCAACTCCCCAATCTCAAGGTTGTTTCCCTCGCGTCGGCCTACCGTTACAAGGGTAAGTCTATCGATCCCCCCACGGTCGCCCGTGAGCTTGGTGTCCACACAATACTTACCGGCCGCATGGTACAGCGCGGCAACGATCTCTCCATCAGCGCCGAATTCGTTGATGCCGGGCATGACCGCGTTTTGTGGAGCAAGCAGTACCAGTGGAAGCTTACCAATGTGCCGAACGTTCAGGCGGAGATCACCCAAGACATCACCGAAAACCTGAAGATGAATCTAACTGGCGCACAAAAATCGCGCATGGGGCAGCGCTCGACCCAGAGCTCAGAAGCGTATCAGCTGTACTTGCAAGGCCGCTTTTACTGGAACCGTCGCACCGCCGGAGGAGCGACCAAGGCGATTGACTTTTTTCAGCAAGCCATTGATAAGGACCCCAATTTCGCGCTCGCCTATTCCGGGCTCGCGGACTCTTATTTTTCTTTGGCACGCAATAGCGCCACACTCTCCCCGAGAGAAGCCGGGGCAAAAGCCCGGCAAGCCGCAGAAAAAGCCGTCGAGCTCGAGCCCTCGCTTGGTGAGGCCCATACTTCTCTGGGACTCGTGCATTTGATTTTCGATTGGGATTTCGTGGGTGCGGAACGGGAGTTCCAGCGCGCGATTGTGCTCAATCCCGGCTATCCCTATGCGCATACGTGCAATGCCGAACTCTTGTTTGCCAAGGGCCACTATGAAGAATCCGTCCAGGAAAACCGCAAAGCAGTCGATCTCGAACCTTACACGCCAGTTCTTCGAAACAACCTGGGGTTCTGCCTGCTGCTCGCCAAGCGTTATGAGGAGTCCGAACATGAATTCCGCAAAGCACTCGACATGGACCCAAACTTCCCTATTACGCATTACAGGTATTCCCAACTTCTGATACTCCAATCCAAGTTCGATGAAGCTGTTGCCGAAATTGAGAAAGGCGTTCGATCAATGCCAGAATCGTCCTACTATCGCGGGCACCTCGGCTACGCCTATGCCCGGGCTGGCAGGAGTGAGGAGGCCCGCAAAATCCTGGGCGAACTGATCGACGAAGCGAAAACGAAATATGTCTCCTGGCTAGGAATCGCGGAGATTTATGCGGGTCTAGGTGAAAGGGATCACGCGTTTGCCGCCCTCGAGTTGGCCTACCAACAGGGCGACACTCGAATGGATATCCTCCGTGCAACAGCAGACCTGGATCCTTTTTGGAAGGCGGATCCGCGCTTCGCAGGGCTTTTGAAAAAAGTTGGCCTTCCGCCGCTGATTTAGTGGTGCGCCTTCTCGTGATGTTGCGCGTGGCTCGTAGCGCTGGCGCTTCGCGCCGCATTCCAGCTAGAATGCAGCCATTCGAATCGGACGCATCTCCATCGAAGTCGGCAACGAACTCAGCCCCTTGCACGGAGGATTTTCTTGTACAGCACATCGCAAAAACTGGTCGCGGAATTTATCGGAACCTTTGCCCTGATTTTCTTCGGCGCGGGCTCCATCTGCATGGATAAGTATTTGCAGGTGCAAGGTTCTGGAGGGCTCGGCCTTCTGGGCATCGCCCTCGCGCACGGCCTCGCCATTGCCATCATGGT
>WNFS01007557.1_pt1 | contig 10770 bp, 6 predicted proteins | sample 5400141 | NCBI WGS metagenome assembly WNFS01 (sample SAMN13153358, study PRJNA577476) | soil metagenome | isolation source: 60 cm saprolite under Madrone tree | place: USA:California | collected 2016-06-14 | reverse complement strand
GGGCTGCGTACGCCATCGGGGCAATAGAAGGCCGCCCTGTTGATACGGCCGGCACATGCATTGACGGCGCAATGTGCTATTCTCTCCCGAAGCGCCAAATCCAAGAGTGCGAAAAACGCAACAGGGAGAAGACCAATGTTGACGCGACGCGGTGTTCTGCTTGCCTCCATCGCGGCCGGAATGACTATGCCCGACAGACCCGTCTTTGCGACAGCAGCCAGCCATCGACGCCGGTGAATTTCGACGTCCCACCCGGCGCCTGCGATTGCCACACCCACATTCACGGTGATCCCGAGAAGTTTCCGTTCTTTTCGGGACGTGTCTATACCCCGGAACTGGCATCGCCCGAAGAAATGACGGCACTGCACAAGGCGCTTCGCATGGAACGCGTCGTGATCGACGACAAGACGCCGGAGAGTGATCTGGACGCCATGTACGAAGCGGGCGTTCGCGGCATCCGGCTCAATCTCGCAACCGGCGGCACCAACGATCCAAACGTCGGACGGCAGCGCCTTCAAGCTGGGATCGAGCGCGTCAAGAACCGCAACTGGCATATCCAGATGTACACCAATCTGGCGATGATCTCCGCCATCAAGGAACTCGTAGCCGCGTCTCCGGTGCCTCTCGTGTTCGATCACTTCGGCGGCGCGCAGGGCGCGCTCGGTCCGGAGCAGCCGGGCTTTGCCGATCTCACGGAGCTGGTGCGGTCGGGCAAGGCCTACGTGAAAATCTCGGGCGCCTACCGGGCGTCGAAACTCGCGCCCAACTACCCCGATGCCGCGCCGCTCGCCCGCGCGCTGATCGCCGCGAATTCCGACCGCATCCTTTGGGGCACGGATTGGCCGCATCCGGACTCGGTGACACCGCCCGGCTGGAAGCCGACCGAGGTAACTCCGCTGTTTCAGATCGACGACGGACGTCTACTCAACCAGCTTCCGGTGTGGGGACCGGATGCGGCCATCCGCAAAAAGATCCTGGTCGACAATCCGGCGCGGCTTTACGGGTTCTGATCCATGGACGAAACCAGGTTTCAGCCGCCGCCGAAAGCGCTCGAAGCCATTATGGTCCAGACGCGCGAGATCGGCTTTCAGAGCTGGTGCTGGCCGCCAGTCGGAGCCCTGCTGCGGGTCATGGCTAGCCTGAAGCCCGGCGGCCGGCTGCTCGAAGTCGGCACCGGGACCGGCGTGGGAACCTGCTGGTTGCTGGACGGCATGGATGGCACGGCACAGTTGCTTACGGTGGACACCAATCCAGTAACTCAGGCCATCGCTCGCTCGCAGCTGGGAATGGACCCCAGGCTGACAATCCTCACCGAGGACGCTAGGGCGACGGTGCAGCGCGAGCCGCCAAATTCCCTCGATCTCGTGTTCGCCGATGGCGGCGTCGGCAAGCATGTCCTGCTTGACGAAATGCTCGCCTTGTTGCGACCGGGCGGAATTTATATTTGCGACGATACCAAGCCCCATCCAATGTGGCCTCCGGAGCACGCGGCAAAGATTCCGCCTCTCATGGACGCACTTGCCGCGCGGCAGGACTTTCGCCGTATCTACATTGATTGGTCGAGCGGCGTCGTGGTGATGGTAAAGTCAGCCACATAGACTTGGCCAATCACCGGCCCGGCGCAGCGCGGCGCGAGAAAAACGCGATCAGCACCGGCAGCGTCACCAGAATGACCAGCGGCGCCAGCAACATGCCGGTGACCACCACCACCGCCAAGGGCTTTTGCACCTGCGATCCGATCCCCGCCGACATCGCGGCGGGCAACAGCCCGACGCCGGCGACAACGCAGGTCATCAGCACCGGCCGAAGTTGAAGTTCGCCGGTGCGGATCACGGCCCGGACGCGGTCAAAGCCCTCGTCGATCAGTTGATTGTATTGCGACAGGATGATGATGCCGTCCATCACCGCTATGCCGAACAGCGCGATAAATCCGATCGCCGCCGACACGCTGAACGGAATCCCGGATATCAAAAGCCCGAGCACGCCGCCAAAGATCGCCATCGGGATCACGCTCATGGCGAGCAGCGTGTCAACCATCGAACCAAAATTGAACCACAGCAGCACCGCGATCAGCGCGAGGCTGATCGGTACCACGATCGACAGCCGCTTGATGGCGTCCTGCAGATTGCCGAACTCGCCGACCCATTCGAGCCGCGATCCCGGCGGAAGCGCGATCTGGGCTGCGACCTTTTCCTGGGCTTCCCTGACCGCGCCGCCGAGATCACGTTCGCGGACCGAGAACTTGATCGGCAGATAGCGCTCCTGCTGCTCCCGATAGATGTAGGCGGCCCCGGAGACCAGGTTGATCGACGCAACCTCGCTCAAGGGTATCTGCGTGATCGTGCCGTTCGGACCCGCCGCGCCGATTCGCAAGTTGTGGATAGCCTCCGCGCTCTTGCGATATTCGGGCGCAAGACGGACGATAATCGGAAAATGCCGGTCGCTACCGGGTTCATAGAGATCGCCGGCGCTGTCGCCACCGATCGCCACCTTGATGGTGGCGTTGATGTCTCCGGGCGCCAGTCCGTAACGGGCAGCCTTGGCGCGATCGATATCGATCTGGACCGTGGGTTGGCCAAGCGAGGTGAACACCGCCAGATCGGTGATTCCCTGCACCGTGGCCAGCACCGATTTGATCTTGTTGGCGGTGTCGGTGAGCGCCTGGAGATCGTTGCCAAACAGCTTGATCGAGTTTTCACCCTTAACTCCGGATACAGCCTCGGAAACGTTATCTTGAAGATACTGCGAGAAATTGAATTCAACGCCGGGGAATTTATCCTGCAGTTTCGCCAGCAATCGAGCCGTCAATTCTTGCTTATCATGCGTATCGGGCCATTCGCTGGCCGGCTTCAGCGGCGCAAAGAATTCCGCATTGAAAAACCCCGCCGCGTCGGTGCCGTCATCCGGACGGCCGTGCTGCGACACCACTGATTCGACCTCGGGAAAGCTGCGGATCATCTTGCGTATGTCGTTGACATAGGCATTGCCCTCCTGCAGCGAGATGGTCGGCGGCAAGGTCGCGCGAATCCAGAGATTGCCCTCTTCCAGTTTAGGGAGAAACTCCAGTCCGAGCAGGCGGCCGAACACAAGCGTCATGAGCACAAGGCCCGCCGCTCCAGCCATCACCGGTCTCCGGTTCTCGACCGCCCAGTTCAACACCGGAACATAGAGCCGATGCAGGAAGGCCATGATCCTGGTTTCGGTTTCCCGCATATGCGACGGCAGGATGATCGCACCCAATGCCGGTGTGATCGTGAACGTCGCGAGCAGCCCGCCCGCGAGCGCATAGGCATAGGTCCGCGCCATCGGCCCGAAGATATTGCCTTCGACACCGCTCAAGGTGAACAGCGGCAGGAACGCCGCGATGATGATGGTGGCTGCAAAGAAGATTGACCGCGACACGTCGGCGGCGGCCGAGAGGATGGCATGGCTCTTCATGGCCATCGTCGTGTCGTAGGAGATATGGCTTTCTTCGGCTTCCGAAAGCGCGGTGGTTTGAGACAACCGGCGGAAGATCGCTTCCACCATGATCACGGTGGCGTCCACGATCAACCCGAAGTCGATCGCACCGACCGAGAGCAGATTGGCGGATTCCCCCCGCAACACCAAAATGATCACGGCGAAGAACAACGCGAACGGAATCGTGGCGCCGACAATCAGCGCGCTGCGCAGATCCCCTAAGAAAATCCATTGCAGCAGCACGATCAGGAGAATGCCGGCCACCATGTTGTGCAGCACCGTCGCGGTGGTGATATCGATCAGATCCTTGCGGTCGTAAATACGTTCGATGCGCACGCCCGGCGGCAGGATGCTGGAATTGTTGATCGAGGCCACCAGTGCTTCGACCCGGGCGATGGTTGGCGAGCTCTGCTCGCCGCGGCGCATCAGCACGATGCCTTGCACGATGTCGTCGTCCTGATCGAGGCCGGCGATGCCGAGCCGTGGCTTCTCGCCGACGGTCACGGTAGCGACGTCCTTGACGAGAACGGGGTTGCCGCCGCTTTGCGATACCATGGTAGAGGCAAGATCGTCGATCGAGCGGATCAGGCCGACGCCGCGCACCACCGCGGATTGCGGTCCGATGTCCACGGTGTTGCCGCCGACATTGATGTTGGAGTTGCTGACTGCCTGCAACAGTTGCGGCAACGTCAGGCCGTAGGCGATCAACTTGTTGAAATCGACCTGCAGCTCGTAGGTCTTGGTCTTGCCACCCCAGCCGGTGACGTCGATCACCCCGGGGACGGCGCGAAAGCGGCGCTGCAAAACCCAGTCCTGCAGCGTTTTCAGGTCGAGCACGCTGTAATTTGGCGGCCCGGTCAACCGGTAGCGGTAGATTTCGCCGATGGCGCTGAGCGGTGAAATCGTTGGCTGCACGTTGCCAAGCAAAGGCGGCAATTGCGACAAGCGGTTCAGCACCTGCTGCAGGGCCTCGTCATAGGTGTAGTCGAACGAAAACTGCAGTTTGACGTCTGACAATCCGTAGAGCGAAATGGTGCGCATGGTGCGCAGGTTCTTGATGCCTGAAACCTGGGTCTCGATCGGAATCGTGATGTAGCGTTCAATCTCTTCCGACGACAACCCCGGACTCTGTGTCACGATGTCGACCATCGGCGGCGTCGGATCGGGATAGGCTTCGATATTGAGCTGCTTGAACGCGATCAGGCCGCCGATGATGACGACGACCAACAGGCCGATCATCAAATAGCGGCGGCTGACTGCGATGGCGACAAGGCGATCCATTCAGATCGAAACTTTCATTGGGCTGAATGAAGTTAGCTGCCGGATGCAGCGCGGTCGATGAACAGACTGCCCTTGGTAACAATCTGCTCACCGGGTTTCAAATTACCCTCGACCTCGACGAGGTCGCCGTTGGTAAGGCCGGGTTTGATCTGGCGCAGCTCGATCGTCTTGTCTTCATGGGCAACCCAGACCCGGACCTGATTGCCCTCGTAGATCAAGGCCTGCTTTGGCACACCAACCGCCGGGTGATCGCCCGGGGAATAAATCGTGACATTCGCGAACATTTCCGGCTTCAAGAGACCGTCCTTGTTATCGATCGTGGCGCGGACCAGAAGCCGGCGCGTGGCGGAATCGATCGCCGCGGCAACATAGTTGATGCGCGCCGTCAGCGCCCGGCCGGGCAGCGCCAGCACGTTGAAGGAAATTTCCTGCCCCACCGATACGTTTGACGCATCGGTCTCGCGGACGAAGGCCGTGAGCCAGACGGTTGAGAGATCGCCGATCACAAATACCGGATCGCTGGCGCCGGAGCTCACATATTGGCCCGGGCCGATTTTTCGTTGCACGACCGTGCCCGTAATCGGCGAGAAGATCGTGATCTCCCGATTGATGCTGCCCTTGTCCTGAAACGTCGATATGGCCTCGTCGGTGAAACCGTGGATGCGCAATTTATTGCGCGCCGCCTCCAGCGCCGTCTGCGTCGAGCGCAGGTCGTTCTGCGCCTGGGTCAGGTTTGCCTCGGCCTGCTGATAATCCTTCAGCGGAACCGCCTTGCCTTCGAACAGATCCTTCGCGCGCTTGTGCTGCAGCTGCGCCAGATCAAGCGCGGACCTCGCCTTGTTCAACCCGGTCATCGCCGCAATGAAATCGTTCTGCGCCTGCACGGTATCGGCGGCCTCAATCACGAATAGCGGCTGGCCCTGCACAACCCCATCGCCCGGCCGTGCCAGCAGTTTGGTGACCCGGCCCGCATAAGGCGAAAACACCGGCGTCGAACGATCCTCGTCGACCGCGATCTTGCCTTCGGTCACATGCTCTGCCCGAAAGGCTCGCTCGGCGACCGGCTGAATAGTCAGGCTGGCCCATTCGGCCGGGCTCGGCGTGTAGCGTTGCAATCCCTTGCGGGATTGGCTTGACACGTCGGAATTCTGCTGGGTGGCCCCGCTGATATGCACCAGCCCGTAGAGCGCCGCGGCGGCAAGCGCCAGCACGGCCGCGCCAATGGCCAGCTGTCTCCGCCTAAGCGTATGCAATTGCTTGGTAAATTTCGACAGCATAGGGCCCGGTCAGTTCGGGGATGATTCCGGCGATCATTGCCTCATTGGTGCGCTAATAGTGCCCATTTGGCATTTCAAACAATACAAAAACGCGACTAGCCCTAGCGTTTAAAGTTAAAATCTGGAGAGGCGGGTCCTAATTTTGCGGGCGGAGGCGGGGACGGTTACCTGGAGCTTCAATTGCGCGCGGGCCACTTTGCGGGATGACTGCCGAGCGGCATCGCCGGCCGCGCCCAGAATGCCGGCGTTTTTGACAGCACGGCCGAATGGCTGACCGACAGCAACGGACCGAATCCCGAGGGCACCTCTTCCACAAATGATCCGATGGCGTCGGCTTTAAGATCCTCGGTCTTGAAGCCATTGGCGACGCGGCCGAGATTCCATAGCCATCGCCCGGTCTGGGCCAGCGACACGCGGACATGCCAGCTACCGCCTTCGACCGACTGGCGCGCCCGCGCCATCATCGCGCCGAACGCCATCAGATAGCCCGTGGCATGATCGAGCATTTGCGCCGGCAATTCCTTCGGCCCATCGACGCCGGCGGCCAGCCCTTCGGCATGGTTGAAACCGGTCGCGGTCTGCACCAGCGAATCGAACCCGCGGCGCTCCGCCCACGGCCCGGCATGGCCATAGGCCGACAGCGACACGTAGACGATGCCGGGACTGATCCGCGCCGCGTCCTGGGGCGCGAAACCGAGGCTCGCAAGCGCGCGCGGACGATAGCCTTGCGAGAAAATATCCGCACTGGCCAGGAGATCGCGCAATACGCCCCTCCCCTGTTCGCTCTTGAGTTCAGCAAAACTCGTCAGCTTGCCCCGGCCGGTATCGATGGTGAGCCATGGAATCGCCGGCAGATCGGGACCGGAGATCAGTAGCACGTCGGCACCATGGACGGCGAGTGTACGGCCGGCGACGGGACCGGCGATCACCCGCGAAAGGTCGAGCACGCGGACCCCTTCGAGCGGACGGTCGCCCGCGGACCAGGGTTTTGGGGCGGCATCGCCGATTTTCTCGATCGAGATCAGCGGCAGTGCGGCCAGTGCCTTGGCGTGAGGCAGATCAGACCATTCGTCGTGCGAGCGCATCAGCGCGACGACGCAGCCGCCGGCATAGGCCGCGGTCTCGAAGGCTTCGCCGTCCCACTGCATCAGCGCGGCCTGAACCTCGTCGCGTTCCGGCTTGCAGTTCAACACCTTGCAGACGGCGTCGCGGTGATGCCTGAAATTGGTGTGCAGTCGCACGAAGCGCTGGTCGCGGGTCCTGTAGATGCCAGCGATCGCGTCCCAGGCCGGCGGAGGCGGTTTGCCTTCGACGCGCAGGTAACGCTCGCTGCGGCATTCGACAACGGCATGACGCATATCGACCGCGACATTCTGCGATTGCTCCGCGCGCAATTTCCAGATCTGCGCGGCAGCAAGTCCAGCCGCCGCAATGCTGGCTTGCGCCGCGGCGGCGACGCGAAACGATGACGGCAGTTGCGGTTCTTCTCCCGTCAGCGTGACGGCGTCGAGCGCGGCAAGGTCGCCGCCGGCCAATGTCCAGAGATCGGCCAGAATTTCCCTGGGGCTTTGCATGAGCGTCACTCTTGCCTAACGTTCAAAAGCTCTGCCTTGGAGCCTGTTCGGTTCTGATTGCATCAGAACCGGGCTCTACTTTTTGCTTTGACGCGCTTTCCTCTCAAACCGGTACCCAGTTTGCTCGAAAACGCTATGGCATGGAAGGACTTGCAATGGCTGCCATCGATCCCTTGACCGCCGGGGGCGTCCTGCTTGCGACTGCCGCAACCGATGCGGTCTATGTCATGTTCACCTCTGCCGTGGTGGCGCGCAAGCGCGTGCCGGCGGCGACCTGGAGCAGCATATGGTATCTGCTCTCGTCCTACGCCGTGATCAGCTATACCGAAAACTGGATCTACGTCGCCTTCGCGGCTCTTGGTTCGTGGGTGGGCGCATTTGTAACGATCACCTACTTGCATCGGCCACCCGGCGGTCCGCCGATCGGTGCCGCGCCTGAGTAGATTCACACTCATTGCGAAGGAGCCAACGGGTCGCGCGAACGCGCGCCCGATGACAGGCTCCGCGACGAAGCAATCCATCCTTCCTTTACGCGGCGAGATGGATTGCTTCGCTTCGCTCGCAATGACGTGGAAAATTCTATGTCTCCGAAAATTTCATGTCTCCTCGATCGTGCCAACTGCACCCGCAGCCTCGCGTGCGAAGTGATAAAGCACACGAGTTAGTCACCACAGGTTCAGACGGATTCACCCGACATTCCCCGCGCAATGGTTTTACGGCTTACTTCGCGCTCTCCTCGGTGACCACGCTTGTTTGACACCGTCGCCTGCGCTTCTTATCGCAGACTTGACGCCAACGATTGGGGCGTCAGAACGACACGACTTCGCCGTCCGCGTCAGCACCATTCGTCAAGTGCGCTGCCCGCGTCCACCGCATCCAGCCCCGCGTTGATGACGTTGCGCAACGCCCCTCTTGTCGAGACCGGACGGGGCGAATCAGTGAACTGATTTGGGTCAGAAAAAAACAGAAATATTTTTGCAAACGGGGCTTGACACGACTTCGGAAAAACAGAAGTGATTTGCCCGTCAGGCAATCTGATGGTTCTTGCGACCTGAGCGGACATCGCCCAAATGGGCACCACCCGGCTTTGGGCTGCAACCGGAAATGCTGTCAAGATAGCTTAACTTTGTCGAGAAACGGTTTCCAGGAGAACGCCTCACTGTTGGCCTCGTCAAAATAGCCATCCTCCAAAAGCTTGCCTACACATTTGAAGTATTCACAAAGGAATGACGCATCGGGCAATTGGTAGACGTGCTCATTCGGGACCCACAAACCAAATTTTTTGGCGGAGACAAGTGCGGACAGGATCGCAGGTCTTAGATCACGTACATTGTCCGGCCATCCTGACAACGCGGTCCGAGCTTTGATGTTGTCTGAAAGACTGCGAAATTTGGAGCCGAGGCTTCGGAGCTCGAAGGCTTTTTTTTCGTCCGACTGCCGGCTTAGCCATTCCAATGAAACGCCAATTACGATTCCGGTCAAAAAGACCAACGCAAATTTGAACCAGCGCTGTTGGCCCAGTGCGAGGAGATTGTTAAAAACGGTCGAGGCCATGGCATCAGCAAAAATCGTCGTGGCCATGCCGTTGGAATCGGAGAGAATGTTTTCCTTCAGCCATTTGTCGAGGATAGGCGTGATCAGCGGGATCAGCAGAAGACCCCAAATCCCAAACAGAAACTGTTTAAGCCATTTTGACATCGAGCCTTATTGGTTAGCACGTTCGTGACCGCTAGGCAGCCCCGCGGGGCTAAACCCGGAATGACAGGGTGTGGGCCGCGACCCTTCGCTCACGGTGACTGTCAATGAAAATCCCTTGATGGCGGCAGGATGCGCACGTTGCGCGGATGGCGGATTTTCTGGGCCGGATTGTCCGGGTGCCGGCGCCGGTCGTCGTGCAGCGGTTCGACCAGCGCGGGACCTGCCGGCACGACATGCTTTCGGCTGAGCGCGTCGTTGGCAAGATTCACCAGGTCATGCGAGCGGTCGAACAATCGCTGGGCGACCAGATGCGTCACCTGTTCGGGGCTACTCTGGATATAGCCCTCGACCAGAACCAGCCGCGCACCCATCACCTCCTTGCGGTAGCGTTCCATGACCTTCGGCCACACCACGATGTTGGCGATGCCGGTTTCGTCCTCCAGCGTCATGAAGACGACGCCCTTGGCGCTGCCCGGACGCTGCCGCACCAGCACCACGCCGGCGCACCGGACATATTGCTTGTCGCGCTCATGACAGACGCTTGGGCAGGCGATGACGCCTTCTTTGGCAAACATCGGCCGCAAGAATTCCATCGGGTGGCCCTTCAGCGACAGCCGGATGGTCTGATAGTCCGCAACCACCTGTTCCGGCAGCGGCATCTGCGGCAGGGGTTTTGCATTCTCGTCGGGCTGCTCGCGTGCGGCGGCAATTTCGAACAGCGGCAGCGGCACGTCATCGGGCAGACGCCGCACCGCCCAAAGTGCCGCGCGGCGGTCAAGCCCGATGGAGCGAAACGCATCGGCGTCCGCCAACAGGATCAGCGCGCGCTTGGGAAGCGCGGTGTCGCGGGCGAAATCTTCCAGCGAGGTAAAGGGGCGGCGGTTGCGCGCGGCGACGATGCGCTCGGCCCAGTCGTTCATCCCTCCACCGTCATTCCGGGGCACGCGAAGCGTGAACCCGGAATCTCGAGATTCCGGGTTCGTCGCTGCCGCGACGCCCCGGAATGACGCCTGGATGCGCTTCAGCTTCTCCTCATCAGGATCGGCCCATCTGAAGCCGTCGATCTGGCGAAAGCCGAGCCGCACGGCGTGATACTTGCCGCTTTTCTCCTCCAGCGTATTCTGCGCATAGCTGAAGGATACGTCGATCTCGCGCACCTCGACGCCGTTCTTGCGGGCATCGCCGACGATCTGCGCCGGGGCGTAAAAGCCCATCGGCTGCGAATTCAACAACCCGCAGCAAAACGCGTCGGGATGGAAATGCTTCAACCATGACGAGACATAGACAAGTTGCGCAAAACTCGCGGCATGGCTTTCCGGGAAACCGTAAGAGCCAAATCCCTTGATCTGGTCGAAGCAGCTTTTCGCGAATTCGGGATCGTAGCCGCGCGCGATCATGTTGTTGATCAGCTTGGATTCGAACTTGCCCATGGTGCCGACATTGCGAAACGTCGCCATCGCGCGGCGCAACCCGTTGGCCTC